>Ga0265320_10001222_pt1 | contig 18864 bp, 16 predicted proteins | sample 4827metaG_FD_202087 | JGI IMG/M metagenome (GOLD analysis project Ga0265320, IMG submission 202087) | Rhizosphere microbial communities from Carex aquatilis grown in University of Washington, Seatle, WA, United States - 4-8-27 metaG | ecosystem: Host-associated > Plants > Roots > Rhizosphere >...
CACGCCCGTCGAGGCGAACGGCGTTCGCAAGACGCCCGCGGTCATCGTCAGCGTCGCGCACCTCGACGACGAAGAACGCTCGCTCGTCCTCGGCGTCATTCTCGAAGAGCTCCTCGCCTGGACGCGCTCGCTCCCCGGCAGCCAGCGCCTGCGCGCCCTCTGCGTCTTCGACGAAGTGTACGGCTTCGTGCCGCCGCATCCCGCGAATCCTCCGACGAAGCGTCCCCTCGTCTCCCTCATGAAGCAATCGCGCGCCTTCGGCGTCGGCGTCGTGCTCGCGACGCAAAACCCCATGGACCTCGACTACCGCGCCCTCGGCAACGCCGGCGTCTGGTGCCTCGGCCGCCTCCAGACCGACGCCGATCGCGCCCGAGTCATCGACGGATTGGCGTCGAACGACGCCAATCTCGGACGGACGTTGGGAGCGACGGTGCAACGGCTCTTGCCGCGGTGGTTCGTCATGCGCGACGTGCACGCGGAGTCGTCGGTGACGTTGTTGCAGCCACGGTGGGCGATGTCTTGGTTGAGAGGGCCGATGACGAGGGGGGAGTTGCGAAGGGCGCGGGGGTAGCCCTGTCAGCTGATCCACCGCCAAAACTCCGAGGTCGCGAGCTATCCGGGACCGGGTAAAGAGAGCGGGTGTTCAACCAGAATGCCGGCCACGGTGGCTGTTAGCGAAACCGAAATGAGGCGTTTCGAGACCGTAATCAAGAAGGATGCAAAGCCGTCGGCGTCGGTCGTCGCTTGCGTCGGAATCACATGAACTCCTGGCGCCGCTTGCAGGGCCACGGGCACGCCCGCGAGGCTCGTCTTGGTGCCGGCGTCCGTTGCCCCGCTCGACCGGGTAAACTTGACGAGAACGACTTCGGTCGCCGTTGGTGGAATTCCGCCGTCGGCGAGCTTCGGACTATCCACCCAACTCGGAGAACTTTCCACGGCCGCCTCGACGGAGATCGCCGTCTCGAGGCCGGGAATCGAAAATGCGACCGACGCACCCGACGTCTCGTCGGTGACAGTCCACACGGTACTGTCTTCCCTACCGGTCCAGACAAACTCGGCGTCGCTGAACTCGCTCGGGCATGGTCCGTCTGGTCGGTTCTGTAGAGCCGCCGTGCTTGGTTGGACCGAATCGCCGGAATTGCTGAGCGCGACCGAGATACTGCCCGCAACCCTCGTGCTGCACAGCGTGACTTGATTCACTGCTGCCGTACCAGCAAAGCCGACGAATTTGACTCGCCGTGGTGCTATCCAAGCCGGCTCGCTGGTCGGCAACAGCTTCGTGACGGCCGCGCCGTTTTCAATGGTCGCTGTGACCAAGCCGCTTCCTGGCCCGACCACTACAGCGGGCACCAGTGCCTGCGGTGACGAGCTGGTGAACCGCAACGCTGCAAGTGCTTTCAGACCACCGTCCACGTCGAAGCGGATCGATCCCTCCGTGGTCAGCGTCCCCTTCCAGACGACACCAGCTACGTCCGGGGCTGGCATCGGAGAGACGCTTATTAAGAGCTGGTCTCCCATCATGAGCCCACTCGCGCCGCTCTTATTGAAGGCGTACGTCTCAATGCCGCCGTCGCCCGATGGGACTTCGCTGTGCGTCCAGATCGGAGCGGAAAGGTCTTCCAAGAGCTGTCCGTTCTGCTCTTCCCGCTTCACTATGACCAGCGGAGTGGGTGCGACGAGGTGAAAATCGAAGTCCTGTTGAAAACTCCCGATCTGTACGTGAACGAAACCTTCAGTGGCGGAAGGGGCGATACGGGCCGGAACCTGCACGCGTACCATGGCACCCCCAGTGGTCACCGACACGGTAAGGGTGCTCTTGTCTGCCCCGTCGGTTCGTTGCAAGGCCAATGCTCCGTCAGCACTCAACACTAGATTCCACTGACCAGCTGGCGCGGTGATGTCGGCGACAATCGTCACCTGCTGAGACTCCTCCGGGATGGGAGCGTCGAGGTCCCCATAGAGCGTTCCGTCCACGTCGAGATGAATGTCCACCTGAGGCGCGACTGGCGGATCGACGGCCGGTTCGCCGACGCATCCAACCGCGAGACACGCCGCCACCAACGTCACACGCTTCACTTTTCGTTCTCCGTGGATGGGAACTTCTGGGTAGAGAAATACGAGTTGAAGATCGCTTGAAAAATGTCCAGGTCCGTTGTCACCGCAACGAACGCACCCGGATACCAACCGTCGCGACTCGACGAACCGCCGCCCAACGGAATGCTCGTCCCCTCGGGTGCGTCCACCGAAGAGATGCGCTCGGCCGTGATGCCCCCCGTAACGCCGAATCCGCAAACGTCGACAACGGCGCCGAAGTAGAGCCGCGGGGTCTTGCCGATTTTTAGGACGTCGAGCCCCGCTGCAACGCCATAGCTGAAAACTGGCGGCCCAGTGACAGCATCCCGCGCTGTCGGCGGTAGGTACAAGGTTAACAATACCGGGAGAGCAAAATCCCAGCCTACGTCGTGGCTACGAACGACTTGGAGGTTGGAACCGGGGTCTCGATCAAGTTCTCGAAAGTCACCAAATGCCTCCGCTTCGCCGAACCCGGCTCTGACGCCCAAATATCGCTTGGAGTGGACAATCAGCGTATTGTGACCAAGCGACCTTCCCGCGTTTGCGCTGGGTTTATTTTGCGCAGTTCCACCACTCGGGGCATCACAGCTTGTTTGCGCTTCGGTTTCCGCGCAGACCGCTAAGGAATAGCGCCGGCCCCCGTCGAGTCTTCCCAATGCCAGGATCTGCGTCGTGTCCGGCTGCACTGCAGGGTCCTCTGAGAGCGACGACGGCCGAATATTGGTGTCTTGCTTCGGCAACGCCGTCTTATCGGCGTTGCCACTCGGAGGGGTGAACCCCGCAAGTGATACCGAATGCTGGACGACTCCGGCGTCGTCTAGATTTACGGACACCCCATACCCGGGTCTCACGTGATGAACGCGAACAAATACGTTGTCCGTGTCCGCGAGCTTCGTGATCTCCGACCCAAGATACCCAGACTTGAAGTCGTAGTCTACCACGTACGTATTCACGTGCGCGGGCTGCATGAGAACATCTTCATCAATGAAGGGAACCAAAGTTTGAGCAATCTCGCACACACGACCGAGCTTCACTTTTTGCGCGGTTTCTAGGTCTGTAACCTTTTGCACATCTGTCTGGAGGTCCGTTGCCTTAGCAGCCACAGTGCTCGCGAGCTGTACCAGGTCCTTCATGGACTTTTGGGCGTCCTCTAGCGTCGTACTAGGAGGCAGCTCGCGAAGGGGCTGGCTCACGAAGGCAATCGTGGCTACCGTCATCTCCTTCGGACGTGGATCGGTCTTCTGGTACTTATCGAATGCATCCCGAACTTCCGCGAGAACCTTATTGGCTTTCTTCAATCCTGCCGCAGATACTTTTTTTCCATCCGCCAAAGATGCCATGGCGTCGGAGGTGTCTGTGGCGAAGGACGAGTGTATGTTCAAGTAGCTGACAAATCCGTCCAAGGCGGCAGCGTCCGCCTCTTCGTCATGCGTTCTCTTGCGGTCGTTCTCAATCTTCCGCGAGTCAGCCAAGAGCTGGATAGGATCAAAGCTGTTGCCCGATCCGGCGCTTGTCCCTCCGCTGGCAACACGAAGCACCGCACGTCTCGGAAACCCACGCACGGAAATACGGGTAATGGCGTTGCACAGCATTGGCGGAAGCTCCGCTCTCTCGCCCGGCCAAATCTTCAGCGAGGAACTGCTTCGCGCCGCATCCGTCGGCGAGTCAGAGACATCGACTGATAGCAGGCCCTGGACCGGAGACTGCGTCACTTCCACAGTCATTGGTTCATCCAACGCGTAGTCCGCTGAGTCCACGCAGATGGTCTGGACGGTGGTCGAGTCGCATGCGACGTGGTCAACCTGTGTGCTCGAAGAGATTGATCTTGTCTGCGGCTGGTAGACCAGGTGCCCGTTCGAATTAATGTAGAAAGTAGCTCGCGTGCAATCATCTACCCTGGCGTCTATACGACTGGACTCGTCGCGAAGCGGGCCTGCTGCTTTGCAGTTGGCCTTAATACCTTCCTTCAAGTCCATTAGTTCCGCAGAAAAAGGGATGTCCTCGACGCGCTGTGCAACCGCCTCAGAAACCACTCTATCGCCGCGCGACTGTATGTCTATCGGCGCGTAGAACTGATCGGCGTCCACCGCCGGAGCGTGGTTCGCCAATTCTGCCTTCACCAGGGCGCTACAGGAGTTCTTGAGTTCTATGGACGTGTTCCGGGACGAACTGCAGAGAGAATGGGCTAGAACGCGCTTTGCGTTGAGAACCATTTCAAGATCATTGCCCAAGCGCTGAGCTCGCTGCGTCAGGTCTCCATCTCGCTCAGCGATGAATTTTTGCTCTGCCGCGCGAAGCACTTGCTCGTCCTTCGTGACCTCCGGTTTCGCCGCTGCAAGAGCGACCGAGACATCCGCACAGGTCCGACCTCGAGGCATACAGGTCTTTAATTTGAAGGTTAAGTCGGCGACTTTCGTTCCGTCCTGGGCCAATCGATGCTTCGCGGCATCGACGGCGCAATCAGCACTCATGGGAGGGGCGTCGCAGGGTCGATGGGTGTTTACCCAAGTCCTGACGCTTGCGCAGCCGGGAAGGTCGATAGACCCCGCGGTTGGTGGGTCGTTGCACCTTTCAAAGGCTGCCCAAGCGTACGAATAGATGCTCTGCAATTCCTTCTGACGGGCTGAATTGGCTGTTTCCGACGACGAACCGAGCTGATCGAATGTCAGTTCCTGATCGCCGCACTGAAGCCCGCGAGTAGACATGAACTGCCCGTACGCGGCTGAAAGTCCATCCATGATACAGAGAAGCGCGACGGCAACCGCGTACCGGGTCGCGCGTCGGCTAAGAGCATCCAGGAACCACCGACTCCAATTGAGCCAGCCCAAGCTTTTTGCGGCCATCGACTCCCCTGTTTCGAACTTGCAACCAAAGCCAAGCACGTGGCATCCGCACTTGAACCTATGCCGTTCTTTGACACGGCTCCCGTTGTCTCTTTACTCGCTAATTGTAGATGCCGCAAACGTTTCGAAGGGAGTCGGCCAATGCCATCGACGTAACGGCAAGGACATACAAGGCTCGGCATGCAGAGCTTCCCGCGCGCCGCGCTCCCGGAGTCGGAGTTAGCGGCGTGTCCTTCGCCGAAGCCGCCAGCTGCTTCCTCGATCCGGCTGCATTTACGGCGCCAGACAAGGACTATACGGGCCGTTTCATCCTCATTGGGCTCTCCCAGCAGCTTCGAGTACTCTTCGTCGTGTCGGCCGAGATACGCGAACGCATTCGCATCATCACCGCGCGAAAAGGCCACGAGGGCCCCGCGCAAGGTCTACGAGCATGGCCCGTAAGAGCGAAACCGATCTTTCCCGCTACGATCTGACCCGAGGGTCTCGTGGCAAGTACCTCGAGAAAGCACGCCGGTCTTTCGAAACGATCGTCGTCGACAAGAAGGTCGTCGCTGCGCTCGGCGGCCCCGAGGGCCTGGTAGGCATTCTCGAGGCGCTCGCAAAATCCGTGACTCAGGCGAAGAAGAAGCGACGCGCGGCTTGAGTCGTCATCATGCGTTCTCACAAGGTTCAAATCGTCGTTCCGGAAAGCCACGAGATCCAGGTCCGGCTGCCCAGCGACTTTCCGGTTGGGCGAGCGGAAGTGGTGGTCATGACCACGGGCACGGTCAGCCAAGCCACCTCGGGCGCCAAGGCGGCAGAGGAGTTCAGGCGGGAACTCACGGCGCTGTTGAAGCGGCTGCCACCGGCTCCAGTGCTGCCCGACGCGGCGTTCAGCCGTGATCAAATTTACGATGACTGACGTCCTGCTCGACTCAAACGTTGTCCTGCGATTGCTTGCGGAGATCGTGTCCGCCATGGTTCGGGTATCCACGCGGTCGCATCGCCGAGCATATCCGCACCGTCGGCGAGAAGAGCGTGTCGCGCTTCGATGCAGTAGCCGCATGAGAAGCGGGGACGGTGTACGATTGGCGTCGTGAGCAAGAGGAAGGCTCCCGCGGTGACGGGCTACTTCGAAGTCCGAGTCGATGGCCCCGCTCGCCGCCACTTCCGACTCTTCTGTCTACTAGAACGCGACGGGAGCAAGCTCGGACTGGGCGGTCCCAGTCTCATCATCGTCACCGGAAAGGACAAACCGTTCCGAACGGTGCTCGCACGCGCGGACTACGCCGACGTCCGTGCTCTCGGAGACGAGTTCCGGTCGCGGGTCCCGCGAAGCGTCGAGCCTTGACGACCCTTCGATGCCGTCCTCCGCGTCGCCGTTGCGCGGTTCGGAACCAGTTCGACGCGAAGCCCGAGCACTTCGGCCAGTTTCACGACGGTCGCGATGGTCGGGTTCGCGCGTTCTTCGGTGAGCAAGCGGCGCACGACCTCGGGCGTCGTGGAGACCTTCCGTGCCAGCTCGGCTTTGCTCATGCCGACGTCAATACGGGCCTTGTCGAGGGCGCGGACGATCCGATCCACGGCGTCGATCTCTCGGCGCGCCTGCTCGTAACCCGCCGCGAACTCGGGAGCTTTCATCTGCTCGTCGAAGAACTTGTCGAAGCCCGTCTTCCGTCGCGGTGACATGCGAAGCACCGTAGCATTTAAGTTACGGAGTGCAACCCAGCACGGCCGCCCCTCTCCCGCCCGCGTCGCTGTGAGGACGTAGTATCGTTAGTTCGATGCGGTCGCTCACGGACGCAAGCAGAGTTCGAGCGTTCATGGAAGCGTTCGCTCGCCGTGTGCGGGGACCGGGACGTGTCTACCTGGTCGGGGGGGCTACCGCGGTGCTTCACGGATGGCGTGCGACGACGGTGGACATCGATCTGAAAATGGAGCCCGAACCTGCCGGTGCGTTCGAGGCGATCGCGGCGATCAAGGATGAACTCGACGTCAACGTCGAACTCGCGGCACCCGATCAGTTCATCCCGCCTCTCCCTCAGTGGCAAACGCGCAGCGTGTTCATTGCGAGATACGAGTCAGTGGAGTTTTTTCACTACGACCCTGCATCGCAAGCTCTTGCAAAGCTCGAACGCGGCCACGCACGCGATCTCGACGATGTTCACGCGATGGTCGACCGGGGCCTCGTGACCCGCCAAGCCCTGGAACTCGGATTCGAGCAGATTCGCTCGGGGCTCGAGCGATATCCAGGCATCGACCCTGACTCCTTCGAGCAGAAGGTCCGCGCATTTGTCGATAGCGGCTCCACGGGGTAGCCTCCGAGAAGTGACGACGCTTGCGGATCTGCCGGGAGGAGCTTTGGTCACGCGGGGACTCTCGGATACTCGTCAAGGTCGGACGAGCGCGGAGTCGCTGCTGGTCGCCATCGCGGCGCCGCGCCTGGTCAGCTTGGGTCTCCACCCCTACGGCCCGGCAGGCAGAGTCGCGGAGCCTGAGCTCGCGCTGTATGCCCTCCTTGGCGAGCAAAAGTCCGATCCGTACTCCAGCTACAACGCGCTCCGTCGCGAGCTGACGAGCTTCGTCAGAGCGCTGGAGCATCGCGTCGCTCGCGAGCGACGGCTCGCTGCGCCCCCTCGACTTTAGACCACTCACGCCCCTGGGCCAGGGGGGCGCGAACGCCACGCTTCACCCCCGCTTCCGAAACACGACCATGACGCCCGAGTCGGTGGCGTGGAAATAGCCGAAGAGGCCGAAGTAGAGGGCGAGCGGGGTCCAGAGCTTCCAGTTGTCGACGCGCTTCGGTTCGAAGGCGACGTCCATCATGTTGCCGAAGCATTGGAGGTAGAAGATGACGAAGCGGAGGTTCACGAAGGGAACCAGCGTGTTGACGTATTCGGTGGGGTAGTAGTGCGCGAGCTCCCACCCCAAAGGTTCACCGGCAACCTTCAGCTCGGAGACGGCGTAGAGATGCCGATGGTAGGGCTGGTGGAGCGCGTGCACCCAGTACTCGGTGTCGTTCAGGTCGATGGCTTCGGCGTTCGGGGTGCCGATGGCGATGACGCAGCCGGGGTTGGCGAGCCGATCGAACGTACGGAGGAGCTCGTCGGGGTCGAGCACGTGCTCGATGACGTCCTGGCTCACGATGCAGTCGAACTTTTGCTCGAGCAGTTCCGGGCGATGGAACTCCGGCGAGAATTGGTCGTAGCCCTCGGCGCGTGAGTAACCGACGGAGCGCAGGTATTTGACGAGCGCGCCGCTGCCGCAGCCGTAGTCGAGGATGGTGTGCTCTTTGGTGACGCCGGCGCGGGACAGTCGCCGCGCCATGTTCCGGTAGACGGCGATCTGGGCGAAATCGAGCTCGGTCGAGCCGTGAAACGGGTAGCCGCGGTAGTAGTAGTCGAGGTCGACGTCGTCGGCGGCGTGGATGCTCTTGCACTTCGGGCAGCGCCAGACGGTGAAGTGCTCCGTCGAGAAGCGCCGCACGTTCGAGCGCGGCTTGGCCTCTTCGACGGGGCCTTTCGTGACGGTGCCGCAGATGCTGCACGTATGCGTGAGCGCAGCGGCTTCCGCCGTGCTCGATCGCGACGCTTGGGCCTGCTTCGCTTCGCCCCGCGCGCGGATCTCCTCCATCTTGAACGGCGACTTCAGGTGCTCGAGATACGTGGTCGGGAACTCCGGCATGTCGAGGATGCCGATCTCGTGCGGCGGCAGGCGATCCTTCGGTAAGAAGCGCGTGCCGAACACGATGTCCCAGATGAGGACGTGACCGCTGTAGTTCGCGTTGCTCTCCTCGATGGACGTCGAGTGATGCCAGCGGTGGAGCTCGGCCATGCTGAAGACCCAGTTCAGCGGCCCGAGCTTCACGCCGATGTTGGCGTGCTGGAAGGTGCCGTGCATGCCGGCGAAGAGCACCGTCAGCGCGAGGGTCTTCGGCGGACAGCCGAGCAAGATCAGCGGCGCGAACCCTCCGACCACCAGCATGGCCATGTCGAGCGGGTGGAAGCGGGCGGCGTTCAGCCAGTAGAGCCGCGGCGCGCCGTGGTGCACCGCGTGCAGACGCCACAAGGTGTCGTTCTTGTGCTGGAGCCGATGCGCCCAGTACCCGCCGAATTCGCTGATGACGAGTCCGAAGGCGAGCTGAATCAGGATGGGCCAGCTCGTCGGCCAGTGAAACCAATGGAACGTCGAGGCGAGCCGCGCGCCGGGTCCGACCAGGGTCATCAAGAGGATCCAGTTCAAGACCTGCGTCGTGAGGAGGCTCGAGAACAGGAGATGCAGAAAATCCGTCCGGACGTCGTCGTGCCCTTTGCTCCACGAGCGGCAGTACGGGTGAAACCGCTCGAGCAGCACGATGAGCACGATGAAGACGGGAACGGCGGTCGGACTGAGGAACTCGGGACGGAGCCCGTGGTTCATCGCGACCACGCCGTACGCGAGGAACGCGCTCATCGTCACCGGGAAGATAGCCGCCGACAAAAACCGTCGAAACCCGCTCGTATACGGGATGATTTCGGCGGATTCGGCCGGAGCAGCGGCGGCGGCAAGGCCGGCTCGCCCGGCTACCGCGGAGTCCTCCAACTCGAGAAAATGTGCCATGTCGTTCGAGGGATCCGAGCGCCGCGGTCCGTCGCACCATTTGTACGCGATGACCCCACGCCCCGCCACGAGAACCGGGAGAACGGCGGGCGCGCGTCCGACCGCGCGCGAATTTGCCGCGACGCGTTCAGCTCGAGAACGGGATGAACACGCTGAGACCGCCGGTCGCGATGATGTCGTTCACCGTGCGCTCGACGCCGAGGGGACCGCGCACCGACCGCACTTGATCGCGAATGTCGAACCGAAGCCCGAGCCAGTCGGTGAGAAAAAACTTCATGCCGATGCCGCCGGAGCCCGCGACGCCGCGGCTCCCCGCTTCGTCGACTGCGCCCGCACCCGCCGCGACGTAAAAGTCGAAGCGGCCGATCGCGCCGCCGAGCCAGCGGACCTTGCCGTACGCGAGCGTCCAGATCAGGTGACCCATGTACATGTTCACCGCCGACGACGTGTTGCCGATGTCGACGAGGCCCTGATTGCGCTGCGCGACCGCGTCGAGAAATCCGAAGGTTCGCGTCGTGTGCAAGAACGACGCTTCGAGACCGAGCTCTTCCGTGAAGTGGAACGTGTACGCGCCGCCGTAAATCGGCGCGCCGTCCGCGAGGTCGCCCGCGTACCAGCCGCCCCACAGCGTGAGCTCGTGGCGCAGCGCCTTCTTGAATTTCCTCGGAACGACGCCGCGATACGCGCGCTTGCCGACCAGCTCTTGCTTCAACTCTTCGTCGACGCACTGGGCCTTCGCCTGAGTGCCCACCAAGAGCAGGGTGGATGCGAGGAGCGCGCCGGGAATGAACGACGAACGGAGGTGCAAGCTTCTATCGGATATCCCAGCCGTGGGTAGGGCCGCAACCGCGCTGAACGAGGCGGCCCCGACGGGGGGTGAAAGCCCCGAAAGCCGAGCCGCGGGCCGAAAGCCGCACTCGGCAGCTCGGAAGACTTCTCGAGCCGAGAACAGGTACGCTGGCAGCTTCCGACGATGTCAGAGTGGCCGCTCTCGCCACGCGCCGCTTCACACCGACTTTGCCCGACACGCACCTCCGTCGTGCTCGTCGCAAGCTCGCTCGCGGCCGGATCCATTGCCGCGCCGGCGAGCGGACCGCCGCCCTCGAACGCGGCCTCGAATCAGACCGCGAGCGCGAACCCGAGTCCTAGCGCGTGCACGTCCGGTGAGGCGAGCGCGCTCTCCGAGCTGTCGTGCGAGGTCGTCGCAAAAATTGGCAACCCGAGTGGTCGGATCCTCGTCGCGGCGTTGCCGCTCGGCACTGACCGCACACTCACAGCGCAGGCCGCCGTAGGTCTCTCGGAGCGGCTCGCGACGGCCGTCGCGGCGCGATTCGGCGCGAGGACGCGGGTCGTTCCGGCTCCGTCGCTGTCGGCGGCGCGCGCGCTCGCCCAGGGCGAATCGAGAGTCGTCCTCGTCGCAGGGACGCTCGCGAGCGGCGAGCTCCGGGTCACCGCGGATTCGTACCCGGTCTCGGGGGGGTTTTGGGACCGTGTGCGGGGAGTTCCGTCGAGTCCGACGGCGCATGCGCGCGCGGTGCGTTCCATCGACGCCGAGATCGCCGCGTTGCTCCCGCCGGTGCGCCTCGCGACGGGCACGGTCGACAAAGTGCCGGCGAGCGGCGACGTCGTCGCGTTGGCCTGCGGCGACGTCACGGGAAACGGTGAAACGACGCTCGTCGTCGTCGGCCGGCATCGCGTCGCGCTCGGGCGGCTCGCGGCCGGTCGATTCGTCACCGTGGCCGAGTCACCCTGGACGAACCTTTCGCCGGTGTCACCCACACCGCTGCGTGAGCCGATCGGCGCGGCCGTCATTCGACCCGGTCCGTTCGTCGACGTCGGGCTCACCGATCGCCAGAGCGGTCTCCGATTGAATGCACGGCTCGGCGTGGTGGCGACGCTCGGCGCGCCCGTGCCGATTTTCGGCGCGGGTTGTCTCGGACGCGCCGGGCTCGGCATCGGTCGCGGAGCGCCGTGCACGTCCGACGACAAACCACGCGTCGACCTTCGCGACGTCAGCGACGTCGACGCCGTTGCCGGAACCATCGCCGTCGAGCGCGACGGCACGTGGCGTTCGATCGTCGCAACGCGAGCCCGCGACGGCGTGGTCACCTTGCGCGACGACCGCGGTCGAACCGCAACGCTTCCCGACGTCGGCGCCGAGCTGGCGTTGGGCGATCTCGACCTCGACGGCGATCCGGAGCTCGTCGCGTCGGTGAACACGCCGAACCCCGCCGACGACGCGGTCGTCGTTCGCACGTGGAGCCACGACGGCGCGCTCCGCGAACGATTTCGCGTGCCGGTCCCCGAAGGCGTCCGCGCGCTCGCGATCTGTCCGCCCGCCGGCGCGGGCATCCGCCCCGTGGTGGTCGCCACCGCGAACGGATTTGAGGTGCTCCGATGAGCGTACGATTCGGGAGGCGCGCCTTTCTCGCGAGCACGGCGCTCTCTTTGTCGGCGCGTGCGATGGGCCGGCGACCGTACGGCGGCACGCTCGCCGTCGAAGTCCCCCTGTCGCTCGATTTCATCGATCCGCACGCGGGCGACCATGCGGCGAGCGCGCTGTTTTCGTCGGCCCTCGCCGACACGCTTTACGCCTGGGACGCCGCGGGGCGACCGTATCCGGCGCTCGCCGCCGATTTGCCGGAACGGAGTCGCGACGGCGCGCGCTTCCGGTTGCGCTCGGGGCTCTCTACCGCGCACGGTCACCCGCTCGACGCGGCCGACGTCGCCCGGTCGCTCGAGCGCTCGCGACACTTCGCAGGAAATCCGCTCCTCGCGCCGTTCGGGAAACCGCGTGCCGACACGAAGGACGCACTCGTCGTCGACGTCCCGGGCGCCGATCCCGACGCGCTCGCCGACGCACTCGCGAGCCCGCTCACGGCGATCGTGCCGCGCTCGTTCTCTCCTCGAGAGCCCGACGGGACCGGCGCGTTTCGCGCGACCCGAACCGAGCACGGCTATCTCTTCGAACGGAACGACCGCGCCGCTCGCGGTCCGTCGTATCTCGACGCGCTCCGGCTCGCGGGCTCCGCGGATCTGGCGAGCACCTTGCGCGCGTTCGAATCGGGCGATACCGACGTGGGGTGGCTCGGCGCGGGCCTGCACCGACGCCGGCCCGGCGCGATCGACTTTCGCACCGACGTGCTCGGCTTCATCGTGCTCCGAACCGGCGCCGAGTCGGGCACCTGGGGCGCGCCCGGCATCGCCGCCGAGCTCGTCGAAGGCATGGACCCGGCGCGATTCGCGCATCTCGGCATCGCGCCGGGTTCGGCACGAAAAGCGACGCTCTGGGGCGGAAAACCAGCGGCCATCTACGTCGACGGCGCTTCGCCGTACCTCGTCGAAGTGGCGCGCGTCGTGGCCGCGGTATTGTCGCAACCGAACCACGAGCTCACGGTGACCGGCGTGCCGCACACCGAGCTCGCCGCGCGCCGCGACGCGGGCCGATTCTCACTGGCCATCGAAGTGGTCAGAAACCTCGGACCGACGCCGCGCCACGCGCTCCTCGCGCTCCTTCAAGCCGCGAACCCGAGCCTCGCCGAAAAGCCGCCGAACGTCGCCGCGACGGAGATCGCGACCGTGACCCGAACCTTGCCCCTCGCCATCCTCGGAAACCTCGTCGTCGCAGGCGCTCGCGCCCCGGACGTCCACGGCCTCGAATCGTGGGACCTCGGCGCCGTCTATAGGGAGTGAGCTTCTATTTGGGCGGCATGCGGAGCGCGCCATCGAGCCGGATCGTCTCGCCGTTGAGCATGGCGTTCTCCACGATGTGGACGGCGAGCGCGGCGAACTCGGAGGGGTGACCGAGCCGATTCGGAAACGGGATCCCCGCGGCGAGCGCGGCGCGGGCTTCGTCGGGCAGCATCGCGAGCATCGGCGTGTCGAACGTGCCGGGCGCGATGGTGACGACGCGGATCCCGAATTTTGCGAGCTCGCGCGCGACGGGCAACGTCATGCCGACGACGCCCGCTTTCGACGCGGAATACGCGGCTTGTCCGATCTGGCCGTCGAACGCCGCGATCGACGCGGTCGTGACGATCACGCCGCGTTCGCCGCCCGCGTCGGGCACGTTGTCGACCATCGCGCCGGCGGCGAGGCGCATCATGTTGAACATGCCGACCAGGTTCACGTTGATCGCGAACTTGAAGAGCTCGAGCGGAAACAAGCCGCCCTTGCCGACGACGCGCCCCGCCGTCCCGATCCCCGCGCACCCGATCGCGCCGTGAAGCTCGCCGAACGCCGACTTCGCGAGCTCCACCGCGGCCTGCATCTGCGCTTCGTCGGTGACGTCGGCTTCGATGAAGCGCGCCGGCGCGCCGAGCTCCGCCGCGAGCGCGACGCCTGCGTCGCGAGCCTTGTCGACGATCACGACGTTCGCTCCGCGATGGACGAGCGCGCGCACCGTCGCGCCGCCGAGTCCCGAGGCGCCACCGGTCACCAGAAACGTCTTGTTACGGGGATCCACGATTGATTCCTCTTCTTGTGTTCAGGGGATTTTTTCGGGCGTGGCGAGCTCGCCGCCGCTCTCGACGTGCTGGACGATCGCGTCGACGAGTCGGTTGTCCATGTCGACGCACTTCTTGCTCACGTCGCCGCTCGAGACGCCCTTGCACTCCTTGCGTTGAGCGAGGTACGCCGCGTCGACGTCCGAGTCCTTGCGGAGCGCCTCTTTCATGGCGTCGTCGAACCACCGCCACTCGAGGCGCGGGTGCTTCGGTTTCGGCGGCCGGTTCGTCGTCACTTCTTCCGATTGGAGCGTCACGCAGCTCCCGTCCCAGCGGAGCGCTTGAACGCCGCCCGCGCCGCTCACCACCATGCCGCCCTTCGGCTGCGCGCGCGTGTCGAGCACGAGCACCTCTTCGTCGAACTCGACGAAGCCGGCGACCGACGCGCCGCCCTCGGCGTTCCACGCTTGCGTCTTTCGCGTCAGGTAGTCGCGCTGCCACGGCGTGCCCTTCGCGAAGAGCACGAGCGCGACGTTCGGGTACGTCGATTCGCAGAGGCGCTTCGTGAAATCCTTGCCGACCGTGCACGACCCGTCCTTGTCGACGCATTCGGTCGGAATCTTCGGGCTCGCCGCGGCCGCCTTTTCGGCCGGCGCGGGATCGGTCGACGGGTCCGCCGGGGTTTCCGATTTTTCTTGGGGTGCCTTGGGCGGCTCGGGCGCCGCGGAGGAGCCACAAGCGACGAGGAGCGACGACCCGAAGAAGACGAGGAGAGATCGATTCACGATCGCGAGAGCACTCCAGCACTCGAGACGCGTCAAGCGCGGCGGACGGGCGACGCCACGCGTCGTCGAGCGCGACGCGGCGATTCAGTGATACGTCGCGGTGAAGAGGGCGCTCGGCACGACGACCGAGTGCGTCTCGTCGATGCTGCTCGATTTCCAGGTATCGGCCGAATACAGGAAGCGGCCGAGGATGCCCATGCTCCACTGATCGCCGACCCACCACTCGTAACCGACGCCGAGGGAGAACGCGAGACCACCGGGATCTTCACTGCCCTTGCTCGCGTCGGAGCCGAGCGCGGAGAGACCGACGAACGCCTGCAAGTGCAGACCGCGGCGCGGATTGACGTACCAATCGACGAACGGGCCGAACGCGAACACCGCGAGCTGATGCGGCCCTTTCACGCTCTGATCGTTCACCTTCGACGTGGGGCTGTAGATCGTGGCCGTCTGAATCGCACCGCCGACGACCACGCCCGCTCCGGGAGTCCCCCCCATCATGATCTCGCCGGCAGTGGCGAAGCCGTCCATCGAGCCCGATCGAATGAGGTGGCTCTTCAATGAATCGCTGCCGAAGCCGAAGCCGCCGCTCAGACGAAGATAGAAACCGTCGTGGAGGTGCGCGGTCGGATCGCCCGGAGGTGGAAGCTCGGGCGGCGATGGAAACGGCGGCGGCGCGACTGGCGCGACCTGCGCGACAGGCGCGACGGGTCCGGGAGCCGGAGCGGGCGCAACCGACGGCGCGACCTCCGTAGGTTCGGCGGGCGGCGTCGCGCTGGGAGTCGACTCGGGTGGCATCGCACCCGGAGGCGCGTCCGAGGTCGGCGCCGTATTCGGCCGGGTCGGTGCTGCGCCGGGAAGCGTCCCCTTCGGCAACGCCTCGGACGGCGCGCCGCCGGGCGCCTGCGCGGGCGTCGGATCGGCCGCGAAGCAAACGCCGGGGAGCACCAACGACAGCCCGACGATCGTCATGAACGCGCCGAGCCGGACCGAGCGGACTCGGAGCGGGCCTTCGACCTTCGCTATTAAACTCAATCCGAGCTCCTTCGCCGGACGCCACGGTAGCCGAAGCGGCTCTCCAGCGGCAACGAGATCGTGTTAACGTTTCCGCCGCGTGATGGAACTTTCGCGGATGTTCAGAACGAAGACCGCGCTCGGTGTGGCGCTCTCGCTCGCCGCGCTGTGCGCCGCGTCGGCCTGTTCGCAAGGCAACGGGTTTGCCGTCTTTCGTCCGTCTCCGCCGGTCGATGCGAGTACGGCGAAGTACCAGCACGCCGAACCCGACGGAGGCACGTGTTTTCTCGCGGGCGGCCCCTGCGAGACCGCGTCCGATTGCTGCAAAGGTCTCGCGTGCACGAGCGGCGCGTGCGCTGTGTTCTGACGGCGCGAGCGCGCCGCGCCGTCGAACGCGCCGACTACTCGACGGTGACCGTCTTGGCGAGATTGCGCGGCTGATCGACGTCGGTGCCTTTGAAGTCCGCGGCGAAATACGCGAAGAGCTGGAGCGGGATCACCGTCACGAAGGGCTGCACGATCTCGGGCACCGCGGGCACTTCGATGACGAACTGCGCGAGCTGACGGATCTCGGTATCGCCTTCGGTCGCGATCGCGATGACCTGGCCGTCGCGCGCGCGCACCTCCTGGACGTTCGCGAGCGTCTTGTCGAAGTGACGGTCCTTCGGAGCCACGACGACGATCGGCATGTCCTCGTCGATGAGCGCGATGGGCCCGTGCTTCATTTCGCCGGCGGCGTACCCCTCGGCGTGCGCGTAGCTGATCTCCTTCAGCTTGAGCGCGCCCTCGAGGGCGATGGGGTACGACGTGCCGCGCCCCAGAAAGAGCACGTGCTCGGAGTTGTGCCATTTACGCGCCGCCTCGGCGACGACGGCTTTCACGTCGAGGGTGCGCCGCATCGCGACGGGAAGCTCGATGAGCGCCTGGAGCACGGCGCGCCCTTGTTCTTCGTCGAGCACGCCGCGCCGGCGGCCGAGATACGTCGCGAGCAAAAGGAACGCGACGAGCTGCGCCGTGAAACACTTGGTCGACGCGACGCCGATTTCCGGGCCGGCATGCGTGTAGAGCGCCCCGTGCGCGGCGCGCGGGATCGCGCTCTCGAGCACGTTGGCGATCGCGAGCACCGTCGCACCGGCTTCGCGCGCGGCGCGCGCGGCCACGAGAGTGTCCAGAGTTTCCCCGGATTGGCTCACCGCGACGACCAGATCGTCGGGCAGGAACACCGCGTCGCGATGCCGCACTTCGCTCGCGAGCTCGACCTGGGTCGGAATGCGCGCGAGCTGCTCGAGCCAGTACCGTCCGACCATCGAGGCGTGATAGCTCGTGCCGCACGCGATGAGGTAGACGCGACCAATTCGCCTCGCGGTGTCGTCGTCGAGACCGAGCTCCGCGCCGACCACGTCGCCGGTCTCGAGGATGACGCGCCCGCGCAACGTGTCTTCGACGGCCCGCGGCTGTTCGAAGATTTCCTTCAGCATGAAGTGCTTGAAACCGCCCTTTTCGGCCTGGAGCGGGTTCCAGTCGATGCGTTTCGTCGCCCGCGTCACCACGCGACCGTCGAGGGTCTCGATGCGCGCGCCGCTCGACGTGAGCTCGGCCATCTCGCCGTCTTCGAGAAACAGCATGTCCCGGGTGTGCGAGAGCAGCGCGGGGATATCGCTGCCGCAGAGCATCTCGCCGTCCCCGACGCCGAGGACCAGCGGCGAGTCGTTCTTCGCAACGACGATGCGATCCGGATCATTCTTGGAAAGCACGGCGAGCGCGTAGGCTCCGCGCACGCGCTTCAGCGCGGTGCGAACGGCTTCGAACAAGGTGGGAGCGCCTTGCTCGAGCGCGCGGTTGACGAGATGCGCGACGATCTCCGTGTCGGTGTCGCTCGAAAACTTGGCGCCTTCGCGAGCCAGCTCCTCTTTCAGAACCATGTGGTTCTCGATGATGCCGTTGTGCACGAGCGCGACGGCGCCCGCGGCGTGCGGGTGCGCGTTCGCTTCGCTCGGCCTTCCGTGCGTCGCCCAGCGCGTGTGCCCGAGCCCGGTGGTGCCCACGGGTTTCTTCGCCTCGACCGCGCGATACAGATTGTCGAGCTTGCCGACGGCGCGGACGATCTCGATCTTGGACCCGTCGTGGACGGCGAGACCCGCGGAGTCGTAACCGCGGTACTCGAGACGACGGAGTCCTTCGAGGAGGATCGATGCCGCCGATCGGGGTCCGACGTAGCCGACGATGCCGCACATGGTCGGGTTAGTAGCGTGAAGTGGCGGACCGGGCGCAAGAAATTTGCGCCCTATCTGCGACGCGCACCGTGCTCAGGTCTGCGGCAGATCCGACAAGAGACAGGCGATCCGCTCGACGAGCACGCGATCTCGGGCGCTGATCGCGCCGAGCTGGGCGCGGAGCCGCTCGTAGTACCGCGATAACAGCTCGTCATTGCCGATCGGCGCCTTGGCGCGCAGCGCGGCGACGCGCTGGATCGTCTCTTCGCGCATCGGACGGCCCGTGATGAGGTGGAGCTCGATGGCGAGGTCGAACCAATGGGCGTCCAGCGTTTCGGCGGCGAGCTTGACGGCGCAGAGCCCGGCGCGATCGACGATTTCGACCTCGTGGAGTTTGCCCCCTCGTGCGACCGCGAGCACCCGCTCGAGCTCGCTGCCGAGGATGCGCTCGGCCGCGTCGATCCGCCCGAGCGTGAACATCTTGTCGGCGAGCCGGGCGAGATAGTCGAGCGCGTCGGTCGGAGCCGTGAGTAAATCCGGGGGCTCGAGCGTGTCCGCGCGGGAACGGCGTCGCCGCGACGACGGGGTCGCCGAATTCGGCGGCGCTTCGTAGAGCTCCACGCCACTCGACGGCACGTCGTCACCCACCGGGGTCGCCTCGGGAATGAGGGTTGGTTCGTCGGGTTCGACCCGACGGAAGACCTCGAGCTCGAACGTTCCGATGAACAAGCGATCACCTGGGACGAGCGGCGTGCGGCTCCGGAGCCGCGCTTGATTCAGGTACGTGCCATTGGAGCTGCCCAGGTCCTCGACGTGGGGGCGACCCGCCTCGAACGTGACGAGCGCATGGCGGCGGGAAACCAGGTTCTCGTTCACGACGATCTGGCACTCGTCGCTCCGCCCGATCACGGTGTCG
>Ga0265320_10001224_pt1 | contig 18856 bp, 15 predicted proteins | sample 4827metaG_FD_202087 | JGI IMG/M metagenome (GOLD analysis project Ga0265320, IMG submission 202087) | Rhizosphere microbial communities from Carex aquatilis grown in University of Washington, Seatle, WA, United States - 4-8-27 metaG | ecosystem: Host-associated > Plants > Roots > Rhizosphere >...
CTGAGCGGACTTTCGTTTCAGTGCTTCAAGTGATCGCCAGCTCGCCGTTCTCGAAACTCTCTCTAGTGAGCCTCCCTCGGTTTCGTTGACACGGAAATGGAGGAACCGTGTTTCGACCCCGCCTCGTGTACACCGAAGAATTTCGAAGTGAAGCCGTGAAGCTATTGAAGACGAGCGACCGCAGCGTTCGCGATGTCGCCGATTCTCTGGGCGTTTCCGTCTGGACGCTCCGGGAGTGGTACAGAAAGTCGGAGATGCCGAAGAAGGCGAAGAAAGAAAAGCTGGTGCACCGTGCCGCTGCCCCGGCGGACGAAACGGGGGCCAAGAAAGTGGCTCGGCTCGAGCGAGAAAACGCCGACTTGCGCAGGAAGGTGGACACGCTGCAAACGGATCGCGAAATCCTAAAAAAAGCGGCGGCCTTCTTCGCGAAGGAAAACGAATGAAGTTCGCCTTCATTCACGCGGAGAAGGCCTGCTTCGAGGTGGCCGCACTTTGTCGAGTGCTGGGTGTCAGCCGTCAGGGCTACTACGCCTACGCGAAGCGACAGCCTGGCAGCCGCGAGGTGGGCGACGCGCGACTCCTTGCGCGACTGAAAGAGCTCCATGCGAACAGTCGAGGCACCTACGGCAGTCCGCGGTTGCAGGCGGCGTTGCGAGCGGAAGGCATGCGCGTCGGCAAGCGTCGCGTCGAACGAGGCATGAGGAGCTTGGGCCTCCGAGCGCGAATGCGACGCCGTTTTCGGGTCACGACGCGCTCGAATCCCGCACACGGCGTCGTCGGAAACACTCTCGATCGGCGCTTCGAGGCGACGAAGCCGAACGAGCGCTGGGTGACAGACATCACGTACGTCTGGACCGACGAGGGCTGGTGCTACGTCGCAGTCATTCTCGACCTGTTTTCCCGCGCCGTCGTCGGATGGGCCATCGACGCGAACCTCTCGACGGGGTTGCCGCTTGCCGCGTTGCAGATGGCCATCCAGCGACGCCGGCCATCTCGCGGGCTTCTGCACCACTCGGACCGCGGTTGCCAATACACGAGCGCCGAGTATCTAAAGGCCCTTTACGGGCTCGGCATCCAGGTCAGCATGAGTCGCAAGGGCAACTGCTGGGACAACGCCGTCGCTGAGTCCTTCTTTGCGACGCTGAAGGCCGAGCTCGTGCACGGTCGCATCTGGACGTCCCGCCTCGAGCTCCGGTCCGCGGTCTTCGAGTACGTCGAAGTATTCTACAATCGCCAGCGCCTGCACTCGACGCTGAACTACCGGACGCCCATCGACATCGAGAACGAATTTCTGACCACTCAAGCCGCATAACGAGTGTCAACGGATTCGAGGGAACTCCACGCGCTGCGCTCTAGCTTTAGCCTTAGCCCTCCCTCCCCCCCGTCCTTCGCCCGCTCATCTCGCGCCGCGTGGCCAAGCGCCGAACAGAACTGGTGCACGCGATCTACCGCGAGGCAGCCCCTTCTTCTTCAAACACTAGCCCTAGCCTTGGCTCTACCCCTCACGCCGTCGCGTCGCGCGACTACTTCGTGCGCTTGATCGTGACTTTTTGGAGTTTGGGGGCGTTGAGGGCGCGGTCGCCGGAGGTTTGGGAACTGGCGATGGCTTCGATCACGGTGTCGGGCGAGCACTTGCCGAAGATGGTGTAGCCGCCGTCGAGGTGCGTCGCGACGCCGTCCATGATGAAGAACTGCGAGCCGTTGGTGTTGGGGCCGCGGTTCGCCATGCAGATCTGTCCGATCTGATCGTGGTGCGCGCCGGGCCAGATCTCGTCGGGGATGACGAAGCCCGGATCGCCCGAGCCGTTGCCCTTCGGGTCGCCGCCCTGGATCATGAAGCCTTTGATGATCCGGTGAAACGGCGTGCCGTCGTAGAGCGGCTTCTTCACCCACTCGCCGCCCGGCGTTTTCCAGGGACGGAGGCCGCGCGCGAGTCCGACGAAGGTCGCGACGGTGATCGGCGCCTTGTCGGGCCAGAGCTCGCAGGTGAGCGAGCCCTTGTCCGTCTTCAACTCGGCAGTGAGCTTTTTGCCGGGAGGCAACCCCTGCGTCGCGTCGTCCATCGTGAACTTCCCCTGAGCGGGATCGCCCTCGGCTACCGGGACCGTCGCGACGTGCATGCCGCCGCCCGCGGACGCGGAGGGTTCGGGGGGAGTTGAGGGGCTCGGTGCCGGCGTGGGCGTCGGGGTGGGGGCGGGGGTCGGCGTCGCTGCCGGCGCGGTCTTCACGGGCTCGGCGTTCGCCGGATCCCTCCGCGATTCAGGCTCGGGCGCGGAGCCAGATTGGCACGCAGCGAGGAGCACGGAGATCGACCCGACCCAGAAAACCGACGTGTGCGAACGCATGGGGGCGACTATCAACCTCTGCTCGCAAGGGCCGTCAAGTCTCGAGCTTGATGTGCTGTCCCGGCGTGATTCCGTGCGCGCGCGTCCAGCCGGCGTTCACCTCGAGCACGTACTTGATGGGGCAGCGAATCGAGCGCGGTGTTTCGTCCAGCGCAGGAACTTGTTCGAGCACCCCGACGATCGTCCCGTCGGCGGCGACGTAGAGCATGTCGAGCGGGATGCACGTGTCGTGCATCCAGAACGAACGAAAATCTTCGTCGTCCCACGTGAAGATCATCCCCTGATCTTCGGGGAGCTTCGTCACGTACATGAGCCCGCGTTCACGGGATGCCGAGTCGTTCGCGACTTCGACGGCGACACGCGGCGCGCCTGCCGTGTCCGGAAAAGACACCCAACTGCGAGCGAGCTGCATCGGACCCTTCTCGTCCTTGGGGCAACTTGCCGCGGGAGTCGCGCGCGGGGGCGGTGTTTCGGCGAGAGGGAAGAGACAGCGCGGCGCGGTGAGCGACGCAAACGGCGGCAGCACGACGGTGGGCGACGACGGCGCGCTCTTCGCCGGGCTTGCGGTGTGCTCCACCGCCGCCGCGGTCGCCACCGAGCGATCCGGTTCCTGTCGCCCGCACGCGACGAAGAGGACCGTGGACACAATGCCGGCAAATGCGCGGAGCACCACGAGCGCGTCCATACCATTGCTCGCGCGTTTGCGGGGACACCGTCTCGCGCTACGCTCGCGACGTGCGTCGCTTCCTTTTCGGGATCGCCTGCGCCGTGACGGCATGTGGCGGCACGGTGAATTCCGGGGTGACCTCGACGACGAGCTCCGGCGGAGCGTTCGGCACCGGCGGGCTGGGCGGCGCGCCGAACGACGGAGGACTCGCCGGCGCCGGCGGTGTGTCGACGCTCGCAGATGCGGGCAGCGACGCGGCCCCGTACGTCGACCCGGGCTGCCCGATGAGCGGCAAGATCGAAGGCAAGCGCGCGTGCGACGCTGCCGCGCAAACCGGGTGTCTATCGAACGAAGCGTGCGTGCCCTACGTCGTGTACGGAAAAATGTGCCACACCGAAGAGGTGGGCACGCTCTGCGAGCCTGCGGGGACCGGCGTGCAAGGCGACGACTGCACGACGTCGGACTGCGCTGCCGGATACGTGTGCGTCACCGACGGCACCGGGTTTCAATGCGCCTCGTTGTGCGATGGCACGGCGGCGACCGACGAGTGCCCGCCCGGCCTGGTGTGCGTCGACCTCGACGTGGACGGGTACTTCGTGTGCGGATGAGGCGAGTCGTTTCGCGCTGGCTCGCGGCGCTCTCGGGCGTCGTGCTTTCGGCAGGCTGCGGTTCTCGCTCCGAACCCGAGCGGCCGCGCTACGGCGCGCCGCTCGAAGGCGGTCTCCTCACGGGCTGCGTCTCGGATCTCGATTGCGGCCCGAAGAACCTGTGTGCCATCGCGCAGTGTGAAAGCGGGGCTTGCGTGACCGACCCGCCCGTCGATTGCGACGACGGCGACCCGTGCACGACGGACGCCTGCGCTCCTGCGACCGGCGCCTGTTCTCACACGCCCGTCACGCCCGACGAAGACGGAGACGGCTACCGAGCACCGCTCCCCGGATTTCTTCCCGGAGCGCCCGGCTCGTGCGGCAACGATTGCAACGACGCGAGCGCGGCGGCGCACCCCGGCGCGAAAGAAATCTGCGACGGCGTCGACAACGACTGCAACGGCATCGTCGACGATGGCGTGAGCTACACGCCGTCCGGGCAAGACCCGGTGCTGCTCTCGACGGGCGCACGGCAAGCGTCCGCGGGGGGCATTCGTTTCGGGACCTCGACGTTCGCCACGACGTTCGCCGCCGACCATCTGTCGTGGGAAAACACGTTCAGCGCCGTCGACCCACCGGGCACCGTAACCGTGCCAGCGCTCGCCATCACGCACGAGAGCACCGACAGCTTCACGGGGCCCCTGGTGTTCACCGGGTCGATTTTCGGCACGGTCTGGGAAGACCGGCGCGACGGCGACTACGAGATCTACTTCAATCGCCTCGACGAGAAGGGCGGCAAGCTCGCCAAGGACGTCCGAGTCACCGATGCGCCGAACTTCTCGCTCTTGCCGGATCTGATCTGGGACGGCGTCGAGTTCGTCATCGTTTGGGACGATCTTCGAGACGGCGATTCGAGCGCCGTCGTGTTCGCGCAGCGAATCGATCACGACGGCAATCTCCTCGGCGCCAACGTACCGCTCACCGACAAGACCTTCGACGCGAACGGTCCGCGGCTCGCGAAGGGCGCGACGAATCTCGGCGTCACGTTCAACAAGGTCGCCGGCACGGGCGACCACGGCTTTGCCTTCGCGCCGGTTTCGGCCGATCTCACGACCGTCGGCGCGCCGGTCGTGCTCACGACGGAGAAGACGTCGTCGACGGCGATCGTGTGGAACAACGATCGCTACGTCGTCGTGTGGGATACGAGCGGCGCGACCCCCGGCCCCGTCATTCACGGCGCCGCGGTCTCCGCGGACGGCTCGGTGCTCGTCGCCGATCGCGCAGTGACCGCCGTCGCGCCGTTCGCGCGCTCGGAGTCGCTGCTCCCGCTCGGTGACCGACTCCTGCTCGTCTGGGCCGAAGAACGAACCGGGTCTTACGCGCTCTATTCGAAGACGCTGAATCCCGATCTCACCGACGCGAGCGCCGAACGGCAGATGACGAACGGGCCCTCCGACTCGCTCGACCCGGACATCGCGTTCGGGCCGAACGGAGTCGGCGTCGTGTTCGAAGATCGCCGGTCCGGAAGCTTCCAGGTCTACTACGACCGTCTCGATTGCGGCGGTGGCGGCGGGCCCTGAGTCATTCGACGGCTCGGGATTCCGGCCTGGTGCACTTTGCCGGGAAGGCGCCTTCCGATCACCGCTTCGGCCACGTTGCCCGCATTGAGGAGCAGGCCCAGATCGATTCCGGTGCGGATCCCCATGCCGTGAAGCATGTAGACGAGATCTTCCGTCGCAAGGTTGCCCGCCGCGCCGGGCGCATAGGGGCAGCCGCCCACTCCCGCAACCGAGGCGTCGAAATTCGAGACGCCGAGAGATAGCCCCGCAAACGCATTGGCGAGCGCGGTCCCGCGCGTGTCGTGAAGATGGAGGGCGAGCTTGTCGACCGGAAAGCGTTCGAGGAAAAGCGCGCAGAGACGCTGCACTTCGAGCGGCGTCGCGACGCCGATCGTGTCGCCCAGCGAGACTTGGTAGCAGCCGAGCTCGAGGAGGTGCCGCGCGATGTCGAGCGCCTTGCCGGGGTCGACCTCGCCTTCGTAGGGGCACCCCCACACCGTCGAGACGTAGCCGCGCACCCGCATGTTCGACGCGAGCGCGTGCGGCACGAGCTCGTCGAACACGTCGAGCGACCGCATGATCGTTCGATTGGTATTTTTTTGGTTGTGCGTCTCGCTCGCGGACATGAAGACCGCGACTTCGTGCAACCCCACTTCGATGGCGCGCTCGAGGCCCTTGGTGTTCGGGCAGAGCGCGCTCAGGGTGACGCCCTCGGGGGCTTTCACCGCGAGGACCAGATCTTCGGCGTCCGCGAGCTGCGGGATCCACCGCGGCGAGACGAAGCTCGTCAGCTCGATGCGCCGGAGCCCCGCCGCGATGAGGGCCTCGATGAGCCGGACCTTGTCCTCGAGCGGAACCGCCGACGCCTCGTTTTGCAGGCCGTCGCGCGGCGACACCTCGAAGATCGAAACGCTGTCAGGAAGATCCTTCAACATGCGAGGGCCTCCCCCGAACCCGTCACAGGTCGAGCAATCTCATTTGCCGGGTGCGAGGATGTTGCGTGAAAGGGATCGCGTACTCGCCGCTCCAGCACGCATGGCAAAACGGCGTGCCCTGCGCGCCCCCTTGAATGACCGGCAACCCCTTGCCGTTCGCGGGCGCGCCGTTGGTCACGACCGGCGGCGGCTTCAACGCAGTGACCGCGTCCACCATGCGGTCGAGCGACAGGTACGCGAGCGAGTCGCTGGTGATGTACTGATTGATCTCTTCGACGGTGTGACTCGACGCGATGAGCTCACCGCGGGTCGGCGTGTCGATGCCGTAGTAGCAGGGCCACTTCGTCGGCGGGCTCGAGATGCGCATGTGGATTTCGCGCGCGCCCGCGTCCCTCAGCATCTTGACGATTTTCCGGCTCGTGGTTCCGCGCACGATGCTGTCGTCGACCACGACGACGCGCTTGCCCTTGAGCGTCGAGCTCACCGGGTTCAGCTTCAAGCGGACGCCGAAGTGCCGGATGCTCTGCTGCGGCTCGATGAACGTCCGCCCCACGTAGTGGCTTCGAACGAGCCCCATTTCGAAGGGAATTTTGGAACGCTCCGAGAAACCGATCGTCGCGGGCACGCCGGAGTCCGGCACCGGGATCACCAGATCGGCGTCGACCGGATGCTCGTCGGCGAGGGCTCGGCCGAGGTTCTTTCGTGCTTCGTACACGCTCACGCCGTCGAGCACCGAATCGGGGCGCGCGAAGTAGACGTATTCGAAGATGCACATGTGCGGGCTCGCGGGCGCGAAGGGGCGCGTGCTCCGCATGCCGCGCTTGTCGAACACCAGCATCTCACCCGGCTCGAGCTCGCGGATGTACTCCGCGCCGATGAGATCGAAGCTGGTCTGCTCGCTCGACACCACGTAGGCGTCTCCGATTTTCCCGAGGCAGAGCGGCCGGATCCCCATCGGATCCCGCACCGCGATCATCTCCTTGTCGGTCATGCAGAGGAGCGAGTACGCGCCGCGCACTTCGGTGAGCGCGTCGGCGACCCGGTCTTCGACGGAGCGTTGCGTGCTGATCGCGACGAGGTGCACGATGACCTCGGTGTCGCTCGACGACTGGAAGATCGAGCCGCGCGCTTCCAGCCGTTCACGGAGCGAATCGGAGTTCGTCAGATTGCCGTTGTGGGCGACCGCGATCGAGCCTCGCGAATAGTCGACGGCGATGGGCTGCGCGTTCTTCAACATCGAGCCGCCGGCCGTGGAGTAGCGGACGTGCCCGATGGAATTCGGGCCCTTCAATTTGTCGAGCTGCTCCTGCGGGAACACGTCGATGACATGTCCCATCCCGCGGTGAGCGCTCAGGCGCTGGCCGTCGCTCGTGACGATGCCCGCACTCTCCTGACCGCGGTGCTGCAGCGCGTGCAGGCCGAGGTACGTGAGGTTGGCGGCCTCGGGATGGCCGTAAACGCCGAAAACGCCGCACATCTTTTTGGCTGGGCCGGGGCCGAGGCCTCGGGCCGCGCTTCTCATGCCGCGGACCGGGTCGAATCGCAAGTCATTGGAAAAAACGGCTGCTTTGAACGGTCCGGTCGGATGGTCGCAGCGGAAGACGGGGACGAGCGGGCGACGACGCTCCGCGACGGGGCCGATGTGGGCCTTTGGATCCGCGAACTTTCGCTGATTGCGACGCACGGTGTCGAGTAATCTGAAAGGCCATGGGCGCGCTCGATGAGCTTCTCGCCAAGTGGCGAGAGAACCCCGATTCGGGAACGACGCTCGCCCTCTGCACGTACCTCGGCACGTCGCATCGCGAGGATCTGATCCGCGAAGTCGGGTCGACCGCCGAGGCGTGGCACAAGGACGACGGTCAGGTGATGCTCGCCGTCGGGCGCATGTACCTCGACGCCGGCTTCATGCAAGAGGCGCAGGCGGCATTGGTCGCTGCGGGCAAGCTCTCGCCGAACGCCTCGATGCCTTACCGCTACCTCGGCGAAGTGCTGCTCCGTCGTGGCGACGCCGCTCGCGCCGAAAAAGTATTGGCCCGCTCGCTCCAGCTCGGCGGCGCGGGGGCGGACACGAAGATGTGGCACGACCGTGCCAGCGTCTACGTCGCGCTGCAGACCCGCGTCGGCATGCGCGCGGTCGCCGACGAGATCGAGCGCACGATCCCCAAACGAAACTCGATTCCGCCCCCGACGATGAAGCCCGAGGAAGCCTCTCGCCTCGCCGGCACGACGACTTCGCGTCAGGGCGTTGCGAGAAACGTGCCGCCGCCGCCCAAGCTCGTGCCCTCGGTGCCCCCGCCACCCGTCTTGCACGACCGCGGACACGGCGGAGCCAAGCCCGCCGGCGGAGGCGCGCGCGCGAGCGCGGCGGAGCAACGCCTTCCGGCGTTTTCGGAAAACGACATCCCGACGAACATCTTCGACGGACACCTTCTCGGGCGCCGCGTGCAGAGCGACGGCAATCTCGCGGACGCGTTGCCTTCTTCGAACCCGCCGATCGTGTCGTCGAAGCCCCCGCCGCTCCCCACCGCGCCGGCGGCGACGCGTCGCCCGCCGACCTCCACTGCTCGCGCGGCCGCGCCGGCTCTCGCCGCAGCGCCCGCGCCGCGCATGCCGCCCCTCGCCGCGCCGGCGCTGGTCCCTCCGATCGCCGCCGTTGCAGCGCCGACCACCAGTCGTCCCGCGCCGGCACCGCGAGCCGCGCCGCTCGTCGCGCCGCCTCCGCCGTCGAGACCGTCGTCACCGCCGATGCTCGCGTTGGTGCCAGGAGTCGGTCCGGCGCGGTCCATCGTCGAGAGCGTCGACGATTCACCGAATCCCAGCGCCGAGACGATTCTCGAGCACCTCGCGCTCGTCGGAGTCTTCGAGCGGAGCGGCGGCGCTCTGCCGACCTGGGCGACGCCACCCCGAGAGCGTCCGCGCGGCACCTGGCTCTTCATCGGCGCCATCGTGCTCGCCGCGGGCGGCGGCTACGGCGGCTTCCGTTACGCGCACCAGAAACGGGTCGAGCGGCTTGCGATGGCGCAAGAGCTCGAGTCCCAGGTCAAGAAGGCGCTCGAGACCGGCAGCGTCGACGATCTGACGAAGACCGACGACAAGCTCTCCCGCGTGTTCGATCTCGACTCGCGGAGCCAGGAAGCGGCGGTCCTTTGGCTTCACAACCGCGTCTTGTCGGCGTTGATGCTTCCCTCGGAACCCCGCGGCATCGAGTCGGCGCTCGCGCGCTGCACCACGCTCGAGGTCGACGAATCGCGAACCGTCTCGGGAAAGATCACCAGCTTTCTCACGCAGGGCGATCTCGCGGGCGCCGCGGCCATTCTTCCCAAGTGGGACGAAAAGGCGAAGGCCGATCCGTTCTATCATTTGGCTGCTGGGGCGATGCTCGAGCGCGCCGGCGACGTGCGCGCCGTCGGGCACTACAAGCAAGCGTTCGACCTCGATCCGGATCTCGTCGTGGCGCGATTGTTCCACGCGCAGCTCGTCACGCTCGAGCTCGGCATTCAGACCGGCAAGCCGCTGATCGAAGACGTGGTCGCTCGTCTCGGCGACACGCCGTCCGCGCGCGCCCTCCGCGGGCTCGAGTGGGCGCTCGATCCGCAAAGCGACGCCACGCCGCCCGACGGTGCGCGTGTCGCCGAGGCCGATCGGACGAAGCTCGCGACGCCGCTCCTCGCGCTTCCGTTCGTCGTCGACGCACAAACCGCGGCGCGCGCCGGCAAGACCGACGACGCGCTCGCCGCGCTCGACAAGGCGCTGAAAGCGACGGCCACGCCGGCCATGGCGAGCCTCATCGGGCAGGTCGCCATCGATCTCGGCGATGAACGGCTCGCGCGAGCCGCGACGCTCCGTGCACTGTCGTATTCGGCGCTCTACCCGCGCGCGCGTTCGCTCGCCGCCCGCGTGGCGCTCCTCGGTGGGCGGCTGGACGACGCCAAAAACGCGATCCAGGAGCTCGACGCCAAGAGCCCCGAGGTCGCCGTCGTACGCGCCGCCGCGGCGTACGAAGCGCTCGACCTGTCGGAGCTCGAGAGCGCTGGCGGCGCCATCGGCACGGACGGGCCCGGTCGCGCGCTCGCTATCGGCATGAACATCGTCTTCGGGCGCAAGTATCCGACGCCCGCGGTCATCGCCGAAATCGCCGTGCCCAGTATTCCCTGGGGCGATCTCATCGGCGTCGACGCGGCGCTCGACACCGGCAACGTCGCCCTCGCCGACAAGATCGTGTCGCGGTGGGGCGATCGCGCCTCGACGCCGACGTACGCGCTCCGCAAGGCGCGCTTGCTCCGCTACCAAGGCAAGACGGAAGACGCGGTGAAGGTGAGTGAAGACGCGCTCGTCGCCGGCGGCGTCACGCCGCGCGTGCTCGTCGAGCGCTTCCACGCCCTCGTCGCAAACAAGAACATCGCCGGTGCGCGAGACCTCATCGGGCAATACCCCGCAGTGCTCGGCCCGATGACGGACTTCCTCAAGGTGTCCCTCGACGTCGCCGACGACAAAGCCGCCCGCGCCAAAGTCCTCGCCGCCCGCGTCGAGCCGCCCCCCGACGGTTCGCCGCTGCTCTTTCAGATCATCGCCGCTGAAGCCTTCATGGGTGTCGGCGATCCGCGCGCCAAGCCGCTGCTTGGCGTTCTCATGCATCTGGTGCCGAAGGATCCGGAGCTAGTTCTCGAGATTCGGAAGTAGTTTGGTTTTTTGTGCAGATCGTACAGCTGGGGCACGGCGACTCTTCCGTCGGAAAGCACCCCGCACCGGCCTCGCCGGTGATCGGGAGATTTCTCGAGACCCATTTTGCAGCGTCGCGCGACCTTCGCGGGCAGCCAACGACTCGCGCCGGGTCCGCCGGTAGTCCCACTCGCCTCTCTTTGGTGGATCGCGATCTGTTCTTCCAAAACTGATCGAGTCGTAGCGGCAAACGGGGCCCAACCCCGTTTGCTTGCATCCGGGCAAGTTCGAGGCAGATCCGAGCCTCACGCTGATCGGCGCGACGTCGCATCGCGATCCGTTCACCTGTGTCCATTCGAGGCAGATCCGAGCCCCGCCCTAACCCTCTCAAACCCGATTCGCCGTCTTGCCCTCGATCATCGACCTGAGTTCGTCTTGGTCCGTCGAGCGGCCCATCGCTTCATCGAGGGTGATCAGGCGGCGCGCATAGAGGGAGTAGAGCGACTGATTGAGGGTTTGCATGCCGTGCGTGACTTGGCCGACCTGCATCTGCGAATAGATCTGGTGGATCTTGTCTTCGCGGATGAGGTTACGGACAGCGGCGTTCGGGACGAGCACTTCCATGGCCATGACGCGGCCGGGGCCGCCGGCGCGGGGGATGAGGAGCTGGCTGATGACGCCTTCGAGCACGAAGGAGAGCTGCGCGCGGATCTGCGGCTGTTGATGCGGCGGGAAGACGTCGATGATGCGGTTCACACTCTGGATCGCCGAGTTGGTGTGGAGCGTCGCGAACACGAGATGTCCGGTTTCGGCAATCGTCAGGGCGGCTTCGATCGTCTCGAGGTCGCGCATTTCGCCGACGAGCACGACGTCCGGGTCTTGCCGGAGCACGTACTTGAGCGCGAGCTTGAACGAGGTGGTGTCGCTGCCGACTTCGCGCTGGTTCACGATGCAGCGCTTGTGCGGGTGGAGATACTCGATCGGATCTTCCACCGTCATGATGTGCTGGCGCGTCTCGCTGTTGATCTTGTCGATGATCGACGCGAGCGTCGTGCTCTTGCCGGCGCCGGTCGGTCCAGTGACCAGGATGAGGCCGCGCGGTTTCGCTGCGAGCGCCGCAACGGGCGGCGGGAGGCCGAGCTCCTCGAAGGTCAGGATCTTGAAGGGGATCGAGCGGAACGCCCCGGACACCGCGCCGCGCTGCATGAAGATGTTCGCGCGAAAGCGCGAGAGGCTCTTCACGCCGAAGGACAGGTCGAGCTCCTTGTTCTTCTCGAACTGGATCTTTTGCTCTTCGGTCAGCACCGAGTAGCAGAGCTGCTTCGTTTCGACCGGCGACAACGGCGGCAGCTTCAACGGCACGATCGCACCGTCGATACGCAGGAGCGGCGGCGAGCCGGTCGTGATGTGCATATCGCTCGCGCCCTTTTCGATCATGGCGCGAAGGAGCTGGTGGAGGTTTACCTTGAGTCCTTCTTGATCCATCGATGTCCCGCGCGAAAAGACCGCGACCCCTAACTATACCAAAAGCGCGGCACCCCCGCTCGACCCCCGCACGTCCGCGCGGGTTTCCGGCGCTCTCCGTCAATAAGTTGGTAGGAAAGGTCAAGGAACGCCGCCGCTCGCCGAGCTATGAGTCGCGAGCGAGCTTCTCCCGAGGGCACTTGAACCGAACCATTCTCGATCGCCTCGACCGCCTCGATCGCCTCGATCGCTTCGCGTTCTTCGCTGGCGCGGCGCTCTTCGCGTCGGCGCTCGCGTGTACGAGCAGCCCTGGTCCGGTGAAGACGTCCCGTTCGTCGACTGGAGGCGGCCCGACCCTGGGCGCCGGCGGCTTCTCGAACACTGGCGGCTTGGTCGGAACGGGGAACGAGAGCTTCGGCGGTAATGCGACCGGTACTGGCGGCAGTGTCGGCGGAACGTCGGGGGCCGGCGGCGACGTCTCATCGGGTGGCAACGGGGGGCTCACGGCGAGCGGCGGCGCTTCGTCGAACGGGGGCGCAGGTGCCGTGGGAGGCGACGCCTCGACGGAGCCGGACTCGGGCGGTACCGCGACGGGCATTTTCCCGCCGGTGAGCGACCCGGGCGCACCCGGTCCCGACACGCCGACGACGATCAGCAACACGGGCCCGAACAACGACTACACCATCGTGTATCCGATGGAGCTCGGGCAGAACGGCGTGAAGAACCCCATCGTCATCTGGGGAGACGGCGCGATTCTGACGCCCAGCAACTACACGACGGTCATCAATCACATGGCGTCGCACGGCTTCGTCGTCATCGCGTACAACGCGACGCCGCAGGGCACCGACATGACCGCCGCGATCGACTACATGGTGGCGCAAGGGACGGCCAGCGGCGGCACGTTCGCCGGCAAGATCGACACGACGAAGATCGCGGCCATGGGACACTCCGCCGGATCGGTCGCGACGTTTCAAATCGCGGCCGACCCGCGGCTCACGACCACGATGCATTTCGACGGCGGCACGATGGCGCCGCACACCGACAATCAGAATCTCCGAAAGCCGGCCGTGTTCATCTGTGGCGACAACGGCGGTGACGGCCTCATCACCGGCGACGTCGCGCGGCCGAACTGCGACATCGACTTTCAGGACGCGACCACGCCGGTTTGGTACGGCGACATCATCGGCGCGAGCCACCTCACGATCGGCGGCCAGGCCACCGATCCCAAGGTGAAGGCGTTCCTGACGGCCATCGGCGGCTGGCTCCGCTGGCAGCTCGCCGGCGACGAGACGATGAAGGCGCTGTTCCTGGGCTCGAAGTGCGGCATCTGCGCCGACACGACCTTGTGGACCGTGCAGCAGAAAAACCTGTAGTCACCGTCGGCGCGGCTGCGCTGCTCGAGCGGGCCGCTCAGTCTCAGTCGGCCATCGTCACGCGGACGATTTCATCCGTGGTGGTCACGCCTTCGATGCATTTCCGGATCCCGCTCGCCCGGAGCGTGCTCATCCCGTTCTTGATGGCCGCGGTCTTCAGCTCGGCGGCCGACGCGCCCTGAAGCACCATCTCTTTCAGGCCCTCGTCGAAACGCATGACTTCGTAGAGCGCGATGCGTCCCTTGTATCCGGAGCCGTTGCACGTCGCGCAGCCGATGCCCTTGTAGACGGTCTGCGTGATCTGGGTCTCGTCGAAGCCGACCTCGCGCAGCACCTCGAGCTCTGCGGCGAAGGGTTGCTTGCAATCGACGCATATTTTTCGCGCGAGGCGTTGAGCGAGCACGAGGTTCACGCTGGCGGTGATGAGGAACGGCTCGACGCCCATGTTCAGGAGGCGCGAGATGGTCGCGGGCGCGTCGTTGGTGTGCAGAGTCGACAACACCAAGTGACCGGTGAGCGCCGCCTTGACCGCGATTTCCGCGGTTTCGAAGTCGCGGATCTCGCCGACCATGATGATGTCGGGGTCTTGCCGCAAAAATGACCGCAACGACATCGCGAAATTGAGTCCGATCTCGTCGTGCATCTGCACCTGGTTGATACCGTGCAAGTTGTACTCGACCGGATCTTCGGCGGTGCTGATGTTCACGTCGGGCTGATTCAGATCGGTGAGCGCCGAATAGAGCGTCGTGGTTTTTCCGGAACCCGTCGGGCCGGTGACGAGCACCATGCCCCAGGGCTGCTCGATGGCCCACTTGAAGTCGGAGAGGGGTTTCGTGTCGAACCCGAGCTTCGTCATGTCGAGCTGCAGGTTCCCCTTGTCGAGGAGCCGGAGCACGATCTTCTCGCCCCACATCGTCGGCAGCACCGACACGCGGAAGTCCATCTCGCGGTCTTTGCCGAGCTTCAGCTTGATGCGGCCGTCTTGCGGCAAACGACGCTCGGCAATGTCGAGCTGGCTCATGATCTTGAGCCGGCTCGACATCGCGTTCTTCAGCTTGAGCGGCGGCGTCATTTCTTCGTGGAGCACGCCGTCGATGCGGTAGCGAACGCGCATCCGCTTTTCGTAGGGCTCGATGTGAATGTCGCTGGCGCCCTTGCGAATGGCGTTCAGGAGCACGACGTTCACCAGCCGAACGACGGGGGCGTCTTCGCTCGCCTTCTCGAGCTCGAGGACGTTGACCTCCTCTTCGTCGGCGCTGAAGTCTATGTCCTCGTCGCCGACGCCGAAGTCGGCCATGACCTCCTCGTAGGAGGGGCCAGCGCTGTAGTAGCGCTCGATGGCGGCGGCGATCGACGTCTCGCTGCACACCACCGGCTCCACGTTGAAGCCGGTGAGGAACTTCACGTCGTCGGTTGCGTGGAGGTTCGTCGGATCGGCCATCGCGACGATCAGCGCCGAGCCCGAGCGCGACACCGGGATGATCTTGTGCTTTTCGCAGATGTCGCGGCCGACCAGCTTGATGACGTCCGGTTCGATCTCGAACTCGTCGAGATTGATCGACGGCAGCTTGTACTGCGCGGAGAGGAAATTCGTGATCTCCCCGTCCGAGATGTAACCGAGCTTTGCAAGCGTGAAGCTCAGGTTCTGACCGGATTTCTTCTGCTCGTCCTGCGCGCTTCTGAGCTGCTGCAGGCTGATGAGTTTTTCGCGGACCAGGAGTTCGCCGAGGCGTTTGGTGGACATGGCAGCGTTTTTCTCGTGGAAAGCTCGTCCTAGAACTCCGGAGTCTAACACTTTTGTCGAGCTCGTCCGTGGGTTTGGACGGCGGCTCCCGGTTCGATCAACACTTCCGTGGTGTGACGCTCCGCGGAGTGACGCGAGTGATTCGGTTTTTGCGCTTTCCGCGCCTTTCCAGGCTGTTTCGTCGAAAGCCGGATGCGGCGGTTCAATATCTCCGCCGCGCCAAGGCGGAGCCGGATCCCCTCCGGCGACTCGCGCTTCTCGACCGCGCGCGGGACGCGGCGCCGCCCTCCGACGCCGCCCGCGTAGGGCGGCTCCACGGCGAGCTTGCACTCGATTTGCTTCGCGCGCGAAAGCTCGAGTGGTCGAAGAGCGAAACGATCCGGCTCGCGCGCGAGCTCGAGTCGTTCGGCGCGCCGCTCGCTGCGGCGGAAGCGTTCGCCTTCGCGGGCGACCAGGAAGGCGAGCTCGACGCTCTCGCCGAAGCGGGTGCCATCGAGACTCTCGAAGCGACGTTCGACGGCCGTCGGGCGCGCGAGCGACGGCTCGAACGGCTCGAGAATCTCCATTCGCGACTCGTCGAACTCGACGGCCTCGGACGGCGGCGCCGCGTTCTCGAAATGGCAACACGGCTTGCCACCCGTGAAGAACGCTTCGATCGGCTGGCGCGTGACGTCGAGCGGACCCGGATCGCAGGCCCCACGCTGGACCTGATGATCTCGGGCGAGCGCGCCGACGTCGCTCTCGGGGATGTCGTGACCTTGGGTCGCGACGGCACCACGATTCCGCTCGGGTCGCCCGCAGTGAGCCGACTTCACCTGCAGGTCGCTCGCGGCGCGACCGGCATCGCCGTCGTCGACCCGGACTCGAGGAACGGAACGACCTTGCGCGGCGTCCGCGTCGAACGGCTCGACCTCGGCGGGGGGCTCGATTTGCTCCTCGGAGGCGAAGTGCGGGTCCTCATCGAGCCGCGTCCGGCCGGAGGCGTGACCATCGCAGTGGCCGGACGGCGAGTGGAAGCGCCGCTCGGTCCGCTTCGGATCGGCGAGCTCTCGGTCGCACTGGCGAGCGACGGATGGGTCGAACTCTCTGCGACGCACGGCCGAGTGATCCTCGGGGCGCTCGAGGTGAACACGCCGATCCAGCTCGCGAAGCACGACGTGGTGCGCCTCACGCGCGCCGGCCCGGCGATCATCGAGGTGCTCTCGTGAACGACCCCGACGAAAAGCTCCGGGCCGCGCGCGAGCTCGCCGACCGCGGCGACGTCGAGCGGGCGCTCGCGACCTTGGCGCACGAGAACACGCCCGTCGCGCTCGTCGCGCGCGCGGATCTGGAGTCTCGACGCGGCGACCTCGTTCAGGCGCTCGCGCTCGTCGAGCGCGCCCTCGCGGCCGACGTCGACGCGCCGGGGGCTCGCGAGCGTCACGATCGCTACCGGGCCCATCTTGGCCTCGCTCTGCCGCGCCCGCTCGATGCAGGGACGACATTGGCGCGGCCGAGTCGCCCCGTGACGCCGTATCGGATCCTTCGCGAAGCGGGGCGAGGCGGGGCCGCGACGGTCTACGAAGCCTTCGACGACGCGCTCGGGCGACCCCTGGCGCTCAAGCTGTACCATCGACCCTCCGCCGATCGCGCGCGGCTGATCGCGGAGGCGCGCACCGCGGTGCTGCTCGCGGGCCCGGGCGTCGTTCGCGTCTTCGACGCCGACCCCGACAAGGGGTTTCTCGCGCTGGAATGGGCCGCTCACGGCGCCGCCTCCGACGTTCGAGGTCGCGAGCCGGGCACGCTGCTCCCGCTCCGACGTTGGCTCGTACCGCTCCTCGGCGTGCTCGCGCGCATCCACGCCGCGGGTTGGGTTCACGGCGATCTGAAACTCGAGAACGTGCTCTTTCGTGAACCCGCCGAGCCGGTGCTGACGGACTTCGGCTCGGCTCGTCGAGCCGGCGAACCGATCATCGGCGGGACCCCGGGCTATCTGTCGCCTGAGCGCGGCGCGGCCGTCGCCGCGGAGGCAAACCCGGACGACGACGTGTTCGCGTTCGGCGTCCTCGTCGACCGGGTGATGTCCGGCGAAACGAGCGCGGAGACGTCGGCGCCTTGGGCGGCCCTTGCCGAGGTGGCGCGCCGTCCACGGGGAGAGCGCCCCGCGGACGCGGGCGCCCTCTTGAGAGAACTCGAAAAACCCGAGAAATCGGGGGGATCGACTTGACTCCTGGAGCATCATCCGGGACGAGGTGGGAAGCCTGCCGGCCCATTCGGCCGGGTTGACGACCGCCCTCCGAGACCAATATTAGGGGTCACCTATTTCCCCATCGGAAAACGCGGTTATTGGGAGCCTCGATGTCGAAGACCTATACGGACCTGTTCGCGGACGTTCGGAAAAGCACGCGCCTCATCTCACTCGACGATCTGAAGAAGCGGCTCGAGTCGGACAAGCCGCCGGTGCTGGTCGACGTGCGCGAGAAGGACGAGGTGAAGGACGGCTTCATCCCCGGCGCGATCCACGTGCCGCGCGGGTTTCTCGAGATGCAATCCGAGCAGAAGCTGCCCGACAAGACCGCGGAGATCGTCGTGTATTGCGCCGGCGGCACGCGGAGCGCCTTCGCCGCCAAGACACTCACCGAGCTCGGCTACACTAACGTCACGAGTGCAAACCCCGGTTTCGTGCGCTGGAAGGATCTTCGCTATCCGGTCGAACTTCCGGTGCAGCTCACCGACGCGCAGCGCGACCGCTACTCGCGGCACATTCTCTTGCCGGAGGTCGGCGAAAAGGGGCAAGCGAAGCTCCTCGAGAGCAAGGTGCTCCTCCTCGGTGCCGGCGGGCTCGGCTGCCCGGCGGCGCTCTATCTCGCGGCAGCCGGTGTCGGCACGCTCGGGCTCGTCGACGCCGACACGGTCGACGCGTCGAACCTGCAGCGGCAGGTGCTCCACGCGACGTCGCGGATCGGCATGGCCAAGGTGGACAGCGCCGAGATCGCGATTCGCGACCTGAACCCCGACGTGAAGGTCGTGAAGTTCCAGGAGCGTCTCAACAGCGGCAACGTCGATCGCATCTTCAAGGGCTGGGACGTCATCATCGACGGTTGCGACAATTTCCCGACGCGTTACCTCGTGAACGACGCCTCGCTCTTTCACAAGGTGCCCGTCGTCCACGGCTCGATCTTCCGCTTCGACGGCCAGGTCACGACCTTCAAGCCGTTCGAGGGTCCGTGCTATCGCTGCCTCTACCCGGAGCCGCCGCCCGCGCACCTCGCGCCGTCGTGCGCCGAGGCCGGCGTGCTCGGCATTCTGCCGGGAATCATCGGCACCCTCCAAGCGACCGAAGCCGTGAAGCTCCTGCTCGGCAAGGGCGAACCGCTCGTTGGCCGCTTGCTCCAGTACGACTCGATGGGCATGACGTTCCGCACCTTCAAGCTCCGCCGCAACAAGGCGTGCCCGGCGTGCGGCGAGAATCCGACCATCAAGAGTTACATCGACTACGAGGGATTCTGCGCGGCGTAACGCGCGCGGAAAACGCGTGATCAGA
>Ga0265320_10001225_pt1 | contig 18856 bp, 10 predicted proteins | sample 4827metaG_FD_202087 | JGI IMG/M metagenome (GOLD analysis project Ga0265320, IMG submission 202087) | Rhizosphere microbial communities from Carex aquatilis grown in University of Washington, Seatle, WA, United States - 4-8-27 metaG | ecosystem: Host-associated > Plants > Roots > Rhizosphere >...
GCGTTACCTCTCGCAGCCGGGCAATGAAAACATCTTCGAGGCGCGGGCCGTCGTGTTCGATGGTTCGGACGACTATCACCGCCGTATCAACGATCCGTCGCTCGCGATCGACTCGAATACCATCCTGGTGATCCGCGGCGCCGGTCCGGTCGGCTGGCCGGGTTCCGCCGAGGTCGTGAACATGCAGCCGCCGGACGCGCTGCTGAAACAAGGCATCGTGAGCCTTCCGACCTTGGGCGATGGGCGGCAATCGGGGACATCAGACAGCCCTTCGATCCTCAACGCGTCGCCGGAGAGTGCCGTGGGTGGGGGACTATCCTGGCTGCGCACGGGCGACCGCATTCGCATCGATCTGAACGCGGGCACGTGCGACGCGCTGGTGCCCGACGACGAGATCGCGCGCCGCAGGGCGGACGGGCTGCCGCCCGTGCCGGAGACGACGACCGTGTGGCAGGAGATATTTCGCGCCACCGTCACGCAGATGGATTCGGGCGCGGTGATGGAACCGGCGCTGAAGTATCGCCGGATCGCGAGAAAGACGCCGAGACACAATCACTAGAGACATCAGGCGCGTTGGAATTGGCTGTATCTTGCGGTTTGGTATCGCTATCAATACGCTGACGCCGCGCCATCGCCGTTAGAGCGATGCGCAACATGGAAACGCGGGCGTCATGCCCAGGGAAGGGGATCGATGATTACTAAGCCCAACTATTCGCTCGTGGTCATGTTGACCGTCGCCGCCACGCTGGGCGGCCTGCTGTTCGGCTACGACACGGCGGTCATTTCCGGCGCGACCGATGCCATCACGTTCAATTTCGTGACGCCGCGGCATCTGCCGGAAGCCAGCGCGAATTTCCTGTCGGGCTTCGCGATCGGGTGCGCCCTGTTGGGCTGCGTGCTCGGCGCGGCCATCGCCGGCCCGATCTCGACGGCCTGGGGCCGCCGCACCGGCCTGCTGATCGCGGGCGTTCTGTTTTTCGTGTCCTCCATCGGTGCGGGCTTTCCGGAATTCGGCTTCAGCCTGCTCGGTCTCACCGGTCCCGACGCGCTTCCGATCTTCATCTTCTATCGTCTGATGGGCGGCACCGCGATCGGCATGGCCTCGATGCTCGCGCCGATGTACATCGCGGAGATCGCGCCGCCTTCGACGCGCGGGTTGCTGGTGACGTTCCAGCAGATCGCCATCGTGGTCGGCATCAACCTCGTCTATTTCGTCAACTGGTTCGTCCAATCGATGGGCGACCATGATTTCCTGATGAATCTCGGCTGGCGCTACATGCTGGCCTCGGCCGCCATTCCGGCGACCCTTCTCATCGTCTTCATGTTCCTGGTGCCCGAGACGCCGCGCTATCTGGTGCTGAAGGACCGCGATGACGAAGCCCTGGCGCTCTTGAAGCGGCTCGGCGGCGCCGATCCAGAAACCACGTTGAAGGAGATCGAGGCGACGCTGGTCCAGCACACGCGGCCCCTGCTCAGCTTCGGCTTTCTCGTGCTGTTCGTCGGCATCATGCTCTCGGTGTTCCAGCAGGTGGTGGGCATCAATGCGGTGCTCTACTTCGCGCCCAAGATGTTCCAGAACATGGGTGCCTCGCAGAACGACGCCTATTGGGAGTCGGCCCTGTTCGTCGGCGTGACCATGACGCTGTTCACGCTCGTTGCCACCGTCACCGTCGATCGCATTGGGCGCAAGCCGCTGCTTGTCGCCGGCGCGCTCATCATGGCGGCGGCGATGCTCACGCTCGGTACGCTGTTCGACACGCACGCCGTGAGCGCCACGGTGCAGGAAGGCGCGGCTACCACGGCCGGTTCGTCATACGTGGCGATCTCCGCGGTGGTCGTCTACATCATCGGCTTTTCCTTCTCCTGGGGTCCGGTGACTTGGGTAATGCTGTCCGAAATCTTTCCCAACTCGATCAAGGGCAAGGCGATGTCGATCGCCGTCGCGGCGCAATGGATCGCCAATTTCGTCGTGTCGCAGACTTTTCCCATGATGGATGGCAGCTCCGCACTGAACGCGGCGTTCAATCACGGCTTCGCCTATTGGCTCTACGGCATCGGCGGCGTGCTGGCCGCTCTGTTCGTCCTGCGCTTCGTGCCGGAGACCAAGCAACGCAGCCTCGAAGCCATCGAGCAGATCTGGAGCGCCAAGCGAGCGGGGTGAGCGCGGCATGCTCTCGCTGTCCTGCGGCGGTGCGACGCTCGAACTCCTTCCGGAAATCGGCGGTTCGGTCGCACGCTTTCGTGTTGACGGCGTCGATCTGTTGCGTCCGACGCCGCCGGGTGTGACGGACGCTCTGCAAACGGCCTGTTTTCCCTTGGTGCCCTTTGCCAATCGCGTGGCGCAGTCGCGGTTCAAGTTTGGCGGCGAGACCATTCGTCTGCGGCGCAATCTCGGCGACCATCCGCATGCGCTGCACGGCCAAGGCTGGCGGAACCCGTGGCACATCGAGGGCGCGGGGTCGGATATGGCGCGGCTTTCCTACAATCATCGCGCCGACGACTGGCCCTGGTCCTACCGGGCGGAGCAGTCGTTTCGACTAAGGTCCGACTCGGTTGAGATCGCGCTGCGACTGGAAAATCGCGACGATCGCATGATGCCGGCGGGCCTCGGGTTTCATCCCTATTTCCCGCGCACCGCCGGGACGACAGTTCGCACCGAAGTGCAGGGCGTCTGGCTCAGCGACGACACCGCCATTCCCACGCATCCATCGGGCCCCGCGCATTTTCTCGACTTGGCGGCCGGTGCGGACCTCGGCCAAGCGCCCTCCATCGATCACTGTCATTTCGGCTGGTCGGGGAGGGCGATGATGTCTTGGCGCGACCGCCCCATTCGACTTTCGATGACGGCCAGCGAGCAATTCTCTTTCCTTCACGTCTATCTTCCGCGTGAGGGCGACTACTTCTGCGCCGAGCCGATGAGCGCGATGCCCGATGCACTCAATCGAAAGGGCGGCACGTCCGGATACCGCGAGCTTGCGCCCGGTGAATCGCTAACAGCGTCGTTCGTGCTGCAATGCATCGATGGGTGGTAGCGTTGCTAATTGGACACCGTCATAAAAATTGTGTTGCGCCGCTGCGGTGCAGCACGACGCAATTCGCTTGACGCAATCGTCCCAGAGGAATAAACATGTGGTGTTATGGGACCGCTACCATAGCAAGGGGATTAACAGGAAACGTCAGTTCGCTACCGCTAACAAGCCGACGCTCGCGAATGCGGGCGATACGGTGCGGATGCGAGCACTCTAGGGGAGGTTTGCATGCGTCCGACTTTTCGCAGCTTGAACGATCGTGCGAAATCCGTGCTCAGAGGCACGACATTGCTTGCCGGAATCGGGGCGGCCTTCGTCGCCGTCGCACCGGCGTTTGCCGCGGATTCGGACGCCACCGGCGTTGAGACCGTCGTGGTGACCGGCTATCGCGCCAGCTTGACCGCATCGACCGATGCCAAGCGCGCTTCCACAAGCTTCACCGACACGATCTTCGCGGAGGACATCGGCAAGTTTCCGGACACCGACGTCGCTGAATCCCTGAACCGCATACCGGGCGTCACGATCAACCGCGAGGACGACGGCGAGGGCGTTCAGGTCTCGATCCGTGGATTGGGCACCAACTTCACCAAGATTCTTCTGAACAACACGCCGATCGCGATCGCCACGACGGGCTCGACCGACGCCAACAACAACAACCGCGAAGTCGACTTGAACATGTTCCCGACGGATCTGTTCACCCAGTTGACGGTGTCCAAGTCGCCGACGGCCGACCAGATCGAAGGCGGCGTCGCCGGCACGGTGAATATGCGCAGCTTGCGCGCGTTCGACAATCCGGGCGCGCACTTCACCTACAACGTGCAGGGCAGCGACTATTCCGCCAAGGACACGCAAGGCGAACGCGGCACCTTTATCGCCAGCGATACCTGGGGCGAGTTCGGCGCGCTCGTCGGCGTCTCGCTGGTACACAACAAGATGTTCACCAAGGGCTGGGAAGACGGCAATGCCGGCTGGTACACGCCGGGCGCCTTGACCGCCGCACAGTGCGGCGCTGGCAACACCTGCGATCAGGTCGGCGGAAACATGTGGGCCATTCCCAACACGATTCCGGGCTTGATCAGCAATCCGGCCGTCGCAGCCGTCAACATTCCCGTTCCGGGAGCGCCTGCGGGTACCTACTACGCGGCCGGCACGACCATCGATGCGGCATGGCTCACCGCCAACAACCCGGGCGTGACGACGACCCAGCTCAGCAACATGCTGCTGCCGCGCCTTGGCCGCTCCATGTACGAAATGGGCTCGCGCGACCGCGGCAATGCCGTCGCCAGCCTGGAATGGCGACCCACGGACAGTTTGCACTTCTATGTCGACTCCGTCCTCGGCCGGTCGGTGAACGACATGGACAGAAGCGATCTCGACACCGGCTTCCGCGGCGGCGTCGGATCGCAGCCTCTGATTCCGACGAACATCAAGCTCGATGCCAACCTCGTTCCGACCTCCGGAACGTTTTACAACGCGACGTTCTTCCTGGAAGCGCGCCCCTATAAGGAGAAGAGCGACTTCTTCAGCATCAATCCGGGCGTGTCGTGGGATGTGACCGACCTGCTGCATGTCGATTTCCAGGGCAATGCGACCCGCAGCCATTTCTTCCGCGATTCACCGTCCATCCTGTTCGTGACGGCGCCGAGCATCGGTTATCCCACGGGCGTTACGGGCGCGCCGGCCGCACCGGCCGGGGGCGTCAATTTCACGTGGAGCGACACCGGAAATTATCCGATCATCACGCCCAACATCGACCTCAACAATCCGGCCAATTACAGCTGGTATAACGGTCGCGTGAACGTGCAGAACGAACATCGTTACACCTACACCGACGGTCTGCATCTCGACACGAGCTACGGCGGCGATTTCTTGACCCTTAAGGCCGGCCTCGCTTACGACGACGTCTTCCGCAACATCTCGGCGACCGACGCCTCCCAGGCGTGGCAGAACGCGATTTGCGGCGACAATCCCAACGTGTTCATTGCCGGAAACTCGAATCCGCCGTGCCAGGGTATCGTGAACGCCAATCCGAACGGGCCCGGCGGCCCGGGCGGCTATCCGACCTATCCTGGTCTGGGTACGGGCTATACCAACCCGGCCAATGGATGGACCGGACCGACGACGCTGAGCTATGGCGGCTCGCTCATACCCAACGCGGCGGTGCCTTCCTATCTGAGGCCCGGCCCGACCGGCTTCGTTTCCGTCAACTACAACAAACTTTTGGCGGATTCGAACTACGCCTATTACGACAATCTGACCATCGGTGCGCAGAATCCTCAGACACTGTATGGCCACCCGGGAGAGGTCACCTATCCCTACTCGCCGACGACGGTGGCGGGCGGCGGCAACTCTGGCCAGTACCAAGAACGGGTCTTCGGCATCTATGGCGAAGCCAACGGCAAGTTCGATATCGGCGGCCACGCGCTCAGATACAATCTCGGCTTGCGGTGGATCGAGACGCATGAGGACATCGTCTCGCCGGTGACCGACCAGACCGTGGCTCTTGCGAACGCAGCTCTCACCGATGGCGGAAAATATCCGGGCCGTTATTCTTTCGGCAGCGCGAAGAGCGTCTATCATTCCTATCTGCCGTCCATCAACGCCGTCTACGAGGTCTCCGACGACTTCCAGGTCAGGGCGTCGCTCTCCCGCACGATGTCGCGCCCGAACCCCAACCAGATGGTGTCGGGAATCAACTTCAACGACGTGTTGGCGCAAACAGCCACGCTGGGAAATCCGGGTCTGAAGCCCTACTACTCCAACAACATCGATATCGGCGCCGAATACTATACCGGCGGCGAGGGCTATATCGGCTTCTCGGCGTTCCACAAATCGGTGACCGGGTTCACGACGGCCGGCTTCTACAACACGACCTTCTCGGCGCTCGCGCCGTTCGGCATCACCTTCGCTTCGCTTTCGTCGACGCAGCAGGCCAATCTTCTCATCAACAGCGCCTGTAATTCGGACGCCACCTGCGCCAGCGCACCCATCCGGGTGAACACCACGGTGAACTCGCCGGGCATTCTGGCGATCAGCGGTCTGGAATTCGACTACGTCCAGCCGCTCGACTTCCTGCTTGAACAACAGGGCCTCAAAGGCTTCGGCTTCACCGGCAATGTGACGATCCTGGAGCAGCACAGCACCGGCGCCGCGCCCACGATCGCCCAGGGCGTGCCGCCCTTCACCTACAACGTGACCGGCTATTATGAAAACGACGGGGCGATGGTGCGCGTCTCGTACGTCTACAACGACAGAACCTATGCGTCCGGTCCTGGTCAAAACGTCTGCCTGCCGAGCACCAGCTTCTCGCCCAACTGTCCGAACGGTCTGTACTTCTTCAGCGCCGCGCGCGGTCAGATGGATTTCTCGTCCAGCTTGAAGCTCTCCCGGGTCTTCGGCGATCTGCCCAGCGATCCGGAACTGACGTTCGATGTCCAGAATGTCACCGACAGCAAACTGCGCGTCTATGTTCAGTATACGAACGCGCCGCACAGCTTCTACGATCCGGGTACGTTGTACCTGTTCGGTCTGCGCGGGACGTTCTAGTCCGCGACGTGCGTGCCGCCGCCGTTCCACCTTCACGGAACGGTGGCGGATTTGAGTGGAATTCCCCGGTAAACTGCTGGGCGGCTGGCACCCAAAGGCCCGCCGCCCATTTTTATGTGATCGGGGCAAGGTCATGATCGAATATCCGCGCCTGAACGAGAGCACCCTGACGCGCCGCCGGCCGGGCGTCACGGTGCCGGCCTACGACCGCGCCGCGGTGTCGCCCGGCATCGTTCATTTCGGTCCTGGCGCTTTCCAGCGTGCCCATATCGCCTCCTACATCGAAGCCTTGCTGCCCCGCGATCCGCGCTGGGGCATGGCGGGCGTCGCGCTGCGCCACGGTGCCCAGGCCGATGCGCTTGGCGCGCAGGACTTCCTCTACACGCTGACCGAACTCGACGAACCCGCGCGCTATCGCGTGTTGGGCGCGCTCAAGGACTATGTCGTGGCGCCCCACGACCCGGCGCGCGCTCTTCGCCTGCTCGAGGATCCGCGTGCCAGGCTGATCACCATCACCGTGACGGAGAAAGGCTATTGTCTGGATGCGAAGGGCGAGCTCGATCTGTCCCATCCTGACATCGCGCGCGATCTCGCCGCCGCCGCGCCGCGCAGCCTGATCGGCTGGCTGGTTGCCGGTCTGACGAGGCGCCGGGCGCTGGGTCTGCCGCCGCCGACGGTCATGAGCTGCGACAATGTCGCGGCCAACGGTGCGAAGTTGCGCCGCGCTGTCATTGCCTTTGCGCGGGCCAAGGGCGCGGACGCATTGGCACTCTGGATCGAAGGAGAAATCCGCTTTCCCTCCACCATGGTCGACAGCATCACGCCGGCCGGCGACGATGCGCTGCGCGCGCGCGTGGCAGAGGCGGTCGGCCTTGTCGATCTGGCGCCGGTACAGCGCGAACGCTTCACCCAATGGGTGATCGAGGACGATCTGGGTCCCGGCATGCCGGACCTGGCAAGCGTCGGCGCGCAGCTCACCGGCGACGTCCACGCCTATGAACAGGCCAAGCTGCGGCTCCTGAACGGCGCCCACTCGACGTTGGCCTATCTGGGCCTGCTGCGCGGCCGCGCCACGGTCGGCGAGGCGATGGCGGACGCGCCGCTCGCCGCTTTCGCCGAGCGCATGATGCGCGACGACGTCGCCGCAACGCTCAAGCCGACGCGGGGGCTGGACATTCCGGCCTATATCGGCGCGTTGCTCGCGCGCCTGCGCAATCCGGCCATCGCGCACCGCTTGGCGCAGATCGCCGCGGACGGTTCGCTGAAGCTGCCCTATCGCTTTCTCGAGCCGATTGCCGATCTGTTGTCGCTGGGCCGTCCGGTCGTCCGGCTGTGTGTTCCGGTCGCGGCCTGGATGCGCTTCGTTCGGCGTTCGGCAAAAACTAGCGAGCCGCTCAACGACCCCCTCGCCAACGATTTGGCCCGCGTCGCCGCCGGCTGCACGGGCGCCGGCCGGTGGGATGTGCCGCTCTTCCTCGCGCTGGGTCAGATCTTTCCACGCCATCTGGCGGCGCAGGCCGGCGTCGTCGATGCGCTCATCGTCGCCTATGACGATCTGGACGCCGCGTTGGTTCGACCTTAAGGCGCCGGCGCCGAATAGGGTTCGACATGCGTGACGCGGCACGATCGCCTTTGGTCGCCGATCACGGTCGCGATCACACGGTCGCCCTGGGCAATGCAATGGAAATCCGACGACAGATGGATGTAATTTGCCCGCTCCAGGCCGATACATGTGGTGGAAATCTTGATCGGACGTTGGTCGCGGCCGAACGTCTGGTGCGCGACGATTTCATTGCCGCCAAGCCATTTGGCTTGATAGTCCCATTTGGGGTTGAGGCAGATCGCGCCGGCCGGTTGCGCCGACATTGCCGGCGACGCGGCGAGCAGCGACGCGAGTAGGGCGTAAGCCAGTGTCATGAGATCTCCTCCATCATGTGAGAACGACATCGGACGGGCGCTTCGGCGAGGCTGACGGCGCCTCGCTGAACCGGCGATGAACGTCGCTCAATGGCCCGGCACGAAGGGAAAGTTGATCGCTTTGTAATAGGCCAGATCGTGCGGCGGCGGCGCGTGACCGGCCGGAAACGGCATCTTGGAAAAGGTCTCGAAATAGGCGAGGCATGCGTCGCGCCACCACTGTGCCTCCTTTTCCTCGATGGCCAGATAAGCGGTCTCCTCGTCGAAACGTTCCTTGTCGACAAAGGGTTTCATCGCCGCCCAGGTCTGGCGCGCGCGCGTCGTCGCGGCGACGCCGTCGTCGTATTTCACGACGAGTTCGTCCCAGAGCGTCCGTCCGGAAGACAATTTGTGATCCCACGGCACGTGATGGAACCAGAGCAGATATTTCTCGGGGATCGCGGTGACGTCCTCCAATTGCTTCGCCACCGGCGGCGCATATTGCGCCGTGGCATTGCTGCCCGTGGCCGTGCGGTCAAAGCCGAGGCCCACGGCGTCGGCCTTGTGGTAGTAGACCGGATTCCATTCGGGCCGCTTGAGGTCGTCGACCCAGGGTCCCGGCCCGTAGTGATGGCCGGTCGCCATCAGATGATGCAGGCCCATGGGCGTCATGTAGTCCACCACTGCCTCGCGGGAAGCGAGCATCATGTCGACCACGGGCGTCACGAAGTGAGGATCGTCGGTGAACGTCATCTTCGTCCACTCCTCGGCGATCGCGCGCGAGGAGAGCGACGGGTCCCACGCCAACCGGCCGAAGGCGTACCAGTTCGCCTGATTGAACTGCGAGCCGGTCCAGTTACGATCGTCACCGACATTCGACACGCCGGCCATACCGGTCAGTGTATTGCCGAACAGCGAGCCGTCGATCACCTTCGTGACGGTCGAACCGGGCCCGCGCACCTGTGTATCGGCGTGCAGGACCTCCTCATAGAGCGGTGCGAGATAGGCGAGGCTGGTCGCCAGGCCGAGATATTCCTTGGTGATCTGCACTTCGAGAAACAGATTGGTGTGGGGCAGGGCGCCGAACAGCGGATGAAAAGGTTCGCGCGGCTGAAAGTCGATCGCGCCGTTCTTGGCCTGTATGGCGACGTTGTCGCGGAACTTGCCGTCCAGCGGAACGAACTCGTTATAAGCCTGCTTGGCACGATCTTCGGGATTCTCGGCCGCGTAGACGAAGGCGCGCCACATCACGATGCCGCCATGCGGCTTCAGCGCATCGGCCAGCATGTTGGCGCCGTCGGCGTGGCTGCGATGATAATCGCCGGGGCCGGGCTGCCCCTCCGAATTGGCTTTCACCAGGAAGCCGCCGAAGTCGGGCACATAGCGATAGATCTCGTCGACCTTGGCGTTCCACCAGGCCTGCACGGCGGGGTCCAGCGGATCGGCGGTTTTGAGGCCGCCCAACTCCATCGGCGCCGTGAAACGCGCGGCGAGATAGACCTTGATGTGATAGGGCCGAAAGACATTGGCCAGCGCCGCGACCTTGGCGAGATAGAGCGGCGTCAGGATGTTGGCGTTCGCCGTGACATTGTTCAGCACCGCGCCGTTGATTCCGATCGAAGCGTCGGCCCGGGCGTAGTCGGTATAGCGCGGCGACATATAGTCCGGCATCTTGTGCCAGTCCCAGATCGAAAAGCCGGCATAGCCGCGCTCCTGCGTGCGGTCGAGATTGTCCCAATGATCGAGGATACGCACCTTGAGGCGCGGCGCCGAAACGATATCGAGCTTGTCGATCCGCTGCCGCGTCTGCAGCAGCCGAAGGTACGCGAAGGCGCCGTACAAAACGCCCGCGTCGCTGTTTGCCGCGATCACCGTCACCTTGCGGCCCTCATCCGTCAGGCGTCGGATCAGATAGCCTTCGTCGCCGAGCGCGGTAAGTGCCGGGGCCAAGCTCTTGATCAGCGGCGAGTTGGCCGGCGTGCCGTAGACGATGGTCCCATTGCCTGCAATGCGGCTGGTGATCGGGACCGTCTTGCCCAGGAGTCCCGTCAGTCCGCGTTGCAATTCCTCCGTCGCCGCTTCGATGCTCTCAGAGCCGCCGCGCGGCATCAGCGCGGCGGCGCCCCCGCGATAGGATGGCTGCCATTTGGCCTCAACGGGGCGATAGCGCAGCCACAGATCGTAGCCGTCCTCGGCATGCGCAATCGTCGGCGCCAGAAAAATGAAAAGGGCAGCAAAAGCGCGCGCGATGCGGTTCATCTGGCGATATCCTATGGGGCGGGTGCGACGCCATAAACGGCGTCGCGGAAAGCCTTGTGCAGCGGCACTTTTCCGAACGGGAAGTATTGCGTGAACAACACGGCAGTGATGCGGTTCACCGGATCGACCCAGAACAATGTGTTGGCGGCGCCGTCCCAGAAGAATTCGCCGACCGTACCCGCCGCCTCGTCTCCCTGCGGCTGCGCGGTACGCACCGCAAAGTCCAGGCCGAATCCCATGCGACCCTTGCTGGGCAGCCAGGAGCGGTCGGTGATCTCCGCCGGAAGCTGGTTGGTCGACATCAACCGAACGGTCTCGCGCTTCAAGATGCGCACCCCATCCAGCTCGCCTTCGCGCTCCAACATCCGCGCAAAACGCATGTAGTCGTCGAGCGTCGAAACCAGGCCGAAGCTCCCCGGCGTCAGCGGCCAATGCTGCGTGTTGAACGCGAACGCCTTGAAGTCCGATTGCCGGGTCATCGATCCGTCGTCGTGCCAATCGTATATCGCGGCAAGCCGGCCGCGGCGTTCCGCCCCGACATAGTAGCCGGTGTCGATCATCCTCAACGGGCCGAAGATATGCCGCTGCAGATATTGATCGAAAGGTTCGCCGGACAGCCGCTCGACCAGCAGCGCCTGCAAGTCGGCCGCGGGACTGTAGAGCCAGTGTTCGCCGGGATGATAGGCCAACGGCACCTGGCCGAGCAGGCGCGCCTCCGCGTCCAGCGGATGGGCGAGGTTCGCCGAGTCCAGCCGCTTCATCTCGGCCTCGACGTAGTCGATGCCGGAATATCCCGTTGTCATGCCCGAGGTGTGCCGCATCAGATCCAGGATCGTCATCGCACGGTGCGGCGTCTCGAAAATCGGCTTCTTGTCCTTGTCGAAGCCGGCGAACACCTTAACGTCGGCAAGCTCGGGGATGTATTTCGCGACCGGTTCGTCGAGCTTGAAGAGCCCATGCTCATAAAGCTGCATGAGGGCGACGCCGGTCACCGGCTTGGTCATCGAGTAGATCTGCACCAGCGTGTCGCGGCGCATCGGCGCGCGCGCCTCGCGATCGGCCAAGCCGAAGGCGCCGAAATAGACCTCGCGGTCATCCTTGAAGACCAGAGCGGAGACGCCGACCAGCGCGCTCTTGTCGATAAAGCCTCTGAGCGCGGCATCGATCCGCGCCGGATTGACCGCCGCTGCGATTCCGGCGCCCGGCGGAGCAACCGCAGCGGGTGCCGGCGCGCCGGCCTCGCCCTGCGCCGCGCATCCGGCAAGCGCGAGCAGCCCCATGACGGCGAAGGCCGCGCATTTCATGACAGCCATTTCCGTGCCGGAGCCGCGCGAAAGGCGTCCGCGATGGCCTCCCGCAGGGGCTTCGGGCGGTAGTCGTCGTCGTACGGATTGGGCCGCTTGGGCAGTCCGTCGGCGCGCGGCCATCGTCCGCGCAGCCAGGAATATGTGTCGACCAAGCCCCATGCCATGACGTAACGCAATTGCGGATAGCTCAGCATCACATCGAGATAGCGCCGCGCGACGTCGGCGACCGCTTGGTCGCGCACCGCGATATCGGCGGGCAGATTCTGGTCGCCCTCGTCGAACTCCGTGATGACGAGATCGAGCCCCATCGCCGTCGCGGCATCGAGAAATTTGCGCCACTCGACTTCGTCTTCGGCGCTCAGCCGCGGCGTGGTGGTGGATGCGCCAGGCCCGATATGTCCCTGCACGCCCAGGGCGTCGATCGGCACGCCGTTCTTCCGAAGCCGCTCCAACAGCGCGATCACGCCGTCGCGGTGCTTCGCATTCCCCGGCCCCCAGCTCATATAGTCATTATAGACCAGCTGCGCCTTGGGCGCCGCCGCCCGCGCCGCGTGAAAGGCGATGTCGATCACCTCCGGCCCGATATGCTTGGTGAAGATCGACTGCGTCATGCCACCCGTTTCCGGGTTGATCGTCTCGTTGACCACGTCCCAGGAGAAGATTTGCGGATAACGTCCGACAACGGTGGCGATATGTTGGGTCAACAGCCGTTCCGCTTCGATGCCCGGACGCGAGCCGAAATCGTGCGACGCGACCCAGGCCGGCATCCACGCGTCGCGATTCCATAGCAGGGTGTGGCCGCGCACCAGCAGGTCGTTGCTCGCCGCGAATTCCATCAGCTTGTCGGCGCGGCCGAAATCGAATTCCGTCGCCGACGGCCGCACCGAATACCATTTGAGTTCGTTCTCCGGCACCAGGATGCCGCATTGCGCGGCGAACAGCGCCTTCAGCCTGTCGTCCGCGAACTGGTTGGGGCGCGTGTCCGTCACGCCCGGCTGCGGCGGCGCGCCGCTCGGCCCGGTGCCGAGGCAGCTGCCGAAACGCAGCCCCTTGCGCGCGGCAAGGGCGTTGAGTGAGTCCGGCGCATCGGCAAAAGCCGGCAGCGGAACCGCCGACGCCGCGGCAAGGGCAAGCATCTCTCGGCGCGACAATCCGGTCATGGGGAAATCCGTGTTTCGGGTACTGGATCGTAAGCGCGCGGCGCGCCGTCGAAATCGATCTCATAGCGGTCGAGAACCACGCCGGGATCGAGCGCGGTCACCGTCAAACGATGCGGACCCGGCTTCAGATCGAGGTTTCCAACCGTTCCGACGGCGGCGTTCGTCAGGACGTTCTGCCGCCACGCCGCACTGAATTCCGCGGTCTTGAAATCGACCACGGTCGGCGCGCCGCCGTCGATACTGACGGCCACGCGCAATCCATTATCGGACGTGATCGGCAAGGTCGGAAGGGCGAAGACACGCAGGGTCGCCCGGTCGTTCGCGGTCGTGGTGGCGAAGCGATAGGTCGCGCTTGGGCCTTGCGTCGCCGAAGACTTCAGGGTGAGTGCGCTGCGCAGGCTGGCGCCGGCGTGGCCGAGACCATGGAGCGTCTCCCACGCCCCCGTCGCGGCATCCGCATCGGATGCATAGATAGAGACAATGCGATCGCTCTCGATGAACGAAACATTCTTGATCGCATTGCGCGGAGCGATGCGTACAAGCACCTGCAAATTCGTCGGCGTGCCGTCGCAGGTGAGCGTGATGGCGCCCTGGCCATCGTCCGGCACATACTTCCAGTCGACGGAAACGTGCAGCCGGACTTCGGGATCGGAAGGATCGAACGCGCCCTTCGTCCGGTCGAGCTTGATCCATGGCGCGCTCGCTGCGGCGCTCCAGGCCAGGGCGGCCGGCGCCTTCAGGAACAGATCGACATAGCGTGTTCGCGGCAATTCGCGCTGGAACGCGGGCAGGGCCGGTGTCGCGCCGCCAATGTCGTAGTAGCTGCCGCCCTCCGCCTCCAGCGCGCAGGTCTTCTCGTCTCGTCCCTGCCAGCGGGGAAAATCCGGCTCGGAATATTGCGGCAGCTTGGCCGGCGCGATGTCCATCATGCCGCGCCACTTTCCGCCGGCCAATTGGGTGTTGTAGGCCGTCTCGCCGGCGACAAGCGCCTCCTGCGCCGCGCGCGCCTGCCCGGCATAGGCATTCGCGCTCGCGCGCCGCTGCAGCCCGTAGGCGATCGCCTTGTCCATTGCCAGCGCGCGAGCGTTGATCGCGGCGGCGGCGCTGACGGGATAGCCGACGAGTTCGAAGAATGCGTCGCGCCGGTCCTGCGGCAGGGCGTTCGCGACCGCCTCGGCTTGGGCGACGATGGTGCGATAGGCGCCGGCGCGCCGCGCATTCTCGTCGCCGAAATCAACCATGTCGTAGTCGGTGAGGCGCGGTGCGGTCGTCGGGTAGTGCGAATTGAAGCCCATGAATTCCGGCCGCCGCGAGAAGGCGAGATCGTAATAGCGCCACAGGATATCGGCCACCGCGTCCGCGTGCTCGGCGCCGAAGCTCGATGCCGCGAAGGCGCGCAGATGCGCCCGCACGCTCGCGGTGTCCGCGAAGGCATCGTCGTTCCACGCCATGTCGAGGAAGAGCTGGGTGAGATATTCTCCGGGCTTGATGTCGCCGACATTCAGCACCCAGATGCGCCTGGCGTCGAACAGATAGGCTTTGCGCATCTCCTCCCACAGCAACGCCGGATGCGTGGTCGCGAGCCACAGATAGGACATCGGCCCGCCCCAATAGGAGATGTGGTAGTAGACGCCCGAACCGCCGCCGCGCGCGCGCTCGGCCGCATTCGAGAGCCGGCGGATATAGCCGAAATTGTCGTCCGGCCAGGTGAGCGTGACGTCGTCGGGTACTTTCAGCCCCGTGTCGTAGGCCGGCAGCACTTCCTTGTAGGGCGTGAACACCTGCGGGATTTGATCCGCCGGCCGGCCGAGCCGGCCCGTGAGGATGGCGCGCTGCTGGGCGAACACCTGCTCCAGGATGTCGCGCATCTCGGCGGGGCTGTTCGCGCCCTGCATCTGGACGTCGCCGACCCCACGCAGGCCGAGCGTATAGATGTTCTCGTACTGCTTGTGGCTGTCGACCGCTTCGTCCCAATAATCCACCATGTGCGGGCGGTTGGTCAGCCAGTTGAACGGGCCGCGCTTGGCCGTGTCCCATTCGCGATCGTTGTTGCGCAGCATCGGCTCGGCGTGGCTGGTGGCGTGGATGATGGCGTAGTCGTCCGCCATCTGCGCATTGCCCGGCTCGTCGTCGAACGCCACCGTGCCCTTGTGCATGGCCGGCCAGATGGTGTCGGCCTTCAGCCGCCACATCAACTCGAAGATCCGGGCATAGGTCTTCGGCCCGATGGTGCCGGCCTCGGGCTCATAGGTCTTGGCGGCCCAGGGCTTCAACCCGAAATCCTCGTCGTTCAGGAAGATGGCGCGGTATTTGACGCTCGGCTCCTTCGAATAGTGCAGGCCGTCATCGGCCTTGATCGATGCGACCTTGCGGGTGCCGACATCGGCCCACCATTCCCATGGCGACACGCCCATCTCGCGCGTCAGATCGACCACGCCATAGATCGCCCCACGCGTATCGGAACCGAAGATCAGCAGCGCCTTGCGCTTGCCATCCCACGGTGCCGGCACGACGGTCCGGCCATAGCTTTCCCATTTGCCGACGATGGGCGCAGCGTCGATGCGATTGGCCTTCAGCAACGCCGCGATCATCGGTTGGTCGAACGTGCCGATGATGACCGCCGTTCCGCGTAGGCCGTTGTTGCTTGTCGCGATTGTCGGTGTCTTGCCGGACAGCGATGCCAGGTCGTGTGCCAGCATCGCCGCTGCGTGGTTGAGCGGCGCTCGCGCCGTACCGTCCGTCACCACACTGGCGACCTCGCGTCCATCGAATAGAATCAGGCTCGCGGCGCGAACGGGCACGATACAGAGGAGCGAAAGCGCCAGCGCCGTCCCGAACGTCCGCAATGCACGATCCATGTTGCAGCGCACCCTGGGTTTCGCAGCGCAGCGTCGATTGTTTGTTTTTTCCTTTGGCGCCGGCTGAAGGTAGCGTTACCACTATGACGGCGTCGGCTCAACCACGACCGGCGGAATCGAGCGATCCGTGTGAAATATTTTAGTCGCCTGCTGGTCGTTGCCATTGCCTTCGGGTCGTTCGTTCGCGGGGGATCGGCGGCGGATGACGCTGTCATCCAGGCGACCCTCACAATCCATGCCGATCGCCCGGTCGCCACGATCGCGCCGGAGATATACGGCCAGTTCGCCGAGCATCTGGGCCAGGGCATGTATGGCGGGCTTTGGGTCGGTCGACATTCGAATATCCCGAACCTTCGCGGCTTCCGAAAAGATGTCGTCGGCGCGCTGAGGGTGCTCGGCGTTCCGGTGGTGCGTTGGCCGGGAGGCTGCTTTGCCGATCAGTATCACTGGCGCGACGGCATCGGACTGCCGGCCCGGCGCCCGGTGCGCGTGAACACGACTTGGGGCGGCGTCGAGGAGAGCAATGCCGTCGGCATCCACGAATACATGGACCTGATGAGCCAGCTCGGGTCCAAATCCTATATCGACTCCAATGTCGGTACCGGCTCGCCGCAGGAGACCAAGGACTGGCTCGAATACATGACCTCGCCGTCGCATTCGGCGCTGGCACAGGAACGCCGCCGCAACGGCCGGGCGCCGCCTTGGCGTCTCGACTATTGGGCGTTCGGCAACGAGCTGTGGGGTTGCGGCGGCAATATGCGGCCGCAAGTCTATGCCGATCTCTTTCACTGGTATGCGACGTTCGCGAAAACGCCGGCGGACAATACGCCGCTGTGGATCGCGGCCGGCGGTTATGGCGACGACGCGTCCTTCACGGATGCGCTGATGGCCTCCGATGTGAAAGCGCACCAGATCGGCGCCGTCACGCTGCATCACTTCGCGTTGCCGCAAGGCAATTTCGACGGCCCGAAAGGCCCTGCCACGGGTTTCGGCGAAGACCAGTGGATGTCCATCATGCGCCGCACCCTCGCGCTCGACGGCATGATCGCGGCGCATAGCGCCGTGATGGACAAATACGACCCGCAGAAAAGGGTCGCGCTGTTCGTCGATGAATGGAGCAATTGGTACGACGTCGAGCCCGGCACCAATCCGGGCTTTCTGCACCAGCAGAACACGCTGCGCGACGCGCTCACCGCGGCGCTCAGTCTGGACATCTTCCATGCCCATGCCGATCGCGTACGAATGGCCTGCATCACGCAGATGGTCAACGTGCTTCAGGCGATGATCCACACCGACGGGCCGCGCATGATGCTGACGCCGACCTATCACGTCTACATGATGTACAAGCCGTTTCGCGGCGCGACCGATCTGTCGATCGACCTCGCCACGCCGGATTATGTCTATGGCGGCCAATCGGTGGCCGCGATCCATGCCTCGGTAGCGCGCGGCGCAGACGGGCATCTGATCCTTGCACTGACCAATATCGACCCGCATCGCGCCGCGCATGTTGCCGCGACCGTCGCTGGCTTACAGTCCGTCAGCGGCACGATTCTGACGGCAGACGCGATGGATGCGCACAACACCTTCGACCGTCCCGATGCGGTCAAGCCGGCCGCGTTTCACGGCGCAACGCTCGTCGGAAGCGCCCTCAACGTCGACATGCCGGCGAAGTCGCTGGTTGTCCTAGAGCTTCGCTGAGATGCGCCGGATCGCGGCAAGCCTGATCGCACTGTGGCTTTTCATCGGCGCGTCGCCGCTCTCTGCCGGGCAGGACAGGCAGCGCATGCTCGATCTGCTGCATATTTCGGCGCTCCGGCCCGGGGTCAGCGGCAATCCGGCGGCGCCGAACGCGGCGAACTACGACGAGTCCAAGGCCGGGCCGACCTCGCCGCTTCCCGAGCCCCTGCGTTTCAAGGACGGACGGCCGGTCGCGACGCCGGCGCAATGGGCACTGCGCCGTCGCGAAATCCTCGCCGATTTCGAAAACGAGATTTACGGCCATGTGCCGCGCCGGCTTCCCGCCATCCATTGGCGGGTCAACGCCCGCTCCATCGATGCAGCGACCGGCGCGGTCACCACACTGGCGATTGGACATGCCGGCGGCACCGGCGCGGCCGCCATCGACATTCAACTGTCGCTGACCCTGCCGCCGATGGAGCCGGGCCGCCGCATCCCCGTCGTGCTGCAGATCGGCTGGAACCGGGTCTTTCCGGGAATGGCCAGCACGTGGCGTGAGCAAGTCCTGGCGAAGCACTGGGGCGCCGCGATGATGGTCGCGACCTCGGTGCAGCCGGACGACGGTGGCGGCTTGGACGAGGGCATCGTCGGCCTGGGCAATCACGGCAAACCGCGCCGGCCCGATCAATGGGGCGCATTGCGCGCCTGGGCCTGGGGCGCCTCGCGCGCACTCGACTACCTGGCGACGCTACCGGGCGTCGATGCGAGGCGCCTCGCGATCATGGGCCACTCGCGCTACGGCAAGGCCGCGCTGGTCGCCATGGCCTTCGATCCACGCTTCGCCGCCGCCTTCATCTCATCGTCCGGCGCCGGCGGAGCGAACCTGTACCGGCGCAATTTCGGCGAGCAAATCGAAAATCTCGCGTCCGCAAGCGAGTATCATTGGTTCGCCGGCAATTTTCTCAAATATGCGGGGCCCATGACCGCCGATGATCTGCCAGTGGATTCGCATGAATTGATCGCGCTATGCGCGCCGCGGCCTGTCTTCATCGGCGCGGGCGCGACACATGGCGACGGATGGGTCGACGCGCGCGGCATGTTCCTGGCCGAGGTGTCGGCCGGCC
>Ga0265320_10001226_pt1 | contig 18848 bp, 18 predicted proteins | sample 4827metaG_FD_202087 | JGI IMG/M metagenome (GOLD analysis project Ga0265320, IMG submission 202087) | Rhizosphere microbial communities from Carex aquatilis grown in University of Washington, Seatle, WA, United States - 4-8-27 metaG | ecosystem: Host-associated > Plants > Roots > Rhizosphere >...
TCGCCGCTCTGGCGCGTCTGGCCGTGCCCGCCGGCCACCAGCGCCTCGTCGAGGACGGCCACCGCGCCCTGCGGACCTTCATCGGCGCGCACCGCGTCGCGCGCCTCGGCCAGGGCGGCGGTCATGAACAATTCATAGTTCATCGCCGGGCATCGTAGCATCGGCACCATGCAATCCCACCGACCATGACCAGGCGACAACGCATCGGCATCCTGACCGGCGGCGGCGACGTCCCCGGCCTCAACGCGGTCATCAAGAGCGTCACCTTCCGGGCCACGGACATGGGCCACGAGGTGGTCGGCCTGCGCCGCGGCTGGCAGGGTCTGACCCACGTCCGGCCCAACGGCCCGCGGGAGCACGACTACGCCATCCCGCTCGACCGGACCATCACGCGGGCCATCGACCGCACCGGCGGCACGATGCTCCACACGTCGCGCACCAACCCGACGCGCATGCGGCGCGAGGCCCTGCCGCCCTGGCTCACGGGCGCGCAGCGCAAGGCGCTGGCCACCGGCCCCGAGACGTATGACCTGACGCCGCTCGTGCTCGAGCACATCGCCCAGCTGGGCCTTGACTGCCTGGTGGCGATCGGCGGCGACGACACCCTGAGCTACGCCGCGCGGCTGCACGCCGAGGGCGTGCCGCTGCTGGCCATCCCCAAGACGATGGACAACGACGTGCCCGGCACGGAGTACTGCATCGGCTTCTCCACCGCCGTGACGCGCGGCAAGGAGCTCATCAACCGGCAGCGCACCACGCTGGGCTCGCACGAGCGGATCGGCGTGTTCCGCATCTTCGGCCGCGATGCCGGCTTCACCGCGCTGTACACGGCCTTCGTGACCTCCGCCCGGTGCCTCATCCCCGAGGCGCCCTTCGACCTGGACCGCCTGTGCCAGATCCTGGTGGAGGACCGCAAGGGCAACCCCAGCGGCTACGCCTTCGTCATCGCCGCGGAAGGGGCCACCTGGACCGGCGGCGCGCTGGAGGAGCTGGGGCCGGCCGACGCCTTCGGCCATCGGCACAAGGCCAGCGTGGCCGAGGTGCTGGCGGCCGAGATCCGCGGCCGCACCGGCGTGGAGACGGTCGCCAGCGAGCTGACCTACGACCTCCGCAGCGGCGAGCCTGACTCGCTCGACCAGCTGGTCGCGATGACCTTCGCCAACACCGCCATGGACCTCCTGGCGGACGGCACGACCGGCCGCATGATGGCCGTCCGCGAGGGCCGCTACTCGACCGCTCCCCTGCCCGGCCCCGACGAGCACGCTCGACGCGTGAACGTCGAAGTCCAGTACAACGCCGAGCGTTTTCGGCCGCGATATGACGCGCTCATGGGCCGGCCCCTGTTGCTAGGTCTGCCGCTCGCCGGGTAGGACCCATCGGCGACGCGGCCAGGCGGTCCGTCCAGCGGGCCAGCCCCAGGAACGCCACCGCCACGAGACCGAGGAGGGCGGCGCAGCCGAGCCAAAGGCCCGTGGCCCGCCCCGTGTCGAGGATGTAGCCGGCGATCGGCGTCCCCAGCCCCGAGCCGAGGCCGGAGGCGGCAAGGGCCAGCCCCTGGAACGCGCCGCGGCGGTGGGCCGGCGCCAGGTCCGACACGAACGCAGGCACGATGGGCATCAGGATCAGTTCGCCGAGCGTGACCAGCACGATCGTGGTCGCCAGGCCCGCCACCGCCACGACTGAGGACAGGAAGGCGACCAGGCCCAGCCCGGCCATGTACAGCACCAGCGACAGGGCGATCAGACGGGGCTTGGAGCGGCCCTCGAACGCTCTCGAGACACGCATCTGGAAGACCACGATGAGCAGGCCGTTGAGGCCGAACAGCAGCCCCCACAGCGGGATCGGCAGGCCGAGGGCCCCGGCGGCGTAGATCGGCAGCGTCGTCACCCACAGGAAGGCGAGCGCCTGGGCGAGGCCTAGCAGGGGCAGGAAGGCGATGAAGACCCGCAGGCGGGCTGGATCGATCGCCTCGTCCGATTCACCCGCCTGGGCCGGCGGGCCGCCACCGTCGAACGACGCCACGACGGGCATGCCGATCGACCCGCCCGTGACCGGGACCGCGGTCGTACCACTCCTCGCCGGCCGTGTCTCGGGCAGCCAGCGCCCGGCGATGACCACATACGCCCCGATGAGGAGCCCGCTGACGGCGAACAGCAGGGGGTAACCCAGGGTGGACAGGCCGGCCCCGATGACCGGCCCTGCGATCCAGCCGACGGCATTGGCCACGGCCAGCAGCCCGAAGACCCGCGGCCGGCGCTCCTCCTCGACCGTGTCGGCCACGGCTGCCCGCGCCGCCGGCACGAAGGCCGGGTCGATGCACCCCAGGAGGAGCATCACCACCCCGATCTGCCATGCCTGGGTGACGAAAGCCATGGAGGACACGAGCACGGCCGAGCAGGCGACCGAGCCGATGAGGACCGGGCGACGGCCGATCCGGTCGGCCAGCCAGCCGCCCACGATGCCCGAGACGATCGAGCACAGTGAGTAGGCCGCGAGCACAAGCCCTGCCTCCGCGGCGCTCGCCCCGAGCGTCTGGACGAGGTAGATCGTCAGGAACGGGAAGAAGAGACTGAAGCCGAAGCTCGCGACGAGATCGCCCGTGGCGAGCACGAGGACCACGCGCGGGTACTCACCCCTCAACGCCAGGAGGCCGCGAAATGGCCGCCGGCGGCCCAACGGCGCTCCGTTTCCCGCAGACACCCACTATGGTCCCACGCGGCGCCGCTCCCGGTGGGGCGACCCCTGGACGCCCGCTACCTCGCGGGTCGGCGGGACGGCCTGGGCGTGGGGTCGCTGGTGCGGGTGATGCTGGCCGGCACCTGAGCGGCACGCGCGTGCTGGTTGCGCATGGCGTCGGCCATGGCCGTCTCGTCGCGTGAATCCAGGCCGGCGATAGCCCCATCGACGTCTTCCGCTGACCGGTTCTGGCTGAGCTTGAACTTGCCCTCCAGGCGCGTGATGAACAGTTCGACCCCCACGATCGCCCGCAGCTGGCCGGCGATGTAGGCGGCCGGCGCGTCGTCGAAAGACCAGCGTTCGGGCCAGCCCGCCTCGTGGCGGTCCGTCAGGCGGCGGACCAGCGCCTCCACCCAGACCGGGTCGTCGTGGATCACCAGGCGGCCGTAGACGTGGGCGGTGACGTAGTTCCACGTCGGCACCACGCGGCCATGCTCGCGCGTCGTGGCGTACCAGGCGGGGCTGATGTACGCGTCGGGGCCGCGGACGATGACCAGCGCCTCCCCGAGGGCCGGCTCGCGCCACTGGTCGTTATTGCGCGCCACGTGGCCCAGCAGGACGCCGTGCTCGCCCGCATCCGGGCGGCTGCCGGGCGGGTCGTAGACGAAGGGCAGCATCGTGGCCAGCATGCCTCGCGCGGTGACGGTGATGAGGTCCGCCGCGCCGTGGCTGGCCAGCAGCTCCCGCACCTGGGCGTCGTCGGGCTTGAAGTGGGCCGGGATGTACATCAGCGTCGGGCGTCGGCCGCGACTTCGCGGTCCAGGAGCCGGGCGAAACGCTCGGCCTGGGAGAGGCTCGAGACCACCGCCGCCTCGCGCGTGTACTCCGCGAAGAGGTCGGCATCGATGTCGTCGGGGACGTCCGCCGTGAGCCAGCGGGCCTGCTTGGTGATCCCGTTGCCGCTCAGCAGGCCGCGGTGGTCATCCAGCAGGATGCCCTTGGGGAAGCCGAGATGGACGTGTTCGGGCTCGGGCATGATCCAGGCGAAGAAGACGGTCCTGCTTCGCCCGACCGGCACGTCGTAGCCGATGATGCGCCAGCCGGTCCGCACCCGTTCGAGGGCCTCCGGGACGGCCTCGCGGACGATGCGGCGCATCCGCTCGGCGAGCTCGGCCATGGGCGGTGGGTAGTCCCCCAGGAGCGCCTCCGGCGGGATCTGATCGATGGCGCTGCCGGTCGGACTCATCGGCGGAAGGTAGCACCCGCCGTGTCGCAGGGTGTCAGGCACCGCGATCTTCAAACCTTTTCGCCGACCCTCCACTCATAGTGGGTGACGCGTCCCATGGAGGACGCGCGAAAGCAGGGAGCGAGAGGGTGGACCGGACGCTCATCGAGGCGGCACGGTCCGGGGACGAAGAGGCGTTCGCCTCGATCGCCCGTGGCTCGGCTGACCGGCTCTTCGCTGTTGCGCATCGGATCCTGCGCGACGTCGGACGGGCCGAGGACGCCGTGCAGCAGACCCTCGTCACGGCCTGGCGGCAGCTTCCGGAGCTCCGCGAGATCGATCGCTTCGAGGCCTGGATCCATCGGATCCTGGTCCATGCCTGTTATGCGGAAGCGAAGCGGGCCCGACGCTGGTCCGCCAACGTCCGGTTGCTGTCGGTCGACGGGCTGACGACACCGGATACGACCCTGAACGTCGCCACACGCGACGCCCTCGACCGCGGGTTCCGGCGCCTGCCGCCAGAGCAGCGGGCTGCCTTCGTCCTTCACCACTACCTCGGTTGGCCGCTTGGCGAGATCGCCGAAACGCTCGACGTTCCCCTGGGGACGGTCAAATCGAGACTCCATTACGCGACGTCGAGCCTGCGCGCGGCGCTCGAGGCCGACGCCCGGACATCGACACCAGCCTCGCGGGAGCGGATGGCATGACCACGAACGACTTCGATCGGACGGCACGGCTCTGGCTCGAGGACGGGCCCACGCAAATGTCCGATCGGGCGCTGACGGCCGCCCTCGACGAGATCCACGTCACCCCACAGCGCCGCGCCTGGTGGCCGGCGCGGAGGTTGCCCAAGATGAATACCCCTATCCGGTTCGCCACGGGGGCGGCCGCCCTGGCCGTCGTCGTGGTGGTCGCCCTCGCCATCGATGGCTTCAACCTCCTGCCAGGGAGCGGGATCGTCGGAGCATCGTCCTCGCCGCACCTTCCCACCGCCACGACGGCACCGGGATCGACCGCCACCCCGACAGGGGGCGTTGGCGTACTGACCGTTGGCGATACCGCCAGCCTGCTGGCGCCCGGCTTCTACGTCGCGGCGGACCCGTTCCTGGCGCGAGTCAGTTTCACGGTGCCGGCCGGTTGGGAAGGCAACATCGGGGGGCCGTACCTCGTAGCCCTGGATCAGCCCCAGGGTCCCGGCGCGGTTTCCTTCTCGATCCTCAACAAGGTGTACGCCGATCCGTGCCACTCCGAAAAAGGCTTCCTGGACCCGCTGCCGGGATCGTCGGTCGACGATCTGGCGACGGCGTTGGCGCACCTGCCTGGACTCACCGTCACGACGCCCACCGCCGTGACGATGGCCGGCCTCCAGGGTGAGCAGCTCACCCTGACCGCCCCGACCAGCTCGACCGACTGCACAGGTGGCGTCTCCCGGGTCTGGGCGCTCCCCTTGGGGGCGACCAATGACCTGACGCCTGGCGAGGTGGAGAAGCTCTGGATCCTGGATGACGGCGGCCAGCGGCTCGTCATCGACGCCCCACAGACACCAGGCGAGACCTCGGCGACCCTGGCCCAGGTCCAGGGCATCCTGGACTCCGTCGGGATCGGGGCAGGCGAAACAGGGGAATGGCCGGTCACCGTTCAGGGGGGCAGTGTCGTTGGCGATACCACCAGCACACTGGCGCCCGGCACCTACGTCGCGGCCGACCCCTTCCTGCTGCGCGTCACCTTCACCGTGCCTGCCGGCTGGCGGGGAAAGATCGGGGGCCCGTATGCCGTGTTCCTGGGGCAGGCCGCGGGTCCTGGCGCGGTGACCTTGGCGATCTTCGACAAGGTCTACGCCGACCCATGTCACGCCGACAAGGGCTTCCTGGACCCGCTGCCCGGGTCGTCCGTGGACGATCTGGCGACGGCGTTGGCGCGCCTGCCGGGGCTCACCGCCACGACCCCGACCGGCGTCACGTTGGGTGGCTATCAGGGCAAGCAGCTCACCCTGACGGCGGCGGCCAGTGCCACTGGCTGCACGGGGGGCGTCGAGCAGGTCTGGGAGCTTCCCTTGGGTGCGACCAACACCCTCACACCGGGCGAGATCGACAAGGTGTGGATCCTCGACGTCGGCGGCCAGCGGCTGGTGATCGACGCTCCGCAGATGCCGGGCCAGGCCAAGGCGACCACCGCCGAGGTCCAGACGATCCTGGATTCGATCGGGCTCGCACAGCTCAACTAGCCGCGACCCCGAAACCCACTTGAAGTCGGGCGCCACGCATGCGCCCAGAAGGGGATCACCATGACCTCGACCCACAAGCTCACCAGGCTGTCCCTGATCGCGGCCCTCCTGGTCGCTCTGTTCGCTGTCGCCCCGGCCGCCAGCGTGGCGGCGGAGGGACGACAGCTCACCGGGACGTTCTGCACGAACCCGCAAGCCCTCCCCAAGCCGGGTGCCTGCATGTCGCTGTCGTTCGGCGATGAGACGGTCACCGGGTACACCAACGCGCCGGATCGCGTCCTCACGATCAGGCCGGGGACCTACTGGCTGGCCGTGAACGACACCAGCACGGCCCACAACTTCTCGCTGCGGGCTCCGGACGGCACCGAGCAGGCCATCACGGGGGTCGTGGAGACGCCCGGATGGGTCACCGTCAAGGTGCACCTGGCGCACGGTACGTACGTGCTTTTCTGCGCCGCTGACGACCACGAACAGGACGGCATGTACGTCGACATCGAGGTCGGCGGCGTGGGCCAGGTGGAGTGAAAGCCGCCTAGCCCATCAACGCAGACCAACTAGGTCATAGCAAGCGCGGATGTGTGACGGGGCCCCTCGGCACGCGACCACCTCCAACGGACACCGATCCGGAGGATCGGCTACTCCCCGCAGTTGAGGGTGACGAACCGCGTTACGGGCGTCGTGTCGCCGGTTCGGACTGCGGCGATGACGCCGTCGATCGCGGCGCGGAAGCTGTCGGTCGCGAACTCGCCGCGGTAGAACTCCCAGTCGGGCATGCCGAGGATCACGGCGCGCGCGGTCTGCGCCTGTCCGGACGCGCCTGAGCTGGACGCCGCGAGCCAGGAGCGATCCCACGCGCAGGAGGCGACGAACTGGACCCACGTTCGTCCGCCGCCGGCCGAGTAGCTGCCGCTCTGGTCGGACGCGGTGAGATAGGGCGGCCAGGTCGACCCAGCCGGGAGCGGGACAGTCTTCTCGGCGGCTTCGATCTCCGCCTGGAAGGCCGCGGCGGACGCAAGGCCGTTGGGTGACTCCGTCGAGCGTAGGGCAGCCGATACGGCGAAGACGGCCGGCGCAGCGATCAGCAACCCGGCGACGGCAAGCCCGATCGACCGCGAGCGGATCTTGAAGGTCGACCGCTCACGCCGCGCGAGCCGAGCGTGGAGCCGGTCGTCGAGCGACGCCAGCTGCCGGGTGGTCATCGACACGGAAAGCGCAGCGCGCAACGCGCCGTCAAGATCAGACGAGGTCATGGAGCGACTCCTTGAGGCGGATGAGACCGCGGTCGAGCAACTTCTGGGTCGCGCTCGCGCTCTTGCCGATGACCTGGGCGATCTCGCGGACCGTCAGGTCGCTCGTGTAGCGCAGGGCGATGGCATCGCGCTGGGGTCCTGGGAGCAAGGCAAGCGCCGCGCCCACTCGATCGGATCGTTCGGCGTCGAGCGTCTGCTCCTCGGGCGAGGGGGCCGTAGGCTCCGGGGCGGTGGAACGCCAACGGAACAGCGCAGCCGTTCGAGCGCGGCGGTCGGCGTCGATGGCCGCGTTTCGTGCAGTCCGCAGCAGCCAGCCGATGCCCGGCTCGCGCCCCGAGCGCAGCTCCACGAAGGCGCGCTCGAACGTCGTGGCGGCAAGGTCAAGGGCCCTGTCCTGATCGCGGCTGATCGCCCGCAGGTAGCGGAAGACCGCCTCGTGGTGAGCGACATAGAGCGCCTCGAACGCTGCGCTGCTCCTGGCGCATCCGGATCCGCGCTCAAGTTCGACTGCGGCTGCTTCGGTGCTCACGTCAAGAAGACGCGCGACCCCCGCGGTTTCGGACAAGCCAGTGGCAGTCACTGATGGACCCGAGCGCAGTATCCGCCACGACGCGTCAGCTCACGAGGCGGACCGAGCGATGGGCCCGCGGGCCCGGCAGCGGAGAGAGCTGAGGATTGGCGCGCCCGGCGGGACTCGAACCCACGACCTTTAGGTCCGCAACCTAACGCTCTATCCACTGAGCTACGGGCGCGCGCGGTGCGGAAGGGCTGAAGGGAGATGGCGGAGAGGGAGGGATTCGAACCCTCGGAGCAGGTTGCCCCACTCAACGGTTTAGCAAACCGCCGCACTAGGCCTCTATGCGACCTCTCCCTGGGCCCGAACGCGCCGGGATGATAGCACGCGACCCCCCTCCGACCGGTGCAGCCGAGCTCCCCGTCACTGGATGAACACCCCATGTTCGCAACGGGGACGATGGGCCGGATCGGGGTCCGTGTTGGGGCTGTCCGGGCCGCATGTTCCTCTTGTTGAACACGGGATGTTCGCGGTGGTGAGGGAGAGGCTGCCGCGTCCTCGTAGGCAACATCGGATGTTCAACGGCGCCCTGGGGAACCCCGCGTCACGCCCTGGGACGGGAACTCCCACGCGGCACCCCAACCCCGCCGATTGACGCCCGAGCGGCGCTCGATTACCGTTCGGGAGCCATGCACCCCACCTGGTACTTTCTCGGCCCGGCACGCTAGACCGCGGGTGACCCGCGGGACGGGTCGTGTCGGGCGAGCAGAGGTCTCGGACCTCTGCTTTTTTGTTCCCCGGAACGGAAATCAACCTCACGCCAAGGGGCGAGCGATGTTCATCGTCATGTCGGCCCACGCGACGACCGAAGAGATCAACACGGTGAAGAGCCTCATCCTGGCCGAGGGGATGCAGCCGCACGAGAGCGTGGGCTCGGAGCGCGTGGTCATCGCGCTCGTGGGCGACGACATCGGCGCCCAGCGCGACCGGCTGGTGGGCCGCTTCTCGCAGCTGCCCGGGGTGGAGGCGGTCACGCCCATCACGCGGCCCTTCAAGCTCGCCAGCCGCGAGTTCCATGCCGACGACACGGTCATCCGCGTGGGCCCTGCGACGATCGGCGACGGCTCCCTGACGATCATGGCCGGCCCCTGCTCGGTGGAGAGCCGCGAGGTCGCCCTGGAGACGGCCGAGGCGGTCAAGGCGGCCGGCGCGACGATCCTGCGGGGCGGGGCCTTCAAGCCGCGCACCAGCCCCTACTCCTTCCAGGGCCTCGGCGTGGAGGCCCTGCGCTACCTGGCCGAGGCGCGCGAGGCGACCGGGCTGCCGGTCATCACCGAGGTCATGGAGCCGAGCCAGGTGGAGGTCGTCAACCGCTACGCCGACATCCTCCAGATCGGCACGCGCAGCATGCAGAACTACTCGCTGCTCACGGCGGTCGGGCGGGTCGCCAAGCCGGTCATGCTCAAGCGCGGCTTCGGCGCGACGATCGAAGAGTGGCTGATGTCGGCCGAGTACATCATCAGCAGCGGCAACCCCAACGTCATCCTGTGCGAACGTGGCATCCGCACCTTCGAGACGTACACGCGCAACACGATGGACCTCTCGGCCGTGCCGCTGCTGCACCACCTGACCCACCTGCCGGTGATCGTCGACCCGTCCCACGCCACGGGCAAGAGCTGGCTGGTCAAGCCGCTGGCGATCGCCGGGGTCGCCATCGGGGCGGACGGCGTCATGGTGGAGGTCCACCCGCGACCCGAAGAGGCCCTCTCCGATGGTGAGCAGTCGCTGACCTTCGACGGGTTCCGCGACCTGATGGCCGCGGTCGTGCCGCTCCACGAGCAGATCAGCCGCCTGCCGCGCGATCCGCTGCTCACGGGCTCAGCGCTCGCGATCGGCGGGGCGTCCAAGCATTGAGCGGTTCGAAACGATGACCGCGACCACGACCCACCCGACCGACCTGGCCACCGTGCCCCGGGCGACCCGCCTGCGCGGCCGCCTGCGCATGCCACCCGACAAGTCGATCTCCCACCGCGCCCTGCTCCTGGCCGCCATGGCCACGGGGACCTCGCGCATCGCCAACGCCTCGGGTGCCCTGGATCCACGCAGCACCGCGGCCTGCCTGCGCGCGCTGGGCGTGACCATCGAGGGCGAGGAGCAAGACGGCGCCGTCGACTGGCGGATCACCTCACCGGGTCGCGCGGCGTGGCGGACGCCGGACGGGCCGCTCGACTGCGGCAATTCGGGCACGACGATGCGCCTGCTGACCGGGCTGCTGGGCGGCACGGCGCTGGACGCGACCCTGGACGGCGACGCCTCGCTGCGCGGCCGGCCCATGCGGCGCGTGGCAGAGCCCCTGCGCGCGATGGGCGCCACGGTCGACGGCGCGGGCGACGCGACGCTGCCGCCGCTGCGGGTGGTGGGCCGCACGCCGCTCCGGTCGATCGACTGGACGACGGCGGTCCCCAGCGCCCAGGTGAAGTCGGCGATCCTGCTGGCCGGTCTGGCGGCGGGCGGAGTCACGTCCGTGACCGAGGCGACGGCCACGCGCGACCACACCGAGCGGATGCTGCGCGCCCGCGGCGTGCAGGTCCGGTCCGAGGCCGTGGCAGGAGCCACGGGCGACGGGGCCCAGCGGGTGTCCATCGCCGGCGGGCAGACCGTCCGCCCGCTCGACCAGACGGTCCCCGGCGACATCTCCGCGGCCGCCTTCTGGCTCGTGGCGGGCGCGGTCCATCCGGACGCCGAACTGGTGCTCGAAGGGGTCGGCGTCAACCCCACTCGGCGGGCCGTCATCGACCTCCTGCGGGCGATGGGCGCCTCGATCACCGAGAGCGCATCTGGCGGCGTCGAGACGGGCGAACCCACGGCCACCCTGACCGTGCGGAGCAGCGACCTGGCGGCGATCGACGCGTCGGCGGGTGACGTGGCCCGCTGCATCGACGAGGTCCCCGTGCTCGCCCTGGCCGCGGCCTGTGCGCGCGGCCCCTCCAGGTTCAGCGGCGCGGGCGAGCTGCGCCACAAGGAGAGCGACCGGCTCGTCGGCATCATGGAGGGGTTGTGCGCCCTGGGGGCCGACGTGACCCTGGACGGCGACGACCTGGTGGTCCAGGGCGGAGCCGGACGGACGGCCTTCGGGCTCCGCGGAGCCACCGTGCAGAGCCTCGCCGATCACCGTTTGGCCATGACGTTCGCGGTCGCCGGCCTGGTGGCCTCAGGCACGACAGCCATCGACGCCGCGTCAAGCGCGGCGATCTCATATCCCGGCTTCTTCTCCGACCTGGAAAGGTTGCGCGCATGAGCAAGCGAGTCGTCCTCATCGGCCACCCCGTCGCCCATTCGCTGTCCGCGACGATGCAGCAGGCCGCGTTCGACGCGGCCGGTCTCGACGTGCAGTACGAGCTGCTCGACCGCACGCCGCTCCAGCTGGCGGCCGCGGTGGAGGAGTTGCGTGACGAGGCGTACCTGGGGGCCAACGTGACGATCCCCCACAAGGAACGCGTCGCTCCGCTCATGGATCGTGTCGCGGAGGAAGCCCAGGCCACCGGCGCGGTCAACACCGTGACGCGCGAGGGCAGGCGGCTGATCGGCCACAACACGGACGTGGGCGCCTTCCGCGTCGCACTCGACGCCCTGGTGGGCCGCCAGAAGATGCCGCGTACGGCCGTCGTGCTCGGCGCCGGCGGCGGCGCGCGGGCGGTGGTCCACGGCCTCATCACCGAGGGCTTCCAGCGGATCATCGTCTTCAATCGCCACCTCCACCGGGCGGAGAACCTGGTCCGCTTCTTCGGGCGGTCGGCGGCGCACATGGAGTTGAAGGCGATGCCCTGGCACGAGTCGGTCATCGAGGCCGAGCTGGCCAAGGCCAAGGTGCTCGTCAACGCCTCCGCGGTGGGCCTTGGCACGGACGTCTCGCCCATCCCGGCCGAGCTGCTGCCGCCGGAGATGCTGGTCCTTGACCTCATCTACACGCCGCGCGAGACCCGCCTGCTGCGCGATGCCAAGGCTGCCGGAGCCGCCGCGACGATGAACGGCGAACTGATGCTGCTGCACCAGGGCGCGGCCGCTTTCAAGCTGTGGACGGGGCAGGAGCCGCCCCTTGACCTGATGCGCGAGCGGCTGGACGAGGCCGAGCGCTCGCCGGCCGCATGACCTTCCGCTTCCTGACCGCGGGGGAGTCGCACGGCCAGGCGCTGGGGGTGATCCTGGAGGGCCTGCCGGCGGGCGTGCCGGTGAGCGCCGACGTGATCGCGGCTGACCTCGCGCGCCGCCAGCGCGGCCACGGCCGGGGCGCCCGCATGACCATCGAACAGGACCGCGCCACCATCCTGTCGGGCGTGCGCCACGGCCGGACGCTTGGTTCGCCCATCCTCCTGGAGGTCGCCAACCGCGACTGGGCCAACTGGACCCGCGTGATGCAGGTCGAGCGCCTGAGCGACGAGGAGGCCGCCGAGTTGGTGGCCCTGGCCGCCGGCGGCGACAAGCGGGCGCGCCCGGTGACGCGGGTGCGGCCCGGCCACGCCGACCTGGCGGGCGCCGTGAAGTACGACTTCGATGACGTGCGCGACGTCCTGGAGCGCGCCTCCGCCCGGGAGACCACGATGCGCGTCGCCGCGGGGGCCGTCTGCCGCGCCTTCCTCGGCGAGCTTGGCATCGACGTCTGGAGTCACACCGTGGCGGTCGGCGACGTGGCCGCCGACCCCCAGGCGAGGCCGCGCTCCCGCGCAGAGGCGGAGGCGAGCCCCTTGCGCTGCCTGGACGCCGCCGCCGAGACGCGCATGGTGGCCGCCATCGACGAAGCGCGGTCCGCGGGTGACACGCTGGGCGGGGTCTTCGAGGTGGTGGCCACGGGTGTGCCGCTCGGCCTGGGCAGCCACGTGCAGTGGGACCGCCGTCTCGATGGGGCGCTCGCGCAGGCGATCGTCTCCATCAACGCCGTCAAGGGCGTGGAGTTCGGCCTGGGCTTCGAGCAGACCCGGCGCCGTGGGTCGGCCGTGCACGACGTCATCACCGGGCGCACGGACGGGCGGTGGAACCACGGCACCAACAACGCCGGCGGCCTCACCGGCGGCATCAGCAACGGCGAGCCGCTCGTCGTGCGAGGCGCGGTCAAGCCGATCTCCACGCTGGCCCGCCCCCTCCCCTCCGCCGACCTCCTGACCGGCCTGCCGGTCGACGTGGCCCACTACGAGCGAAGCGACATCAGCGTGGTGCCTGCGGCCGGGGTCATCGGCGAGGCCATGGTGCTGCTGACCCTGACCCGCTTCATGCTCGAGAAGACCGGCGGCGACTCGCTGGCCGAGGTGCGTGACAACCTGGCCCGCTTCCAGGCCCGCGCCGCCGCCGCCACCGCGTCCGTACCCGGCGCCGAACCCGAGGCCGGCTCGGGCGGCGACGACTGAGGACGCCGCGATGGAGTTGGTCCTCATCGGCCTGCCCGGCAGCGGCAAGAGCGCCGTGGGCCGACGCCTCGCGCAGGCCCACCACGCCGAGTTCATCGATCTGGACGCGGCCATCGAGACGCTGGCCGGCGCGCCGCCGGCGGTCATCTTCGAGCGTGAGGGCGAGGCTGCCTTCCGGGCCCACGAGGCGGCCGCCATCGAGGCCCTGGGTGAACCCGATCGCGGCCACCCGCTGAAACGGGTCATCGCCACGGGGGGCGGCGCGGTCGTCGCGCCACGCAACCGGTGGCGGCTCTTCCGCGACCGCCGCGTGGTCTGGCTGGACGCCCCCGACGAGGTCCTGGTGCGCCGCCTGGAACGAAGTCCCACGCCACGGCCGCTCCTCGCCGGCCGCGATCCGGTGCGTGCCCTGGAGGGGCTGCGGACGGCGCGCCTGCGGTTCTACGCCGCGGCGCCACGGGTCGACGCGATCGGCCGCCCCGACGAGGTCGCGCCACGGGTCGAACGGTCGTTGCGTGGGGCCGCGCCCTCGCTCACGTTGCTCGACGCCGAGACGCGCGTCGGCGAGCTGGTGCTTGGCCTGGACATGGCCGGCGAGGCCGTGGCGCGCGTCCTCGACGACCTGGGCGCCACCCGAGTCGCGGTGGTCTCTGAGCCCGCCGCGTGGCGCCTCCACGGGGAGCGGCTGGCGGCCCGCCTGGCGGCGCCCGGCCGCCTCGTCGAGCCGCTGCTCCTGCCGCGCGGGGAGCGTGCCAAGTCGTTCGCGGCCCTGGAACGGGCAGTCCGCGAGCTGGCCCGCCGGCATCACGAACGGACCGACCCGCTGGTCACCATCGGCGGCGGGGCGGTCGGCGACACCGGCGGCCTCGTGGCCGCCCTGTACGTGCGCGGCGTGCCTCTGATCCAGGTGCCCACGACCCTCCTGGGCCAGATCGACTCGTCCATCGGGGGCAAGACCGCCATCGACATCCCGGAGGGCAAGAACCTGGTGGGCGCCTTCCATCAGCCGCGGGCCATCGTGCTCGACGTGGGGCTGCTGGCGACCCTGCCGCCGCGCCAGCGCCGCGCGGCCCTCGGCGAGGCGGTCAAGATGGCGGCCCTTGGCGATGAGGCGCTCTTCGACCTGCTCGAGCGCGACGGGCGCGCCCTCGCCGCCGGCAGCCCACGAGCCGTCGAGTCGGGCGCCCTGGCCGAGCTGGTGGAGCGCTGCGCCTGGGCCAAGGTGGAGGTCGTGCTGGCCGACGAGCGCGAGGCGGACCGGCGCATGGCCCTCAACCTGGGCCATTCCATCGGCCACGCCCTGGAGGGCGCCAGCGGCTATCACGGCCTCCTGCACGGCGAGGCGGTGGCCCTTGGCCTGCGCGGCGCAGTGGCGGTCGGCCTGGCGCTTGGCGTGACGCCGGCGGCGCGCGGCCAGCGCATCCTCGCCCTGCTCGATCACCTTGGCCTTGGCATGGCCGCGCCGTCTGTTCCGGCGGCAGAGGTGCGCGTCCGCCTGGCCAGCGACAAGAAGGTGGCCGGCGGACGCCTGCGCTGGGTCCTGCCCACAGCGACCGGCATCGCGGTCCGCGCCGATGTGCCGGACGCGGCCGTGGACGCGGGCCTCGCGGCGGCGCTGCGGGGTGCCGCCTGATGCGCGTCCTCGTGCTCGACGGCCCCAACCTGGACCTGCTCGGCGAGCGGGAGCCGGAGATCTACGGCCGTGACACGCTGGCGATGATCCACCAGCGAACCCGCGCCCACGCCATGGGGCTGGGCCTGGAGGTGGCCTTCTTCCAGTCGAACCACGAGGGCGCCCTGATCGACCGCCTGCACCTGAAGGATTTTGACGCGGCCATCGTCAACGCCGGCGGCCTGACCCACACGTCGGTGTCGCTGCGTGACGCCCTGCTTGGCGTGGCGCGGCCGTTCGTGGAGGTGCACCTCACCGACCCGGCCACCCGCGAGTCGTTCCGGCGCGTCAATTTCCTGCACGACATCGCTGTCGCCTCGATCGTCGGCCACGGGCCGCGCGGGTACCTGGAGGCGCTGGACCTGCTCGCCGCGCGGGAGGCCTGACGTGCCACGGGTACGGCCGGGCGAGACGGTCGAGATGCGCCGCCTGCGGCGCCGCATCGACGCGCTGGACCGGCGCATCGTGGAGCTGCTCAACGAACGGGCCCGCCTCGGCGTGGCCATGGGCGAGGCCAAGCTGGAGGCCGGGAAGGCCGTCGTCGACCGGGAACGCGAGCGCGAGGTCCTGCTGCGGGTCGCCACGACCAATGAGGGGCCGTTGCTCCAGGCCGACCTCATCGCCGTCTACCGCCGCGTGATCGAGGCGACGCGCCACCTGGAACGGTCCGCCCGCAGGGACCGTGGCAGTGCCCCTCGCCGGGCCGATCGCCTCGACCCGGAGCCCTGACCGACCGTGATCGACCGGCTCGCCGACCGGGCCCTCAACCGGACGGTCGGGCGGGCGCTCCCTCCGGTGCGGGCAGACGTGGCCGCGTTCCACGTGTCGATCCCGGTCGTGGACCTGCTGGTGGGGACGCTCCTCTTCAGACGTTCGCTCGACCGCGCCCTGCGCCACGGCCACGTGGACCTGCCGCGGGCACGCGCCGGCGGCCTTGACCTGGCGGGCTTCACCATCGCCACGCGGTTCCCCGACGAGCTCGGGCTGCTCTCCACACCGCATTTCGCCGCCCTTGGCCTGGCGCCGCGGGGCCGCCGGCCGATCGACCTGGTGGAGGCATTCGTGCGCCGCCTGGAGGGCTGGGCCGCGGCATCGGGCGGGCGGCTCGTGCTGGCGCGGACACCGGCGGATCTGGACGACGTGGGCCGCGACGGCGCCCTGCGGGCCTTCATCGGTGTGCAGGGCGGCCAGGCGGTCGGCGGCGACCTGCGCAACGTGGCGCGCCTGCGTGCGCTGGGAGTGCGCATGCTGGGGCTGGCCCACGTGATGGATTCGGACCTGGCCGGCTCCGGATCGGGGAGCGGCGCCGGCGGCCTGACCGGGTTCGGGCGCGAGGCGATCGCCGAATGCGAGGCCCAGGGCATCCTGGTCGACCTCGCGCACGCCTCGCCGGCCACGATCCGCGAGGCGGTCCCGCTGCTGCGGCGGCCGTTCCTGATCAGCCACACCGGCTTCACCGCCGTCTCCGGCGGGGCCAGCCGTTGGCGCCGCTACAGTCCGGCGACGCGCAACATCGCCGATGACGAGGCTCGCCTGGTGGCCGCGGCGGGCGGCCTCATCGGTGTGACGCTCGCCACGCCGCTGATCGGCGGCGCGACCGCCGACGCGGCGGTGCGGAGCTTCGAGCACGCGCTCGAGCTGGCCGGCCCGGATCAGGTCGCCCTTGGCTCGGACTTTGACGGCGCCCTGCCGATGCCGTTCGACGTGCGCGGGCTGCCGTCGCTGACGCAGGCGTTGCTGGATGCCGGCCTGGGCCGGGAGGTCGTGGTCGCCGTGATGGGCGGCAACGCGCTACGGGTGCTGCGCGCCTGACCAGCGACCGGCGCGGGCGAGCTGCCCCACGAGCCGCGCCATGCGCGCCACGTCGCGACCGTCCGGCCCCAGGGCATCGACCAGCGCGGAGGCCACGATGACGCCGTCCGCCGAGCGGGCCAGCCGCCGCACATGCGCCGGCCGCGACACGCCGAACCCGACGGCCACCGGCCCGCGGGCCACGGCCCGGACCTGGGCCAGGAAGTGCGTCACTTCGCGCGGGAGCTGGCTGCGGGCGCCGGTGACCCCGACCAGCGAGACCGTGTACAGGAAGCCGCCCGTGCTGGCGGCGATCATCGCCCGGCGGGTCGGGGACGTCGTCGGCGTGACGAGGTAGACGAGCGCCAGGCCCGCCTCGCGGGCCGCTGCCTCCACGGGCGCACCCTCGTCCGGCGTGAGGTCGGCCAGGATGACGCCGCTCGCCCCGGCCGCCGCGAGCCGGACGAGCCGGCCGACCGGGTCGCCGTTGCCGAGCGCCTGGTTGACGTACGCCATCGGCACCACCGGCGCGGCCGGCCGCGCCTCGTGGATCGCCCGCAGCAGGTCCAGCGAGCGGTCGAACGTGGCCCCGTTGCGCAGCGCCACGGCCGAGGCGCGCTGCAGGGTGGTGCCATCGGCCAGGGGGTCGCTGTAGGGCAGCCCCACCTCCAGGACATCCGCGCCGGCATCGATCGCGGCGAGGGCGGCGGTGAGGCTCGTCGCCGCGTCGGGGTACCCGGCCACGACGTAGGGCACGAGCGCGACGCGGCGGTCGCGGGCCGCCCGGGCGAACGCGGCGTGGAGGCGGGCGGCACCGGGCGTGCCGTCGGTCCCGCGCGGTAGAGCCGGCCGGTCGCCGGCGGTTCGGACCGGGGCGGCGGCCGTCGTCATGCCGTGGCCGCCTCGTCGCCGTCGAGGACGCCGAGGTCCTTGTCGCCGCGGCCGGAGAGACCAAGCAGCACGACCGCGCCGTCGGCGAGCGGCGGGTGACCACCGCCACCGGACAGCAGGTGGGGCAGGGCGGCGATGGCGTGGGCCGGCTCGAGGGCCGGGATGATGCCCTCCGTGCGGGTCAGCAGGCGCAGGCCGTCGACGGCCTCCGTGTCGGTGGCTGCCAGCACCTCCAGCCGCCCGGCCGCGTAGAGCGCCGAGAGCTGCGGCCCGATCCCGGGGTAGTCGAGCCCCGCGCTGAGCGACACGGCCTCCACCACCTGGCCGTCGGCGTCCTGGAGCATGTACGAACGTGAGCCGTGCAGGATGCCCGGCGTCCCGCCGGCGAGGGCCGCCGCGTGGCGCCCCGTGGCCAGGCCTTCCCCGGCGGCCTCGACGCCGACCAGGCGGACCGTGGGCTCGCCGATGAAGCGCGACAGGAGGCCCAGTGCGTTGGAGCCGCCGCCCAGGCAGGCCATCGCCACGTCCGGCAGCCGGCCCTCCACCGCCAGCAGCTGCAATGCGGCCTCGTCGCCGATGCGGCGCTGGAGGTCCCGCACGATCAGGGGGTACGGGTGCGGCCCGACCGCCGAGCCGAGCACGTAGTGGGTCGTGGCCACGTTCGTGACCCAGTCGCGCATCGCGTCGTTGACCGCGTCCTTGAGCGTGGCGCTGCCGCTCGTGACCGGCACGACCTCCGCGCCCAGGGCCCGCATGCGCAGCACGTTGGGCGCCTGGCGGCGGATGTCCTCGGCACCCATGTAGACGACGCACGGCAGGTCAAGCAGGGCGCAGGCGGTGGCCGTCGCCACCCCGTGCTGCCCGGCTCCCGTCTCGGCGATGACGCGGGTCTTGCCGAGGCGCCGGGTGAGCAGGGCCTGGCCGAGGGCGTTGTTGATCTTGTGGGCGCCCGTGTGGTTGAGATCCTCGCGCTTGAGCCACAGGTGGAAGGCGCCCTCGTCCCGGCCGGCCTGGCGGGCCACGGCGGCGGCCAGGCGGTCCGCCCGGTAGAGCGCCGACGGACGGCCGACGTACCGCCGCCCCAGCTCGCGCAGCTGGGCCCAGTAGCGCGGGTCGACCCGGATGTCCGCCCAGGCCGTCTCGAGCTGCTCGAGGGCCGCGACAAGGGTCTCGGGCACGTAGCGGCCGCCGAAGGCGCGGTCCGTG
>Ga0265320_10001228_pt1 | contig 18819 bp, 8 predicted proteins | sample 4827metaG_FD_202087 | JGI IMG/M metagenome (GOLD analysis project Ga0265320, IMG submission 202087) | Rhizosphere microbial communities from Carex aquatilis grown in University of Washington, Seatle, WA, United States - 4-8-27 metaG | ecosystem: Host-associated > Plants > Roots > Rhizosphere >...
GCGCCGCATCGCTCGACTTCCGGCAGTTGTACGTGAACGGCCGGAAGGCGGTCCGCGCCCGCAGTCCCAACGGCGACAACTTCGACCGGTTGGTCGAGTGGGATATCGTCAATCGCCAGGCAGTTGTTGACGCCAAGAACGTCGCCGAGTGGAAGAATCTCAAGCGCGTCGAGATGTTCTTGCAGCAGTCCTGGGTGGTCTCCTACCTCCGCGTTGAATCCATCGCGGTCGAGGGAACGCGGGCGCGCATCACCTTCCAGGAACCGGAGCGAACCCTGGTCTTCTCGCATCCCTATCCCTGGCCGCGGAACACCGACCCGTACCATTTCGTCAATGCCCTCGAGTTCCTTGACGAGCCCGGGGAATGGTATCTCGACTACAAGGCCGGACTCGTCTACTACTGGCCGCGTGTGGGCGAGGACATGGCAACGGCTCAGGTTGTGGCGCCGCGGCTCGAGACGCTGGTCAGCCTCCAGGGTTCGATGGATCGCCCGGTGCACGACATCGAGTTCAGAGGACTGGCGTTTGAGGACTCCACCTGGATGCGCCCGACGCAGGCAGGTCACGTGCCGCTCCAGTTGGGTCAGTACTTCGAGCAGCCCGCATACCGGATGCAGGGCGGCGTTCCGGAGGCGCCCACCCTCGACAACCTGGGCTGGACCGCCCGGCCACCCGCCGCAGTGTATCTCGCCGGAGCGAGCCGGATCCGGTTCGAGCGGTGCAGATTCCGGAACACGGCCTTCGCCGCCCTCGATCTGCACCACGCGACCCGCGACAACCGCATAGCCGGCTGCGTATTCCAGGGAATCGGCGGAAACGGAGTGCAGATCGGCCGGTTCTCCGAGCAAGGCCTCGAGGCACACCTGCCCTACCGCGTTTCCGACGAGCGCGAGCTTTGTCTGAACGACCGCGTCGCGAACTGCTATTTCCGTGACTGCGGCAACGAGGACTGGGGCTCGACCGCGATCGCAGCCGGTTATCCGCGCGGCCTCACAATCGAGCACAACGAAATCGTCGAGATGCCGTACTCCGGCATCAGCGTGGGTTGGGGCTGGACAACGCTCGAGAACGCCATGCGTGACAACAAGATCCTCTATAACCGCATCCACGACTACATGCGGCGCATGGGCGACGGCGGCGGCATCTACGCTCTCTCCAATCAGACGCCGTCGGAAATCCGGGGTAACTACATCTTCGATCTGCGCCGCTCGCCGACCGGCGACCCGAGTGCCATGATCTACCTGGACGAAGGCTCGTCGGGATTCCTCGTCAAGGACAACCTCACCGAGACCAACGTGTTTTTCAAGAACCGGAACGGCGAGGGCAATCGATGGGAGAACACCGGCACCGAAGGGCCCCAAGTGTTGAAAGGGCCGCCCGGCAGCGAGGGCGCAGCCGGCCTGGAAGCCGCGTTCCGCGACCTGCTCGAGTGAGCAACGGGACGCCGCCAGGCGCACGCACTTGTGCGACGCACTTGTGCGCCTGGCGCGCTGCGTTGAGCATTGATTAGCCTGAATCGGCGGTCCGTTCGGGTCAGCAACGATGACGAGGCGGCCCGCGTGATCTGCTGCTTCGTCGCAAATGAGAGGAGCCGATTGTGAAGCCACTTGATTTTTGCGGATCCGCCGTCGCTGCCCCGTATGGGCGCAAGCCGGCGACGGTTCAGACTTCGAACAAGTGCGTGAACTTTTTCGCCGCTACCGCTCTCTGGTTGGCCTTCTGCGCCGCCGGCGTGCGCGCAGCCGAGCAGAGGGTTGTTGCGCCCGGCGGCGGGCTGGCCGTTATCGTCTCCGACGATCACGGACTCGCTTACCGGGTCGAGGTCGGCGGCAAAGCCGTGCTGATCAATTCTTCACTGGGTCTCGAGTTCAAGGGCGGAGTGAAACTGGGCCCAGCGGCTGTCATCATGAGGGCGGAAAGATCCAGACACGACGGCAAGTGGGAAAACCGTCTCGGCAACAACCGTTTCGTCCGCGATCGTTGGAACGGAGTGCGTCTGACGCTGGAAGAACGTGGCGCCGAGCGCCGCTCGTTCGGGCTGATCGTGCGCGCCTACAACGACGGGATCGCGCTTCGTTACGACCTTCCTGAAAGCAGCGGCCTGGGGCATTTCGTCTTGACAAAGGAGCTGACGGAGTTTCGTTTCGCGGAGGACTATCGTTGCTGGGCGGGCGGAGAATCGCCCGCTGCGGAGGCCCGTTATCCGGAAACCAGACTCAGCGCAATCCCGTCCGGCGAGGCCGGTCTTCCCTTCAAGAGCATCTTGCCGTTGCTGGTAGAAACGCCGGCCGGCTACATCGCTGTCGCGGAATCCGATCTGCTGGATTGGGCCGGCATGTCGATCACCGGCAGCGGCACCACTTCGGTGAGGGTGACGCTCGACGCGCGTTCGGATGGAAACGGGTTGGTGCTTTCCTCCGTGCCACGCGTTAGCCCTTGGCGCGTTCTGATGTTCGGCCGGACGGCTTCCGGCCTTGCCGGTTCCGACCTGATCGCGAATCTGGCTACGCCCAGCCGGCTGGCGGGCACCTCGTGGGTCAAACCGGGAGCCTGCGCGTGGGATCCCTGGTGGACGGGGGTAAACCCTTACGATCCCGATCCCAGCCACACTGCCGTGCTGGCGCGAGGGACGACGGCGGCAGACAAGGAGTACATCGATCTGGCAAGCGAAATGAACTGGCAGTACCAGTTGATGGACTGGTTCTGGTACAAGAACATGACGCTCTACGACAAATCGCTCCACTCCACTCCCAATGCGGCGGCTGATTTCACGGACTCCGATCCCCAAATTGACATCCCCGAGTTGGTCCAATACGCGAAGTCGAAGAACGTGCGTCTGTTCATCTGGGCCCATTCTCTCGACGTCGAGACATTCGGGGTCGAGAAGGCGCTCGCGCGCTTCGCACAACAAGGATTCGCGGGAGTGAAGATTGATTTCCTCAACAGCCAGTCGCAGGAGACGGTTCAGTGGTGCGAGAGGGTCTTGTCGGCGGCGGCGAAGCTCAACTTGATGATCGATTTCCACGGAACGTACAAACCGACGGGCATGGCACGCACGTACCCCAACTTCATCACGCAGGAAGGCGTGCTCGGAAACGAATACTACAAACTCCCCGGTAACCAATGCACGCTGGAACACACGATCACGCTGCCGTTCACCCGCGCCCTGCTCGGCCCGATGGACTTCACGCCCGGCGGTTTCCTGAATCGTGCGCCGAAGGACTTCAAGATCGCCGCGCCAGCCGAGGTTATGGGCACACGGGCGCGGCAATTGGCGATGACGGTCGTTTATCCGAGCCCGCTGACGGTGCTGTGCGACAGCCCGAAGAACTACCGCGGACAGCCTGGAATCGGGTTCCTTCGCAACCTGCCGACCGTGTGGGATCAGACCGTGGTGCTCTCGGGCGAAGTCGGCCGCTCCATCGTGATCGCCCGCCGTTCGGGCGAGCGCTGGTATCTTGCGGCGATGAATGGCGACGAAGCGGTGCAATTGCCGGCGCGGCTGAAGTTCCTCGGCAAAGGCCGTTGGACGCTGCGCGGCTTCGCGGACAAAGCGGACGGATCCGATTACCAAGCCGTGATCGAGTCCACGCGCGACGTCGACGCGAAATCCGTGGTGCCGCTTTCGCTCGTTCCGGGCGGCGGTTTCGCCGGGATTATCAACCAGGCGAAGTGACGCGGGAAATCCGCAGGGCTGGGCGACATTGACTGAATGGCGCCCTTTATAACGGTGACTGTACCGTTGACTGCCGCGCGCGGTGCTTGCTATGATCGGCACGCGACGACAATCAATCCGAGACGGCGGCGCGGGGCGTGTTATCTGCCGCCTCGCGAGGATGACAGGAGGCAGCTATGCAACGACGTGACTTTTGCAGGTTCCTCGCGACTACGGTGGCATCGAATGCCGTGCCAGGCTTTGTTCAGGCCGCTCAAGAGAGCCAGTCGGCCTTGCCTGACGGATTCGGCAAGTACACCCACGACTATGCACAGTTCTGCGCTCTGCCGCCAGAGAAGAGGATCTTCTATCGCTTGAGCGGCGACAGAATCGTCGAAGCCAAGGCGGCTGACCAGACAGGGAAACCGACTGTGTGGGGCGAACCGGGCGCGCTGCCCATTCCGGGCGGCTCCTGGGATGGTGTGCCGATGGAATCCCCGATCCCGAATCTCGCGGGAGAGGGCCCATACAAACCGGCTTGGGATTCGCTGCTTGAGTACGACGCGCCGGAGTGGTACCGCGATGCGAAGTTCGGCATCTGGGCCCACTGGAGCCCGCAGTGCGTGCCCGAGGACGGTGATTGGTACGCGCGCAACATGTACGTCGAGGGCCAGCCGCAGCACAAGTATCACCTCGAACATTACGGGCCGCCCTCGCGCTTCGGATACAAAGACCTCTGCGCGCAGTGGACGCTGCTCAACTGGGAACCCGACGAACTCATCACGCGCTACAAGAAGGCTGGCGCGAGGTTCTTCATTGCACTTGCCAATCATCATGACGGCTTTGACGCGTGGGACTCGAAGCATCACCCGTGGAACGCCGCCGCGATTGGTCCGCATCGCGATGTGGTCGGCACATGGGCCGCCGCCGCGAGAAAGCAGGGGTTGCGGCTCGGCGTCACGGTTCACCAGGCGCGCAACTGGTGGTGGTTTCAGCCTTCCCATGACGCGGACAAATCCGGTCCGCTGGCCGGCGTTCCTTCCGACGGCGAACTCACCGCCGCCGGGGGCCGGGACCAGTGGTGGCAGGGCCTCGATCCGCAACGCCTCTACGGCGTGAAGCACCCATCCGATGCGCTGCCCGACATCTCGTACGTCAAGGACTTCTACGACCGCACCCGCGACCTGATCGATCAACACGATCCCGACCTGCTCTACTTCGACAATTCGCTGCTGCCGCTGGGCTGGGGCGGGATGAATATAGGCGCGTACTTCTACAATCACAACCTCAAGACCCGCGGCAAGTTGGAAGCGGTCTTGAACGGAAAGGACGTTCCCGACCGGCTGGCCAAGGCCCTGGTCGCCGACTACGAGCGCGGGATCACCCCCGGGATTATGCCGCATGCCTGGCAGTCGGAGACCTGCATCGGTGAGTGGCACTATCGTCGCGGCCTGTACGAAAAGCCAGGTGAATACGGCGGCTATCTGCCGCCGCGCGATGTCATTCTCTGGCTCATCGACTCAGTCAGCAAGAACGGCACCTTCGTGCTCAACATCCCGGGCAAGCCTGACGGCACCATCGACAGTAAGGAAATCGCCGTGCTCGACGGCGTAACCGCGTGGATGGAGGTTAATGGCGAGGCTATCTACGAGACTCGGCCATGGAAGATCTATGGCGAAGGCCCTCACAACGTGAAGAGCGGTCCATTTCAGGGGAACAGCATCAGCAGTCTCGGGCCCCAGGACATCCGGTTCACACGCAACAAGGCGAACACTGTGGTCTACGCAATCGTGCTGGGCTGGCCGACGGAAGCAGTCGTCGTGCCCTCGCTGGGATCTTCCGCCTCGACCCAACCAGGGAAGGTGGCCAGGGTAGAGCTCCTCGGAACGGGTGAAGGCGTGAACTGGAAGCAGAATGCCGACGGCCTCCGGGTCGAGCTTCCGAAGCAGTATCGACCGAAGGTTGACTACGCGGCAGCGCTGAAAGTGAGCATCGCCTGATCTGGGGGAGGCGCACATCTGTGCCTAAGCCGGCCAGGCTGCGCGCGTTTGCGACATGGACTCGTCATTTGACGAGCGCATCAGCCGCGTTGGCCGCCAGGATCCACTTGGCGGCGACGTTGATGATGTATTCGTCTTCGAACCAGAGGAACCCGAAGTCGTCGATGCACTCCGGGAAATCCGGCTGGATCAGAATGTAGCCCGGAATCATGCCGCCGGGGATGAACGTTCCATCGGCGCGGTTGTTTCCGTAGGCCTTCAGCTTGGAAACCGTCCCCACCGAGGAGATGTAGGAAGTGCTCGACACCGGATGCGTTCCCAGGAGATAGTTCGCCGCCCGCAGCGTGTAGTCCGTGCCGACGATCTCCGGGTATGCTTTGTGCAGGAAATACATCCGCACGCCGAGTTCGGCCACCGAGAGCGAACCACCCCAAGTGCGCAGGCTGGGAGGCACGCCGAACGGAGTCTTGGCCAGTTCGGCATCCAACTCGACTACGTAAGATTTGACCACCGATTCAAGCTGCTTCTTGAACTCCGCATCCATGTAGGGCAGGGCGCGCACGGCCGTCCAGCCATTGAATCCGAACCGCTGCCTGATTGTGGGGAACAGCTCCAGGATGCGCTCCTTGTAGGGCGCGGCGCCATTCGTGGTGATCAACAACTCCAGCGCGGCGTTCCAGTCCATGGCCCCGCCCATTCCCTGAGGTCCGTAGATTCCCATGCCTTGGCTGGGGGGCGGATTCGCGTGTTCCTCGTCCCACAGCTTGACGGCGGTATCCAGGCACTCTTTGGCCAGCGGGTCGTCCCAGCCTTTGAGCACCCGCGCCGCCGCGGCCAGCGATGCCGTGGCGCCGTATTGCAGGTACGCATTCCTGGTGGTGAAGGCCCAGCGGTCATCCGGCTTGCCGGAGAAGTTCCCCTCCACCTCGTTGGGCCCGAGCTTCTCCGAATAGAGCCGTCCATCGGTATTCGATGCGGCATCTCCCAGGTGCGTGTACTGCCGCAGAGTGGGCTCAATGATACCCATGATCGGGTGGCCGAAGGCCTTGGTCTGCGCCAGCACCTGCAAGACCCCGTGCTTGACCTGCTGAACCGCGTCCGGGACTCCGTCGGGCCGGTGCATCTCCACCTCGCGCGCCGTCTCATCCACCGTAAGCTGGTCCCAGCTGAGGTCGAACTCCTGGTATCCCAGAGCCAGGTCCTGGATCACCGAATACTGGCTGAAAGCGATGTTGTCGTAATCGCCTGCGTCAAACCAGCCGCCCACGTTCAGACCGGGGATGTGCTGGCCGGCGTTGTACGGCGAGTCGAGGTTCGGGCCCATACGGTACCCGTCGAAGTGCTGCGTGTTCGCCGGCGCCTGTCGCGCATCGTCCAGATGTGAGACGCCGTGCCACAACCGGTAGCCTTCCCGCACCGAGACGTGATCCATCTCGACGGCGAGGAATCCGTCCAGGCTCGACTGCCACGTCCGGCTGTAAACGTCCCTGGCGATGGGAAACAGGTCGGTCCTCTGGCCCGCGTACTCGATCACGTACAGGCCGGGCTGGTTGACCGAAGAGAAATCGAACTTCGCGTAGGTGTAGCGCAGCCACGGCGCCGGAGTGGAGACCCGCCCTTCGAACACCTGCCTGTAGGAACCGTCTTCACCCAGGCGGAGCACCTTCGCCGTCTTCGGCGCATCGAGTTTCGGATCGAGCTCGATGACCGCGACCTTCGGGAAGCCCGGCGCGTAACCAGCCTGGCTGTGCGCCACCATCGGCGGCCGCGTCCAGTTCGGAATCACGTCCGGGCGGACATGCCAGACCACCGCGCCCTCGGTCTTGTCCGAAGGAATCAGGGTGCGCAGCACGAACCAGCCGTTCTGGGCGCGATTGCGGCCGTCGTAAAGGGAGACCGGCCCGTTCTCAGAGGCAATGGTGATGCGAACCTGCGGGTCCTCCGCCCCCAGCGTGACACTCTTGCCGCTGGCGAACGGAAGCGGCTGCGTATAGCCCTTCGCTATGTCCCATTCCTCCTGGTAGGGCAGTTTCTTTGGGTCGTCCGGCGACCTCGGCACCTTCTGCATGGGGTCCTGCGGACTGCGCGGCATCATCCCGAAAGACTGGCCGTCTACCGCGTAGCTCTTGCCGGCGTAGAGCGACGGGAGGAATTCCAGGTTGAAGCCCGCGCGCCCGGCCAGCTTCTCCGGCAGCGGCTTCTCGAGGTTCACGCTCACCCGCACTCCGCCTGGTTCGGCGGCGACTTCGAGGCGGTAGTTCATCTCGTAACTGGGGAACGACAACTGTGCGGTGAGGCGGTTGTGTTCTTTGTCCGCCTGCTGGCCGTTCAGTTTCGCTACCAGGTCCCACTGCTCCGCGGTGGGCACCAGTCGCACGTCGCCGTTGGTGGCGATCCGCTGTCCATGGAAGATCATCTCCATGGCGGCTTTCTTCTCGTCTACGAAAACCGGATGATACGTGTCTTTGTAGAGAATGACGCTGAAACCCTGCGTGTTCAGGTAGCCGTTGTCGGTCACCTGCATCACGAAATCGCCGCCACTGGCCGGCAGGGTCAGAAGCAGGCTGGCGAAGAGGACGGTTTGACGTTTTGTGAACATGGGCCACTCACCTTTGATCGTATGCCGGAGGCAGAGTGATCCGGCGCGGCTGTCTCTGCACCCTTCGGCCAAGAGCTTGGCCGAGTCCCAGGGGCCAGTGGCAAACCTGCTCCGACTCCCCAGGTTACTCCAGGGACTCGCTTCGCAACTTACGGATGGGACTGTTCAATACAACACTCATAATATCGAACAGACGAGCCCATTGCTCCGGGGAAGGAATCGATTTTTTCGATGTATCATTGATGTCATGTACACCACCCTGGACGAATGGGAGATCTTGCAGGCTGTGGTGCAGACCGGTGGCTTTGCGCCGGCGGCGGAACGACTGGCCCGCTCTCAATCCACCATCAGCTACGCGATCGCCCGGCTGCAGCATCGACTGGGGATCAAACTATTTGAGATCAAAGGCAGGAAAGCGCACCTGACCGAGGTCGGGCGTGTTCTGCTCGCCGACGCTGAGCCCCACCTGGCCGGGTTTCACCAGCTTGAGCAGCGAGCACGCTCGCTTGCTTCGGGTGGGGAGTCGGAAGTCCGATTGTCGGTTGACAGCATCTTTCCCAACCACCGGCTTTTTGCCGCTCTCGCGGAATTCGCCCGGCAGTTCCCCCATGCCCGGCCGAAACTCCGCCAGTGCACCTTCCTGTCCGCGGATTCCGAGTTCTCCGCCCACAATACGCAGCTGTGCGTGACAGGCTTGATGTCGCGCGAGTTGTCCGTCAAGCCAATCCTGGAGATCACGATGCTCGCGGTCGCTCGGCGGGACCACCCGCTCCACGCGCTCAGGAAGAAGGTGACTGCAATCGACCTGATACAGCACATGCTTGTAATCATCGAGGGAGGAACCGCAGGGGCGACCAAACGACAGCCTCGAAGTCCCGCTCAACGCTTTCTCGCTGTCAGCACGATTGAGGCCGCAATCGACGCCGTTCGCAGCGGGCTCTGTTTTGGGTGGCTGCCGAGGTATCGCATTCAGCCCTGCTTGGAAGACGGAGAGTTACTTCCCCTGCGGATGATGGTGGGCCTGACCAGAGAAGTTCGGCTCAGCGTCGTATGCAAGGACTCGTGCTCCAGCAACCGCGAGTTGAACGCCCTCGCGGACCTTCTCGGCGCCAATCGCGGTGTGGAAGTGATGTGAACTTGCGCCGGTGATCGGCGCTTAAACATCGATGGACCCGATTTGAATCGTGCGACTTGTTTGTCTTGTGCCCTGCGGCGCCGCTCTGTATAGTGGTCTCTCATCGGCCGGGTATGACGACAAGATCTGGGTCCGCAGCGGTGCCGTGCCGGCGCGAGCCGCTGTCTGCCCCGGCCGCAGGCGTCGTGCCCAGGTTCACAGTTGGAGGCATCGTAACGTGCATTCGAAAACCAGGAAGACCCTCTTCGGAACGCCGGCTCCGCTGCTGGCACTCCTTCTTCTTTCCACCTTCTCGTTCGCTCAGACCCGACAGGTCAATGTGACGATCGATGCGTCGAAGACCAGCGCCCCTATCTCGCAGTACCTGTATGGGCAGTTTCTGGAGCACATCGGGGGGATCGTCAACAACGGCATTTGGGCCGAGATGCTGGACGACCGGAAGTTCTACCATCCGATCTCCTCGCAGGCACCCGCCGCGCCGGCGGGTCCGGCTTGGATGAGGCGCAACCCGCCGCGCCGCTGGACGCCGGTCGGCGCCGACGAGTTCGTTACGATGGATGCCAGCCGGGCTTACAGCGGCGATCACTCGCCGCGGATCGCCCTCAGCCGGACGGAAGCGCGCGGAATCCTGCAGGCCGGCCTGGCGGTACGCACGGGGAAAGCGTACACGGGCCGCGTGGTTCTGGCGGGTACTGCTGGAACGACGGTAAGAGTGAATCTGGTGTGGGGTAAAGCGGACGGCGACCGCCAGGCCGTCGTCATCGACAACGTCGCACCCGGCTACCAGAAGTTTCCGCTTCGTTTCCAGGCCGAGGCAGACACGGACGATGCACGGCTCGAGATTGTCGCGACTGGCCCGGGCGAGTTCCACGTTGGAGCCGTCTCGCTGATGCCGGCCGACAACGTGGAGGGCTTCCGCGCGGAGGTGATCGCGGCGCTGAAGCAGTTGCGCTCGGGCGTTTACCGCTGGCCCGGAGGGAACTTCGTCTCGGGGCACGAGTGGCGCAACGCTGTAGGCGACATCGACAAGCGGCCGCCGATCATGGATCCCGTGTGGCACGCCGTGCAGCCGAACGACGTCGGCACGGACGAGTTCATGACGCTCTGCCGGCTGTTGGATGTGGACGCCTACATCACGGTCAACGCCGGCTTCGGCGATGCTTTCTCGGCGGCGCAGCTGGTCGAATACGTCAACGGCGCGGACACGACGCCGATGGGCCGCTGGCGCGCGGCCAACGGTCATCCGCAACCATACAACGTCAAGCTTTGGGGCGTGGGCAACGAACCCTGGGGCGACTGGCAGCTGGGCCACACCTCCGTCGAACAGTTTGAGCTGAAACACGACCAGTTCGCCAAGGCCATGCTCAAGGTCGATCCGACGATCAAGCTGATTGCCGGCGGAGCCATGCCGGACGCCATGGCGGGTTCCAAGCAGGCCAAACGCATCAACGGCCAGATCGTGCCGGACTATCTCTCCCCGGCTGATTGGAGCGGCCACATGCTGGCTCACTGCCTGGACAACATCGACATGCTCAGCGAGCACTTCTACTCCTCCGGCAACCAGCGCCTGGACCTCAAGACCGGTGAGAAGGTCCCGACCGGGCCGCAGCCGCTCGTCGAGTGGGAGCGCGCCCCCGCCACGCAAGTGCGCGTGAAATACGAGCACTACCAGGAGTACCTGAAGCGCATCCCCGGGCTCAAAGCGAAGCCCGTGCCGATCAGTCTGGACGAATGGGCTTATATGGGCGCTCCCCCGAACTCTTACAAGGTGGTTCCGGCCTACGCCTGGGCGTTCCACGAGATGTTCCGGCACTCGGACCTGTACCAGCTCGGCGCTTTCACGTTCGCAACGGCGATGATCAGCGAAGACCGAACCGGCGCCGTTTTGAACCCTACCGGTCTCATGTTCAAGATGTATCGCGAACACTTCGGCACCCTGCCCGTGGAGGTATCCGGAGATTCGCCGCAACCGAAGCCGATATATCCCGCCGGCGGCGATCAGCCAGCCGTAAATCCGGGCAGCGATACGTTTCCTCTGGATGTGAGCGCCGCGCTGAGCGGCGACCGCAAGACCATCACGCTCGCGGTGCTGAATCCCTCGGATTCCGAGCAGCACCTGAGACTTTCGGTTAGCGGCGTGAAGCTGGCAAGCCAGGGGCATCTCTGGCGCATGGCGCCGAACAGTGTTGACGCCGCAATCACGGTCGGACAGAAGCCGGGAGTCGAAGTGGAGGAGCGGACACTCGGATCCCTGCCGGACGCGATGGATGTTCCGCCCTTCAGCGTCGGTATTTACTCCTACGCACTGCAGTAGAGGAGCCAGAATGACAACCGCGAAATCGTCTCATGTTTTGACTCTGGTGATGGCCGCCGTCCTGGGGCCAGGGCTTGTAGCACAAGTGCAGACCGAGGTGCCTCCTGTCGTGCCCGGCGCCAAGCCGGTAACCGTGGAGCGCATCAAGGTTCACGGCAGGGCGCTCGAAGGCAATCTGGAAGGCGATGCCGTCGACCGCGACGTCATCGTCTTCCTGCCGCCAGGGTATGCCACGGAGAAGAGCCGGCGCTACCCTGTGGTCTATGCCCTGCACGGTTACTCGATAGGCGCCGAGCAGTGGTCGAAGGAAATCCATGTTCCTCAGACCATCGAGGGCGCCTTCGCTCAGGGCGCCCAGGACATGATCGTCGTGCTGCCCGACTCGAAGACGGCGCACAACGGATCGATGTATTCCAGCTCCGTGACCACAGGCGATTTCGAGCAGTTCATCGCGCGCGACCTGGTCGGCTACATAGACGCCCACTACCGCACCATTGCCAGGCGGACGAGCCGTGGACTGGTCGGCCACTCGATGGGCGGCTACGGCGCCAGCCGGATCGGAATGAAGCATTCGGACGTCTTCGGCAGCCTGTATATTATGAGCCCCTGCTGCCTGGCGCCCATGGGAGGCCGCCCCGTCAGCCCGGCTGATGAAAAGACCCTGGAGGCCGTGAAGACGCCCGCGGATTCCGGCGGTCTGCCCTGGGGGCTGCGAGCCCTGCTTGCGTCGGCCGCCGCGTGGTCACCCGATCCGAAGAATCCGCCGCTCTTTCTCGATCTGCCGACAAAGAACGGCGTGGCGGACCCGGAGGTGGTGGCCAAGTGGGCGGCGAATGCTCCGTTGGCGTTCGTCGACCAGTACATCGGCAACTTACGGCAGTATCGGGCCATTGGGATGGATGTGGGCGACCAGGACGGCCTCAAAGACGGCGCCCTCAAGCTACACGAGGTCTTTGACAACTATAGGATCGCCAACACCTTCGAGATCTATCCGGGCACACACACTAGCGCGGTCGCCGACCGTTTCCAGAACAATGTCTTGCCCTTCTTCGGCAAGAATCTGTGCTCGGGCGGAAGTTGCGAGTAAGGGTTGCGCCTCCCAGCGCTAGCCGGCGCTCCGGAATGGCTCTTGTCTAACCGGATCGACCGGCGCCTACACCCGTGATTACACGGTGCAATGCACGGGCTCCACGGCCGCTCGGGGCGACCTCCACAGGCCCCTTCCCCCGATCTCGAACGTATGGTATGTTGTCTTAAACGTTAACTGAAACGAGCAACAACGGAGCTTGACCCCCCGATGGGCTTAGCTGATGTTCCGGTACCGAAGGAACCTCCTGCCGAGGCTCCAGGGCAGAGAGAGGAGCTGGTGCGCCGCGTGGCCTCCAGCAGCACCTTTCAGAAGTCCCCGCGACTCCGAGCCTTCTTCCTCCACGTGTGCCAGTGCGCCGTCGACAGCCGGCCCGAAGCGGCGACGGAGCAGCAGATCGGGATTCACGTCTACGGCCGGTCGCCCGGCTACAACCCGAACGACGACAATATAGTCCGCTCGCAGGCCCGGCTGCTGCGGATGAAGCTGGAGCACCATTTCGCCAACGAGGGCAAGGACGAGCCGGTCGTCATCACCATCCCTAAAGGCAGGTATCTGCCGGTCTTCGAGGCTCGTTCGGAAGAGGTGGCACCGCCGCAAGCTGTCCCGGCACCAGAGGGCAAGCCCCGCCGTCTGCCACAGATACTGGCGGGCGTCACCGTGCTCTTTGTACTGGTGGTCGGATGGCTCGGCTACCAGTTGTTCGAATCAAGATACCAGGCTCCGCAGACCTCCGGCGCTCCCGCAGGCTCGGTTTCCCGCGCGCAGCAGAGCGATGCGGGCACGCAGTCCGCTAGCCAACCGGGCGGGTTAGGCCCGGGTACCGACGAAGTCCGTATCGCCGCCGGTCATACGGGGGCTCCCTATGTGGACGCGCGTGGACACCGTTGGGAAGCCGACCGCTACTACGAGGGCGGCGTTTCCCAGCCCGGACCGCGGCACTTCTTCCCCCCGGTAGCCGATGAGGGCCTGTTCAAAACCATGCGGGAAGCCATCTCGGGGGACATGGTGGTGCCGCAATCGCAGCGTCAGTTTCGATACACCATCCCGGCACGTTCGGGAGTCTATGAACTGAGACTCTATTTCGCCGATCCCCTCCGGCAGCCGGACGCGGACCGCAGGGAGGACGCCCAGAATCTGCGCCACTTCCAGGTGAACCTCAACGGACATCCTTTATTAGAGGAGTTCGATCCGATTGCCGACGCCGGCACCGCCGCGGTTGACGTCCGCGTGTTCCGGGACGTGAGCCCTTCGGCGGACGGCAAGATCCATCTGGAGTTTCTCTCGGGTTGGGGGCAAGGGGCCTTCGTAAGCGCGCTGGAAGTGACCCCGGGCACGCCGGGAAAGCTCAGACCAACCCGGATTTCGGCTCATCAATCGGATTTCGTGGATTCCGGCGGCACTCGCTGGAGCGGGGACAACTACTTCATCGACGGGCGTATCGGGATCTATGCCAATTCCGGGACGGGGCCGAAGCTGCCGGCTCTTTACGGCGCTGAGCGGCACGGCAATTTCAGCTACGCCCTCCCCGTCGCACCGGGAAGTTACACGGCGAGGCTCCACTTCCTGGAGTCGTTCTTCAGTCCCCTTATTCCAGACTCATTCTGCCGGGGTGTGGGCTGCAGGGTTTTCGACGTTACCTGCAATGGCGTCATGCTGCTCCAGGATTTCGACGTCATCCTTGCGGCCTCTGGGGCGTTCCGGCCCGTGATCCGTGAGTTCCACGGCCTGCATCCCAACGGCCAGGGCAAGCTGCTGTTCTCCTTCTCGCCAAAGGTCAATTACGGCGAGGTCAGGGCCATCGAGATCATCGACGAGGCGAAGTAACCAGTTCCTCGACTTCCCGTTGTGGCCCTCCCATCCACCGGCATTGCGCAGGGGAAACGGCTATCGCGACGCGCGTCGGGGGCATCCCTGACCACCACCTGCACGTTGTGAGGCGGCACCCCCAAGAGTGCAGCCCCCCACTTCCGGAACTGCCGCCCCAGGGCGCACCGTGACTTCTCCGTGACAACACGGTGCATTCACCCGTGACACACCTTAACAGGACTACTTAAAGCTGATTAAATCTTTGTGACTTGGGGGTCATGCGAGCCTCTGGCTCGGGGTCACGCGAGCACGACGAGCTTTGATCGTGTGTTCGGAAGAGGGTGGTCCGACAGCAGACAGGCATCCGTGCGGAATGGCCCCAGGCCTTGAGTTTTACGAGATTGCCTTTCGAAGGAGGGAGACATGCCAAACCGAGCGCTTCTTAATGTAAGCGCGTACAAGATGCTGCGAGTATCCCTGTTGCTGATGCTTGGCGTCGTTCTACTAAGCATCTCAGCGTACGGCCAGGAAAACGCCAGCATAGTAGGAACGGTGACCGACCAGACGGGCGCCACCGTCCCAAGCGCCAAGATCACCATCACCAACGTGGAAAACGGGTTCGTCCGCTCCACCGCAGCCAACAGCACCGGCGCCTATTCTGCCCCCCAACTCCCCATCGGACACTATAAGGTCCGAGCGGAGGCACCGGGCTTTAAGGCTTACGAGCAGACCGGCATCACGCTGAACGTGGATGCCACCGTCCGGGCCGATATATCGCTCCAGGTCGGTAACGTATCAGAGAGCATCACCGTCGAAGCCAACGCGATTCAGGTCCAGGCGGATACGAACGAAGTCAGCCAGACCGTCACCAGTACCCAGGTTTCGGAGCTCGCCACCAACGGGCGCAACGTCATCCAGCTTACGACGTTGGTGCCCGGGGCCTCAGCCTCCATCCCGGATTTTGATTCCCCTATGGCTCAGAATCAGAACCGGAGCGTATACTTCAACGGCCAGCGACAGGACCATAACAACTGGATCATCGATGGCGGAGAAGCCTACGACCGTGGCGGCGGCGGAATTCTGATCGTTTCCCCGTCCCAGGACGCGCTCCAGGAATTCAAGGTGATCACCAGCAACTACGCAGCCGATCTGGGCCAGTCGTCCGGCGGCATGATCACCATGTCTCTCAAGAGCGGCACGCAACAGTATCACGGCGGCGCCTGGGAATTCCTCCGCAACGCGGATCTGGATGCAAACAACTTCTTCAACAATGCGGCCGGCCCCGGTCATCCAAGACCGAAACTCAACTACAACATGTTCGGGTTCAACCTCGGCGGACCTGTCCCGATCACGCACAAGAAGACTTTCTTCTTCTATAACATGGAGTGGCGCAGGCTGGCCCAGGGCAGCGTGATCAACGCGGCCGCGGTTACCGGTGCAGCTCGGGGCGGGGATTTCAGCGGCTTGGCCACCATCCATGTGCCAGAGACCACGGACCCGGCTGCGATCGCGAAGTTCGCCGCGGACGGGCTCACTCCTGGCCAGGCGTTTCCCAACAACAAGATTCCGAGCAACCTGATCGACCCCAACGTGTCGCTGCTCTTGGGGGCCGGCCTCTATCCGGCGGGTAACACGGCCAGTGGTAATTTCCTCGCAGCGGCCCCCAACGGGACCAAATATCGCGAGGAGCTTTTCCGGATCGACCAGGAGATCAACAGCAAAGTGTCCCTGATGGGCTCCCTCATCTATGACAATGGCAATCAGACGCAAGCCACTCCGCTGTGGAGCGGCGACACCTATCCCACGGTCGGGTCCTCGATGATCGTCCCCTCCTGGGCCGGGGTCGTACATGCCACCGTCACCATCAGCCCTACGCTGCTGAACGAGGCGGCCTTCAACTTCAACGGCAACAACATTCTCGTCGGCCTCAACGGCACCTGGAAAGAACCTTCCGGGTACAACGTGAAGCAGTTGTCCACCGGCAATACCGCCGCCAGAATCCCGACCATCAATATCCAGAGTCCCTACGGCACCAATTTTGATCTGGGATCCTGGCCCTGGTCGAACACGTGGCGTAGCGACCAGTGGAAAGACGATCTCTCCTGGACCCACGGAGCGCACAACGTGAAGATGGGCGTCTCCTACATGTGGACCCATAAGAACCAGCAGATCTTCGGACAAACCCAAGGAAACTACACTTTCAACGGATCGTTCACCGGCAACTCTTTTTCGGACTTCCTGCTGGGCTACGCCTCGGCGTATAGCGAGCTGTACGTGCAGGATTTCGTGCACATCACCAACAACACCTATGGGGCCTATGCCGTGGACGACTGGCACGCCACCAAACGGCTGACGTTGAACCTGGGCGTCCGTTGGGAAGGCCTTCCCCACGCCTACGACACTGGCGGGCGGTTGTCGAATTTCTATCAAAACCTCTACGACCCCGCGCAAGCGGCGCAATTCCTGCCGAGCGGAGCGTTGAACCCTAACGGCCCGGGATTCAGCACGGTTTCCGGCATTCCTCTGTCGACCGTCCCGTTTTACATCAATGGGCTAGGCTTGGCCGGACGGAACGGAATTCCGAAGGGCCTGGTTCCGAACCAGTGGGACACTTTCGCCCCGCGCGTCGGGTTTGCCCTGGATGTGACGGGACACGAGAAGACTATTTTGCGAGGTGGATTCGGGATGTTCTACGAACGCCTCGGAGGCAACGAAGAGTACACGATGGGCCCGAACCCGCCGTTCTCCTTCCAGGCCAGTACGAACAACGTGTACTTCTCCAATCCAGCGACGAGCGATACCAGCGGACTCACATCGTCCTCGCCGGTCTTTCCCGCCGGCTTCACAGGCCTGGCAGGTGGGTTCAAGATACCCACCTCGATACAGTACAACCTCGGAATCCAGCAGCAACTGACCAGAGACGCCGTTCTGAGCGTGGCTTATGTGGGCAACGAAAATTACCACCAGTCGGAAGGATTCCAAGTCAACAATGTTCCGACGAGCGATCCGAACCGCCTGGCGATTTGCGGCGGCAACTGCGGTTATTCCGGGACGGGCTACAACGCCAACCTGGACCGGCCGTATAAGGGCTGGTCAAGCGTCGACCTGATGGGGTTCGGCGCAAATTCCAGCTACAATTCGTTGCAGGTCAGCCTGCGGGCCACCGCCTGGAAGAACCTGACCTTCAGCGGTTCCTACACCTGGTCGCACGCCTTCGATCTTCTGGATGGCGAGCTCTTCACCAACCTCTCCAATCCTCTCGATTCCCATTACGACTATGGTTCGTCCGGGTTTGACCGCCGTCAGATTGCGGTCTTCAGCTTTGTCTATGACGTCCCGTTCTTCCGGAACGCAGCCAGCCCGGTCACCAAGGCTGTGCTGGGCGGATGGACGGTATCCGGCATAGCGCTGTTCGAGTCCGGAACCCCGCAGACCGTGACCTCCGCCAACGACAATCTTGGATTGGGCGGCGGCACCGCCAACCGGGCCAACCAGGTCGCGGCGGTCACCTATTCTCCGGGGAACATAAACCGGTACTTCAGCACCTCCTCGTTCGCAGAACCGGGACCGCTCCTGTGGGGCACCTCGGATAAAGACGCCGTGGTGACGCCGGGGCGCAACAACTGGAACATGTCGCTGTTCAAGGCATTCCAATTCAAGGAGAACGCCCGGGTCGAGCTGCGGGTCGAATCCTTCAACACCTTCAACCACACGCAGTTCAACGGTCTGAATACGAGTTTCGGCAGCACCAACTTCGGAAAGCTTACTGGTACGTACGATCCTCGTACGGTCCAGGTCGCCGCGAAGTTCCAGTTCTGACCCAGTCCCACGGGGGTCAGGACCCAATTACTGGCGCGCGGGAGCGACCCCCTTCCGCGCGCCAGAGGAACGCAACAGGATGTCGAACTTGTACCTTGTTCAAACCCAGCAGATCGAGAACAACGAGAACGACCATTACAACGGCGGGCGAGCGAACCTGCGCGTCCGGGCGCATAGGGGATCAACATTTAGTTCAGTCGCCTACCCTCAGGGCGCGCCCGCCCGCACATGCGGGCGGGCTTTCTTCCCCCGTGCTGCTGTTGATTGACCACTGACGAAAGGACGTACATGTCACTTACAAAAGGTCTCACTTATAAGGACTTCGGACTGGCGCAGAATCCCTTTCCCGAAGTGTCCCAACCCATCGCATTCGGCGGTATCGGAAGCAAGAACCCGTTGAG
>Ga0265320_10001230_pt1 | contig 18812 bp, 14 predicted proteins | sample 4827metaG_FD_202087 | JGI IMG/M metagenome (GOLD analysis project Ga0265320, IMG submission 202087) | Rhizosphere microbial communities from Carex aquatilis grown in University of Washington, Seatle, WA, United States - 4-8-27 metaG | ecosystem: Host-associated > Plants > Roots > Rhizosphere >...
GGCCGGCACTTACGCGCCGCAGCCTGAGGCGTCAGCCGAAGGCCAAACAAAAAAGCTACGGCGTCCATGTCGCTGAAAAATCATGAGGCGGCCGGCACTTACGCGCCGTAGCCGCCTCACGCTGCCCCCTTCAATGCGGACCCTAGTAACCGCGAGGCCTAGCCCCCAAAGCCGTTCGGACCCGCGGCGCTCTAACTGTGCTTGGTTGTCCGGCCGACGCAACGGGCCAGCCGGCTTGGCCGGCGCATAAAATTTCGCTGTTGATTTACAGCAACATCTCCATGACGGGTCTGTCACAAAGAGTACGAACCGCGCCACCCGGCTCAGGGCAGCCGGAAGTGCTTCGACAGCTTCAATCCCTGGCGCTGGTAGTTGGAGCCCAGCCCCTCGCCATACATTTCCGGCGGTGGATCGGTCAGCCGCTCGAACACCAGCCGCCCGATGACCTGGCCATGTTCCAGGATGAACGGCACCTCGCGCGAGCGCACCTCCAGCACGCCGCGCGCCGCCGGCGGCTGGCCCTTTTCATAGCCGAAGCCCGGATCGAAGAAGCCCGCATAGTGCACGCGGAACTCGCCCACCAGCGGATTGAACGGCACCATCTCGGCGGCATAGTCCGGCGGGATGGCGACGGCCTCCTGGCTCACCAGGATGTAGAACTCGTCGGGATCGAGCACCAGGTTGCCGGCCGCGTTCGCTTCGATGGCGTCCCAATATTCGTGCGGGTTGAGGGCCGCGCGCTTGTCGACGTCGATCACACCGGTGTGCCGCTTGGCGCGCCAGCCGATCCGCCCGCCGTCGCCTTTGAGGTCGATGGAGAGCGCAAGCCCGTTGTCGATGTCCGCCGCGCCGCTGACCAGCGGGCTCTCGACGTGCAGCCGGCGCAGTTGCGTGTCGGTGAATTGCGGCGTGCCGCGCCGCACGCGCAGCTGGTTGAGCTTGGAACCCTTGCGCACCAGCACCGGGAAGGTACGCGGCGAAATTTCGGCGAACAGCGGACCGCGATAGCCCGGCTCGATGCGGTCGAACGCGACGGCGCGGTCGGTGATCAGCCGGGTGAAGACGTCGATGCGGCCGGTCGAGCTTTTCGGATTGGCGGTGCCCGAGACGCGCGACGAGAATTCGGCGACTTCGAGCAGCGGCACGATATAGACGCAGCCGGTCTCCAGCACCGCGCCGTTCTTCAGATCGATCTCGTGCATGAAGACCGAACCGAGCTTGTCCTGCACCGTCGCGTTCGGCCCGGGCAGGAAGCTGGCGCGCACCCGCCACGCCACCGGCCCCAGGCGCAGGTCGATGCTGGCCGGCTGGATTTGGGCCTCCTCGATGTCTTCGGTGGCCAGGATTTCGTGCCGCGCCCGGATCAGCCGCCGCAGCACATGGCTCGGCAGGATGCCGGTCGAATGGCGGCCATAGGAATCGGCCTCGGTGTCGGCGAACAGAAGATCGTCGGGCTGGGTCATGCGCGCCTCTTTTCCTCCCCCGTTGTTACGGGGGAGGGGGACCGCGAAGCGGTGGAGGGGGCGGACTGGGAACCGCTCTGCGGTGCCAGGCCCCGTCCGCCTCGCTTCGCTCGGCACCTCCCCCGTAACAACGGGGGAGGATCGGGAAGGTCAGTGGTTTTCATCCCCGTACTATAGAGACGATTCCCGGCCCTTCACGCGGTCTCCCCCCGAAACGAGCGGATATCCCCAATCGTCTCCGCCAATCCGCGGCGTTTCACCGGCGCCTCAGGCCGAAAGGCGCTGAGCAGCCGGCTCGGTGTCCCGCCTTCGAGGATGACGAAGCAGCCTTTGTCGGCTGTGCCGCACACGCCTGCGCTACGCGGGCTCGATGTTGCGATTGCGGCGGAAAACATTGTCGGGGTCCCAAAGCCGTTTAAGCCGCCGCAGGCGCGGATAATTTGCACCATAGGCTTCGGCGACGATCCGCTGGTCCTGTTCCGTGATGAAATTGATATAGGTGGGACCGAGGTGTTCTCTAAGGCTGCTGCGCGCGTTATCGACCCAGGCCATGGCGGAAGCGGCCTGTTCCGGCCGGTGCCAGCCGGCGGAAAAGAAGAATGACATCTGCCCCTCATGGCGGGGCCATGCAGATGCGTTGTTGTCCACGATTGCCGCACCGCGCACATAGTAGCCGCCGCCGAATCGCCAGTTGTGCGGCGCGCCGGCGATATGCGCTTCGATGGCATCGAATAAGGCGTCGCTGAGCGGTGCAGCACTGACGCCGGTGGCGCTGTTGCCGGGTGTGTCGTCGACCGAATGCTGTTCGGGCAGCGGCGCAAAAAGGCGTGCCGCCTCACCCGTGGGATCGACGCCGCCCGAGTAAATTCCGGCGCTGATACCATCGGCGAGGGGAGGGCCGTAGGCGCGCAGCGGCGCCAACACAGTCTCCGCTCGGTCCGGGTCGCCCGTGTAGCAGAGCTTGAGAAACGCCATCGGCGTCGGGCGCGGCATGATGTAGAATTCATAGTCGATATCGGGTCCGGCTTTGGCGGCATAGTCCCGGAAGAAGCGCAAGAACTCTGCCGGGCGCGGTGCCGCGTATACGATGACGCCCTTCACGACTTGTCGGACCGGATGCACGGCCAGCGTCAATTCCGTGACGACGCCGAAATTGCCGCCGCCGCCTTTGAGCCCCCACAGGAGTTCGGGGTTTTGCTTGGGGCTGGCAATGATTTCTTTGCCGTCCGCGGTCACCAGACGCGCGGAAAGGAGATTGTCGCAGGCGGCACCGTGCTTGCCGAGCATCCAGCCCAAGCCTCCGCTCAAGGTCAGCCCGGTGACTCCCACATGGGGATCGCAACCGAGTGCGGGTGCCAGACCATAGGGCTGCAGAGCACTGCAAAGCTGTCCTGAACGAAGGCCGGCGCCAACGCGGACAACGTGCGCCGTTGCATCGATGTCGATGCTGTTCAGTCGCGTAACGTCCAACAGGACGCCGTCGCAGATCGACATGCCGGCAAAATCATGCCCGCCCGCACGCACGGCAAGATCGGCATTGGCGCTCCGTGCGAACGCGATTGTGCGTGCGATATCGCTGGCGCTTGCGCAGAAGGCTATCGCGGCCGGATGGGATGCGACGCGCTGGTTGCCAATAGCGACGTGCCGTGCCTGATCGTAATTTTGCGCATCGGGCGTTATGACTTCGCCGTCAAACCGCGCGCGCAATTGTGAGATATCCAACGGTATATTGGATTTCGGACTCGCGGCGCAAATGCCGTTGTTGATCACTGCGCTTGCCGCGCCGGCTGCGAGAAGGTCACGCCTGGTGAACATGCGGCTTCCACCTACAATTGGTTTGCGCGGCAGAGATGAAAGGTGACCACCTGGCATGGGGAATTGGCAAAACAACTCTGTGTGATTGGGCTTTTCGCGCGGCACGTCCCAAGCATGTGCTGCCCAGGTGCTCGATTTCGTGCGACTGCTGCGCCGAAGGCTCAGGTGTTCAGAAACCCCTTGATCTCTGCGATCGCCTCGCTGAGCCCACACCTCTTCACTGGCGCGTCCGGCGGAAACGCGCTGAGTAGCCGGGTCGGCGTCGCGGGCTCCAGGATTACGAAGCAGCCCTTGTCGGTCTCGCCGCGGATCAGCCGCCCGAACGCCTGCTTCAGGCGGAACCGCGTGATCAGATCGTCATAGCCCTTGCCGAAGCGCACCCGCCGCGCCTTGTGCAGGATGGTCGGCTTGGGCCACGGCACCTTGTCGAACACCGCGAGCCTGAGCGAGCGGCCCGGCACGTCGACGCCGTCGCGCAACGCATCGGTGCCGAGCAGGCAGGCATTCTCCTCGGCGCGGAACAGATCGACCAGCGCGCCGGTGTCGAGCTTGTCGACATGCTGGGCATAGAGGTTGATGCCGGCCTCGCTCAGCGGGGCCGCGATCCGCTGCTCGACGGCGCGCAGCGTGCGCACCGCGGTGAACAATCCCAGCCCGCCGCCGCCGGCCGCCAGGAAGAGTTCGCGGAACGCCGCCGCGACCTGGTCGATCTCGCGCCGGTTCACGTCCTTGACGATGAAGATGCGCGCCTGGTCGGCATATTTGAACGGCGAGCCGAAATTCGCGCGCCTGGGCGGCTGCGGCAGATGGCTGGCGCCGGTGCGCACCTCGGCCGATTGCCAGTCGTCGACGCCATCGCCCCCACTTCCATTCTCGCCAATGTCGCGCAGCGTCGCGGAGGTGATCAGCGCGCCATGCGCCGGCGCCAGCACATGCTGCGCCAGCGGGATCGTCGGATCGACCCAATGCCGCTCCAGCCCGACATCGACGTCGCGCCCGTCCTCGCGCGCGATCTCGAACCAGTCGACGAACTCCTCACCGCGCGTGCCGTCGAGATCGTCGAGCATCGAGATCCAGGTCGGCACCACGAAGCGTCCGCGCCAGGTCAGCCCGCGCGCCGCCGCCTCGATCCGCGCGCGCGAATAGCTTTCCAACTCCTCGCTCTTGGCATCCATCTGCTTGCGCAGCAGCGCCGCCAGCCGCATCAGCGGCGCCGCCAAGCGTTTGAGGCCGCGCGCCAGATCGCGCGCCGCGGTCAGCACGTCGTCGCCAAGCGGCAGGGTGTCCGCTTCGAGCGTATAGAAGCTGTCGGCGTCATCGGCACGCGCGCGCACGTGATGGTACGCGGCGGCAAGGAACACCTCGCCCGGGCCGCGCGGCCCCCCGCCATGCAGCCGCGACATCCAGCCTTCGGCGGCCAGCACGCCCGACGCGTTGATGCACTCGCCCAGCGCGTCCTCGGCCTCGCGGTCGTCCTGCGTCAGATCGCGCAAGCGTTCCTGCAAGCCGCGCATGCGCGAACGCGCGCGGCCTTCCGGTCCGCGGATCCAGCGCCGCAAATCCTGCATCTCGTGACCCGACACCAGCGGCGCGAAGCCGCTGTCGGCCGCGTCGAACAGATGATGGCCTTCGTCGAACACGTAGCGGACGCGCCGCCCATTTTCCTCGAAGTTTGGCGGCGTATCGGTCGTCTCGTCCACGCCCAGCCAGTCCTGCGACGCCTGCGCGATGACGAGCGCATGGTTCGCCACGACGATCGGCGCGTGCCGCGCGCGGCGGATGGCGCGCTCGATGAAGCAGGTGCGGTAGTGCGGACACGCGGCATAGACGCATTCGCCGCGCCGGTCGGTGATCTCGCTCAACGGCAGCGAAGCGCCAAGGAACGCCGGAAACCCCGCGCCCGAGACATCGCCGTCCGGCGTCGCGCCCACCCAGCGCGCGATCAGGCCGAGCGCGACGCTGCGCTGCCCCGGCGCCAGCGCGGTCCTCTTGGCCGCTTCCTCGAAGTTCAGCAGGCACAGATAATTCTCGCGCCCCTTGCGCACCACCGCCTTCTCGGCGCGCTCGACCGGATCGGGATAGAGATGGCCGATCTCCTGCACGATCTGGCGCTGCAGGTTGCGGGTATAGGTCGAGATCCAAAGCCCCGGCCCGTTCTTTTCCGCCCACACGCTGGCGGGCGCGAGATAGCCCAGCGTCTTGCCGACGCCGGTGCCCGCTTCGACCAGCGCGACCTTCGGCGCGCCCGCGGTCTCACGCGGCCCGAACGCGTAAGACGCGGCGTCGGTATAGGCTTCCTGCTCGGGCCGAAGCTCGCCCATGCGGTTCACGAGTTGCGCGAGACGCGCACGCGCTTCGTCCGCCGTCACCGGCAGCGAGCCCGGCTTGTCGGGCGCCGCGCTGTCTTCCCATTCGGCCAAGCCGCGCCAGGTTTCCAGGCCCGCGATCGGCGAGCCCTTGCCCTCCGCCTCGCCGAGAACATCCAGGATCGGCGGTGCCCATTTCCATCCCGCGCGTGCCATCGTGCCGGCCAGCGCCCGCATCGGCACGCGCGCCGCTTCGGGCGCGTGATGCAGAAGATCGATCAGTGCGATCGCCGCCTCGCGCAGGGCTGCGGCCTGTTCCTCGGCGCTGTGCGGGATGGAAAGTCCCAAGGCGCGCGCCAGTCCCAGTGCGCTTGGAATGCAGGGCATGCCGGGGCGCATGAACGCGAACAGTTCGAGCACGTCGTACAGCGCGGCCGCCGGCGGCGCCTTCAGCCGGCCCGACACGAACGCGGCATGCGCGACCAGCACGTTGCCGCCGCGAAAAAGCCGCTTGGCCTCGTCAAGCGCCACGCGTCGGCATTCGCCGTCGCCATCGCACACCACCGCTCCGCCCGGCGCGGGCACAAGCGCGGGCAGCAGGCGCCATTCGCGCGCGGGAATCGGGGCGGAGGACATGCGCGCAGTCTAACCTCCCCCTTTGTGGGGAGGTCGAAAAACATCGAGCGAAGCGAGATGTTTTTCGGGAGGGGGGCGGTGCCGGCGGAGTGCGCGGTCCCCCACCCGAAATTCACTTCGCTGCGCTTCGTGAATTTCGACCTCCCCACAAAGGGGGAGGTGATTCACGCCACCAACGCCGGATACAGATTGCCCAGCGCCTGTTTGGCGCGCTCCTGCTCGCCGACCACCGCCTGTGCCGCGTTGTGCAACTCGTGGCGGTTCTCGCCGCTGCGGCTCTTCTGGGTGAAGCCGCGCGCCGCCGCGGTCACGGCGATCAGGCCGAGCCCGCCCGCCGAACCCGCGATGTCCTGCGCCAGCCGCGCCGCGTCGTCCCATCTCTCCGCGGCGCAGGCATCCGCCAAGCCGCTGCACAGAAGCTCGGCGTTCTCGATGTAGGATTGCAGGATCTCGAGCAGCGATTTCAGTCCGACCGATTTCTCCAGCGCCGCGAAGGCGTCGGCGTCGATCGGCGCGAGGTCTTCCGGCTCGGGCTCGCCCGCCGGTGCCGCGTCGGCACGGCTGCGCTCGGCCAGCGCGGCGAGCACGCAATAGAGTTCCTGCGCCGCCGCCGGCCAGCGCAGCACTTCACTCGCCGACATCGGCGCGCGCTCGCCGCGCGTCAGAAGCGCCAGCACCGGCGCGCTCACGCCGGGCGCCGCGGCCCAATTGTCGGCGTCGCGGGCGCCCACGATGATGGCGTCGAACGGACCGCGCGCCGATTGGGCGATCGCCTCGGCGAGATCGGATGCGAACTGCACCTGGTTGCCGAACGGCTCGAGCAGGCGCGCGATCTGCGCGTCCGCCGCCGGATCGCGCGTGAAGACGAGGAAGCTCTGCTTGGCCGGCGGCGTGGCGGGCTCGCCCTGCGCCGCCGCTTCCGCCGCGAAGCTGCCGGTGCCCGAACAGGGCACGGAGAACCAGAAGGTCGCCCCCTCGCCCGCCGTGCTGTCGAAGCCGACTTCGCCGTGCACCGACTCGATCACGCGCTTGACGACGGCCAGGCCCAATCCCATGCCCTGCTGGCGCCGGGCATAGGAGGCGTCGCCCGGGCTGAACGGCTTGAACAGGCTGGCCGCGACTTCGCGCGGCACGCCCTGGCCGGTATCGCTGACCGAAAATCGGACCATGTCGCCATGCGCTTCGACGCGGATTTCGACGCCGCCGCGTTCGGTGAATTTGAGCGAATTGTCGACCAGCTTGAGCAGCGCCTGGCGCAGTCGCCGCCCGTCGATCGCGACATGGGGCAGATGCGCCGCGGCGGTGACGGTCAGGCGCAGCCGCTTCTCCCAGGCGCGCGGCTGCAGCAGGCGGCCCACCGCCCGCGCCGCCTGGGCGGGATCGCTTTCCTCTTCGGCCTGCATCTCGTTGTCGTCGCGCGCCAGCGCGATCACGTCGTCGAGCAGCATCTGCAGGCCCCGGCCCGCCTCCAGCATCACCTTCACATGGTCGCGATGCGGCTTGTCGAGTTCGGCGCGGTCCAGAAGCTGTGCCATGCCGAGCAGCGCGTTGAGCGGCGTGCGCAATTCGTGGCTGATATTGGCGAGGAAGGACGACTTCACCCGACCGCTCGCCTGCGCCGCGTCGCGGGCCGCTTCCGCCGCCTGCTTCTCGCGCGACAGCGTGGCGACAAGGCCGAGATTTTCGAGCTTGAGGTAGATGCTCTCGTCGAGCAGCCGCGCCATGCCGCTGCAATAGGTGATCAGCACGCCGCCGAACAGCGTCACCAGAACGCCGGTCATGATCTGATAGAGGCCCCCGGCCAGGAACAGCACCATCACGAGCGGCCCGAGCGAGAAGATCGCGTGCGCGACGTAGGCCGGACGATAGGCGGAGCGGGCGATGAACTCCGTCGCCGTCATGCCGAGGAAGGCGAGGCTCAGATAGGCCTGCGCCGGGAAGGATCCGGGCACGAACCAGAACAGCACGCCCACGCCCCAGGTGGCGCCGGCGATGGCGGAGACGAAGGTATAGCGATACGCCCAGAAATGCGGGTCGTCGGAGCGGTTGCGGCGCTTATAGGCGGTGGTGAGCTGCTCGGCGGCGATCACCACGGCGATCTGCAGCACCAGCGGCATCATCGGCAGCCAGCCGGGCGTGCGTCCGGCGAACAGCGTCGCCGGAATGCACAGCGCCGCGAATGGCAGCGACAGATAGTGACGGCCCAGTGCGAAGAGGATGTCGATGCGGCCGGCAAAGACCGCATCTTGATCCCGCACCGGCTGATCGATCCCGGTCATTGACGCCTTCCCGCGCCAAGCCTAGCTTCGGCGCCCTTTCCCAACGATTAAGCGCGAGTAATTCCAATGCCTTCCGGCGTTTCCCGTCCGCTTCGACCCGATCTGGGAGCGCAAGCGCGCGCCTGGCCGTTCGAGGAAGCGCGCAAGCTCGTCGCCCGCGTGGAAAAGCGCCGCGCCGCTGGAAAAACCGTGGACGAAGTCGTGTTCGAGACCGGTTACGGCCCGAGCGGGCTGCCCCATATCGGCACGTTCGGCGAAGTCGCGCGCACGACCTGGGTTCGACATGCCTTCAACACGATGTCGGATATTAAGACGCGATTAATCGCGATCAGCGATGACATGGACGGGTTGCGCAAAGTCCCCGACAACCTGCCCAACCGCGAGATGCTCGCCGCCAATCTCGGCAAGCCGCTGACCGCGATCCCCGATCCGTTCGGCACGCATGACAGCTACGGCCATCACATGAACGCGCGGCTGCGCGCGTTCCTCGATGCGTTCGGCTTCGAATACGATTTCCGCAGCGCGACGGCGATGTATCAATCGGGCGTCTATGACGACGCGCTGCTGCGGGTGCTGGCGAACTACGACCGCGTGATGGCGGTGATGCTGCCGACGCTGGGCGATGAGCGCCAGCAGACCTATTCGCCGTTCCTGCCCATCTCGCCCATCTCCGGCAAGGTGCTGCTCGCCAAGGTCGTGGCGCACAACGCCGATCTGGGCACCATCACCTATATCGAGGAAAACGGATCGCAGATGACCGTCCCGGTCACCGGCGGCCATTGCAAGCTGCAATGGAAGCCGGATTTCGGGATGCGTTGGGCCGCGCTTCACGTCGATTACGAGATGTACGGCAAGGATCATCTGCCGTCGCAGCCGCTCTACGACGAGATCTGCCGCATCGCCGGCGCGCAGCCGCCCGAGCATTTCGTGTTCGAGCTCTTCCTCGACGAGCAGGGCCAGAAGATCTCCAAGTCCAAGGGCAACGGGCTCACCATCGACGAATGGCTGACCTATGCGCCGCGCGAGAGCCTGGCGCTCTACATGTTCCAGAAGCCGCGCGTCGCCAAAAGGCTCTATTTCGACGTGATCCCCAAGGCGGTCGACGACTACATCGATCTGCTCGAGAAATATCACGCGAACGAGACGAGCGAAGCCGAGCGGCTGGAAAATCCCGTCTGGCACATCCATGACGGCCACCCGCCGGCGGAGCGCTATCCCGTCTCCTTCGCGCTGCTTCTCACGCTGGTGACGGCGTCGAACGCGCACAATCACGAGGTTCTGTGGGGTTTCATCCGCGCCTATGCGCCGGCGGCCTCGCCGGAAGCGAATCCGGGCCTCGCGCGCCTCGCCGATTTCGCGATCCGCTACTACGAGGATTTCGTGAAGCCGACGAAGCGTTACCGCGCGGCGACGGAAAAGGAGCGCGCGGCCATGGAAGATCTCGCCGCGGCGTTCGAAAAACTGGGCGACGCGCGCGATCCCAAAGCCGTGCAGGATGTCGTCTACGAGGTTGGCAAGGCGCACGCCTTCGATCCGCTGCGCGATTGGTTTTCGAGCCTCTACGAAGTGCTGTTCGGCCAGTCCGCCGGCCCGCGCTTCGGCTCCTTCGCCGCGCTGTTCGGCACGCGGGAAACGGCCGCCCTGATCCGCCGCGCGCTCGCGGGGGAGTTCACGAAAGCCGCGGCGTGAAATCTCCGCTGTCATCCCCGGCTGAGCGCGAGCGTAGCGAGCGCGAAGGGAAGGGGACCCAGGTGCCAACCACCGTCACGGTGTTTCCGATCTGGGTCCCCTTCCCCTCGCGATCCTGGCGGATCGCTCGGCCGGGGATGACAAAGTGGCTTTGGCTCTTACTCTGCTTGTTGTGCCCGGGCATCGCCCATGCCGCCACGCCCTGGGATCTCTACGCCGCCGGCCGTTATGCCGACGCGATGAAGGCCGGCGCGCAGGCCGCGACCGCGCAGGGCTACACCATCGCCGCCCGCGCCGCGCTCGCCGACGCCACGACGCGGCAGAGGCCCTGCCTGGATTGCCTGCGCCATGCCGAGGATCTGGCGCGCAAGGCCGCCGTCGTCGATCCCAGGCTCGCCGACGCGCATGTCTATCTCGCTGTCGCGATGGGCTATGAGGCGCGCGTGGTCGGACCGGTGTGGGCGCGCGCCCACAACTATCCCGGTCACGCCAAGGCGGAACTCGACATCGCGCTGGCGCTCGATCCCAAGAGCCCCTGGGCGCTCGGCGCGCTGGGCGGCTGGAACGTGGAGATCGTGCGCACCGGCGGCGACTATCTCGCCAATTGGTTCTACGGCGCCTCGGTGGACAAGGGCCTCGCCGCCTTCGCCGCCGCCTTTCGGAGCGCGCCCGACAATCTTTCGGTGCGCTATCAATACGCGCTGTCGCTCTGCGGCTACGACGCCGAGCGCTTCCGCCACGAGATCGACGAGGCCTTCGCCCGCGTGGCGCGCGACCGGCCCGCCACCGCGTATGAAGTGACGGCCAAGGTCCGCGCCGCCGAGCTTGCCGGCCTGCTGAAGACGGGCGACCGCGACGCCTTCGACGCGAAGGTGCGGCAGTATCAAGGGTATCCGTAACTTTCCTCTCCCGCGAGCGGGAGAGGACGCAAAATCCCGCACTTAGCGCAGCGCGTAGCGGAGCTACGTGCCTGGATTTTGCTAGGTGAGGGGTACCGGCGTAAAGCGCGGACGTCCCCTCACCCGCTCGCGCGGTGCGCTCGCGACCTCTCCCGCGAGCGGGAGAGGTAATTCACTGGCTCGCCCAGATGATCCGGTGCATGAACGCAAGTTCGGCCGGCGCGAAGCTGCGGATGTCGTAGCCGGGGTTGAACGATCGCAGTTCGATGCGATGCGCGGTATGCCGCGCGAGCTGCTTGGCCATGACCTCGCCCTCCGTCGTCTTGACCACCACGCGGTCGCCGCGCCGCACGCTGGCCGCCGGCGAGACGATGATGCGGTCGCCGTCGCGATAGATCGGCTGCATCGAATCGCCGGCGATCTCCAGCGCATAGGCGCGCTCGTCGGCCACTTCGGGAAACGGAATCTCGTCCCAGCCGGCGCCGACCGGAAAGCCCGCATCGTCGAAGAACCCGCTCGATCCGGCCTGCGCCAGGCCGATCAGCGGCACGCGCCGGGTGTAGGCGCGTCCGGGCGCCTCGACCAGCGCGACGAACTCGTCGAGCGTCGCGCCCGTGGCGCCCAGGATATTCGCGATGCTCTCGGTCGAGGGCCAGCGCAGCTTGCCGTCGGCGCCGCCGCGCTTGCTTTTGTTGAAGGTGGTGGGATCCAGTCCGGCGAGCTTGGCGAGGCCCGAGGCCGAGAGGCCGTGCCGCGCGGCCAGCCCGTCGATGGCGTGCCAGATTTGGGAATGGGTCAGCATGCGACTCGTCCGTAAGAAGCAGGTCCCGCAGACCGGGTAATTGTTCCTATAAATAAGTTAATGGTAGGAATTACCACTCTCGCTCGGCTCCGGTCTAGAGGTATGGGCCCATGATATCGAACGCTGCCGCTTGGGCGCTGCGGGGTTTCCCGCCGGAAACCGCCCATCGCGCCACCCTCTGGCTGGCGAAAAATTTCGCGCCGCTCCTGCCGCCGCCGCCGGCGGACGATCCGCGCCTCGCCGTCGACGCGCTCGGTCTGCATTTCGCCAATCCGCTCGGGCTTGCCGCCGGCTTCGACAAGGACGCGGAAGTCCCCGACGCGATGCGCCGCTTCGGTTTCGGCTTCGTCGAATGCGGCACGGTCACGCCCAGGCCGCAGCACGGCAATCCCAAGCCCCGGCTGTTCCGCCTCAGCGAGGATCGCGCGGTCATCAACCGCATGGGCTTCAACAATGCGGGGATGGCGGCGGCGGCGCTTCGCCTGGGTGCGCGCCGGCGCGCGGACGGCGTCGTCGGCATCAATATCGGCGCCAACAAGGACTCCGCGGACCGCATCGCCGATTACGCCGCGGCCTTCGCGCGGCTGGCGCCGCTCGCCGATTACGTCGCGATCAACGTGTCGTCGCCCAACACGCCGGGCCTTCGCGGCTTGCAGAACCGCGACGAGCTCGGCCGGCTGCTCGGCATCTTGACGGGCGAGCGCACGCGGCTGTCGCTCGCGGTGCCGCTGCTGCTCAAGATCGCGCCCGATCTCGACGAGCATGCGCTGGACGACGTCGCCGAGGTGCTCGGCGAAGCGGCGATCGAGGGGCTGATCGTCTCGAACACCACCGTCGCGCGGCCGGCGACGCTTCGAGGCGCGCATGCCAAGGAGCAGGGCGGCCTCTCCGGCGCCCCCCTGTTCGAGCCCTCGACGCGCATTCTGCGGCAGATGCGGCTGCGCGTGCGCCCCGGTCTGACGCTGATCGGCGTCGGCGGCGTCGCCAGCGGCGCCGAGGCCTATGCGAAAATCCGTGCCGGCGCGAACCTGGTGCAGCTCTACACCGCGCTCGCGCTCGCGGGGCCGGGGCTCGTTGCGCGGATCAAGCGCGAACTCGTGGTCTGCCTTGCGCGAGACGGCTTTGCGCGCGTGCGCGACGCGGTGGGCGCGGATTTGTAGACGCTCGCATCGCGCTCGCTCTGCCTACGGATTGTGCATCAACCAGTCGAACAATCTTCATCGGCCGCAGCGTTGTCGCCGCATGGCGGTGCGGCGCATTTCATGCACAATATCGCCGGGGAATTGGGTTGCTGGGGCAGTCGGCATGCATAGCGCCGGATGGTTGGACGTGTGGCATCTGGTGGTCGCGATCGTTTCGCGGCAACCGCCTTTTGCCGCGATTCTGATTGTGACCGGGGCGATTTTCGTCGTCGTGATGGCGTTGGAGGGCTGCCGCGCCAGCCTGCTGTCGATCTGGCGCGGCCATCGCGGCGATGCGTCTGCGATGCCGCCCAAGCAAAAGTCCGTCGCGCTCGCCGCGGCGTCCCCTCTCGCCGCGTGGTCGCAGGCGCCCGCCTCGCGCGGTTTTTCGCCGCGTAGTGTCCCGCATGTCGCAGCAACCACAGCGCGAAAGCGCAAGCCGTTAACCGTGGCCGCCCGCAGTTTCCGCAGCCCGCGTCCGCAAATCCGGCGTCATCCCATGCTGGAATTCTCGATGTTCACGGAACTGCCGCATTATTCGGCAGATGTTCCAGTAATGCAGCATGAAGGGATATAGTCTCCGCTTCGTTTCACCCGGGGGACAGTCATGCAGGAAGACATCGGAAAACTGGTCGGCCGTTTGAGCGTGGGCGGGTTGTTGCTGCTCCACGGCATCCACAAACTCTTGAACGGCATCGGCGACGTCAAATCGATGGTCGTCAATCATCATCTGCCGGACATCCTGGCCTATGGCGTCTATCTGGGCGAGATCGTCGGCCCCGCGCTGGTCATCCTGGGCTTGTTCTCGCGGGTCGGCGGCGCGCTGATCGTGATCAACATGGTCGTCGCCATCGCACTGGCCGGCACGGCGGAAATCACCAAGCTGAACGCCTTCGGCGGTTACGCGCTCGAGCTCGAGACCTTCTATCTGCTCGGTGGTCTGGCGGTCGCGCTGCTCGGCGCCGGCCGTCTGGGCCTCAACATCGGCGGCAGATGGAATTGATATTTCGACCGCGGCAAACCGCGGTCGAAATATCATCCCCGGCGAGCGCGTCCGCGCATGCGGGCGCGCGAGGGAAGGGATCTCCGGCAAGGCTAGGCCAGCAAGAAATGCCCTCGCAGCCCGGCGACGGGCCGCGCCTCGTCGTCCTGCCACATCGTGGCATGCACGTTGACGACGCGCCGTCCCTGGCGCGCGAGCGTCGCGGAGGCGAAGCTCGTCGCCGCGCGCGCCGTGCGCAGATAATCGATCGTGATATCGACCGGCTTGGGAAAGCTTTGCGCCTTGGTGTCCCACACGGTCTGCACCAGGGCGGCGGTCTCCAGCAGCGAGCCGATCACGCCGCCATGGATCGCCGGGATGACCGGATTGCCGATCAGCTTGGGCGCGAACGGCATCTCGAACACGACCCGGCCGTCCGCGACCCGCGCGGTGAGGCCGAGCCAGGCGCAATAGGGCACCTGCGCCAGCAGGACGTTCAGGTCGGGCGCGGCGCCGTCGCGCGCCGCATGCGCCAGAAGTTCCATCGCCTCAGCCCATCCGGATTTCGGTGATCATGAACGTGCCGGTGGCCAGCGCGATCGGCTCCTCGGACTCGTCCTGGAAGGCGCGGCCGCGCGCGAACACGATCTGGCGCGTGATCTTCACGCATTCGCCGACCACCGTGATGTCGGCATGCGGCTTGGCGGCGCGCAGATAGTCGATCCGCAGATCCAGCGTGGCGATGCCGCGCATCGGCTCGCCGTCTTGGCGCGCTGCGGCCAGCGCAGTGCCCACCGCCATGCCGCAGGCCTGGTCGAGCAGCCCGGTGATCACCCCGCCATGCACCACGCCGGTGTCGGGATTGCCGACGATATGCGGGGCATAGGGCAGGCGCATCGTGTTGCGGCCGGGTGCGAATGCGATCACCTGCGCCCCCAATCCGCTCATGAAGGCGGTCCCGCCCTGGCTCGCGGCCGCGAAGCGCTGCATCATCTCGCTGGGATTGTCGCTCATGCGTCCAGCAGATTGGGCATCGCCGCTCCTGTCAAATTCGCCCCTTAACGCTGATCGCGCGGCCCGATTGATAGCGCTGTCATAGTCCCGTTAGGATGCCTGTGAAGCCGGCTTGGGAAGCGACCGTGCATTCCACCGTCCAAAGCACCGAGACTCTCGTTTTCGTCACGCTGTTGCAGCTGATCGTGATGATCTTCGCCGCGCGGCTCGGCAACACCGTCCTGCGCCGGCTGGGCCAACCGGGCGTGATCGGCGAAATCCTCGCCGGCTTGATCCTGGGACCATCCCTGTTCGGCCACTATTTTCCCGATGCGTCCGCCTTCGTGTTCGGCGCCAAGCCGGCCGTGGCCGTGACGATCATCAGCCAGATCGGCCTCGTCCTGCTGATGTTCCAGATCGGCATGGACTTCGATTTCTCGCACCTGACGCGTCCGCGCAACCGCAATGCCGTGATCGGCATTTCGGCCGCGTCCGTCTCGGTGCCTTTCGCACTGGGTTTCATCATCGGGCAGATCTCCGCCCCGCTGCTCGCCGCAAAGGTGGATCCATTGGTCTACAGCCTGTTCTTCGGCGTGGGGCTGGCGATCACGGCCCTTCCGGTGCTGGGGCGCATCCTGCGCGAGTTCGATCTGGGGCGCACCGAGCTGGGCGTGGTGGCGATTTCCGCCGCGGCGTTCAACGATGTGGTGGGCTGGATATTGCTGGCCGGCATATCGGCCTATGCCACGGCCCATTTCTCGCTGAGCGGCATGGCTTGGCAGATCGCTGGCATCCTTGGCTTGCTGGCGGTGTCGTTCCTGGTGCTGCGCCCGCTGGTCCGTTGGCTGCTTAGGCTCTATCCGATCAAGGAGGGTCAGATCGCGCCGAACTTGACCGCGATCATCCTGGTGATGATCTTCGCGATGGGCATCTGCACCTTCAAGCTCGGTATTTTCGCCATCTTCGGCGGCTTCCTGGCCGGTCTTCTGTTCCACGCCCACAAGGACTTCGTCGAAGTCTGGCGGCGGCAGGTCGGCCAGTTCGTGCTCGTCTTTTTCCTGCCGGTCTTCTTCACCTTTACCGGCCTGAGGACGAATGTGCTGGGGCTGTCCACATCCGGCGATCTGTTCTGGCTGGCCCTCACCCTGTCGGCCGCGGCCTTTGGAAAGATCGTTCCGGTTTATGTGGCGGGGCGGCTATCCGGCTTCAACGGCAAGGAATCGGCGATCCTGGGTTCGCTGATGAACACGCGCGGCCTGATGGAGCTGATCGTGCTCGATGTCGGCTACGATCTTGGGATTCTTCCGCCCAAGGTCTTCACCATGCTGGTCATCATGGCGATCGTGACCACGGTGATGACGGGTCCGCTTCTGCGCGTCCTGCTGCCGCGCACCGGCCATGTCATCCCGGTGGGGGTGGAGGCCTGACGGGACGCGACCGATCGCCCTCCGCGCCGCCGCACCCTTGCCGCCGGCTCGCCCGATACCCACTTCTACAGCCGGGGGTTCCCATCTTGCGCTTTCTCGGAGCGGGGAGGGGAAGGGGTACCCCTTCCGATTTCCGCGGTTCAAATGGGCGGAATTCCTCGGGCCCGACTCGAAAACAGTACGATGTGGCCGATCCCAACCGGCATACTATATATTGTGTGGCTCTGAGCCGCCGCTTGGTAAAAATTGACGAGGCGTCACGGATCGTTAGAATTGACCGCGTCATCTTTCCCGGGACCGTCATGGATTCGTCACTCGCCAAACCGCTTGCCCGCCCCGAGCCGCTTGGCAAACGCGAACAGACCAAGGTGCAGAACCGGGAGTTGATCCTGGACGCCGCGCGCAAGGTCTTCGCCGAGCTCGGTTTCGGCGCCACCACCGTGCGCGACATCATCCGCGCCACGCCGCTCGCCTCGGGCACGTTCTACAACTACTTCAAGTCCAAGGAAGAAGTGTTCCAGGCGATCCAGGACGACGTGGCGCTCGCCATCCGTCCGCGCCTGCGCGACGAGCGGCGCAAGGCCAAGACGGTGGAGGAGTTCATCTCCGGCAGCTTCCGCACCTTCATGGAGTTCATCGCCGAGGACCATGAAACCGTCCGCACCATCCGCCACACCGCCGACACCACGCGCTTCCGCGTCGACACGCCCGAGGTCGTCGCCGGCTTCGAGGAGCTGCGCGAGGACCTCGAAAAGGCGATCCAGGACGGACTGTTCCCGCCGATCGACGCGGATTTCCTGATGGCGGCCATCGTCGGCGTCGCCTTCGAGGTGGGCGAGCGCATGGTCGCGCGCGCGCATCGCGACCCGGCCGCGGCGGCCAGCTTCGCCACCGCGCTGTTCATGGGGGGCATCCGCACTCTGCCCAATGCCGACCGCCCCGCCGCCGAGACGGGAACGGCGTGAAGGCCATCCTCTGCCGCGCCGTCGCGGACGATATCGGCACGCTGAACGTGGAGGACGTCGAACTGCCGCCGCTCGGGCCCGGCGAGGCGCGGGTTCGCCTGCGCGCCGCGGCGGTGAACTTTCCCGACATCCTGACCGTCCAGGGCAAGTATCAGCACAAGCCGGCGCTTCCCTTCATCCCCGGCACCGAAGGCGCCGGCGACGTCGTCGCGCTGGGCGACGGCGTGACGAACGTGAAAGTCCGCGACCGCGTGATCGTCGGCGGCCTCGGCTGTTATGCGGAAGAGATCCAGGTCCCCGCCGTAACCCTGCGCCCGATCCCGGCCGGCATCGGCTATGTCGAAGCGGCGAGTTTCACGGTCACCTATCTCACGGCGTATGTCGCGCTGGTGCGCCGCGCCCGGCTGGAAGCCGGCGAGTGGTTGTTGGTCCATGGCGCGGCCGGCGGCGTCGGCCTGGCTGCCGTCGATCTCGGCAAGCATATCGGCGCCAAGGTCATCGCCACCGCCTCGACGGACGCGAAGCGCGCGTTTTTGAACGACTACGGCGCCGATCACGTCCTGCCGTCGTCGGGCTTCCGCGAAGCGGTGAAAGAGATCACCGGCGGCGACGGCGCCAACGTGATCTACGACCCTGTCGGCGGCGACGTGTTCGACGAGTCGACGCGCTGCATCGCCTTCGACGGCCGCATCTTGATCATCGGTTTCACCTCCGGCCGCATCCCGCAGATCGGCATGAACATGCCGCTGATCAAGGGCTATTCGATCCTGGGCGTCCGCGCCGGCGAATATGGGAGGAAGTTCCCCGAGAAGGGCCGGCAGAACATGTTCGCGATCACCAAGCTGCTGGCCGAAAAGAAGATCCACCCGCACATCCACGCGCGCTTCCCGCTGTCGCAAGCCGTCGATGCCATGCGCACGCTGCAAGACCGCAGCGTCATCGGCAAAGTGGTGATCGAGCCGTGAGTGCGCTTGCGCGCGATTTGGAGCGCGATGGGTTCTCCATCGTCAAAGATGTCATCGCGCCACACGAAACCTCAGCGCTGATCGAGGCTGTCGATTCGGCCGATTTCACGCGATCCACACGCGGCGACGACCCAACGCGAATTGGCCCGTCGCTTGGCATCAGGATTTGACGCTGGCCGTCGCCGAACGCTGGGAGATCGAGGGTTGGACCAACTGGTCGGTGAAGGCCGGCGTGCATCACGTCCAACCGCCCGCGGCAGTCCTCGAAAGCATGGTGACCTTGCGCATCCAGCTTGACGATTGCGGCGCCGACAATGGACCGCTGCGCGTCCTTTCGGGCACGCATAGGATGGCCCGCATCAAGGGGAAAGCGATCGCATCTTTGCGCAGCAAGATCGCAGAAGTCGCCT
>Ga0265320_10001231_pt1 | contig 18800 bp, 10 predicted proteins | sample 4827metaG_FD_202087 | JGI IMG/M metagenome (GOLD analysis project Ga0265320, IMG submission 202087) | Rhizosphere microbial communities from Carex aquatilis grown in University of Washington, Seatle, WA, United States - 4-8-27 metaG | ecosystem: Host-associated > Plants > Roots > Rhizosphere >...
CGCTTTCGCGGCTGTCGGCGAAGCCCGCGTCGACGGAGAAGTTTGAGACGCGGAACGAGAGATCGCCGCTCCATTCCTTCCGCCGTTCGTTGAGCTGTGTGAGCGGGACCTGGTTGGAACCCGCGGCTGCCGGCTGGCCCGTCGGCGTGGCGCCCGTTATCGCATCGACGATGCCGGAAAGTTTCAGGCTCATCTCCGGCGTGAAGTCCTGGGTCGCCGACCCCGCCTGCTCCCGCACCGCAATCCGGCCGCCCGCCTCGCGGTAGTCCTCGTATTTGTAGACGAGACTGTCCTCGGCCCTGGTTGCGCGCTGCGGCCACCCGGCCAAGGAGGCTATTAGGAGCGGCAAAACGCCTCGTCCGCGGATGGAGATCTTCGAGAATTGGGCCATGAACGCGGGGTGTCGGACCTAAGACGCCGGACACCCACGCGATGTAACCGGGCGAACCACCTATGGCGATGCCCCTTTTGCGCTTGTCGCTCAAGGGTTGGGCTCGATGGCATTGTGTGATATTTCATTTTCAATCTTCCCCCGTTATAGCAGATCTCTGGTGGCCCCTTTGCCAAATCTTGAAAAAAAGGATCAGGGCCATACCCCCGCCTCCATGACGCGTTGCCGCCCCCATGAAACTCGTTGAGCGTCTGCTTCTCCTCGTCATCCTGGCCATCGGCTCCGCCGTTTCGTTCACGCGGGCGCAAGCCGCCGATGCAGTCGAGATGCTCCCCGACGGCATCGTGCTTCCGATCGCCGGCAACTTCCTCAAGCTTGAGGTCCGCGCCGACAACATCATCCGCGTCGCCTATGCGAAGGACCGCGCATTTTTCACGCGCACCGGCATCGCCGTGCTGCCGCCGAAATCCGCGCCCGTCGGCTGGACTGTCGCCTCGGCAGCAGGCACGACCACGCTCGCCACCGGCAAGGTTCAGGCGCGCGTCACTCTCGCCACCGGCGCGGTCACGTTCCTCGATGCCGCCGGCCAGCCGATCCTCGCGGAAAAAAGCGGCGGCCGCGACCTCGAGCCCGCCGAGGTGATGGGCGAAAAGACCTTCCACGTCCGTCAGCAATGGCTCGGCCACGACGACGAATCGTTGCACGGCCTCGGCCAGTTGCAGATGGGCATCGTCGACCTCAAGGGCTGGGACATCGATCTCTGGCAGCGCAACACGGTCATCGCCGTGCCCTGCCTCGTCTCCAGCCGCGGCTATGGCCTGCTCTGGGACAACGCCTCCTTCACCCGCTTCGGCGACCTCCGCCCATTCGAGCCGATCCCGGACACTGCGCTTTACAACGCCGGCGGCGAAGTCGGCGGCCTCACCACGGGCAACGTAAACCCGACGACCGGCGCCCCTGAGTCCACGATCACGTCCGCGGCGATCGGCTTCGGGTCGCCGCTCGGCGGCGGCGGCAGCCGGCAGTCTTACGGCCTGCATTTGCCGACACGCACGGTCGGCGAGCTCGCCGCGCCGGTGACCGGCGAGTATAAGTTTCAGGCCTACTCCAACGGCGGCATCAAGGTCTGGCTCGACGGCAAGCTCATGGTCGATCGCTGGCGCCAGGACTGGCTGCCCGAATACGACCAGTTCCGCGTCCGCCTCGAAGCCGGCAAACACTATTCGCTGCGCATCGACACCGACGGCGAGCGCTCGAACGTGATGCGTTTCTTCTGGAAACTCCCGCGGCCGCAGCCCGACACCGCGACAACGCTCTGGTCCAACGTCGGCGACGGCATCGATTATTATTTCGTCGCCGGACCCGCACTCGACTCGGTCGTCGCCGGCTTCCGCACGCTCACCGGCCGGGCGGCGATGCTTCCGCAATGGGCGTTCGGCCTCTGGCAGTCGCGCGACCACTACGTCAACCAGCGGCAGTTGCTCGATGCGCTCGCGGGTTTTCGCAGCCGCCAAATCCCTTTGGACAACATCGTGCAGGACTGGCAGTATTGGACGACCGAGCCGGTAAACGACTGGGGATCGCACCGCTTCGACCCGAAAAAATTCCCCGATCCGGTCGGCATGATCAAGGCGGTCCACGACGCGCACGCGCACATCATGATCTCGATCTGGGGCAAGTTCTACGAGGGCACGGACAACTTCGACGCCCTGAACAGGGGCGGCTATCTCTTCCAGCCCACGCTCAGGGAAGGCATCCTGCGCGACAATCGGCTCTACGCCTACGTCGATCCGTTCCAGGCGGGCGGGCGGAAAATGTTCTGGGATCAGGTAAACACTGCGCTCTTTAGCAAGGGCATCGACGCCTGGTGGATGGACGCGACCGAGCCGGAAATCATGTCGCCGCCGGGCCAGGAAAGCTACGCCACCCACATGACGCCGACCGGTATGGGCTCCGGTGCGCGGATGCAAAACGGCTACGCGCTCATGACCGCGAAGGCGCTCTACGAAGGCCAGCGCGCCGCAGCTCCCGACCAGCGCGTCTTCATCCTCACGCGTTCCGGCTTCATGGGCGAGCAGCGCTACGGCGCGCTCAGTTGGTCGGGCGACGTGACCTCGACGTGGACCGCGCTGCGGAAGCAAATCCCCGCCGGCCTGGGCTTCGCGATCGCGGGATTGCCGTATTGGACGACCGACACCGGCGGCTACCTCATGCAGGCGAAGTATGCCACCGACCCAAAGCCCGAGGACATGGCGAGCTGGCTCGAGCTGAACAGCCGTTGGTTCCAATTCAGCACGTTCTGCCCCGTCCTGCGCGTCCATGGCCAGCAGCGGCTCCGCGAAATGTACAACCTCGGCGACGAAAACAGCCCCATCTACCGGTCCGAGCTGAAATTCGTCAAGCTGCGGTACGCGCTCATCCCCTACATCTATTCGCTCGCCGGCGCCGTCACGCAGGATGACGCGACGATCATGCGCCCGCTCGTCATGGATTTTCCCGCCGACAAATCCGCGAGCACGCTCGACGACGAATACATGTTCGGTCCCGCGTTTCTTGTCGCGCCCGTCACGAGCTACCAGGCTCGCAACCGTTCCGTCTACCTGCCGGTCGGCGCCACGTGGTATGATTTTTGGACCGGCGCGCCGTTGAAAGGCGGCCAGACGCTCGACGCGCCCGCGCCGTTTGACTCGCTTCCGGTTTACGTTCGCGCCGGCGCGATCATCCCGACCGGCCCCGCGATCCAATACGTCGGCGAAAGGCCCGGCGATCCGATCACGCTGCGCGTTTACGCCGGCGCCGACGGCCAGTTCAAACTCTACGAGGACGACGGCCTCACCTACAGCTACGAGAAGGGCGCGTTCGCTCGCACGCCGATCGCGTGGAAGAACGCCACGCGCACGCTCACCATCGGCCAACGTGAAGGCGGCTACCGCGGCATGGTGACCGAGCGCACGTTTAACATCGTGCTCGTCTCGCCCGACCGTGCGACAGGCTATTCCGCGACGCCGACGCCAGCCGTCACGATCCGCTACAATGGCGCCGCGGTCGAAACGCGTCTGCAGTAGACGCGAGTCGCTTCGCCCAGCTCCTCCCGCTTAACCTTTGTATTCGTCGTGACGCCGCACCCAAAATAGGCCGCGACCACCCTCGTCCCGGCCTTTTGGCACGAGGTCGAGATAGTTGTACGCCGTATTTACCAGGTCTAGCCCCCGGGCGTAGGCCGAATAGGTGTGAAAGATTTTGCCCGTGGCGTCTTTGGCGAACACGCTCAGGCCCTCGCGCTCCGACAACATCGGGTTCTGAAACTTGTAGTTATAATCGGCTTTCTTTGCCGCGACCTCTTTTGCCGTGAATGAAACTTTATAATCGAGGTTGAATTCAGTGGAACCCGACGAGACCCAATGGAACGTCCAGCCCATGCGTTTCGCATAGGCCGCAATCTTCGAGTAGGGAGCACGCGAGACTGCGACCAGTGTGGTATCGCGGTGTTTCAGGTGGACGATGATGCCGTTGAAGTTGTCCGCCCAGAACGAGCATCCCGGGCATGCCGCGGTACGCGTCCATGGAGTCGACTTCGATGCCGTCGCGGGGTCGAACATGGCGTGGTAGATGATGAGCTGGCTCCGCCCGTCAAAAAGCTCGTCCATCGTCTCGCGGCCGTCAGGGCCATCAAAGATATATTCTCTTTCAACTGCCTCCCACGGGAGTTCGCTGCGCACCTTGGTCATGCGATCGCGGAGTCGTGTGAACGTTTTCTCCTTCACGAGGAGAACCTTGCGTGCAGCGAGCCACTTGTCGTGCGATACGATCTTGTGATGTTTCATCATACCTCTTCGTTGTTTGGATGCCATGTCGGAATGAACCAACTGGCTCATACCGCGAGCCGTAGTTAACTCGAAGACGATACGCGCTTAAACGGCTGATTAAAATGGGGCGTAAACCCCCATTCAAATCGGGATGGTGCCGGTGTCACTTGGCGCCGCTCTAAGGGTAAGACCCCATGGCTCCAAGGTGACGGCGTGTGTAAGCTCCACTCGTGAAAAAATGCCCCCTGAGCGGGCGAACTAGTCCGCTCGTATCGGCCCCACCGGAAAAGCTTCGCGCGCTCGGAAAATGCGATCTCTCAAATCGAGCCGTAGCGGCCGCGCAAAGTGGCGAAATAGGCCGGCCCATGATGGGACTGCTCCTCCAATGAAAACCAAGGATGCGGCCAAAGATTTTCCTGTTGTTTGCGTGGGCGGATCGGCCGGTGGCCTTGACGCGTATACCCGCTTGCTACAGCACCTGCCGGCCGACCTGGGCGTGGCCGTCGTCATCGTCAATCACCTGAGAACCGTCGCCACCAGACTCCATGAGATCCTCCCGCGCTTCACCGCAATGCCGGTCGGGCTGATTTCGGAAAGACTGCTGATCCGGCCAAACCATGTATTCATCATCCCGGAACAGCGTGATCTGCATGTGCTCAATGGCGAATTCCGTCTTAAGCCAATCTCAAAGCCACGGGGATGGCCCGACGTAATAACGGTTTTCCTGAAATCCCTGACCAAACACTGGGATGGCCAGCTGGTCGCGATCATTGTCTCTGGCTATGACGGTGATGGAGCCGACGCTCTGTGTGGCATCAAGGAAGTGGGGGGCATCACCATCGCACAGAAGCTGGAAACGGCGGCGCAGCCGGATATGCCCAAGAGCGCGATCGCGAGCGGATGCGTTGATTTTGTTCTCTCGCCCGAGGATATAGCCCAAGAACTTGCCCGGATTATTCGCGCGCCGATGCGCGCTCGACCGCCGCTCTGATACCGACAGACGCAGGCGTTTTTGCGGGGGAGGGTAATGCCCCACAGACATGGCAGAAGCGGCGTGTTATTAGATACACGCCTTAGAGCAGTGCTCTCGCCAGAAAACAGCGGGCAGTGGACCGGACAAAGGCATGGTCACGCGGCCCGAACATCGAAATTCATGAAAGCAAAGTCGTCACCTTTCCTCCCACTCAAGGGCCGTCGGGCGCTCATAACCGGCGCCAGTTCCGGCATCGGCGAGGCGATCGCCTATCGTCTGGCCAGCGCGGGCGCGGCAGTAATCATCGTCTACCGGTCGCATGCGGCCGCCGCCAAAAAAACGGTCGCGAACATCGAAGCCTTCGGAGGCGAAGCGATGGCCCTGCGCGCCGACATGGCAAAGGAGGGCGAGATCAAATCGCTCTTCGCGCAGGTTTTTAAAAAAGTCGGTGCGCCCGACATTCTCATCAACAGCGCCGGCATGGAAAACAAGCATTCCTTTCTAACGATGCCGGTACGGGACTGGGACCAGGTGATGAGCGTCAATCTGCGCTCGGTCTTCCTCTGCTCCCAGCTGGCGGCGCGGAGCATGGTGAAGAAGAACCGGGGCGTGATCATCAACATCTCCTCCGTGCACGCGGTCCTGCCGTGGACCGGCTACGCCCATTATTGCGCGTCGAAGGGCGGGCTGGAGATGTTGATGAAAACCATGGCGCTCGAACTCGCCGGAAACGGCGTCCGGGTCAACAACGTCGCTCCGGGCGCGATTTCCACGCCGATCAATAATTCATGGCTCCACGACGCAGCGAAGCGCCGGCAGGAGCTGAAGCGGATCCCTCTGCACCGGATCGGCCGCCCCGAGGAAGTGGCCGCCGCGGTGCTGTACCTTGCGAGCGATGAAGCCTCGTATGTGACGGGCACCACCCTCTTCATTGATGGGGGGAGAACGTTGTAGCCGGGTTTCCCCGGGCGGACCTGACGGCAAACCCCGCGTGATGCACCACGACACCATCGCCTTCGGCGCCCCGGGAATCGAGCCGCGGTGGACCTCCAGCGCCAAGGACGGCGTGGGGACTGCGTACCACAGCAGCTCGCGCGTGTGGTTTACGCTGAGCCACGGGATCATCAACGAAATCTATTTTCCCTTCGTCGACACGCCCAACACGCGCGACCTGCAGTTTCTGATCACCGACGGGGAGACGTTTTGCCACGAGGAGAAACGCGACCTGATCCACCAGATCGAATGCCCAGAGCAAAACGCATTGCTCTATCGTCTCACCAATTCCGACCCGGCCGACCGTTATCGCATCACAAAGGAAATCGTCACGGACCCGCATACGCCCGTGCTGCTGGTGCGAACCCGCGTCGAGATTCTGGACGCGAAGCTCACCGGCAAACTGCGGCTCTACGTGCTGCTTGCGCCCCATCTGGGTGGAGCCGGAAAAGACAATTCCGCGCGCTGGTGCAGCTTTGGCAACCGCAAGCTCGTTCATGCCTCCCATGACAACGTGAGCTTGGTGCTGGGCGGCGCCCCCGATTTTAAGCGGCGCTCGGTCGGCTTTGTGGGCGCCAGCGACGGCTGGCGGGACCTGATGGACAATTTCAAAATGGACTGGGAATTCTCGCGGGCCGATGACGGCAACCTGGCGATCACGGCGGAGGTGGACCTGTCCGCCGGGCTGGAGTTCACGGTCGGGGTCGGATTCGGTTGCTCGCCCCAAAGTGCCTCCACGCAGCTCGAACAGGCCCTCGCCACTTCCTTTGCGGAGGTGCGGAAAAAATTTGTCGGCCAATGGCAGCGCGCCCGGTCCGAGCTCGATTTGAGCGCCCACACGGGTGATGCCGGCGGGATGGTCCGCCTGAGCCAATGCCTGTTGCTCGCCCACGAAGACAAAACGTTCCAAGGCGCCTTCGTCGCGTCGTTGAGCATTCCCTGGGGTGAGACGAAGGGCGACGGCGACCGGGGCGGCTATCATCTCGTCTGGACCCGCGATATGGTGCAAACCGCCACCGCACTGCTCGCGTGCGGGCTGACGGAGTCGCCGCTGCGCGCCCTGATCTGGCTGGCCTGTGTGCAGGCCGATGACGGCAGTCTCCCCCAGAACAGTTCGATCTCCGGTGAAACCGTTTGGGAGGGGATTCAACTCGACGAAGTCGCGGCGCCGATCCTGCTCGCGTGGCGGCTGCACCAGAGGCAGGCCCTCCGGCTCTTCGATCCGTGGGCGCTTGTCTCCCGCGCTGTAAGCTATTTGATCCTGCACGGGCCCGTGACCCAGCAGGAGCGTTGGGAAGAGAATTCCGGCTACTCGCCTTCCACGCTGGCCGCCGTCATCGCCAGCACGGTCTGCGCGGCGGAATTTGCGCGCGGAAGAAATCTCCCCGAACTCGCCGCCTTTCTGCTGGATTACGCCGACTGGCTTTCCGCGCACCTCGAGACATGGACGGTTACCCATCACGGTGAATTGTTGCCCGGCAAGCCTCGCCACTATGTGAGGATCGCGCCGGCCCAGCCGGGGCAGGGCTCGAATCCGGACCAGGCGGAATTGATTCTCGCCAATGGCGCTGGACAGCATCCGGTCCGGAACGTCGTCGGTGGCGATTTTCTTCACCTGGTGCGGCTGGGGGTTAGGGCGGCTGATGATCCCATCGTGGTCGACTCGATCGCGGTGATCGATCACGTGCTCAAACGTGATCTCCCGCAGGGGCCGGGCTGGCGCCGTTACAATCACGATGGCTACGGCCAGAAACCCGACGGCGGCGCTTACGACGGGACCGGAGAAGGGCGTTGTTGGCCCATCCTGACCGGCGAACGCGCGCACTATGAACTCGCCGCCGGACGCGACCCTTTCCCTTTCATCAGGACGCTCGAAGGATTCGCCAACGAAGGCGGAATGCTGCCGGAGCAAGTCTGGGATGCCGAAGACCTTCCGGCCCGCAACCTGAAGCGCGGTGGCCCGACCGGCTCCGCGATGCCGCTCTGCTGGGCGCATGCGGAATATGTTTCCCTCGTGCGCAGCCACTTGGACGGCGTTTGCTTCGATCGGATCGAACCCGTCTACCAGCGCTATGCGAATGGGGGCAGGACCAGCACGATTGAAATGTGGACGTTCGATCATCCGACGGGGCGCATCGCCGCGGGCCAGACGCTCCGCATCATCACCCCGCGCCCCGCGACGATTCACTGGACCTCCGACGGATGGACGACCGTGCTCGACTTGGAAATGCGCGACACGGCTGGGGGCTGCTGGTTCGGGGACCTGCCGACAAGCAGGCTCGCGCCCGGAACCCACGTTGACTTTACCTTCCGATCGGGCGAGCGGTGGGAAGGGAAAGATTTTCGCGCAATGGTTGAAGCCCCGGCGTCGTGAAATTGAAGCGGCTCCGGTACGGCAACGGCCGGCAAAATCCGGGGATTGGTGGGCAAGACCCCATGGGGCTTGAGCGATCTTTGGTTAAAGGTGCTGTGTCCTACATCAGCAACGTGCGGGGCGGAGGGACCGCGAGTGATGTTGGCTTCGCAGCGCCGACCCCTTGAGGTGCAGGCTCTGACCTGCGGCTGACATCCCCAGCGGGTGAAGACCGAGGGCCTGATCAAATCAACGCTTCAAAATCACCCGGAAATGCATCCTCAAGATGGGGTTGGGACGCTACCCTTTATCGCGTTGGCCCGAGCACTACAGGTGATACGACCCGTGGCATCTCCCGGCAGGCGCACGCGCATCCGCGTTTTGAGAAGCGCGAGATCCCCGGACGCCATCGCTGCGAGCTTGGGGCCGACGCTCGGCCCCCCGAAGATGGTCGTCCAGTAGTCGTCGAAATCGGCGAAGGTCCGTTGCACGGTGATCTCCCGCGTTTCGACGGCATTCAAACCGGCACCAGTCCACAGGGACCGCATGGCGTCCAGGCGAGACGCGTCGGGGCTCGGCGGTACCGGAACTTCAACGCCCAGCCCGCGCATCTCAACCTGCAACGCCTCGTAGGGAAACCCTCCGCCAAGCATATCCCACGCGTAGTCTGTGACGATGCCGCCCGGGCAAACCACTCGCGCAGTCTCGGAAACGCCCTTGGCCGGGTCGGGAACGAAGTAAATCACCAGCGGCATGACCGCCGCGTCGAAGGTGTCGTCAGGGAACGGCTGGGCCATGGCATCTCCCAGATGATACTGCGCGACGCGTGAAGCGGGCCGTGAACGAGCATAGGCCAGCTGCCCCTCCGACGGGTCTATCCCGTGGACCGAGACTGGCATGCACCGCTCGACGAGCATCTCGGTAAAGGCGCCGCTGCCGCAGCCAACGTCAAGCCACCGCAAACCTGATTTTGGAGCGAGCCAATCGATGAAGGCTTTGCCTGCAAGCTGGCTCCACTTCCCCATGTATCGTTCGTAGGCAGCCCCGTCGTCGAAGCGGATTTGAGTGGTCATTAGCAATAGTCTCGTAGCGTGATCGGCTGGCGTCCCCACGGGTATATGACCCAGCGCCTGAATCCGAGGGTTTTCCGAACAAGGTGAACGCAGCGAGTTAGGCGGGCTGTGTAGAGTCCAATCTGAAAGCGATGCCTCTGGACCTGCAAAAGAAGGCCGATGAGGACGACCGATCACCATTTTCGATTGGTCGGTAGATCTGATTGCTCATGTTGAATAGGGCAGTATGTGGACTAAAGGATGTCATCGATGTGGCGGCCTTAACATTTGCAGGGCTGCGGCGCACCCCTGTGTTATTCTAACGGACCTGTCATCCTCATGAATGTCGCCATGCGCTATTTTTACTTTGGCTAGCCCTGCTTCTGCGGACAGATTTCGCCATCAAGGATCAAGTCATCCCTCGGCTATAATCGTGTGCAACCTCCAATTTCGTAGATGCCGCGGCTCGCGTGCGGCGGTTTTCACCGCAGCCGTGCTGGCCGTCATTTCGGCCGCCCCAGCGGCTGCATATTCTGGCGTCCGCTACTTCCTCTCCGACTCGATCAAGCAATTGTCGGACGATCCAAGGACGCACATCTCCCGTCGCGCGCTGAGCAAAGCCGAGCAGGCGGAGCGCCTGACATTCGTAGTCTCGCTCAAGATGCGTAACTTCGAAAATCTCCAAGCCCGCCTTGCCCTGGGACAAGCAATTTCTCCTGCGGACCTGGAAGCAAACTACCTTCCGCCTGCCTCCGAATACGCCGACCTCCAGGCATGGCTCGTGGCTCAGGGCTTCGTTGTGGCCCTGGAAGACCCGAACCATACCAACATATATGTCAGCGGAACGGTGGCCGAAATCGAGACCTCGCTCGGCATCACCTTTGCGAAGGTGGCGATCCAGGACGGTGAATTCACATCGGCGATCACAGCGCCTGCGCTGCCCGTCGAGTTCTCCAGCGCCGTGCTGGCCATCTCCGGCCTCCAGCCGCATCTCCGCATGCGCTCCCGCGCCGCCATAACGCCTCAGGTAGTGACAGAACCCGATGGCTCGCTGTACATGGTCCCCTCCGATGTCCGCGCCGCTTACAAGACCCCCGCGACGTTGACCGGGTCCGGCCAGACCATCGCGGTTGTATATAACGCGACGGTCCTTTCCTCGGATTTAAGCGCGTTTTACTCCGCCGTCGGAAGCTCGCAAGTGGCAGGCAATGTCACGACGATTCTCGTTGGCGGCGGCCCCGATGGCTCCGGCAAGGCGCTGGATACTGAAGAGGTGACGAGGGAAGTCGAATGGGCTGGCGGGATGGCGCCTGGAGCCAAGGTTCGCCTCTATGCCGTCAATAATCTGGTCTTCAGTTCGTTCCTCGCCGGATGCTCGCAAATTCTGGCCGATGCCGCGGCCAACCACATCACGGTCGTTTCGCTTCTCTTTTTCGACCCTGAGAGCCATTATACGGCGTCGATTGTCCGCAGCAATAGCCAGGTCTTCGCGCAGATGGCAGCGGCAGGCATCACCGTCGTCGCCGGCTCGGGCGACGGCGGATCCAACCCAAATCTGGATGGTACCCAAGGGTTCAGCCCCGGAAATCCGCTGCAGATCGGCTATCCCAGCAGCGACCCGCAGGTAACCGCGATCGGGGGTACCATCATGACCTTCGCCAGCGGCACGTTCGCCAATCTTGGGGAAACCGCCTGGACCCGGTTTCCCGACACCGGGCCAATTCCAGGAGATCAGAGCACCGACCTTGCCTCGGGCGGTGGCATATCTTCATTTTTTGCGCGGCCAGCCTGGCAAACGGATGGCGGGGCCATCTTGACAGGGCCAAATCGCTGCACCCCGGATGTTAGCGTCGTCTGCTCGGAGGTATTTCAATCGACCAACGCCCCGCGTTTTTCCGCCCTGGGTATCGTCAACGGGCAAATCAAGCCTGGCGGCGCTGTCAGCCTCGCCACACCGATCTGGGGTGGAATCGTCGCCCTCCTCAACCAGGCGCGCGCCGATGCCGGATTGAGCCCCATCGGCCTCCTGGGTCCGGCCATCTATCCCCTCCACGGCACGAGTGCCTTCAACGACATAACTTCGGGCACCAATGGAGCCTATTCCGCCGCCATTGGCTATGACCTCGTAACCGGCCTCGGCAGCCCAAATATCGGCGCTCTCGCCGCTGCCGTTGCCGGCGGCGGCATGACCCCGGTCATCACAGAACAACCCCAATCTACCGCTATTGCAGTCGGATCCAGTTTCTCCCTCAGCGTGCCTGCGACCGGCGGGGGCACCCTCACCTATCAGTGGTTTCAAAATGGCTCGGCCATTACAGGAGCAACCAGCCCCACCTATGCGGTTGGGAGCGCCACTTCCGGCAATGCCGGGGCATACACCGTCGTCGTGTCCAACGCCAGAGGAAGTGTGACGAGCAGCGCTGCAACAGTGACGGTCATTGCCGTAACAACGACGGCCCCCGCTTCTTCATCCGGTGGTGGCGGCGGTGGCGCGCCCAGCTATTTTTTCTGCATCGCCTTGGCAGTTCTGCTCGCGATCCGATATTTTGCCTGGTCGCGCCAGGGGTCTCTTCAACGGGCCAGGTCCCAATAGCTAAAAGGCTCAGCTACAGCTGGCGTCCCCACGGGGAAATGACCCGAGGCCTGTCTTCGAGGGATCTCCGAGCTAGGCGAACTGGGTGAACACTGCGAATTAGGCGGGCTGTGTAGAGTTTTGTGTAGAGCAAGTGTTGACGCCCCCCTGCGTATTGCCGTTCAGTTTCAGATTACTCCCCAATCGCCCATTCATTTCCTCGCGGATATCGAACATTGCGAGGCGATGTCTGCTTTTGCTCCAGGCCCTATTTGCGCTTCGCCGATTCGCTGCCGCTGATCATGTCCCAATCCGCCAGCAAGGCCATATTTCTCAGCTACGCGTCGCAAGACGCGGAGGCCGCACGGCGCCTGTGCGAAGCGCTGCGCGCGAACGGCGTCGAGGTTTGGTTCGACGAAGCCGAACTGCGCGGCGGCGAGATCTGGGACTCGAAGATAAAGGACCAAATCCGCGAATGCGCGCTGTTCATGCCTGTCGTGTCGGCGCAGACACAATCGCGCCTTGAAGGCTATTTTCGCCGCGAGTGGCGGTTCGGAGCGCAACGCACGCACGATATGGCGGCGAGCGTGCCGTTCCTTGTGCCGGTGGTCATCGACGACACGTCGGAGCGTGGCGCCGCCGTGCCGGAGGAATTTTTCCGGGCGCACTGGATTCGCCTGTCGCGCGCGCTGCCGACGCCGGAGTTCATCGCGCAAGTCGAACGGCTGCTGGGCGCGGTCCCGCTTTCCGCCTCGCCAGCCGCTCCGATTCAAGCCCTGCGCCCCAAGGCGCGCGCGCCGTGGTGGCCTTGGGCGGCGCTGGCCGTCGTGGCGGCGGGCGCAGCTGCGTTCGTGCTGGCGACAAACCGCCCCGGACCCCCGGTGGTCCCGCTCGCCGCCAACGAAAAATCCATCGCGGTGCTGCCGTTTGAAAACCTGAGCGATGACAAGTCCAACGGCTACTTTGCCGACGGCGTGCATGAGGACATCCTGACCGACCTCGCGAACCTCGGCGGACTGAAGGTCATCTCGCGCACTTCGGTGGTTCAGTATCGCGACACCAAGAAGTCGTTGCCGCAAATCGGCCAGGAACTCGGCGTGGCGTTCGTCCTCGAAGGCAGCGTGCGCCGCGCCGGCAATCAGGTGCGCGTCACCGGCCAGCTCATCAACGCGCGCACCGACGAGCACGTGTGGGCCCAGACGTACGACCAGGCGTTCGAGCTGAAGGACATTTTCGCCGTCCAATCCGCCTTGGCAGGTGAAATAGCCACGGCCCTCAAGGCGGCCATCTCGCCCAAGGAGAAAGCTCTACTCGAAACCCGGCCGACGACGAACCTGGCGGCCTACGATTTCTATCTTCGGGGACGAGATCAATTCCGCGTCGCGGACAATACTCAGGACAGTCTGGCCAAGACGGAACCGCTGTTTGAGAAAGCGGTGGAACTAGATCCGGAATTTGCCCTGGGATGGCTGGGCCTCGCCTTCGTTCACTTTCGGGCCTATGCCACGGTGGACAGTTCGGCCGCCCGGCTCGCGCAGATCAAAACCTGCATCGATACCGCGGTGCGGCTCGCGCCTGAAGAGCCGGCGGTGATTCTCGGGCTCGGCCGCTACTATGTCGTAATAAACGATCTCGGGCAGGCGCGGGCCTGCTACGAGCGCGTCGCCCAAGCCTTTCCCAATAATTCGGACGCGGTCATCGCTCTCAGTTTGCTGGACCGCCGGGAAGGCCGGTGGGCCGAGGCGCTCGCTGGGTTGCGCAAGGCCGTGATCCTCGATCCGCGCTCCCGCTCCACGCGGGAAAGCCTCGTGCAGATCTTGTTCGCGGTGCGGCGCTACGATGAAATGGAACAGCAGATTAAAATCGAGATGGAGCTCGGCGGACCGGAAAATCTGGTGGATCGCCAGAAGACGGCCTTTCTTTCCTATAGTGCGCGCGGTTCGACCGATGCGATGGATGCTCTGGTGGCCAGCGTGTCGCCCGCCGCACGACGCACGGAACCGAACGCCGTCATTGTCTGCGCTCAATGGGCGTTCACCCGAGGCGATGCCGCTGCCGTCATCCAGCTGTGGGAGGAAGCGGGCCCCCATTGGCGTTTCAGTCCGGTGATGGGCCGACTCGACCTGATTTCCGTGGCCGCCTCGTTTCTAAAACTCGGACAGCCCGAGCGGGCTCGGCCACTGCTTGAGCGAAATCGCGACCTGTTGATGGCCCAGCTCGCCACACAACCGGAGAATGTCTACAAGTGGACCGATCTCGCGTTGTCCTATGCGATGCTTGGCAACCAAGCCGCCGCGCGGGAGATTCTGACCAAGGTGCGTGCCCAGATGGAGAAATCAAACTGGAATGGCAGTGACCTCATCCAAATTTACGCATGGATGGGCGAAAAGGAACTCGCCTTGGCCAAACTGGCGGAAGTGATCCGCCTGCCAACCACGCCCGACTTCGAGCGCGAATATTCGCTCCGTCACGCGATTATTTATTGGCCGCTGCAAGGCGACCCGCGCTTTGAGGCGCTGCTCAGCGACCCAAGGAACAACGTGCCGCTGTTCTGATCTATTCGGCGGCGTGCCGAAACGCACCGTTTCTGCAACAGCGCACCGCGAGGCGACCGACAGAATAGGGTGTTCATCCCGAACAGGCCCCCCTTTTTTCGGCCCATTCTAAAAAGGGATCGAAGCCCCTTCGTTCGGCCGGTTCAACGGGCCAGGTCCAAAAATCCTGGTGCTCGAGAGAAAAGTTCTGAAAGATCCGCGCGGGCGAGCAGGGAAGGTAAAGTTCTGAAATTTTGGCAATCCCAGGCCGAGCTTCGATGAAGTAAGTTTTGAGATATTTGGCTCTTTCGGGAGTCGTCCCCCACTCTTAAACGCGCTCGAGTTGCCTTTTTCCAGGCTAAGGCTTGGCGTGGTGTCCGGCCGATGACTCACGTCTTGAAAATCTCCCGGCTCGCGGCCCGGCGCGGCCTGCGCCAGGCCGTGCTGCTCGACGTCCCCGCCCCGACCGTGACGGCAGCCCTGCGCCACCACGGCTACATCCAGATCGATCCGATCAACGTCTGCGGACGGATGCACGATCTGATCCTGCGCAACCGGGTCCAGGGCTATCGGGAGGGCGATCTGACTCGCCACCTCCACGGTCCCGGCGCCGCCTGGGCGGCCGAGGCGCGGATCGCCTTCGAGCACCATTTGCCGTCGACCAACATCCTGGTGGCCTTTTCCCTCGATGCGTGGCCCCACCTTCACGCGGCCGCCCGGGCCCGGACCAAGCGCCCGGGCGCCTGGTCGGGCCGGCTCACGCCGCGGGAAAAGGCGATGGCGGAACGGGTCCTGGCCGCGGTCGGCGAACGAGGGCCCCTGGGGCCGGAGGCCTTGATTGACGGCCAGCGTGGGCGGCAAGTGTGGGGACGCTCCACCCTGGCCAAGACAGTCATGCAGAAACTTTTTTACCATGGCCGGCTCCTGATCTCGCACCGGGTGAACAACCGGCGGATCTACAACCTGCCCGAGCGCGTGCTGCCGGCAGCCGTCTTAGCGCTGCGGGAGCCGAGGCCGGACGAAACCGCCCGCTGGCTCGCGATCCTCAAGCTGCGCCAGCACCGGCTGGTGCGCTTGAAGCGGAGCGAACTGACCGCGGTCGAAGATTTGGTCCAGGCGGTCCAGGTCGAGGACTGTCCGATGCTTTATTGCCTGCGCGAGAATGTCGTTCTCTTTGACGCCGCGCGCCCGAATTCCGAGCAAGATTCGGCTGGGGCGCACCCACTGCTTCTCGCCCCGCTCGATCCCCTCATCTACGATCGGAGGGTTTTGGAAAGCTTGTGGGGCTTCCGCTACACTTGGGAAGTCTATGTCCCGCCGGCCAAGCGGCAGCGGGGCTACTATGCGCTTCCGATCCTGGCCGGTACGGAATTGGTCGGCCACGTCGACCCTAAGGCCGACCGCGAAGCCGGCCGGCTGACGATGATGTCCAAGCGCGTCCGGCGAGGTTACGCGGTGGTGCCGGCGGTCAAGCAATTGGCCGGATTCTTGGGGCTGCGGACCTGAGCCCATTCCGACAGCAGCTCGGCGCCCCGCGGGTTCGGGTTTCTTGGCATGCCAGAAGGACGGTCTTCAGCTTCACGACGGCGACCCCCTCACATCTCGCGCCGATCGACCTTCGGGATCTTCATATCCGGCAATGGCGTACAACCACGGGTCGTGAAGTCTTCGACGTTCTTCAGCACGAAGGTCGGAACATCGGCGGCTTTCTGCGCTTTGACGTGCTGGAAGTCCGCGCCGCTCACGTCGTCGAGGACGAACGCCGGCCGGCGGTCCTCCTGCATGAATCTGATGTCGACGTTGTTCAGTTCGATCCCCTTCGCGTGGCGGATGAAAAACCCATAGGCGGGCAATAGGCCGAACATGGAGGGCTCGGGATAACCTTTTTCTTGCTCGGGGGTGTCGAATGGTTCGCGCGGCGGGACGCGTGTGCGCTTGTCGGGGGAAAAAAAGAACGTATTCACCATATCCGCCGGCTGCTTCGCCACCTGATCCAGCGTCAGGCCGCCGCGACTGAAGATGCGGATGTCGCTGAGCTTGATATCCTCCACGTCGTGGCCGGGAATTCCGGCGATGATCGACGGATAGCGCGGGTCGGCGTTGTAGACGACCACATTGCTTATGCTAATGCGGCGCGCCGTGCCGATGGGCATCCCCTCCGTCGCCCACATCATGCGGCTGCCCAGCCGGATGAAGATCGGGCTGTTCGTGATGTCCCTCATGGTGATGTTGGAAATCGTGATGTCTTCCAATTGCCCCCCGTCCACGCATTCGAGGGCCAGCCCGCGGCAGCAGTCGAACACCACGTTGGAGATAGTGATATTCTTGAAACCGCCTGCGCTTCCCGTGCCCATCTTAACGCGACCGGTGGCGCCATCGCGATCCGGCGCTAGCTTAAAAGTGCGCTTGTACGTGCCATCGAGCAGCGAACCGACTTCGTAGCCGCTGACCAGGCAATTGGTGATGGTTATATTCTCGCAGGAGTACGCAATTCCCTGGTCGCGGTCGGATTTCAGGCAAATGCCATCGTCGATGGGCGAGTTGACGCTCGTGTTGGAGATTCTGATGTTAGTGCCACCGACATCGATCCCGTCGCGGATGGTGTCCACCTTGACGTTGTCGATCGTCAGATTGTCCATTTCCACAACCGTGATCGCGGAGTGCCCGCCGTTCGCGACGGAGAAGTCGCGCAAGGTCACGTTGCGGCAGTGTTTCAGTCCGATCGCCTTGTCGCCAGTGAGGGTGCCGGGCCTTTTTTGTCGGGTGAGAACATCCGTACCACTGATCAGGCCGCTTCCCACGATAGATACATTTTCGAGGTCTACGCCCCAGATCAGGGCGCTCATGGTTTGGTCGATGGTGGAGGTATCCTTCGACGCTTTGATGACGCATCCCGAGTCGAGCTGCAAAGCGATGTTGCTGCGCAGGCGGATCGAGCCGGTAAGGTAGGTTCCGGCGGGAAAGGACACGGTTCCGCCGCCTGCCGCCGCCGCCGCGTCGATCGCCTTGTTGATTGCGTCCCGATCGGGCGTCGTACCATCGGCCTTGGCGCCGAACGTCTTGACATCGAAAACTGCGGCGCGCCCTTCGAACGGCGCACCCAGTGCAAGCGCCACAGCGGCGCAGCAAACGAGAAAATCATTCTTCATTTCGCCTCCTAAGATCTCTGGTCAACTCCACACGGGTCCCCGTCCTTCGTAAGACAAAGATTCGTGAACTTCGCGCCCGAGCATGGGCTCTGCCAAAGGGGTAAGGCATGAAAACTTGCGGCCAAAAATAGGACGGCCCGTGAATACCGCACTCACACGCACCTGAACTCGAATAAAGTCAATTGTGATCCCGGCGGCTTGACGTCCCCACTTCATCGTGGAGAGCCCCAATCTTTGGTATAGATCCAAACAGTCACAATCGGCTGGCGTCCCCACGGGGATTCGAACCCCGGTCTCCACCCACGTGGTTCCGGCAGAATGACTTCCGTTATTACAAAACGAGTTATGAAATCGGCGCCATCGTGAATACTCTGCGTCATTCTTACTGTCATTCTTACCATGTCTTCTGTCTGGAAACACCCAAAAAGCCAGTTCTGGACCGCTTGCTTTACCGACGAAAACGGCCGGCAGCTCAAGCGATCCACGAAGCTCACCGACCGCGCCAAAGCCATGAGCATGGCGCAGAAATTCGAGGCCGCCTACAAGATGAAACTGACCGAGGCCCAGGCCCGGAAGGTCGTCTCCGACATCTACGAGCAGATCCACGGTGAACAGCTCTACCATTCCACGACCCGAAAGTTTTTCGCAGATTGGATGGCGAACAAGAAAAGCGAAACGAGCCCCGGCACCCACAAGCGTTACCAGAACGCCGTGGACAAGATGCTCGTTTTTCTGGGGGAGCGGTCCGACCGCGACATTGCCTACATTCATAAGCGCGACCTCACCGCGTTGCGCGACAAGACGGCATCGGACTTGAGCGCCTCGACGGCGAACACCGACCTGAAAATCCTGCGCGTCGCGTTTCACCAAGCCGTCATCGATGGCCTCCGCCTCGACAATCCCGGCTCCGCGGTCAGAACACTGGAGGACCGCAAGGAGGCCGACGCGGCCGAACGGCGCCCCTTCACTGAAAAGGA
>Ga0265320_10001234_pt1 | contig 18768 bp, 15 predicted proteins | sample 4827metaG_FD_202087 | JGI IMG/M metagenome (GOLD analysis project Ga0265320, IMG submission 202087) | Rhizosphere microbial communities from Carex aquatilis grown in University of Washington, Seatle, WA, United States - 4-8-27 metaG | ecosystem: Host-associated > Plants > Roots > Rhizosphere >...
GAGCTGGGCTCCAGTTTGTTCAAACCTTGCGGGGAATTCACAAGAGCAATTGAGCACCTTTGATGTGCAATTCATTGGAACCATCGCCATTGACCGGGGGCATAGGAAAGCGTCTATGGATTTGCCATCGCCACCGGCTTGGGTGTTAGTACGAATCCAACATCGTTGCCGTTATTGTCTTTGGCCGTGCCCACAATTTGGCCGCGTTCGTTAATGCCGTTGGCCCGGGTCAGGGCGCTTAATCGGGCATTCGTGAGCATGGCTTTGCCGACCAGGTCATTGAGGTCCTTCATTTTACCGTCAGCATATAGGAACGCATGGAATGTTCCGTCGGCAATGCTTGCCATTCCCACGATCTGCCCCGCCGCATTGATGCCATTAGCTTGGCTGACTGTTCCCCCATTGAGGGTGCCCAAATCCTGCATCTTCCCGGTTTGATAAAGGAAAGCATGGGGATTACCCACGCTCCCCGTCATCCCGGCAGTGCCCCCGGTCTCCGCCCATCCCACCACGAGACCGTGGTTGTTGAGGCCGAGGGCCACACTGTTGTCGCCGCCCAGCGCGCCGAGACTTTGCACTTCTTTGCCATCGAAGAAATAGGCGTGCGCCACATGCGATGCCTGCGGCGCGTTGGCATCCAGGGCCGCCGCGCCAACCACCTGGCCCAAGTCATTCAGCGCACACGCAACGCTACCCCAGGAATCGGACCGAACCTTGCCATAACATATATTTCTGCCACCGTGCCCGACAAAGACCATGGCGGAGCCCGCCACATGTTTGGACAGGTCCGGAATTCCCGCCCACGGCTGGCTGACATCAAACCCAACGCTTGCAATTGTTCCAACCGTCTCGGTAAACGTGCCAGAACTGTTGATGCCGGTCGCCGCGCCCAAGTTCCATTGTGGCCCACCGGAAGCGCCAAAGCCGACCATCGCATTGTCCTTCAGTTCCCCGCCGTTATAAATAAATCCATGGTAAATTGTCCCGATCGGGGGCGCTCCCCGGGGTGAGGTGAGTGACGGAATGGACGACGACATATTCGCCCTCAGGCCGGACCAGCCCACGACCTGCCCACTGGAATTAATTGCTTCAGCGGAGCTCGTGTCGCCAGATAATGCGCCGAGATCCGTCATCTTTTCGCCGCTGTACATAAACGCGTGAATGTGCCCGTTTGCCACCTCTGCCCAACCAACGACCTGGCCAGCGTCGTTAATGGCTCTGGCCTCGCTGGCCTTTCCGTCCAGCGAGAGAATGGAGAGGGTGTTGTATGCCGCTACCGAATTGGATGATGCGTTCGTGGCCGCGGGAGCTGATGCCGCCGGTCCGATGGTCCCAGCCAAACCCGTTTCAACCGGCAACGTTTCGGCGCCGCCGACCGCCATGTTGATGACCATTACTGAATAGATACAGGATTTCATGGAGCTTGCTGTTTAAAGCCTGCCGCCGCCAATTAGTTGCATTAAAACTGGGGCGAACATTGTTGGATTTGGCGGATGATTTAAGGAGTGAGGTTCGACTTGTAGATTGGTGAGCCGTTCGTAATGCTGATTGCACTCATGAAATCCAAAAAAGCCGGAGGCCGCAACCTCGCCATTCCCTGCGGGGTCTACCGCCATTACAAAGGCCAGGACTATCTGGTGCTGGGCGTGGCGCGCCACTCGGAGACGGAGGAGCCGTTTGTCGTTTACGTCCGCCTTTATGCACGCGAGGGCTGTCCATTTTGGATTCGACCGTATAAAGATTTTATCGGCTTGGTGGCTGGGCCGAAGGGAAAGAAGGTGAAACGGTTTAGATTTGTGGGCACGGAGCAAGCGCCTTGAGAATAGGGTAATTAGGGATGCTTTTTTTGGGGTTTTCGGCTTAGCTTCAATTTGCTAGGGTGGGGCTTCAATCGCCCCTGCGGTCACCCCATCGCCAATTGGTGAAGCCATGAATTCCTCCCACCAGCTTACTCCGGCCGCCGTGTTGCGCCACGCCGCGTTTGCCGGTGATTTGCGGTGTGTGCGGCATTTGGTGGCCGAGGGCGTCGACGTTAATATTTGGGAGCACGATGGCTGTTCGGCGCTCACTTATGCATCCCGGGCGGGCCATTTGGAAGTGGTGCTTTTTTTGTTGGCCAATGGCGCGTGGGCCGAGCCCCACGAAGACTATGACACCTATTGCACGCCGCTGATGGAGGCGGTGTGCTACGGACATTTGGAAATCGTCAAGGCCCTGGTTGAGGCCGGAGCCCAGCCGGAATGGCATGTGGGCGTGGCCCAAATGACGGCAGAATGTTATGCGCGGCACTATTCCCAGCCTGAGATTCTTGCCTATTTGGTCGACGTGATCGCCCAACGCGAAAAGGGAGCGAATAGCTGATTTGCGAATGTTCAAATTCATCCGCATCGCCATTTTTGCCATGCTGGCTGCAGCCTCCGCTCACTTGGCGGGCGCGGATCTGCCGCCGCCACCCAACCAGGTGGTCCTGCAACTGAAATGGAAGCACCAGTTCCAATTCGCCGGCTATTATGCGGCCATCGCCCAGGGCTTTTACAAGGACGCCGGCCTCGACGTGGTTTTGCATGAGGCCGAGCCCGGCCAGGATGCCGTGCGCGAGGTCTTGAGCGGACGCGCCAATTTTGGCGTGGGCACCTCGGATCTCCTCCTCAAGCGTCAACATGGCGACCCGGTGGTCGTCCTGGCGGCGATTTTCCAGCATTCGCCGCTCGTGTTGCTCACGCGCGAAGGCAGCGGCATCAAGGACATCCAGGACGTGCTTAACCAGCCCATCATGATCGAGCCGGAATCCGCCGAGTTGTATGCTTATTTCAAATATGAAGGCGTGGACCCCGCCAAACTCAAGGTTGTGCCGCACACCTTTGACATCGCCGACCTGCTGTCGGGCAAAGTCGCCGCGATGTCCGCCTATTCCACGGATGAGCCTTACCGCCTGACGCAGGCCGGGGTCAAGCCGCTGGTGTTCACGCCGCGCGCCGGGGGTATTGATTTTTATGGCGACAACCTTTTCACCACGGAAGCGGAGCTGCGCGACCATCCTGACCGCGTGCGTGCTTTCCGCGAGGCCAGCCTTAAAGGCTGGCAATTTGCGATGGACCATCCGGAGCAAATCGTGGACCTCATCCTTAAGACTTATAACACTCAGGGCAAAACCCGCGAGCAACTGTTGTTTGAAGCCCGGCAGACTGCCGATTTGATGCATCCCGAATTAATTGAGGTTGGCCACATGAATCCCGGCCGGTGGCAGCGCATGGCTGAAACCTACGCCGAATTCAACATGCTGCCGCGCGATTTCCCCCTTGTCGGCTTCCTGTATGACCCCAATCCCACGCCCAATTTTGTTCCGTTGTATTGGACTCTCGCCATTGTTTCGGTCATGGCGCTGGTCGCCTGGGCTTGGATTTTGCCGCTGCACCGGCTAAATTCGCGCCTGCGCGAAAACCTCGCTCGCGAACATGCCCTGTCCGTGGAATTGGGCCATGCCAAGAACGCCGCTGAATCCTTGTTGGTGGAATTGCGCCAGGCCAAGGACGCCGCCGAGTCCGCCGACGACGCCAAGGGCCGCTATCTCGCCGTGATGTCCCACGAGGTGCGCACGCCCCTGAGCGGGCTCATCAGTCTCACTGAGCTTTTGCAGGAGGAAATGCCGGCGCCCGAACGCCAGCAGACCCTCGCCATCATGCGCACCACCGGCGAGGAAATGCTCAAACTTATCAATGATATCCTGGAGTATTCCAAAATTGAATCCGGCCGCCTCGAACTCGATCAACAGCAAATGGAAGTCTCGGCGCTGGTGGACGACCTCTGCCGTCTCTATTCGGCCTCGGCCAGGGAGAAATCCCTCGAATTCAAGGTCGAGGTGGCGCCCGGAACTCCCGCCGTCATTAACACCGACGTGCAGCGCGTGCGGCAAATTCTCAGCAATTTGCTGGTCAACGCGCTCAAATTTACGGAATCCGGCCAGGTCTCCCTTGCGCTAAGTGCCCGCCGCGAGCCCGCCGCCACCCTGCCCGGCGCCCCGCCGTTGTGGCGTTGGCACTTCGTGGTGCAGGACACCGGCTTGGGGATTTCTCCGGTGCAGGCTTCCGGGTTATTTAATCCTTATGCCCAAGCCCATCCCGGCATTGCCCGGCGATTTGGCGGCACTGGTTTGGGCTTGGCCATTTCCCGGCAGTTGGCGCGGCTCCTCGGTGGTGATCTGGTCCTGGCCGAAAGCGCACCCGGTCGCGGTGCAACTTTCGTCTTGGAAATCGTCGCTCAGGATGGCGCAATGCCCGCGTAAACCTCAAAGACCTGTTTGAACTCATGGGCCGCATTATTCTAGATTTCGGCCATCCCAACGGTGGGCTGTTTGCCCAAATGTCCAAATTCAATTTCAGCTCGGATTTTGGAATTTGAGATTTGTAATCTGAATTTCTTGGTTAAGGGCTGCCCTAAGGTAATCACCCCAATCCATTTACATTCCCTTCCCTTGTCGCTTCCGCTTGAACACCCGTTTGATTTTCAATATTGAATCTAATGGATTTCGGGCCTCGCCATTCTACCTGCCGCATGAGTTTTCTGGGCATTTTCCTGGCCGCATGCTTCGCGCTTTTGCGTATTCCTGTTTTGGCGGCCGACACCCCGCCAACGGGTGCCCAGATCAAACTCCAGCTGAAGTGGTTGTACCAGGGCCAGTTTGCCGGTTACATTGTCGCCGTGGAGAAAGGCTACTACCGTGATGCCGGCCTTGACGTCACCCTCCTCGAAGGCCGGCCGGATTTTGATCCGACGCAGGCGGTCCTCGATGGCCACGCCAATTATGGCGTCGGCAACTCCGACCTCTTGCTGTTTCGCGCCAAAGGCCAGCCGGTCGTGGTCTTGGCCGACATCTTTCAGCACTCGCCGCTGGTACTCGTGTCCCGCGCCGCCAGCGGGGCGACCGACTTGCAGGCGCTGTACAACAAAAAGATCATGTGGATTCCCTCCGAGGCGGCGGAGATTATTGCTTATTTCAAACATGAGGGCGTGGACCCGTCCAAGCTCCACGCCCAGCCCCACTCGTTTAACCTCGAGGATTTTATCTCGGGGAAGGTGGATGCCATGTCCGCCTACAGCACCGACGAACCCTATAAACTCAAATTGCGCGGTTTCGATTTTTACACCTTTGTCCCGCGCTCGGGCGGCATTGATTTTTACGGCGACTGCCTCTTCACTACCGAAAGGGAAATTCGCGACCATCCCGATCGCGTGCGCGCCTTCCGCGAGGCCAGTCTCAAGGGTTGGAAATACGCCATGGATCACCCGGACGAGATCATTGACCTCATCCTCCGGAAATACAACGGCCAGGCCAACACCCGCGAATACCTGCAATACGAGGCGCAGCAGATCGCAGAGTTGATGCACCCCGAATTGATCGAAGTCGGCCATATCAACCCGGGGCGGTGGGAGCATATTGCGGACACTTATGCCGATCTGGGCATGATGCCGCGCGATTTTCCGCTCACGGGATTTCTCTACGACCCGAATCCCAAGCCCAATTATGGGCCGTTATATTGGACGCTCGCGATCGTTTCGCTCATCGCTCTCGCGGCGCTCCTGTGGGCCTTTCCGCTCTACCGCCTGAATTTGCGCCTGCGCGAAAATTTGGCCCGCGAACACGCGCTGCTGCTGGAGCTGGGCAAAGCCAAAGATGCCGCCGAAGCCGCGGATCAGGCCAAGAGCCGCTACCTTGCGGTGATGTCTCACGAGGTTCGCACCCCCCTGAGCGGGCTCATCAGCCTGACGGAACTCTTGCAGACGGAAAAGCAGCCGGAGGAACGGGAGCAAATGCTGGCCGTCATGCATACCACGGGCGAGGAAATGCTGAAGTTGATCAATGACATTCTCGAATTCTCGAAAATCGAGTCAGGCAGCCTTGAGTTGGAGAAAAATCCAATGGAGTTGTCCGCGTTGGTGGAGGACTTGCACCGGCTCTATTCCGCGTCCGCGATGGAGAAATCCCTGGATTTCAAGCTGGTGGTCGCCCCGGGAACCCCGGAGGTGATTCATACGGACGTGCGTCGCCTGCGGCAGATTCTGAGCAACCTGCTCGGCAATGCGCTCAAGTTCACCGACGCCGGTTCGGTTTCCCTCGAGGTCAGCGCCCGTCCTGAAACCACCGCTCCCCACGCCCCACCGCTCTGGCGGTGGCGGTTTGCTGTCAGGGACACGGGCCTGGGCCTCACTGCGGAACAAGCGATCGGACTTTTCAACCCTTACACGCAGGCCCACGCGGGCATCGCGCGCCGGTTTGGCGGCACGGGCCTCGGTTTGGCCATTTCCCGCCAGTTGGCGCGGCTCCTGGGCGGCGATTTGACCCTGGCCGACAGCGCGCCGGGTAAAGGCGCAACCTTTGTGCTGGAAATTGTTGCATTGGACGGGGGCGAGCCAAAGTGATAGAACCGCCCCGCACCCTCACGGGAATTCCAACATGACCCGCGAGCCTACGCAAACACCGGACGACCCCGTCGAATACCCCGCCGGCACGGCCCCGCCCATGCTGCCGGGCGGCTACCAATGGTTGCGCACCGGGGCGCGTGCCCTGGCCAAGATGTTGGAGGCGATTGATCAGGCCCAAACCAGTATTCGCCTGGAAATGTATACCATCCAGCCCGGACAGCTCGGCGAGAAATTCCGCGATGCGCTCATTGCGGCGGCCCAACGCGGGGTGCAGGTGCGGGTGCTGATGGATGGTGTGGGTTCGATGCATTTGAGCCATGAGTTTTGGCAGCCATTGACGGCCGCTGGCGGCGAATACCGTTTTTTTAACCTCCCCGGGCGCATTCGCTTCGGCCTCCGCGACCATCGCAAGCTCATGGTCTGTGATGACCATTTGGCGTTTGTGGGCGGGGTCAACATCGGCCCGGAGTACCTTGGCGACGGCGTGACGTCGGGCTGGCGGGATTTGGCGGTGCAATTTCAGGGCGCGCTGGCGCGGGCTTTGGGCGGCGCCTTCGATGAGATGTTTGCCCACGCCAAATTCAAGCACCCGAGCTTCGCCTGGCTCCGCCACGCCATCCGCCAGCGTCGGCTGATAGTGGGCCATTCCACGGTGTTGCTCATTGCGCCCGGCTGGCGGCACAATCCCATGATTCGCCTGCTCGCGCGCGATTTTCAACACGCGGAGTCCATCCGCATCATGGCCGCCTATTTCCTGCCGACCGGCCGGGTCCTGCATGCCTTGCGACGCGCGGCCCGCCGCGGTGCCAAAGTGCAGCTGATTCTCGCCGGAATTTCCGATGTGCCGCACATGCGCATGGCCGCGCGCAGCCTTTATCACCGGCTGCTGAAGAGCGGCGTGGAGATTTATGAATACCAGCCGCAGATCCTCCACGCCAAAATGATCATTGTGGATGAAAATATTGTTTACGCGGGCTCGGCCAATTTCGACGTGCGCAGTCTGCATTTGAACTACGAATTGCTCTTGCGCGTTGAGCACCAGCGCCTGGCCCACGAAGCCGGTGAAATCTTCACCGCCGACCTCGCGCACTGCCATCGCGTGGAAATCGACGCCTGGCTCAAAACCCGCCATTGGTGGCGCCGCTGGTTGGACAATTGCGCCTATTTCTTGGCCGCCCGCATTGACCCCTTTCTCAGCAGCTTTTCCTGGCGCCGGTGAGGATTTCGCGAATATTTTGCAGGCTCTTGCGGCGGACGCGGGGCTAATTCCTTTGCCGGAATCATCAAGGCGTCGGCCCTGGACTCGGTGTCGCATATACTGGACCTGTCATAATGAAGGTGGCTTTCAAAGATCGCGTCCACAGCGTCTGGCGCGGGCCGTTGACGAGTTGGAGGGGCGGAATGTCATTTATAGGATTGCCGTTGAGGATGACGCCGCTGAATCGCGGCTCATTTTCGGCGGGGTTGGGCGAGTCCGGAACCTCGAAAATAGTCTGCACCACTTCCACGACATATTTGATGCCGTCTTTCAAAGGGTAAACCATGTTCGGATAAGTCGATACTGGCGTGGAACTGGCTGTTCCCATGCGAACCTGCGCCTCGAACCCGCCGCGAATCTGAAAAAAGGAACGGCCAATGGGTGCCCGATTATTGGCCACAGCGGCAGAGATGAGAGTTCCCGGGCGGATGGGCGTTGCGGGCCGCGTTGTTCCCTCCGGATAAATGAACATCTCTTCGGTCAGGCCCGCTTGATGCTTATCGTCCACCAGTACTTCCACTGGCTCCAAGCCGGATTGCGAAATGAAGGGCGTTAAGTCGTCCAACCCTGATGCTCCGGGTTGGCCCGCCCGGGCGAATCGCGTGAGTTCGCTCGGACTGGAATTGTGGCGCTGCGTGGACATTTCCGCCTCCAGCACCGCTTGCACCTGAATTTTTATGGGGTGGCGGTCTGTGGCATCGGCAGTTGCAGGGGTTGGAGATAAATTGGGCACCGGCGACAGAGAGGTGACGACGCCTTTTTCAGTTACAAGAAAACGATAGGGTGGATACGGGCCCAGAAAGCGCGTGAGCGTAACTTCATAGCCTGCGCCGGTTAATTTTGCGGTGGCCCCTTCAAAGCCCCGTTCGGCGGGATTTGTGCAAAAGCGAAATTCCGTGCCGCTGGTTTGGGTGCGAATTTCAGCCGGCAGATTTCTCCAAGCCAGGGACCTCGCCCAATCCTTGTTGCCCACCGGCGCGTCCACAAATTGCCAGCTTCCAAGTAAGGCCGTTACCCTATCCCAATCTTCCCGGCTGACGGGCTCGCGTACGTAAACGTTGAGGCCAAACTTGTTTCCATTCCGGAAAAAATACAGACGGAGGGTCGAAACGCCTGGATCTGCCCCGGGCTCGAACGCGTTTTTGGCGATCAGGGCGTGGAGATCTTTGACAGTTGGGTCTGCCTCCACCGCCAGCGGCGTTGATGCCAGGTCGGCCAAACCCATGGCAATATATATTTCCCCCGGCAGTAGCTGCTGGGCAACGGAAACCGGTTGGGTTTGCCCTCCCAGCGAAGCCATTTCCTTCGCCACGCTGGCGGAAAACAATTCCGCCGGCAGTTGGGTTTGCCCTCCCAGCCAAGCCATTTCCTTCAGGTTCAAATCCGGCCGCCGATTGTCAATGGTGAGGAACCAGATGGCCCCGCCGTCGGGCAGGGGAGTGGCAAACGGTTTTTGACCAATTCGCCAATCCTTCGGTACTTCGACGCTAAATCCATATTCCTTGTTTTCGTATACTTGGATTGAAGGATTGGGGGCGGCAGGCGTTACGCTTGCCGGCGCAATATCGGAGACTGAATGCGTGGCGTTCGGCGGGACAGTGCTATCCGCGCCGTCCAAGGGGATTGCGCCTTTCAGCAGGCAGAGAAGTGCCAGCAGGTAATTTTTCATCGGACGGTTCGAATGAGAGAGTTTAAGGAAGTGCTGAGCTCGGCGCTGGCGGATGGAACTTCGCCTTGCTGCCCACTATTTCATCAACCACTTTTTGATCCGCTCCCGGATTCTTGAGCAGCCGGGCGACGCACGCGTCGGCGAGCTGGGCCAGGGTGGCGTCGATTGCCGCCGGTTCTGTGGCGTCGCGCAATGCCAGGGCGCGGCGAAACAAATCCACGCAGGCGGCATCGAGCGCCGGATCGGCAATATTTTCCAGGGCCTTGATGATTGTAATTTGTTCGCCAAGGCTTACCGGCTGATGGCCTTTGAATGATGCCACCCAGCCCTGGGCGTCCACGGTTTTGAGCATCTCGGTGGCGCGATCCCATTGGGGATGCGGGTAAATCTGGGTCGTGCTGGAGGAGTTGACTCCGCCGACGCTGGTCGTGGTGCGGTGCAACAAAATAGCCCCCCTTAAGTTCCAGTCCGGCGGCAACGTGCCAGCCGCATCAATGGGGACGGGGGGAGTTTCGGCCGTCTGAGTTCTCATCGGGTCCGTTACGGCGAGGATAAAAGTATTGCCCCACTGTTTTTGGGCGGTGGTTAGCAGCGTGGCGCGGGTGGCGGCGTCAGGCTCGGCGAGGTATTTGGTGGTAAAATCGGTCACGCGCTGGCGGTGCCATTCGGCGATGGGGAGGGCGAGATATTTGAGGGCCGCGGATTTGGCGGCATCGGGGTAGTAAAACGCCAGCCGTTCAAAGGCATCTTGGTGCTGGGTGCGGAAATTGACAAATTGAAGGCGGTGAAAGGCCTCGCCGGTGGCGTCTTGGACAAGCGAGTCGCGATGTTGCTCCGGGGTGAGGTTGGCCCAGTCCCGGCGGGCGGCCTCGGCGAGGGCGGGGGTGTGGAGCGGCGAATCAATGACGGCGTTGCTGGTGCCCTGATAGCGGGCCACGATCAGGGTGCGATCCACAATTTGGCCGAGTAACACATAGCACAAATCGCCCACGCGAACCGTATAACTGTCGCCGGGGCCGGAACCGCCGCGCATGGGAAATTGACCGAGCTGATTTAAGGTCGTCGGAATGCGCGCCGGGTCGTCCCGGTAGCGCGGATCGTATTCGTCGTTGAATAGGATGGTCCCAAAACGAGAGCCAGTAAGGGCCGCACCGGCCGCGCCGGTCGGAATGCCGGGGTTCCAGATCACCAGTTTTGTGTCCCGGGAATCAGTCAGATGATCGAGCAGTGACGGGACGGCAACGAGACCCAGTTCCACGATTTTGCGCATGACGGGCGGCGTTGGCGGAAGGACCGACTGGTTTAACCCGGAATTGATGACGGGCGGGCGGTCGTTGGCCAGGAACTTGCTCATGGTGGTGGCCTTGGAATTGACTCCGGCCGTTTCCGTGGAAACGTCAATCAACTGATCAATCAGTTTTTCCACCTCGGCATTGCGGGGCGGGGCGGCGGCCGGGGTGGGGGTGTCGGCCCCGAATAAGGGTGGCGCACCGATCAGCAACGCGGAAAAAATCAATAGTTGAAATCTCATGGGTGGCTGATTTTTGGTGTTTATGGAAGAGCCGAGCTCGGCGCAGGCGGATGAAACTTCGCCTTGCTGCCGACGATTTCATCAACCACTTTTTGATCCGCTCCCGGATTCTTGAGCAGCCGGGCGACGCACGCGTCGGCTAGCTGGCCCAAGGTGGCATCGATTGCCGCCGGTTCTGTGGGGTCGCGCAATGCCAGCGCGCGGCGGAACAAATCCACGCAGGCCGCATCGAGCGCCGGATCGGCAATATTTTCCAGGGCCTTGATGATTGCAATCTGTTCACTAAGATATACCGGCTGATGGCCTTTGAGTGAAGCCACCCAGCCCTGGGCGTCCACCGCTTTGAGCATTTCGGTGGCCCGGTCCCATTGGGGTTGCGGATAAATTCGGGACGTGCTCGAGGAGCTGACTCCGCCAACGCTCGGGGTGGAGGTGCGGTGGGACAATAAATTTCCCGAGAGGGTCCAGGTCGGCGGCAATGTGCCGGCCGCATCAATGGGGGTGGGGGGAGTTTCCGCGGTGAGCCTTCTCATCGGGTCGGTTACGGCGAGGATAAACGGATTGCCCCATTGTTTTTGCGCAGTGGTTAGAAGGGCCGCGCGGGTGGCGGCGTTGGGTTCGGCAAGATATTTGGCGGTAAAATCGGTCACGCGCTGGTAATGCCATTCCGCAATGGGGTAGGCCAGGAATTTCACTGCGGTCGCTTTCGCGGCCTCGGGATAATAAAACGCCAGTCGGTCAAAGGCATCCTGATGCTGGTTGCCGAAACGCACGAATTGCAGCCCGTGAATGGCGTCGCCTGTGGCATCTTCAATGAGCGAATTGCGGTGTTGTTCGAGAGTAAGATTGCCCCAGTCCTGGCGGGCGGCTTCCGCCAGCGCCGGGTTCTGCAATGGCGAGTTGACCTCCGCGCAGGCGGTCGGTTGATAGCGGACCACATGCAGCGTCCGACCCACGATTTGCCCGAGCAAAACATAGCACAGATCGCCCGTGCGCACCGTATAGTAGTCACCGGGCCCGCTTCCGAAAATGGCAATCTGGCCAAATAAATTCACTTTGGTGGGCGTCCGCGCGGGGTCGTAGCGGTAGCGGGGATCATATTCGTCGTTATACGTAATCGAGCCGAAACTACCCATTGGGGGCGGAGTCCCGGGCGCCACCACCGGAAGACCGGGATTTCTTATCTTCAACTTCGTGTCTCGGGCGTCGGTCAGATGGTCGAGCAGAGACGGAACTGCCGCCACGCCCAGCTCCACGATTTGCCGCATGACCGGTGGGGTGGGGGGCAGGGGTTGTTTGGTCGGTCCGGTCAAAATCACCGCCGGGCTGTTGCCGCCGATAAAGATATTCACCGCCGTGGAGTTGGTATTGGCGCCGACCGTCGGGCTGTCCACGTCCACCAGTTGGTCAATGAGTTTTTCGACCGCAGCGTTGGGTAGCGGGGCGGCGGCCGGGGTGGGGGTGTCGGCCCAGGTCAAGGCGGGGGAGCATAACCAAAGGCTGGAAATTAAGATAAAGGGGATTCTCATGGCGGGGGTATGCTTGCCTGACGCTCCAGCACGGTTTTCATTAGAGAGTATTCAACCGTCGCAGGGCGTCCACTGTAATTTCCCGGTCTGCGACCGCTTCCTCACTTGGGTGGTGACGCAGTTTCAACACCGACGCAGTTTCGTAGTTTCGTAGCGCTGATCCCGCGAATGCGGGATCAGCGCTACGAAACTGCGTCACTACCCGCACCTCCAGCGGCTTGACGGACACCTAAGCGAGTGACATTTAATCACCCATGGATGAGCCACTGCCCGTGCTGAAGAATTTCGAGGCCACGCCGCCGGATCCGCCCGAGCCCTGGTGGACGCGTTATTTCGCCTATGTTTTCTTTATTCTAGCGATGCCCTTTGTCTCCGCGATTATCGCTTTGGGTTGGGATGTCTATAATTCAAACCGACACCGGATGCACCCGTCGGCGGAACAATTTGGAATCATCGTCGAACAAGACATGTTCATTGCAGCGGTATTGGGCCTCGTGGGTAGCGTGATTGCATCCGTGTTTTGGGAAGTCCGGGTGATTCGCACCCGTCGGCAGCAAGACGGTGCCAACGATGGAGCGAGAAATCGGTGAGGTTAAACCGGGGCAACTACCGGACGAATATCTTTGCCACGGCGGGAGCGCGGGCATCTGTTTCAAGGGCGGTACAAGGCGCTGGTGGTGGAGCAGGGGCCCTTGGCGCAACCATGGAATGTAGCGATGGTTGTACACCTCATGGAGCAGATCCAGGCCTCCAACCCCTGACCGATTTTTCGCCACGGGTTGGCCGAGGCTCACGGCCAACGCCGCCGCCTGCTTGGACGAAGAGGAACTCGCGACTGTCCTGCCGTCAGCCGCCTTCTTCGCCCTCGGCGATCCCGGGATAATTCCCACCAAAGTAGGCTCTTACCCCATGGCAGAATTATCGGAAATAGATTATTCTCCCGCTGGTTATCGAATTCCTGCACCGCCCACTGTCTCGGCGTTAAGTGGAATGGTCAACCAAAACCAAAACTTCATGGCCGCTTTTTCCCACGCAACCAAGGCATCTGGGCCCGGGCAACCTTCCAACAGCAGGCGCCCTTCCCGTAAGCACGTTGCACCTATTAAATCAATATGAACGGAGCCAGCATAACGATATCCAAACGGAGCCTGTCGCAAACCCAAAAAGGACATGCGTTTCGTCTGACCGCTATGGTGGTGGTTCTATCCTGGACGGCGTTGCAAGGCTTGGTGGACTGCGGTTGTTATCTTAAAGTGGGTAATCCGACCCGGGCGCAGGCCTTTCTGGCTGGCGGCTGCGTGCTCCTGCTGTCCAGCTTGTTTTTAGTCTTGTGGCTGAGACGCCGTGATTTGGAGCCGTCACGGGAGGCGGCCGTGCTCTTTTTTTGGGCATTTCTCGTGGTATTACCCGGCGCGACTTATGGAGTATGGCGATGGGACAAGACCATCCTCGCGGCATTGACCCGTCGGCCCTATTCCGGGGGTACTGAAGTGGTTTTGCTCTATGCCAGTGCCATCATTTCCGTGATTTACGCGATTGTCACCCTGGTTTGGCTGAATACCACTATTTCCGCCTACGAACATGCCGAGCCCCACGCCTTGTCCGCCCGAATCACCCGGCGGATCGAGGCAATTTTTGTTTCGCCATATGTAAAATGAAACCATCTCCCTCAGCTGGGGAATTGAACAGAGCCAGGGGAACTGAGCAGGGAAATCGAGCAGCGAGCAGGGGCGGCTCGAAGATGTTGACCTAACGGCGGATCCACCCATTCCGCGGTAAGCGTCACGCGAGGCACCTTCCATCGCCGGTTTAACTTCTATGGGAGAATGGTGGGATAACTACAACAACTTCCACGGTGGCGGAGATTCTGCCGCAAGACCGCGTGGGGCGGGTAAGAACGCCGCGCGAGCGGGTCGTGCCCGCCAACAATTAATGTTCATTTTGGCCCATCGGCGGTTTCCCACTGCTTGACGGGAAACATTTGCTGTCGCGCACCAGCCCGATTATAAATGCCGCCCGCTTTATAATGGATGTTTCCTTTTAAATTGCCACAATGGCTGCCGGTTGTTCACATATCGTCCACGACCGCTGCTTTACCCTTTAACCCTGTAGCTTACCATGACTATTCAACAGTTTCTCCAACAGTATGGCTGGATCCTTTGGATCGTCCTGCCGGTGTTTTTTATCGTCTTTTGTTACCGCTTGATCTTGCGCTTCTTCGGCGTCGTCATTGTGCCGCAGGACAGCATCGGCATCGTCAACAAGAAGTTCGTGCTCGTTGGCGGCAATCGCACCCTGCCGGACGGGGCCATCATCGCCCTCAAAGGCGAGGCCGGATTTCAAGCGGACACCCTGGCGCCCGGCATCCATTGGGCCCTTTGGCCGTGGCAGTATGAAATCACCCGCCAGAAATTCATCAGCATTGACGAGGGCGAAATTGGCATCGTGGACGCCCGCGACGGCAAACCACTCTCAGGCGGCCACGTATTGGCCCGGCGCGTGGATTGCGATTCATTCCAGAGCGCCCGCATGTTCCTTGCCAATGGCGGCGAACGCGGCCCCCAAGTCGCCATCATTCCGCCCGGCACCTACCGCATCAATACCGCCCTGTTCACCATTACCGCCGAAAAAGTTTTGGAAATCGCCGACAACATGGTGGGCATTGTGACGACCAAGGAAGGCACGCCGTTGCGTACCGGGGAAATCGCCGGCAAGGAAATCCAGGGCCACAATTCCTATCAGGACGGCCAGACCTTTATTGACAACGGCGGCTTCAAGGGCCTCCAGGAGCAGGTCATGCTCGCCGGCCGTTACTTCCTCAATCCCCGCTTTGCCACGGTCGAAATCCGCAACATGACGGAAGTGCCCATTGCCTACGCGGGCGTGGTCATTGCCTATGTCGGCGAGGCCGGCGAGGACGTCACCGGCGATTCCTTCAAGCACGGCAATCTCGTCAACAAGGGCAAAAAAGGCGTCTGGGTCGAGCCGCTGGATCCCGGCAAATATCCCATTAACCCGTACACCCACAAAGTTGAAAACGTCCCGACGGCCAATGTCGTACTAAACTGGGCCACCGGCAAATCCGAGGCCCATAAACTCGACGCCAATCTTTCAACCATCACGGTACGCTCTTCGGACGGTTTCAAGTTCAACCTCGACGTCAGCCAAATCATCCATATCCCGCGCATTGACGCCCCCCGTGTCATCGCCCGCATGGGCAGCATGTTGAATCTTGTCACCCAGGTGCTCGAACCGACGATCGGCAATTATTTCCGCAATGCCGCGCAGGGTTCCGACGTCATTGACTTCCTTCGCAAACGCGCCGAACGCCAGGCCGATGCCAAGGCTCGTATCGCAGCCGCCCTCCAGGAATATAACGTGGGCGCGGTGGACACCCTCATTGGCGACATCACCCCGCCGGAAGAGCTGATGAAGCCGCTCACCGACCGCAAAATCGCCGAGCAGGAAAAAGTCACCTACGAAACCCAGCGCCTTGCCGAGCAAACCCGCAAGGAACTGCAACAAGCGCGCGCCCTCGCCGACACCCAGGCCAAAGTCGTGGACGCCGAACGTCGCGTGCAAATCGCCGATTTCGACGCCCAATCTTCCGTTAAGCAGGCGGAAGGTGCAGCCCGCTCGCGCATCATCAATGCCGAAGGCGATGCCAAGGCCAAGACCACCAATGCCGACGCCGACGCCAAGGTTTTGCAGATGGTCGGTGCCGCCGAAGCCAGCAAGATCAAGATGGTCGGCACCTCCGAGGCCGACGTCATCAAACTAAAAATTGATTCCATGCAGTCGAGCAACTACGCCGGCATCGAAATCGCCAAAGCCCTTGCCAGCAGCGGCACCAAACTCGTGCCCGACATCGTGGCCACCGGCGGCAGTGGCGGCGGCAGCGGCATGACTGGCAATGGCTCCCTCGTCGAAGTCCTCCTTGCCAGCATCATCCGTGACCAGTTGCAGAAGCGGACCGATGAATCGGCGGTGGCCCCGGAGCCGCCGCAAAAATAGGCTGTTTCGCTCCATGGGGCGGAGCAGCCAAACCCAGGGTTCTTTCCGCCAAGCGAAAGCACCCTTGGGTGCCACTCCGTAAAGCGTCTGCCCCGTGCGTCCAAATTGAGCTTGCCTCTGGCCGGGCGTGGAAGAAAATCGGCCACCCTTTACCCCCATGAAATCCCCGTTTGTCGCCTTGTCTTGGTGTGCTGTTTTGGTCATTCCAGTGGTTGCGATGGCTGCCACTGCTCCGGCAGACCCTGCGGCCAGTGCGGCCCCAGCTGCTTCTGCAGCTGCTTCTGCAGCTGCTGCTGCCACGCCAGCCGCCAGTGCGGGGGCGAGAGGTTCCGGTCGAGGCCGCGGCGCTGCTCCGGCCGCCAATGCGCGCCTGACCGCCGATACCAACCGCAAGGAAGAACCTGCAAAGGGCGCCATTTGGATGCCCTCACCGAATCCCAACGCCATTGGGGAGTATCCGTACGGAGCCGATTCCGTCGTGCACGACGGTGTTCCGCAGGGTACCTTTGAAAAGTTTACTCACACGAGCATAGAGGTTTACCCGGGCGTCATGCGCCGGGTCTGGATCTATGTTCCCGCCCAATATGACCCCAAAGTTCCCGCTTGCCTGATGGTGGTTCAGGACGGGGTGATGCAGTACGCCGGGCGAGTCGCGGATGGCACCATGGGCATTACGCCGGAATACCGTGTACCCACAGTCATAGACAATCTCCTCGCCCGCAAGGAACTCCCGGTGATAATTTCCGTTTTCCTCGACTCCGGCAGCACCACCCTCGGCGATACTGGCCGCCCGGCGAAGCAAAACCGCAGCATCGAATATGACACCGTTTCCGACACTTATTATCAATTTCTCAGCAAGGAAATCCTCCCCATCGTCGAAAAGAAATACAACATTCGCAAGGACCCCGCCGGTCGCGCGATCATCGGCATCAGCTCCGGCGGAATTTGCGCCTTCAATGTCGCCTTCAATCACCCTGACCAGTTTGGCAAAGTGCTCAGCGACGTGGGCAGCTTCACCGGTATTCGCGGCGGCGACGTATATCCCAGTCTGGTGCAAGGCGCGGACAAAAAGCCAATCAAGGTTTTCATGTCCGACGGCACGAATGACAATCGTCGCGACGCCACCCCCAAGAGCGACTGGTATTTGCAAAACAAGGCCATGTACGAAGCGCTCCGCGATAAAGGCTACGAGGTGCGCTACGTCCTTGGCGAAAACATTCACGGCAGCAAACTCGGCGGCCCGATCTTCCCGGATTCCGTGAAATGGCTCTGGAGCGACCAGTTGCCGAAGGCCGATGCTGCAGCCAAGCCGGCGGCCAGCAGCGCCGCCGCCAAGCCGTAGAGGGCACGGCCGGATTGTGTTTGCGATGTTGGGTGCTGGTCACGCGCCGGTGCCGCCCATTTGGAGCTGTTGCGCAGGCCTATTTGGCATGGCTGGTCCTGGCGGCATCTGACCACTGCAAAAGAAGTAGATTGAACCTGAATATGAGTCGCACTATACCTTTGGGCCAATCCCTATGACCCACACCTCCTCCCTTCGTAATGCCTTGGGCGCACTGATGTTTTTTATGCTCAGTGCCAGCGGGCAATCCAGCGCCCCGGCTCCGGCTAAAGCTTCATCCAGCGCCCCGACCCCGGCTTCAGCTCCGGCGCCAGCTACGACCCCGGCGACCTCCCCAACCCCGGCGACCGCCACAGCCCCGGCGGCCACCACGGCGCCGGCGAAAGTAACGCTTAAGGACATTCGCGTCGTTTTACACACCACCAAAGGCGACATCGCGGGCACGCTCTACGCGAGCAAGGCGCCCATGACGACGGCCAATTACCTTAACCTTTCCCAAAAGGGATTTTACAACGGCTTGACCTTTCACCGCGTGATCAATCCGTTCATGATTCAAGGGGGCGACCCGCTAGGCAACGGCATGGGTGGCCCGGGCTACAAGTTTGATAACGAAATCGATTCGTCCCTCAAGTTCGACAAGCCTGGCGTCTTCGCCATGGCCAATGCCGGCCCCAACACCAACGGCAGCCAGTTCTTCATCACGCACGTTCCGTATCCCTCGCTGGACGGCCATTACAACATCTTCGGCCAGGTGACCAGCGGGCAGGACGTGGTCAATAAAATCGTCATCGGCGACAAAATCAACACCATCGAAATCTTGGACCCCACCGACGAGTTGTTCAAGGCGCAGGCCGCCAACCTGGCCAAGTGGAATGCGGTGCTGAAAAAGTAAACCTTCTCTGAAGAATCGTCGTCAAGGAGTAAACATGGGAATAGTGGGTAAAGCTTGGAGCTTTTCCCTTTTTTAGCTGCTGATTGGGCGGCGGGGGATTCGGTGTAGATGCG
>Ga0265320_10001235_pt1 | contig 18766 bp, 12 predicted proteins | sample 4827metaG_FD_202087 | JGI IMG/M metagenome (GOLD analysis project Ga0265320, IMG submission 202087) | Rhizosphere microbial communities from Carex aquatilis grown in University of Washington, Seatle, WA, United States - 4-8-27 metaG | ecosystem: Host-associated > Plants > Roots > Rhizosphere >...
GTGCCCATCGGTTCGCTGTTCGGGCGCTTCCGCCGGTTGGTCCGCGATCTTTCCGAAGAATTGGGCAAGACCATCACGCTCGGGACCTCGGGCGAGGAGACCGAGCTGGACAAGACCGTCATCGAAAGCCTGAACGATCCCCTGGTCCATCTGATCCGCAACGCCATCGACCACGGCCTGGAGACCGCGGCCGAGCGCGAGGCGGCCGGCAAGCCGCGGGCCGGAACGCTGTCGCTTGAAGCGCGCCACGCTGGAGCGCAGGTGCTGATCACCATCCGCGACGACGGCCGGGGGATGAACCGCCAGCGCATTCGCGCCAAGGCGGTGGAGGCGGGGTGGCTGTCGGATGTCGGCGACGTTCCCGACGCCGAGCTGTTCCAGATGATCTTCCGGCCGGGCTTCTCGACCGCCGCGACGGTGACCAACGTTTCCGGGCGCGGCGTCGGCATGGACGTGGTCAAGCGCACCATCGACGGCCTGCACGGCTTCATCGACGTCTCCAGCCCGCCCGGCCGGGGGGCCCAGGTCACCCTGAGGCTGCCGCTGACCCTGGCCATCATCGATGGGCTGCTGGTTCGCGTCGGCCGCGGCCGCTACGTCATTCCCTTGTCGACGGTGGAAGAATGCGTCGAGTTGTCCGAGGCCGACAATCTGCGCTCGACCGGCCGCTCCTTCCTCAACATCCGGGACGAGCTGGTTCCCTTCCTGCGCCTGCGCGACCTGTTCAAGGTCCAAGGCCCCGCCGACCCCTATCCCAAGGTGGTGATCGTCACGGCCGGCGACCAGCGGGTCGGGCTGGTGGTCGACCAGATCATCGGCGACCACCAGACGGTCATCAAATCCCTGTCCAAGCTGCATGCGGACGTTGCCGCCTTCTCCGGCGCCACCATTCTCGGCGACGGCACGGTGGCCTTGATCCTGGACGTGGTCAACCTGATCGCGGCCGGCCGCATCCAGGAGATGCGGATGAAGGCATCCTAGGAGGAGAGGGCGATGGCGGCGTCCGAATCGGCAAGGGAAGTGGTGACCCTGGAAATGCAAGGCGAGGTCTTCGCCATCGATGCCCATTGGGTCCGCGAAATCCTCGACATGGTGCCGGTCACCGAGGTGCCGAATGCTCTGCCGTTCGTCAGCGGATTGATCAATGTGCGCGGAAAGGTCGTGCCGCTGGCCGATCTGCGCCTGCGCTTCGGCATGCCGCAATCGCCGCCGACCGTCGATACCCGCGTCATCGTCATAGACGCCATGGTCGGCGGCGAACCGACGGCGGTGGGAATCCTGGCCGACCGTGTCTACGAAGTCACCGAAATCGCCCCTGCCGCCATCGAGGAGACGCCACGCATCGGCCTGCGCTGGCGGCCCGAATACATCAGCGGTATCGGCAAACTGGGGGGCGATTTCATCATCATCCTCGACATGGAACAGGTTTTGGCCGTCGGGCCGACAGCGGCGCAATAGACGGCGGCGGAAAATATCCGGCAAGGGAGATCTCGACATGCGCGTGACGATCAAATTGAAGCTGGTGTCCGCCTTCGGCGCAATCATCCTGTTGATGGCGATTTCCGGCATGGTGGCCATCCAGGCGTCATCGGCCATTCGAGACCGCCTGGGCATCATCGTCAATTCCTCGGCGGAAAAGGTGAGGCTGGCCATGGAGATGCGCGACAACCTCGGTACCGTCGCGCGCAATCAGGCCCAGCTCATCATCGAAGAGACCGACGAGGGCATGCAGCGCGAGATCGCCAGCATCGAGACGCAGGCAAAGGAGCTCCGCCAGTTCGAGGCGCAACTGCGGAACATTTCCTCCGCCGATGAGAAGGCGAAGCTGGACGAGTTCCTTCGGCTGCTGGACGCCTATTTCAGCGGCGTGTCCAAGGTCCGTGATATCGCCGTGCGCAACTCTGCGGTGCAAGGGCGCAAGCTGCTCGACGGCGAGGGCAACCGCGCCTTCGAAGCCGTCCGGGAGCCTCTCATGGCCCTGGTCGGGCGCACCGACCTGCCGCAGGCGGCGCCCATGGCGAATCGTCTGCTCTTTCAGTTGGATCGCCTGCAACTGCTCGAACGCGATATCTTGCTGGAAAACGACGATGCGGCCGTCGCCCGCCTGGAGAAAGCGGCGCAGGCGACTCTTCAGGAGATTGCCGCTCTGCGCGGCCAGTTGGACAAGGCGCTGACCGGCGAGGAGGACCGTCGCCGGTTGGAGGCGCTGGGCGACCGGCTGACGCGCGCCCTTAAGCTCGACGAGCAAATACGCATCCTCGGGGCCGACAACTCCAATGCCCGTGCCTACGCCCTCTTGCGCAAGGAGATTAGGCCGATCCGGCTGCAGGCCGAGAAGTTCATAGAGGAGGTGGTCGCCAGGGCCGAGCAGGGCATGAAGGCGGACAAGGCCGAGAGCGACCAGGCCTATGAAACCGGCCGCACCGTGCTGATCGGCGTGCTGCTGGCGTCGCTGGTCACCGCGATCGGGGCCGGAATCTGGATCATCTCCTCCATCAGCCGGGGCTTGGCCCGGGCGGGCGCGTTGGCGCAGGCGGTGGCGGGCGGTGACCTGACCGAAACCGCCGAGGTCGCCGCCCGCGACGAGATCGGCGACCTGCTCGGCCATCTCAATGAAATGGTCGATCGGCTGCGCACGGTGGTCGGCGAGGTGTCCAACGCCGTCGGCAACGTATCCGCCGGCAGCGAGGAGCTGTCGTCCAGCGCCGAGGAACTGTCCCAGGGCGCCACCGAGCAGGCCTCGTCCACCGAGGAGGCGTCGTCGGCCATGGAGGAGATGGCCGCCAACATCAAGCAGAACGCCGACAATGCCGGCCAGACAGAGAAGATCGCCCGTCAGTCCGCTTCGGACGCCCAGAACAGCGGCCTCGCGGTGGAGAAGGCGGTGCTGGCCATGCAGACCATTGCCGAGAAGATCGTCATCGTCCAGGAAATCGCCCGCCAGACCGATCTGCTGGCGTTGAACGCCGCCGTCGAGGCGGCCCGGGCCGGCGAACACGGCAAAGGCTTCGCCGTGGTCGCTTCGGAGGTACGCAAGCTGGCCGAACGCAGCCAGGCGGCGGCGACCGAGATCAGCTCGCTGTCATCCGATACGGTAAAGAGCGCCCAGGATGCCGGCCAGATGCTGGCCCGGCTGGTGCCCGACATCAAGAAGACCGCCGACCTGATCGAGGAAATCTCCGCCGCCTGCCGCGAGCAGGACATCGGTTCCGAACAGATCAACCAGGCCATTCAGCAACTCGACACCGTCACCCAGCAGAATGCCGGGGCATCCGAGCAGATGGCCGCCACATCCGAAGAACTGGCCGCCCAGGCCGAGCAACTGCTGAAAAGCATCGCCTTCTTCCATCTCGGCGGCGCGGAGGCGCCGGCGGCCGCGGCGATGGCGGCACGGCCGAGGACGCCTCAGGTCCGCTCTGCCCAGGCCCCCGCCGCCCTCGGCAAGGCGGTGACGCCTGCCATGAAGAAAAAGCCGCCGACGCCGATGGGGCCGGCGAAGCTCGGCGGTAACGGACGCGGGCGCAAGGCCGGCATCCATCTCGACCTGGTCGGAGGAGCGCCGGACAGGACCGACGCCGAGTTTGAACGCTACTAGAGTCCGGCCCCCTTGGCCTTGATCACGGAGGTTCCCATGCCGGCCCGCGCCGCGATCCTCTCGGCGGACAAATTCGTCACTCTCGGCGTCGGTCGGGAGGTCTTCGCCGTCGGTGTCGATGCCGTCCGCGAGATCCTCGACCTGCAGCCCATGGCCGCGTTGCCGAACGCGCCGCCGTTCCTGATGGGGATCATCGACGTGCGCGGCGAGGTGGTGCCGATCATCAGCCTGCGGTGCAAGCTGGGACTGCCCCCCGACGTTCCCGGCGAACACACCCGCATCCTCGTCACCGAGATTTCGGTCGAGGGCCAAGTGCTGCTGTTGGGATTGATGGCCGACCAGGTGTTCGAGGTCACCGCTCTCGACGAAAGCTGCATGGATACACCGCCCGACATCGGTGTCCGCTGGCGCTCGGACTACATTCGCGCCATTGGCCGGCGGGCGGGACAGTTCGTCATCGTCTTCGACCTTGCCCGTCTGTTTTCCTCCGAAGATCTCGCTCTGCTGGCGGAAGGGGCGGAAACGTGACGAAGGCCGGCGCAGCCGATGAGAACCTCGAGTTCCTGCTGTCGCAGCGGGATTTCGAGCGGTTGGCGCATTTCGTCAACGGGCACACCGGCATCCGTCTGCCGCCGGTCAAGCGGGCGATGGTCGAGGGACGCCTGCGCCGCCGTGTTCGCGCCCTCGGCTTCGCGGATTTCGGCGCCTATTGCGCTTACGTCTTCAAGGAGAACGGCCTGGCGCAGGAAGGCGAGTTCATCATCGACGCCATCACCACCAACAAGACGGATTTCTTCCGAGAACCGGATCATTTCCGCTTTCTCGAACAGATGATTTTGCCCCAGTTGGCGTTGGAGGGCCGAATCGGCTTCACCGAACCCTTCTTGATGTGGAGCGCGGCGGCGTCGATCGGCGCCGAAGCCTATTCGCTGGCCATGGTGGCGGCCGAGTTCGCCCAGCACCATCGGGGATTCCGGTATTCCGTACTGGCCACGGACGTCAGCACCGAGGTCCTGACCAAGGCGGCGACCGCTATTTTTCCCGCCAGCATGGCGGAGGCCGTTCCACCGCCTCTGCGCCAACGCTACATGATGCGTTCACGTGACCGTTCGCAGGCCGAGACGCGGGTCGTCCCCGAACTGCGTCGGCAAGTGTGTTTCGCCCGGCAGAACCTCAACGACCCTGTCTACGCAATACCGCGGCCGGTGCATGTGGCATTCTGCCGCAACGTCCTGATCTACTTCGAGAAACAGATGCAGCAGGCGGTGGTGTCGCGGATCTGCGACTGCCTTGCGCCCGGCGGCTACCTGTTTCTCGGCCATTCGGAAACCATTGCCGGCTTCGCGCTGCCGCTGCGGCAGATCGCTCCGACCATCTTCCTTCGTCTGTGAGGCAATCATGGCGCGCAGGATCAAGGTGCTTATCGTTGACGACTCCGCCTCGGTCCGGCAGACGCTGACCGACATTCTCAAGGGCGATCCCGAAATCGAGGTGATGGCCGCAGCCGCCGATCCGTTCGCCGCCGCCCGCCGGCTCCAAGAGGAGACCCCGGACGTCATCACGCTCGACGTCGAGATGCCGCGTATGGACGGCATCACCTTCCTGAGGAAGCTGATGGCTCAGCACCCCATTCCCGTGGTGATGTGCTCGTCTTTGACCGAGGAAGGGTCGGAGACCCTGCTCCAGGCCCTTGAGGCTGGAGCCGTCGATGTCATCGTGAAGCCTCGGCTCGACACTCGCCAGCAGCTCATCGAGGCGACGATGCGTATCCGCGACGTCATCAAGGCCGCCGCGCAGGCCCGCCTCCGGCACCGCCCGGCCGCCATGCGCAGTCTGCCGGAGCGCAAGCTCACCGCCGATGCCGTGATGCCGCCTCCCCGGCCGTTGGGTGCCATGGCGCGGACCACCGAAATGGTGGTGTGCATGGGAGCCTCGACCGGCGGCACCGAATCCCTGCGCGAAGTGCTCGAGGCGCTTCCCGCCGACGCGCCGGGCATCGTCATCGTCCAGCATATGCCGGAGAAGTTCACCGCCGCCTTTGCCCGGCGCCTGGACACCTTATGCACGGTCACCGTCAAGGAGGCGGAGAACGGAGACGCCATCCTGCGCGGCCGTGTGCTGATCGCTCCGGGCAACCATCACACCCTGGTGCAGCGAAGCGGCGCCCGCTACCACGTCGCCGTCAAGGACGGGCCCCTGGTGTCGCGCCACCGCCCTTCCGTCGATGTCTTGTTCCGGTCGGCGGCCCAGTACGTCGGCGGCAATGGGATGGGCATCCTGATGACCGGGATGGGCGACGACGGAGCGCGGGGGCTGCACGAAATGCGTCAGGCCGGCGCCGTCACGCTGGCCCAGGATGAAGCCAGCTGCGTGGTCTTCGGCATGCCCAGGGAAGCCATCGCCCTGGGAGCGGCGCAACGGGTGGTGCCGTTGTCGGCCATCGCCGGTGAAATCATGCGCTCGGCACGGAATTGGGGACGGGAGGCGTCGGCATGAACGCGCCCAATCCCCTGACGGGCCGCCTGCCGGAGCGGCTGCTGCGACTGGCCAGGGCGCTGGATGAACTTCACGCCCCCGCCGAACGGGCCTTCATCGCCTATGGCACGGTGCTGTCGCGCGCGGTGACCGTCCTGCGCACGGTGGAAGACGATCTCGAGGGGCTGCGAGACCAGTTGTCGGCAACGCAATCGGCGGAAGCCACCCGGCAGATCACCGACGCGGTCGGGCAGATCGTCGTCCTCGCCGCCCACGGCGAGAGTGGCGGCGTCCGCATCGAGAGTCTGGCCGACCAGACCCGGATTGTGGCCGACCAGGTCGAAATCCTACGCAAGATCGTGGGGGAGGTCGGGCTTCTATCCATGAACGGCAAGGTTCAAGCCGCCTATCTTGCGGAATCCGGCCAGGATTTCAGCGTCTTCACGGTGGAGATCGCCAAGCTCGGCGAACTCGCTCTGGCTTCCATCGACCAGACGGCGTCGCGCCTGGTCCAATTGCGGCACACCATCGACGAGACGCGCTTCGAGACCATCGAACTGGAGCGGCGCAACGCCCGTGAACTGGACTCGATCCAGGCCCGGCTGCAGGACGGGCTGAGGAGCATGGCCAAGCATCGCGACGATGCCGGCCGAACCGTCGCCGATGTGGTGCTGCGCTCGGCCGACGTGGCGAGGCGGATCGCCGCCGCCATCGGCGAGATGCAGATCAACGACATCGCTTCGCAGCGCATAGCCCATGTGTCATCGGCGTTGACCACTCTTGCCGGAATGCTGCCTCCGGCGGAAGGGGACGTCGCCCCGGATCTGTCGATGTCGGACCCGGCAGAGGACGAATGCCGTATGGCGGCCCTGGCAGGTACAGTGCTGAGGCTGCAGGCGGCACAGTTGGAGCGTACGCGCGACGAGTTCTGCGGCCGCGTGGACAGCTTGGCTGCCCTCATGCGCGGACTGGCGGGCGATGCCCGCCAGGTTTCGTCCCTGGCGGTGGAAACTTTCGCCGGCGGCCAGGCATCGGGCAACGTCTCGTTTGTCGGCGACCTGGAACGGGACATGGCGGCGGCCAAGGCTCTGCTGATGCAGACTGACGAGGCACGCCGGACCTTGAAGCGGCTGGTCGAGGGCATGGCGACGGAATTCTCATCAATGGCCGCCGATCTGCTGGCTATCCAGTCCATCGACGCGGATATGCGGGTGATGGGGCTGAATGCGACGCTCAAATGCGGCCGCCTGGGCGGGCGGGGCCTGGCCCTGGGGGTCGTCGCCCACGAATTGCGTGGATGCAGCCGGCGGACGGAAGAGCAGGCCCGCCGCCTCGCCGGTCCCCTGGCCGAGGCCATGACGACCGCCGAAGCGCTGGCGCAATCATCGGATGCGGGCGTCGAAACCCTGAGCCGGACGGCCATGGGGGCGATGGAGGCGTCCCTGAGGGCGCTGACCGAACTGGGGGAAGCGGTGGACGGATCGTTCTCCCGGCTTCGGAGCGAGATCGACACGGTGGCCGGGGAACTGGCCGACATCGCGCAGTCCATGGAGATTGGCGATCTCGTCGGCAAGACACTCGATCGGGTATCTGCGGAGATCGAGGCTTTGGCGGACGAGGTCGATCCCAATCGCAGCGATCCACGCCAGGTGCGCGACGAGATGGAGCGCCTGCTGCGGGCGCATTACACCATGGACAGCGAACGGATGGTCCATGACTTGTTTGCCGACGAAATCGGCGCCGAACCGGCGGAAAAAGCGGGACCGCCCGCAATTGCCGCCGCCGATCTGGACGACTGTTTCCTCTAGGGAGTGGCCCCATGGACATCCATGCTGATTTCTTTGCCGAATTGGATGCGGCGGTAGCAGCGGCCCGCAACGGCGGGAAGGGGGCCGCATTGCTGCTGGTGGGGCTGGGGCGCCTGGATTTCATCGACCGCAACCTTGGGCTCGGCGGCGGCGACGCGGTGCTGGAAGCCGTGCAGGCATTGCTGCGGAACCAGCTTTCCGGCATCTCGATTCATCGGCTGCGCGACGCCCGTTACGGCGTGGTCGTTCGTTGCGCCGATTCCGCCGAGGTTATGAATCTGGCCCACCGGCTGGTCGCCCTGTGCTCCTCGCCCCATTGCTTCAACGGACGGGATGTGTTCAGCCCGCCGTTCATCGGAGTGGCCATGGCCGGGTCCGACCAGGAGAATGGGACAGCCTTGCTGAAGGACGCCCTGGCCGCCATGGACGAGGCCCGCCGTTCCCACCTCGGCTGCGCCCGTCTCTACGATCCGGCCCTGGCCTCTAAAATGGACCATGATTTCCACATCGAAAACAACATGCGCGCCGCCTTCGAGACCGATCAGTTCCATGTGGTCTACCAGCCGCTGGTCGATCTGACCTCGCCCGATACCAACCGTCTGGTCGGATTCGAGGCGTTGCTACGCTGGACCCGTCCGGACCTGGGGCCGATTCCGCCAGACCGCTTCATCCCGGTGGCGGAAGCCTGCGGCCTGATCATCGGGCTTGGGCATTATGTGCTGTGGACCGCCTGCCGCCAGCAGGTGGAGTGGGCCGCCAAGGGCCGGCCGGTGACCATGAGCGTCAATCTTTCCCCCGTTCAGCTGATGTCGGCCGGCATCGAGGATGCCATCACCGAGGTGGTGGCCGAGACCGGGATCGACCCGACCTTTCTCAAGCTGGAACTCACCGAGACCGCCCTGGCCACCGACCCGCCGGTCATGGCGGAGAAATTGGGCCGCCTTCGGCGGACCGGCGTGTCGGTGGGGGTGGACGATTTCGGTTCCGGCTATTCATCCCTGGGGCAATTGGACCTGTTCGGACTGGATTTCATGAAGATCGACAAAAGCCTGATCCAACGGCTCGGCCCCGGTGGCCGTCAGGCCGAACTGGTCCGCCTCGCCGCCGCGCTGGCCAAGCACCTGGGGATGTCGGTCGTCGCCGAGGGAATCGAGGATGACGAGCATTTGCAGGCGCTGAGGAAACTGGGAATCGACGTCGGCCAGGGCTACCTGTTCGGCCGCCCCACGCCTCCGGACCAGATCGTCCAGTGGCTGTTCCCGAACGGGTAGAACGTCGGGGGCAATGCCCTAGTGGACGGTGCAGACCATGCATGGGTCGAAGGAGCGGACTACGTGCTGGACGGCCACGGGGGTGGTTTCGCCGGGCAGGACCGGGGTGCCGGCCAGGGCCGTTTCCAGGGCGCCGGGATTGCCTTGGGCGTCGCGGGGGGAGAAGTTCCAACTGGTGGGAGCGACGATCTGGTAATTGGCGATGCGGCCGTTTTGCAGGCTCAGCCAGTGGCCCAAGGTGCCGCGCGCCGCTTCGACCAGCCCGGCCGAGGTGCCGTCGGCCGGAGCGGTGGGCGGGGCGCAGAAGGGTTCGCCGGGGCGGATGGCGCGAATCCAGCCCTCCATGGCGGGGATCAGCCGGGCCAGTTCCAGCAACCTTGCCACCACCCGGTCGTGCACCGAGCCGCCGGGGCGGGCGGCGGCCAGGGCGCGGGCCAGGGGATGGCCGTCCACCACCTGACGGGCCAGGGCGCCCACCTCGGCCACCCGGCCGTCCAGGCGTGGCGCCTTGCACCAGCTATAGGCCTCGGGCTTGTCGGGGGAGGGGATGGTCTGGCCGACGAAGGGAGCCAAGATGGCGCCCTCCATCCAGCTATGGGCGTGATCCTCGGTGACTTGGGCGGGGTCGAAGCCCGACAGGGTGCCTTGGCTCCAGACGCCCGGCGCGAACAGGCCGAAGCTGCCCGACGAGACGAAGCGGCCGGGGCCGACGCCCAGCCCGGTGAAGCCCAAGTCGCGGGCGATGTGCAGGAACAGGCGGAAGTCGCCTTGCTCGGGCGATGCCGCCGCGGCCCAGGACTCGAGGGCGGCGATGCCGTCCAGGGCCGCGATGGTCTCCAGGCGGTCGGCGAACAGGTGGGTTTCCAGCATCTCGCGGAATTCGGTGACGGTGGACAGCAGGCGGATCTTCTCGCCCGGATCGATGGCCTTGGTGACGCCGCCGGGTTGCAGGGCCAGCGAGTGAGGCCACTTGCCGGCCAGCAGGCCCATCAGATGCAGGAAACGGGCGCGGGCCGGCAGCAGGGCGCGGGCGCATTCGCCGTCTCCCGCCGCGAAGCGCCGCCGTGCCGCCGCGAACCACGAACGGTCGCCGTAGCAGGCCCGCGCCAGATCGGGGGCGAAGAACAGCATGAAATGGGTCAGGTGATCGGCGGCGTTCTCGCCGGCCAGGATCAGATTGGCCGCCAGGGTGCCGTTGGCCGGAACCTCGGGCCGCTCCAGTCCAGCCAGGGCGCGGGCGGCGGCCACCGATTGCGACACCGAGCAGATGCCGCAGATGCGCGGCGCGATCACCAGGGAATCGGCGGCGGGCCGGCCCTGCAGGATTTGCTCGAAACCGCGATAGAGCGGGGCGTTGACGCGGGCCTCGGCCACGACGCCGTCGGCGATGTCGAGGGTGACCTCCAGGTCGCCCTCGACCCGGTTGAAGGGGCCGACGATCAGGCGGGTGGGGTTTTCGGTCATGGCGATTTTTGCGGCCGGCGGGCGGGTGGGACGATGACGTGGTCGGCGTGGGCGTTGGTGCGCACCCGCTGGGGCGTCGCCGACTTGGACAGCGCCGCCAGGGCCACGAACCACGCCTTGGGCATGTCCACCGGCAGACCAACCGGAATGCCGGCCACCTTGGCGGTTTCCTGGAAGGGGCCGGACGGCGTCTCGAAGGCGGGCGAGGTGCAGTTGATGCAGGCATAGCCGCCGTCGGTGCAAGAGCCATAGCCGTTCCAGCGGCGGATATTGCAGTCGCCCGGCGCCTGGGTGGCGCGGCAGCCCAGATTCTCCATCAGGCAGCCGCGATCCGAGGGGCGCGCGGCGCTGGCCTTGAACTCGTAGAACTCGTTGCGACCGCAGCCGTGATGGGCCAGATGGTCGGCATAGGCGCGCGGCCGCCCCAGGGCGTCCAGTTGGTCGGCCGCGAGGTCGCCCAGGGCCAGGGCGGCCAGGGTCTCGACGATCCATCCCGGATGGGGGGCGCAGCCGGCGATGTTGACCACCGGCAGGCCCGAGGCCGAGCGGAAACCCTTGCCCAGCGCCCCGCCCACATCCCAGCCGGAATAATGCAGGCCGCGCGCGTCGGTCGGGTTGTGGCCGGCGGCCGGCACGCCGCCGAACGCCGCGCAACTGCCCACCGCCACCACATGGCCGGCCTTGGCGGCCAGCCGGGCGATCCAGTCCTTCACCGGCTTGCCGCTGCCCGACAGCATTTGGAACCGCCCCGAACCGTTGGGTCCCAGCAGCACCGATCCCTCGACGCACAGGCAGTCCAGGCGCAGCCTTCCCGTGGCGCAGTCCTCGAGAATCGCCAGGGCCTCGGCGCCGCTTTCCTCGGACAGCGAGGGATGCCACAGCAGGCGGATGCCGAACCGCTCGAGGGCGCGCAGCAATCCGGTGTCGTCGGCGGCCAGGGCCGACATGGTGCAGCCGCCGCAACTGGCGGCCTGCAGCCACAGAACGTTGAAAGTGCCGGCGGGGGAGGGCGATGCGACCATGGGGCCACATTAGTTGTTAGGGGGAGGCAGGTTCAAGCCTCTCCCGGCGGATGGTCGCCGCCGATCAGGGCACGGGCCGCCGGGGTGCGCCAGCCGAAGCGCACCGAGGCCACCCGGACCAGCACGGTCACCGCGATGCCGGCCAGGGCGGCCGGCTGGGCCGCGATGCCCAATCCCAGGGCGAGGATGGCGAAGGTCGCTCCCCCGGCCAGGGCGGCGGCGGCATAGAACTCTCCCGGGCGGAAGATCAGCGGCTCCTCGCGGCTCATCAGGTCGCGCATCACGCCGCCACCCACCGCGTTGACGACGCCGATCAGCAGGGCGGGCACCCAGCCCAGCCCGGCATTCAGGGATTTCTGCGTCCCGAAGACGGTATAGAGCCCCAGCCCCAGGGCATCCACCAGCAGGAAGACCAGGGCCAGACGGTTGAGGCTTTGGCCGAACAGCAGGCCGATCACCGTGGCCACCACCACCACCAGCAGGTAATGGGAGCCCAGGACCGCCGGAACCTGCTGCAGGAACACCCCGTCGCGCAACAGGCCGCCGCCGATGCCGGTGACCAGGGCCAGGAAGAACACGCCGACGAAGTCGTAGCCCTTGCGCATGGCGGTCATGGCTCCGGTGACCGCGAACAGGAAGGTGGCGGCGAGGTCGAAGGCCAGCGGCAGGGTGAATTGGCCGATCAGCATGATTATGACTCAGGACTCGATGCGGTTGCGGCCGTTGACCTTGGCCCGGTAGAGCGCCGTGTCGGCGCGGGCCACCGTATCCTTGAAGGACTCGCCGTCCCGGTACTGGGCGACGCCGAACGACGAGGAACTGGTACCGATGGTCGGGAACGGCGCCTCCTCGATGGAGGCCCGCAGTTTCTCCGCCAGGGCCAGGGCGCCGTCCAGGTCGGTGTCGGGGCAGATGACCAGGAATTCCTCGCCGCCCCAGCGTCCGACGATATCCACCGCCCTTACCCCCTGGCGCAGCAATCCGGCGATGGCCCGCAGCACCTCGTCCCCCACCTGATGGCCGTGGACGTCGTTGACCGACTTGAAATGATCCACGTCGGCGATGATCAGCGAGACCGGCTTGGCGTAGCGTTGGGCGCGGTCCAGTTCGTGGGCGAAGGCTTCGTCCAGGCGGCGGCGGTTGAACAGTCCGGTCAGGGAATCGGTGATGGAGGCCTTTTCCAGCTCGACGCTTTTCAGCGCCAGCAGGACATAGGCCTCGGACAGCTCGTTCTGGGCATCTTTGAGGGCGCCGATGTCCACGGCGATGGAATGCTTTACCCGGCGGCCGTCGAACCAGTCGATCAGGGTCTCGTTCAACTGGTACCAGCACTCGTCGCGGTCGTTGAAATGCTCGAAAACCAGGGCGGCCGGACTGTCGGGGGGCGCCTCGGACAGGGCGGCGATCTTGCAGAAGTGACAGGGCCTGGGCTGGTCGTAGATGGCCCGATGGCAGGTCTGACCGATCTGAGCCCCGGTCTTGCGGCGCATGGCCTGATTGACGCTGATCAGTTCCAGGCTTTGCGTGTCGACCACGTAGATGGGGAACGGGATAACGTCGATTGTACCGTTGCTGCCGGTCGTCCGAGCTGTCTGCGTACGCCTGGATGCAGCCGCCATCCGCTTCCCCTGACCGGTCAGGTCTTGAACACCCGCGCGATCATGTCGCGCAATTTCTCGGGCTTGATGGGCTTCAGGACGTAACCCTTGGCTCCGGCCTTCACCGCCTTCATGACCATACCCTGCTGGCCGTGAGAGGTCACCATGATGATGTTGGCGTCGGGAAATTCCTTGAGGATGCCGCCAGTGGCTTCGATGCCGTCCATGTCCGGCATGGTGATGTCCATGGTGACCAGGTCGGGCTTGATCTGGCGATAGGAGTCCAGGGCCTGTGCCCCGCTTCCCGCCGTCTGGACCACCAGGTGGCCAAGTTCGGTCAGCATTCCGGTCAAAGTCCGGACGGTCAGCAGGGAATCGTCGACAATCAGGACCTTCAGTGGGTGCATGTTCCCCCCTTGAGCTTCTTCATCGCCGAGAATGTTCAATCTTTGGTCGAATAACTCTGACGGTCCGATGAAATTGATGTCGAGAGTACCATGGCTGGTTGCCATTTCGATCGAGGTGAAAATCGCTTTTTTTGGACGAAGGATGTTCTTTTCTTCATCGATGACGACGGGCGGCGACAGCCGCATGTCATTGCCTTCCTCGGCCAGATCGGCGGTGGCGTGGCCGAGGATGAAGTTCATGGTTTCGGCCGCCGTCTCGCGCAGGAACAGCTCGCGCTCCTCGGGCAGCACGTTCAGCGCGGCGGTGACCACTTCGCGGATATGCTCGAGCAGCGGGCGCTGGAAGCTGAAGACGATAAGCAGCTTGATCGGCCCGTCGGTGCAAACCACCGCGGTCACATCGCGCAATTGTAACGCATCCATGTTGCCGGTGCGCGGCTTTGCCCGCGAGACCTTCAGGCCGATCTCCTCTTGGAGGTAGTCCCGGGTACGGGTCAGCACCGCCGCCATGGTCGGCGGAAACTTCAGTCTGTTGAAGGTCATTGGGCACGCCCCTCCACCTGCGGCGGGAAGGGGATGTGGAATAGGAAATGGGTGCCGTGGCCGGGGCGGGAATCGATTTGGACGCTGCCGCCCAGTTCCTCGACGCTGGCCTTCACGGCGGTCATGCCGACGCCGCGCCCGGAAAGCTCGGTGGCCTCGGTGCGGATGCTGATGCCGTCGGCGAAGACCAGATCGGCCAGCCCCCACCCGCTGACGTCGTCGGCGGTCAGCTCGGCGGCGCGGCGGCGCAGGGTCTCGATATCGATGCCGGCGCCGTCGTCGGCGATGTCGATGGCCAGGACGCCGTCGACCCGGCGGATGGCGCAGGTAATGGTGCCGACCTCGCTCTTGCCGGTGGACAGCCGGGAATCGGGGTCTTCGATGCCGTGGTCGACCGCGTTGCGGAAGACGTGGCCGAGCGAACGCAGGAACGGCCCGAACACCTCGGGATCGATGCGCACGTCCTCGCCTTCCACCACCAGCGGCGCCACCTCCTTTTCCAGGCGGGCGGAAATCTGGTGGATCATCTTGTCGAAGTCGGCGATGGCCTGACGCAGCGAGACGGTGCGGATGGCGGCGATTTCCTCGAGGACGTCGGGGACCTCGTTCTCGTCGAGCAGGCCGCGGGCGAAGCGCTCGAACCGCTTGGCCTGCTCCGGCGTGACGGTGACCACGCCGCGCCGTGCCATGAAATCGTCGCCCAGGGCATCACGCACGGTTTCCAGGTCGGCGTTGAGGATGGCCTGCCAATCGCGGGAGAACACCATGGCGGCGGCATCGGAGGCATCGGCCCGGCGGCCCAGGCGCTGCAGCGCCGATTCCACATCGTGCAGCGCGGTGGGCAAGTGGTGGAAGCCCAACTGGTTGAAGGTGCCCTTGAAGGTATGGATGGTGCGGTACAGCACCGTCCGGTCACGCCCCCGCCACATGCCGGCTCCGTCCTGGACAAAGGCGGTGAACTCGGCGACGGCGTCGAAGAAGTCGTTACCGTAGGTGACGGCCGAGACGATCATCTCGAGCCGGGTGCGTTCGCGCGCCACCTGGGCGGCCAGGGCCTTCTCGCCGGTGATGTCGGTGAGCACCACCATGATCGCCCGGTCCAGGGGCTTGAATTCTGTCTTCAGGACCCGGTCGCCGATGGAGATTTCCTCGGGCAGCAGCGACAGGTAAAGCTCGGCGCGGGAGGCATCCTCCTCCGCCAGGGCTTCCTCGATGCAGGCCCTGAGCGTGTCGCGGGCGTGCTCGTCGCCCGAGAACAGCAATTCGTCGATGGGCAGGCCGGCCGGTGATCCGCCGAAGAAGGCCAGGCAGGGGTGGCTGAATTCCGGCTCGACCACCAGATCGCCGCGGAACGACAGGAAGCCCTGGCCGGAATTGTCCAGCAAGGCCGAGACCTGATCGCTCTTGGTCTTGACCGTGGCCAGCGATTCCGCCAGTTCGCGGGTACGGTCGCGGACGCGCTCCTCCATCTCGGTGTAGAGCAGGGCGTTTTCCAGCGAGATGGAGGCCTGGGTCGCCAGCAGGTCCAGCACGGCGACGCGGTTGCGGGTGAATGCCCCGGCCGCCAGGCGGTTCTCCAGATACAGCACCGCCGACAGCGCCCCGTGGGTGACCACCGGCAGGCACATCACCGACTTGACGCCGCTGCGCCGGGCGTAACCCTCGGTCATGAAGGTATTGGGACCGATGGCGTTGTCGATCACCACCCGCTCGCGGGTGCGGGTCACGTACTGGAATACCGTCAGCGGCAGGTCGTCCGAGGTGGGCGGCGTGGCGCAGGTGGAGACGGCGATCAGGTCACCCTCCACCACCGCCTCGGCCTCGACGCGGAAACTCTCCCCGTGGCGCAGGATCAGCAGGCCACGGTCGGCGCCGGCGTGCTCGACCACGATGCGCAGCAGGGATTCCACCAGCTTGCCCAGCACGATCTCGCCGGAGACCGCCTGTTGGGCCTTGATGACCGTCATCAGGTCCAGGCCGTCGGCGCTGCCGCTGAAACTGGAGACGGCGCCGTTGGAGGCGGCGGTCTCTATCAGCCGGGGGAAGCTCTGGTCCAGTTGCCGGACCTTGGCCTGGGCCCCCCAACGGGCATAGCAGTAGCGGGCGTTGCGCAGATAGTTCTCGGCGATGCTGGGCAGTCCTTGCGCCAGGCAGAACCGGCCGGCCCGCTCGTTAGCGATGGCCTCGCAATGCAGTTGCCCATGGTCGCGGGCGACCAGGATGGCATCCTCGTAGAGCCGCATGGCCTCGTTGCCGCGCCCCGAGATGGCGGCCATCTCCGCCTCGATGAGGGCGGCGCGCGCCGCGAAGGTCTCGGGGCAATGCCGCGCCCACAGCGTCAGCTTGCGGCGATGCTCGGCCAGCCAGGGAGCCATCTCGGCCTGCCGCCCGGCCTCGGCGCTGGGGTAGAGCGCGGTGATGGTCAGGGCGCCGTAGAAGTGGTGCGACGACTCGATCGCCGAGGAGGAGATCTTCGGCACCAGGGCGGCGGTCTCGCGGGCGGCGCCCAGCGCTTCCTCGTACTGGCCCATCAGGTAGGGGGTGACCTGTCGGACCACGTGGTAAAAGGCGATGCCGTAGCCATGGGCGGTTCCCACCAGCGCCTGATAGGAGTTCTCGGCGCTGTCCGCCCCGGCCAGTCCGGGGGTGACGTCGAGCTCCACCCCCTGCAGGCCGGCGATGAACAGCTCCTGCAGGCGCAGCATCAGCACCGCGAAGGGGATGCGGGCGTTGCGGGCGAATGGCGTGTACTTGCGCATGTGGGCCAGCACCACGTCCAGGGGCTCGCCCTTCTCGAACAGCATCCAGCCCGAGGCATAGGCCACATAGGCGGCATAGATCAGGTTGCCGGTATCCAGGCAGGTGCGGAAGGTTTCCTCCAGCACCGGCATGATGGTGGCGATGGGCTTGCTCCACGGCGTGACGAAATAGCCGTGGCGGAACAGCAAGGTGCCGCGCAGCGGCGCGCTGTCGAAGCGCTCTCCCAGTTTCAGCGCCAGTTCCGAGAATTCCAGCCCGGTGCGGAAATCCTCGAACCGCCCGACCAGGGACACGGAATAGCCGGAGAACGCCGCGCTGGAATCCTCCGTCATGCCATGGCGCAGCGACAGGTTGATGGCCGTGAGCCCCAGGAACGGATAGAGCATGGGGCGGACGTGGTACACCGCCGGAATGGCGTCGGCGATGACGCCGATCAGCGCCCGGACGGCGGGAACATGGCATTCGGCATGGTGGATCAGATCGGCGATCCGCCGTCCTTCGAGGAAATCGGCCAGTTCGCTCCGCGCCGCCTCCACCGCCTTGGCGGTGTCGTCCTCGGTCTCGGGGCAGGCGAGGCCGAAGCGGTCCAGGGCCTTGACGGCGATGGCCACGGCGTCGCCATAGCGACCCGACACCATGAACATGCGGAAGCGCAGGCGCCAGACTTGGGCGCTCTGGTCGTCGGTGGCGGCCTTGCCCAGCAGCAGCTCGAACAGCTGGTCCGCCTGGGTGTGGTTGCCCACCAGGTACTCGCATTCGGACAGGTCGAGGAACAGGGCGAAGGTCTCGCCGTGGGCGGAATCCCAGCAATCGGCGGCCAGCAGGTTGCGGGCCAGGGTGAAGTAGACCCGCGCCGAGGCATTGGCCGAGGACGACTTGGCCTTGCGCCCCGCCTGGACGTTCAGCCGCGCCAGGGCGTCCCGCTCCGCCTGGGCGGTGATCATCTGGCGCCCCAGGTTCAGGTGGTGGACCACGTCGAACAGCCGGTCGTCGATCTCGGACTCGGGCAGCCGCTCCAGCATCCGCCGCCCGATCTGCAGGTGGGTGGCGACCATCTCGGTGATGGGGATGGAGAGGTAGGCGGCTTCCTGGATGCGGTCGTGGGCGAAGGCCAGACGGTCGCCGTTGCGGATCAGGAAGCCGGCCTGCACCGCCAGTTCCATGCTGGCCAGGCATTCGTCCTCGGTCCTGTCGTAGACCATGGCCAGGGTGCCCAGCGTGGTGCCGTTGCCCAGGCAGGCGATGCGGCGCAGCTCCGCCTGATCCGCTTCGGGCAGGCGGCGCAGCTTGGCGGCCATCAGGATGACCACGTTGTCGGAAAAGCCCATGGCGCCGATGCGCGAGATGTCCCAGATCCACTCCGCCCGGCTCTGGTCGAACCACAGCAGCTTCTCTTCCGCCAGGGTGGTCAGGAACTGGATGGCGAAGAACGGGTTGCCCGCCGTCTTCTGGTGGATCAGCCGGGCCAGGGGCGACACGCTTTCCGCCGTGGCGTGCAGGGTGTCGGCCACCATATGGGTGAGGTCGGTCTCGCCCAGCGGCTTGAGCACGATATTGTCCACCCGCCGCCCGCCCTTGCGGATGGCGTCGACGGACAGCATCAGCGGATGGGCGGAATCCACCTCGTTGTCGCGGTAGCTGCCGATCAGCAGCAGATGCCTCACCTCCGGGTGGGTCATCAGATGTTCCAGCAGCTTCATGGAACCGCCGTCCATCCACTGCAGATCGTCGAGGAACAGCACCAGCGGCTGCTCCGGCCGCGCCAGGACCGAGACGAAGCGGCGGAACACCGTCAGAAAGCGGACCTGCGCCTCGCCGGGCGG
>Ga0265320_10001236_pt1 | contig 18763 bp, 19 predicted proteins | sample 4827metaG_FD_202087 | JGI IMG/M metagenome (GOLD analysis project Ga0265320, IMG submission 202087) | Rhizosphere microbial communities from Carex aquatilis grown in University of Washington, Seatle, WA, United States - 4-8-27 metaG | ecosystem: Host-associated > Plants > Roots > Rhizosphere >...
GCCGGAGTTGACATAGTGATTGTCCAGGCTGAGGAGAATGGTGGCCGGATTGAGGGTGACCCGGGTGAGGCCACCGACAATCCGCTCCGGCGCCAGCGGATAACGATTCGTCAAGGTCGCTGCCATCCAGGCGTCGGCACTGGCGAAGCCGTCAGCGTCGAGCTGGCGGTTTCGGGCAAGCATCTCGACCACCGGACGGTAGTTGATTGGGTCGCCCGTTTCGGGAGAATATCGGAAGGTGTTGTTCGCGGGATTCCACTGAATGCCAGCCCGTTCACCTTTGGCGTTCATGACCAGGAAATGATTGGTTTGATCCGGAACCGTGGCTGCCAATATGTCCACGCCTTTCAGCTGGCAGAGCCGTTGGACGAGTTTTTCGGTTTCGGCCGGCGAATTGTGGATTTCCACCCAGCTTTCGATTCCGGCCGTCGGCAGGACGACATCTTTCGGACTCCTGATGGATTTGGTGATCCGGTAGCCGGCCGCTTCCAAGCAGGCTCGAATCTCGACCCGCTTGCCGGGGCCGGCATGATTATGTCCGTGATCCGAGAGGATTACAATTTGCAGGTCATGCCCTTCCTTGGCCTGGTAACGGGCGCGCAATTTCTGGAGTTGGCTGTCAAGCTGGCAGAGGAGGGACATGATGTCGCGCTGCATGTGCTCGGCGTCGTCCGACGAACGTATATAGGCATAGTAATTGCCGCCTTCCCTCCGGGTGTGGAAAAAATTCCTGACCAATGAATGCGCCTCGTACCGGAACATGTGGGCCGAATAGAGGTAACCCATCGATCGAAGGAAGGCACTGCGTAAATCCCAATCCATTTGCGCTTCGCGCTCTGTGGAGGTGGCGATTCCGTTGATGGAAATTTCCGAATTCGCCGCCGCGCTGTAAAAAGTGCGCTGATAACCGGGCAGGGGACGATCGCCGAAAATGTCGGTCCACGCAACGTCGCTGGTGGAGGGGAACGTCGAAATCATCCGGCTGACCGGATAATACCCCTCAGCGGCGCCGAAGGCCTGGCGACGGTACGGTTGGCCCCAGAAGTTGGTGCCGGTGATCCCTGCCTGCAACGCCTTCAAGTCGCGATAGGCAATTCCATCCAGCGCCAGGACCAGTCGTGCAGGGAGGGCGATGGCGGTGGAGGGAAAAGCCGCTGCCACCAGCGAGATCAGGAAAATACTCCGGCCCACCTTTTTGCGCCACAAGCCCGCTCGACTTAAATTCGGAATACATGACATGAAAGCCAACCTTTAGCTGATTTCACCGGAGGTGTCGAAAAAATTCATCGCGGGAGGCTCGGCTTTTGCTTGGCGCACTCATGACTTCCCGGCTTGCTTTGAGGCGGTTGATGTCACAAAATGCCCGGCTCAGCGTGGCATAGGTATTTTGCAATGGACAACACAACCGCAATCAAACAAGACATCAGAAAGCTGATGATCGAAAACCTCATGCTCCCCGTGAACCCGGACGAAATCCAGGATGACCAGCCGCTGTTCGGTCCCGGCAGCATGGGTTTGGATTCGGTGGATGCCCTGCAATTGGTGGTGGCTCTCGACAAGGCGTATGGACTCAAAATCGCGGATCCCGAAGCTGCGCGCCAGATTCTGCAAAGTGTCACCACCATCACGGCGGCCGTTGCCAAACACCAGGAGTCCACTTCTGGCAAGACCTAGGCCCGCCGCGACCCGCAACGGGGCAACTTTGTTGGGGCGGAAACTGGCTTGGCGCGCTCCGCCGGCAGCCGCGGATCAGTTGATCCGGCCAAGACTGGGATCGGTTTTTGGCGGGCGGTTAATAAAGTTGCAACGGTTTGATCTTGCTTTGGCAACTCCCGGTCTGTAACGATCAGTGGTCATTCTTATCGTACCAATTAGTTGTGAACCCAAGCGCCATCGAAGGACACCTCACCCTGGTCTTGATCCAATGGATGATCATCATTGCCGCTGCATGGGCATTCGGGCGGCTGGGCAGGAAATTGGGCCAGCCGCTGGCCGTCGGGGAAATCGCCGCGGGCATTTTGCTTGGCCCGTCAGCGCTGGGTTTGATCTGGCCGTCGGACTGGCCGGTGCTGTTCCCGAAGGAAACCCAAACCTCGCTCCAACTGCTGGGCAAACTCGGCCTGGTTTTCCTGCTGTTCCAGGTTGGGATGGAATTTGACTACGGCCATCTGCGTTCCAAGTCGCGGACCGTCCTGGTCGTTTCAATACTCGGAATGGTTGCGCCTTTTCTTTGCGGACTCGCCCTCGGGCCGTGGCTGCACACCCGGTTTGCGCCGGAAACCCCGCGCTTTGGATTTGAACTTTTTTTCTGCATCGCGCTCTCGATTTCCGCGCTGCCGATCATGGGGCGGATTCTTTTGGAGATGAAACTGGAACGCACGGCCATCGGGGCGATGGGAATCAGCGCCGCTGCCATCGACGATGTCATCGGCTGGGTGCTGCTCGGGGTGGCGACCGCGCTCGTGACGACGGATTTCAACGGGTGGCATCTGTTGCTGCAGATCGCAAGCATTGCCGGATTTTTCCTGTTGCTGCAAAAAGTGGTCGGCCCGGCGCTGCGGAACTTGTGGCGCCGAAACGGCCACGACCCGGAGGACAAGGGAATGCCCGATTCATTTCTGGCGCTGTTGCTCGTCGCGCTGTTTGCCAGCTGCCTGATCACGCATTACCTTGGAATTTTTGTGATCTTCGGCGCGTTTTTGTTTGGCACCTGTCTGCATCAGGAATCCGGCCTGGTAAAGGCCTGGCGCCAGCGTTTCTCCGGCGTGGTGCTGGTCGCGTTGGTCCCGATCTTCTTCACGAACACGGGTTTGAACACGAGGATTGGGGCGTTGCAAACGCCGGAGGCGTGGCTGGCGTGCGCTTTGGTATTGGTCGCTGCCGTCTTGGGAAAACTCGGCGGCTGCTATATCGGAGCACGGATGACCGGCCAGCCGGCCCGGGAAGCCGGCTGCATCGCCGCGTTGATGAACACCCGTGCGCTCATGGCGCTCATTGCCATCAACGTCGGCCTGGAACTCAAGCTGCTGACGCCCGAGCTGTTCACGATGTTGGTGATCATGGCACTGGCGACGACGGCGATGTGCGGGCCATTGTTGCGGTGGTGGCTGCCAAAGGATTTGAAGGCCCAGTTGCCCCCGTAACCGGTGGTGATTTCCCGTCAGCGGGCGAGGAACCATCTTGGCCGTGCTTCGACGCTACCAACGATTGGGAAGGGAAATAAAAACCCCACCCTTGCCGTGCGCGGCATGATCCTTTGAACATGTTTTACAACATGCGAGGCCCGCCGGGCTGCTTTCGACTTCCAGTGAAGGCATGTCGGCCACAGTCACAGATTGGCCCCTTTGATCGTTTAATTACGGTTCAAGGAATTGCTGCTGATCACGAACAGGGCAGGGTAAATTCAATTACACTTCCCAAAGAACAAGGCGTGGTTTCAACTCACGCTGACTGTCTCCTTCATCACCCGAAACCGCTTTTTACTCAAGGATAATTTTCGGGAAAATTTTCGGTGGTGCGCTTGACAAATGGCGGGAGGGTTTTCTGAAAATCACCCGCCGCTCCGGAATGAAAATTTCCATCGGCCGGCGGGCCGGCGGCGGTTTGACGGCTATTCCACCTCCACCGTGACCACGCCCAGAATTTTTGTTTCCCGGCGCTGCAGCAGGCGGCCAAGGGGGTTGAGCGACTGCCAATAGGCCCACGCCGCCAGTGCCAGGAGCAGAATTGACAGGATGAGATTGACCGGCACCAGCTCTGGCCAGCCAGCCAGCCGCCACAACCGTTCCGCCAGGGGCGGTATGAATGCCGGGGCCATGGCGACGGGAAAAAGCATCTGACACAGCATCATCGCCAACGTGGCCAGGCCGGGCATCTTGGTCGGCTTCATCGAACCTGGTTGAATGCGGAAGGGCACCAGGATGGACAAGAGGTTTCCGGCCAGCCCGGCCAGCAGCAGTAACGCCGCGAGTTGGAACAGCGTGGCCGCGATCACGAGCAAGGGCAGATGCAGCCAGACGGAACTCAACGTCAGCAGGATTACACCGAAGATGGCGCCGGCGGGCAGGCACGCCAGGTTTTTGCCCAGCAGGATGAGCCGCCGGTCCGCCGGCGAAAGGATCAGTGAACGGAACCCGTCGCGGTCCAGGCCAAACTGGTTGGCAAGAAACTGAATGAACATAAAAATCGAGAATGCCGCCACGCCAGTGGCGAGGAACGGTTTCACGGCGTCGGACAAATGGGGTGGGGAACGGAGAAAGACCATCGCTCCGATGATTCCCATCGAAAGGAAGGCGCTGCCCCAGGCCATTTTGACTTCCGGCGCGCGGAGCAGGGAACGGAAAGTGGCCAGCGCCAGTGCGGCCGCCTGTTCCGGCACGATGGGAAGATGCAGTTCGAGCAGCCCATTGCGGGATCCGGTCGGCGTGATCACGGCGGTGGCGCGGGCCGCCGGTTTGATTCGCGCCGGGGCGTTCCCGCCGGTTTGGCCATAGTAAAAACGCACCGTGCTGCGGTACGCGCGACGCAAACCGAGCGCGCCAATGCCGAGACAACCGAGCGTGCCGAGCAGCGCGGGCAGCACCTGACCCTCGGCCAGCCCCTGCGCGCCGACGGACACCCATAGCGGTGGGAGGAAACCTTGCGCCGCCGTCAGGTTGTTGAACATTTCCGCCTGCCGTGCAGCTTGCATCTCGCGCGGATGTCTTGGTTCCGAAGCGGCTGGATGATTCTGATAGAGGTTGAAGTACAGGTTGGGGCCCTGGCTCAGCAAAATGAACATGAAGGTGATGCCCATGATCATCGTGCGGCGGCGGCGGGGGTTGCTCATCAGCGTCGCCAGCCAGCCGCGCAAACAATACGTCCATGCCGTGATCATAAAGACCATGCTCAAGGCCAGGGGGACCAGCAGCACCATTTCCGGCCCGCGGGCAAACACCAGACCCAGGGCCAGCCCCAACATCAAGGGGACGCCGACGATGATGCTCAACGCGAAGTGCGACACGAGGTAATTGACGACGAACATCTGGCCCAGCGCGACCGGCAGGTGCATGAGACGTTGCAGATCAATGCTCTCGGAGCGTTGCAATTCGGCAAGCAGTCCCAGCATCCAGAAGAAAAAGAATCCGACGGTGACGCCGAACCAGATTTCCATGATGACGGTTGGTGATGCCTGGGCCAGGCCGAAGGCCGCGCCGAGCAAGGCCCCCGCGAAGCACAGCCCGCCCAGCATGATCGCGCCCAGGCCGGCCATCACCGCGATGAAGGCGCCCAGGCCGCCGCTGCGCGCCCACTGGTTGCGCGTGAGCCGCCAGCGCAGCCAGAGGACCGTCTGGAGTTGATCCCAGTTCATTCAGGCCTCCAACCAGCTCAATTTCTGGACCTCGTGTCCTTCGCCACCGACCACGGCGAGGAATTTGTCCTCCAGCGAGCCATCCCGATGCAGTTCTTCCATCGTACCCTGGTGAACCAGCCGTCCCTGCGCAATGATGCCGACGTCCGAACAAAGTTTCTCGACGATCTCCAGCACGTGCGAGGTGAGGAAGACCGTCGCGCCGCGACCGACGCATTGCTTGAGCGTGTCGCGCAACACCCGCGATGCCACCGCGTCCACGCCCTCGAAGGGTTCGTCAAGGAACAGGAGATCCGGATTGGGAATCAAGGCGGCGGCCAGGGCGAGTTTTTTCTTCATGCCATGCGAAAATTCGAGCGTGAGCTTCTTCTCTTCGTGCGCCAGGTCCATCATGGCGAGCAGTTCGTTGCAGCGGTTGCGCACCAGGTCGCGGGGCAGCAGATACATGCGACCGATGAAGGTGAGGAATTCGCGCGCGGTCAGGTTGTCGAACAGCGCGAGGTTTTCCGGGACCACGCCGATGCGACGTTTGACTTCGAGTGCCCGGCGCGGGTCACCCATGTCCTCGCCCAGGATGCGCATGGCGCCGGAGGTGGGCGCCAGCAGGCCGGTAAGCATCTTGATGGTGGTGGATTTGCCGGCGCCGTTGGGGCCAAGAAAGCCGTAGAAACGTCCGGACTCGACGCGGAGGTTCAATTCATTGACGGCGCGAAACTTACCGAAATCGCGCGTCAGGTTGGAGGTTTCGATGGCGACATTCATGGGGCGGCAATGGAGCGGAAGCTATCGGTCGCCGGCGGCGGGAGCAATCGCAAAGAGAACCCGGCGGGGGGCGGTGCATCTCAATTTTTGAACAAATGCAAATGGCATGTCCCAAAGGGACATTTTGAAAATAGCCCGGTGTTTCAACCCCTGGACATGACAAAAAAGGGCATAAGTCCCACAGGGACGGCCGAAAGAAGCGTTGTATTTCAGCCGTTCCTACGGGACGTGACGTTCTTCCCATCCTTCCCGGCGTTGAAACACCGGGCTATTTTCAATGGTTCCTTCAGAACCACGAACGGCTGCTCACTAACTCACGCTCGCCCTGACCGGGGCGTTGTGGTTGACCTTTCCGCTGCACCAACAAAGGCCAAAATCACTTCCCCAGATATTTTGAAGGATTGCGTATCCGGTCGAGTCGTTCGGCCTCGCGCTCGTTCCATGCGACCTGACGCTGATGTTGTTTGACGGCCTTCGCGATGGTTTGGGGAAAGAAACAGACCTGTTTCACCAGTTGAATGAGGGTCAGGCAGATGAGCTTCAGGGTTGGCATAAAGCGGCGTTACCCGGTCAGCGTTCGTTATAGAACAGGGTGCAGAAAATGACGATGGATGACTCGTCCGTTCGGGGCATGGCATTTGGCTCGGCGGGCGAAACCAGGGTGCTCATGTGCGAGGACACCAGCCGCAGGTCCGGGTGCAGCTCAAGAAACTGGTTGAGCTGTTCTTCCAGGGCGGTCGCCGGAGATTTGCCGGATGGCAGCTTGTGGAGAACGACTTCGAATGTTTTTGCTTTCATGAGCCAGCCGATCTCCGCCCCATGGCTCTTTCAAATGGAAAGAGAACCGACTCCGTGGCCGGCATCGGCGCTTCCGGGCCACCTTCGCCTTCAAATCTGTCAATCTCCTCCGGTTCAACCGCCGTCACCGTTGCGCCATTTTCCGGATGCGGGGACTGCAGGTTTGTGCCGGCCGGGAGATGGCTTTTCGCCGTCCAGCCCCTGGAACGTTCCAAGAGCAGCGGGTGCTCATAGTGCAGACACATGACATCAGGGTACAGGTCAAAGCGCATATTGCTTGTTTCGCGAACCGAAGGGCCATGGTGTCAGGGTAGCGGCCTGACCTGGTGGGCAGCCGGATGCTCTTTCCTGCCGGCATCCGCTCCGACCCGACCGTCAGGCCCGTTTGGGGTTCACCGCCAGCAGCACAATGCCACCGACAAGTGCCAGTGCTCCGGCAACGGGTGGGATAAAGTGGTTGGCAGTGGTTTCAAAGTGCATTCCCAGGAACTCGACCGGCTTGCCCGGAGTCGTGAAGGTGATGCCGGAGTAAGCGAGCACCACGATGCCCAGGGTGACCAGAAGGACGGCGACAATGGTTTTTGTATTCATATTGAACCTTCGGCTTGATTGCTTTCGGTTGGTTTGCTGGCTGGCGCGTTTTCGCGCCAGCCAGCAATCGGTCATGATTTACCGGTCGGCCAACGGCACGACGACGGTCATGTTGTTGATCACACTGTTCACGCCGTTGATGTCCGTGACGAGCTTGGTGACCAGGCTCTTTTCGGCGTTATTTTTGGCAACGCCGCCCACCGTGACGACGCCGTCCGCCGTTGAAACGCTGGTATGCAGGGCGCTGGTGGAGTGGTGCGAAAGCAGCGACGACCTGACTTGAGCCGTGATGGAGGCGTCATCAATTTTGTCGCCGATGGTTGCGTCTTGTGAAGCCGGGATATTGGCGATCGTCATCTGATTCTTGACCGTTTTGACATTGTCAACGTCCTTGGCGTATTCGGTGGTGAGTTCCTTTTCCGCGAGGCTGGAGGCTTGACCGGTCAAGGTGACGATGCCATTGGTCACATTCACCGTTGTGCCGGTGGCGCTCACGTTGCGATGGAACAGCAGGGCGGATTTCACCTTCAAACCGATCCAGCTGTCCGAGTGTTCGGCGGGTTGTTCGCCTTTGACCAGCAGTTGATTGTCCACGCTGGTGACGCCGGGCAGACTCGCCACGGTGTCCTGGGCCAGCGATTTGTCAGATGCCTTGTTCACCGTTCCGGTCAGGGTGACGGCGCCGTCCTTGGATTCGGTCTTGATGGAATCATCCTTGAGGTAGGTTTTGAACACATAAGACTTTGCAGCGGAGGACTCAATGCGGTCGTCCGTATCGGCGGCGCGCAAAGGCGCGCTGGTGATGAACAGGGCGCTCGCGGCTGCCAGGAGTGCGAGCGGGTAAGTTGGTTTCATTTTCATGATGCTTTTACTTTCGGTTTTTGCTTTGTTTATTGATGTTTTAATAAGGACAGCAAGCTACGTTGCCGGTTTGCCTGGCGCCATGGGGTGTAACCCTACCGGGCACTTTTTGGAATCGCCCGATCGATGAAGCCTGATTGCCTTGAACCTCATTTCGGCGGATGAAGACTTTTCGCCGGCTGTTTTTCTGGCGTGGTGGTTTGGGGCAGGGGATGTGATGGCGGCGGATTGGTCGGGTTCACGTATTTGCGCACAAACCAGTTCCGTTGCATCGCTTCCACCAACCGCTCGATTTCGCGCATCGAATTCTGTGTTTGCCGGACCAGCCCGGGCAGATCTTTCGCCTCGTCGGCCATGGCATCAGTGATCTCCGGCAGGCGCGCCGTGCCGCCCCGGACATTCTTCAGCACGGCATCCAGGTTCGTCACCATGCCTTGCAACTCGCTCATGGTTGCGTTCGCCCGCGTCAGGAGTTGCTGCGCCTCGTCCGCCAGGACCGGATCGGTGATCAGCTTGCCGGCCGTGCCTTTGCCCTGTTCGACGCCGGCCACGATGCCATCCAGGCGGGCAATCAACTGTTCCAACCGCGCCTGGGTGCTGATGAGATTCGTGCCGAGCAGGGTCCACGCCTCCAGGCCGGTACTGGTCTTTTTCAACACGGCCAGGCTCTGGCCGCGAATTTCCTCGACCGCCGCTTCCAAGGCGCTTCGAAATTGTTCCTTGCAGACGATGGAGGCATTGTCCTCCGCCAACGGCTCGCCCTGGCCGCGCGTGATTTCAAAAAACGAATCGCCGGCCACCCCGAATTTCATTTTGACCGCCGCCGACGAATCCACCCGGATGAACCGGAAGAAGTCGCGGCGGATGTTCGCCTCGGCTTCCATCCGTCCCGTCGAGTCCACAACGACATCGGCCACCGACCCCACCAGCGTGCCCAGAAAGTAAACCTCCGAGCCTTGCCGGATTCCCGCGGCGCCGGCTTCGGGCAGGAGGATGCGCAGGGTGACCCGGCTTTTGAACCAGCGCTGGCTGTGACCCGCCCAAACGATGGTGGCGATCAGGACGGCGACGACGACGAGCACGAAGGTGCCGGTGATTTCGTTGACGCGCCGGAATTTGAAACGTTCTTCCATCAGGTTGGCTCGTTGGCCGCACCCATCCCGTGATGAAGATTCGAAAAATGCGGGGTTAAATTCATGATCACAGGTAGGTCAGCAGCGACACCACGGAGGAGATGACAAACAATCCGGCGACCGAGCGGGTGAGTGCCCGTTGGGTGGCCTGGGGGATTTGCGCGACCGATCCGCCGACACCCAGCCCGCCAACGCAGCAGGAAGTGCTGGCAAACAGGGCTGGCACGATGCTTTTGGCGAGGACGTTGAACACGTCTTTGGGCTGGACCGCGCGCGAGACGGTGTCGGCGAACAAAAGTAAATCACGACTGCCCTTGCCCGTCCAGGCCGCGAACAGGTAACCGCTCACGAAGGCGACCAGGATAAACACAATTGTCAGGCAGAAGGTGGAGACCACCGTGCCCAGCACCCGCGGGATTACGAGTTGCAGGAACGGATCGCCGTTTTGGGCCTCAAGCGCCCGAACGTCCCCATTGAGCTTGAGGATTCCCAGTTCGGTCGTCATGGCGCTGCCGCTGCGGACGATCACCACGAGGTTGATCAGCACCGGGCCGAGTTCGCGGGCCACGACGGCCACCAGCAGCGGACCGAGCAGTTGTGACTGCCCGGCTTCACCGACCCAGAAGGTGAGCTGTACCACCACCGATATGCCGACGAACACCGCCACCGCACCTACAAACCAGAGTGGCTCGACGCCGATGGCCAGGATCTGCAGGGCAAATGCCTTCCGCACCGGACGCGCCCAATATCGGGGACAAAGACCGGTGAAAAGCACCGTCCCAATCACGGCAGCTGCATGCCGCACCTCCTCCCATTGCGTTCGCACGAAGCTGCCCACACCGGCCAGCGTTTGCAGGGAGAGGCGGTTCCACGCGCCCGCCCGGCCGGCTGATTTTGCGACAGAATGATTCATGGGGATCTGCGCATAAAACAGGGTTGTTTCATCGGGAGAGAAGCTCGCTGGCAGGCGACATCGCCGGGATGCGGTCGCAAACAGCCTTGATTGAAACCAGTATCGGCACCGATAACAGGGCGCCGGGCACGCCCCAGAGCCACATCCAGAAGATCAGGGAAACAAAAATGACCACGGGATTGAGCGTGAAGCGGCGTCCGAGCAACACCGGTGTGATAAGGTTCGCCTCCAGCAGATGGAGCACGAGGTACCAGGCGGGCGGCAGGAGTCCGCTCCCCAGGGTGTTAAACTCGAGCAGCCCGACCGTGCCCAGCACAGCAACTCCGGCGACCGGGCCAAAGTAAGGCACAAAGTTCAGCACGGCTACGAACATTCCCCACATCGCGGCATTGGGCACCCCCATGAAATAAAGCCCTCCACTCACGGCCAGACCCAGGCCCAGGTTGATCAACGAAACGGAGAACAGATAATTGGAAATGTTTTGCTGGATCTCGTGGCTGAGTTCGACGGCACTCTTCTTGTCGCGCAACGTGGGCATCACGTGGACAAGCTTTTGCAGGAACAGGTCGCCGGAGGCCAGCAACAGATAAACCAGCACCATCGTCTCACCAATGCCCACCATGAGCGTCCCCGTCCAGTTCAGGATGGAACTGGCGCCCTGGTTGCTTTTGATTTCCACCATGGGGATTTTCGTTTGTTCCGCCTTCTTTTCCTCCTCGGTCGCGCCCAGGTTGTTCACTGCCGCCGCCGCCTGGTTGAAGCGTCCGATACGCGGGAAGATGTTTTGAACCCGCTGCCTTAGTTCGGTCATGTGTTGGGGTGCTTCGTTCATCCATTGCAATGCCGGACGCCCCAATTGATAGAAACCAATTCCGACGGCGGTCACCAGCAATCCCAGCACCACCGCGGCCGAGAGCGCCGGTGGAATATGGCAGTACGACAACCAGCGGATGAGCGGTTTCAACGTCATGGCGGCAACACAAGCCAGGAAGATCGGCAGGATCACCGGACGCGCAAAATAGAGAAAGGCAATCGTCCCCAGCACAATCATGACGATCTGCAACGGCGTTCCTTTGGGCGCCGCTAAACCGGTTGGTTCCGCGGACAGCGGCGCGCCGTGGAGGGCAGTATCCCGCAGTGCGGCCGTGACCGCCGGGTCATGGTTGGCCGCAATGGGCTGGAGGATCGTGGCGGCGTCCATATTCAATGCATCCGGCAGCCGGTCATTGTGATTGCGTGCGGGGGCCGGAGACCAACCTCCGGACGATTACTGGTGATCTTTGTTCCCGCGGTTCTGGTCCGGCGGGTTCTGTCCATTTTGGTCGTTTGCGGCCGGCTTCTCCCGGGCGGGCGGCGATTCTTTTCGGTTCGATGGCTGGACAGGATTTTCCGGTTTGACCGAATGTTTGTCGGCCTGCGGCGGGGTTGGTTCCTTGATCGCCGGGGGGTGATTGCCTTCCGGCCTGGCTTCCGGTTTCAATTCCGGAGTGGTGGTGACCGGCCGGTGTTTCTCAACCGGCACTTCGTTATGCTTCGGGTCGGGCGCTGCCGGCTCCGCCAGGGCGGCGGCCGGGTTTTCAGTTCGCGGCGACTCGTGGGTCACAGCCGCTTTCCTTTCGTCGGGTGCGTTCTCATTGCGAACCGGCGATGGGGGCTTGTTCTCGCCGGGCGCTGCCTGGGTTCGTTGCCGGGCGACGACGGGGGCCTCCTCCTTGTGGCGCAACTCACGGACCGCGACCTGTTGGACCTTTCGTCCGCTGGCCTTTTCGATGGCCGCAGTGGCCGGCGCTTCGTTGATCACAGTCTTGTTGATGATGGTGGTGTTATTGACGATCACGGTGGAACGGCGAACGGGCTCCGTGAAATGCCGTTCTTCGACAAAGACATAAGCTCGTGGCGAGATGACTCTCACGCCCGGCGGGTACATCGGCGCCCAGCCGATGTAACCACCACCACTATGCCAGGAAACCCAGGCCGGTGCCCATTGCGTCTGTGGCACCCAATACCAGCCATATTGATCCGTGAAATCCCAGCGACCATAGTGATACGTGGCCCAGGCCCATGGCTCGTCACTGACCCAATACCAGCCGTCGTCGGTTCTCTGCCAATAACCCTCGGAATAGGGACGCCAATCACGATCAACGTGGCCTGGCCGCCAGCAGCGGCCATAGGAACCGATCACCAACCATTCGCCTTGCGGAGCGAGTGGCTCGTAAAAATCACTTTCGGTGCGGATCTCCACCGAGGGGAGCGCCACACTCACCCCGACCGATACCGACGGTTGCCCGTTACTGGTGCATACGAGCAGCGCGCTGCACAGCGCGATTCCGAATTTGCTGCTCAAATATTTGGTTGGGTTCATGTGATTCGCTTTCTGTGTTTCTGGCGTTGACCGGTTGCCCGTTTCGAAAAGGTTCTTGTTTTTCATACCTGGCTTTGCTTTCTGGTGGCCGTGACCCGGCCGGTTGGGTCCGGACCCTGACGCGTTTCTCGGATCATGGTCGGGTGGTGTCCTGATTTGCCGGAGCGCGGGACATTGTTCCGCGTTCTGCCCCGTTCAAGTCAGGACCCCAAACGAAATTGCAATGACTGGCGCAGGGAATGGCCTCCGCTTGGAATCGCGGTGATCACCAGGAGGAAATGAGGCAAACCCGCTCTCCGGCAGAAATCGTCCTCAACACCAGTCAAAAGCATGAATCATAAATTTGCGCTGGCTGCCGGCGGCAGTGTCGGCCTGGCCGCCGCCGCCCGATGCCAGCAATGGCTGCTTCAGGGCGCGATTTTGTCGCTCACCCACTGACGCGCTTGTTGGAAACCATCTTTCGTTGATTGATAGGCTGTCGCAAAGCCGCTTTTGACCGTGTCCCAGGTGGACTCGGTGGCGTTTTTGGCCTCGTCCAGCTGCTTGTTCAACTGGGTCGCCTGGTCGCGCAGCGCTTGGAGCTTGGGTTTGGCCTCGGCCTTGACGGCGTCGGAGGAGCTGTCAATTTTGGCGGAAAGCTGGTCCAAATCCCGATTAAGATTGTCCAATTGGCCTTGCATGGTTTTGACGAATTCATCCTTCTGCGCGAAGGTGTAATTTTTCATGTCCTGCGAGGCTTCCTTGGTTTCGGCCTTGACGGTCTCAATCTGCTGGGAGGCGGTTTGCTGCTTGTCGCAGCCCACGGCCAGGGCGGCGATGGAAAGAAAGGTGAGAACGAGGGTTTTGTTTTTCATAGCATCGATTTTCGTTGCGGGTTTGGTTGGTTGTTTCATTTCGTCAATTTGGCGAAAGCTACGCTGCCGGGCGGTTGTTCGCCATGGGGTGTAACCCTACCGCGAGTCCTGGCAGCGCGCTCGAAAGCACTGTTCGGTTGACGATTCACCTGGAAATAGAAAAACGCCGGCGGACTTTCCGCCGGCGGAGCAGGGGAGGCGCCCGTTAGAAAGCGAAACGCAGGCCGGCCCGGGCGACGCCGTAATATTTGGTTTCATTTGGCCAAACGGCGCGGGCATCCAGGAATATTCCCACGTGTTGGGTGAAACGATATTCCAAACCGGCGCCGGCCTGGCCAAACCACAGCTTGGCCGCATCGAACTGGTGACCGCCACCGCCAAAGACGTAAGGGGCGATTCCACTTTGACCCAGCGGGAGACGCAGAATCAAACTGCCCGAAGCGTTGTCGATAAAAACCCCGGAGGTGTTTTCGGAGTAGGCCTCGGCGCCAAGGCCGATGTTTTGGGTGATGAAGTAATTGACCCCAGCTCCGGCGCCAAACTCGGTGTTTTGCCGGATCCGGTTGTTGGACAGATGGTCGAGGGTGTAGGCCCCGACGGAAGCCGTCCCGAACCCGTCCACGGATAGTTCATAAGCCTGGTAAAGATCACCCTGGGTGTTGCTCACGTTATTCTGGCCCCAGGCTGCCTTTGCGGCCAGCATCAGGATGGCTCCGCCAACAAACAGTTTGTTTTTCATACGTTGTTTTTCCGTTTTTGGTTTTAACATTGCCCGAAGGCTACAATATGGATCGCCCGTTCTCCATGGGGTGTAACCCTACCGGGAGTCAAAAAGCCAACTCTCGGCCAGGGTCCCTAAAACCAGACAGGTCGGCGACGGTTTCGACGATCCGGGATTTGAATGAGCCGCGTTGCTAAGCCCAGGGTTTTCTCAATCGGACCATCTCGATTCACGCGTGAAGCTGGCCGGTCGCTGAGAGAGCGCCAAGTCTCCGGGTCAGGCGCAGGTTCTCGGCGGCATCCACCGGGCAGTCGATGATGGTGAGTTTGTTTGAGTTCAACGCGGCGGACAGTGCGGGCGCCAGTTCGTCCGCCGATTCGATGCGACAGCCGTTTGCGCCGAAGCTCTCCGCGTATTCCACAAAATCCGGGTTATTGAAGTCCACGAAGGCCGCCCGGTCGAAGTGTTGCATTTGCTTCCAGCGAATCAGGCCGTAGCTATGATCGTTGAACACAAGCACCACGAAGGGCGTTTCCAGGCGCGCGGCGGTCTCCAATTCCTGCGAGTTCATCAGAAAACCTCCATCACCGGTTACTGCCACCACGCGGCGGCGCGGATGCACCAGTTTGGCCGCCACGGCTCCCGGCACGGCCATGCCCATCGCCGCAAAACCATTCGAAATGATGCAGGTATTGGGCTGAAGGCACGGGAAAAGGCGCGCCAGCCAAAGTTTGTGCGCTCCCACGTCAGAAATGACAATGTCCTCGGCGGCCAGCGCGGAACGGAGGTCGGCGAGGATTCTTTGCGGCTTCAACGGGAAGGAGGTGTCGCGACGGCCCAGTTCCAGTTCGTCAAACAGCAGTTGTCGAAAGCGCGCTCCGTGCGGGGTGGAGCACGGGGTGGACAGCTTTGCCAGCGAATCGAGCGACGAGGCGATGTCGCCCACAACCCCGACGTTGACGATGTAGGCGGCGTCCACTTCGGCAGGCGCCATGTCCACATGAACAACCCTTTTGTCGCGTTTCGGGTTCCACGAACGCGGCGCGTACTCCACGACATCGTAACCGACGGCGATGACAACGTCGGCCTCCGCGAAGCCCTGGTTCACATAATCGGGCGTTTGCAATCCGATGGCGCCTCGCGCGAGCGGATGCGTGTCGGGAATGACCCCTTTGGCCATGAAGGTGGTGGCGACCGGGAGGTTCAGTTTTTCGGCGAACCGCACCAGCGCTTCCGAAGCGTGTCCACGAATGACGCCGTTACCGGCGAGCACGATCGGGCGCGCCGCCCCTGAAATAATGCGCGCGGCCTTTTCGATTTGTTCTGGCGCAGCGCCGCCCGGGTGGAGCCACTGCACGAGCAGCGGCTGACCGTCGGTTTCCATACGAGCCACATCCTCGGGGATTTCAATGTGCGTGGCGCCGGGCTTTTCGGATTGGGCCAGCTTGAAGGCTTTGCGGAAGGCTTCGGGGATGATGTCGGGTATGGGCAGGCTGGTGTTCCATTTTGTCACCGGGCGGAACAAGGTAACGATGTCCAGATGCTGGTGCGATTCCTTGTGCATCCGGTCGTGGCCGGCCTGGGCGGTGAGCGCCACGAGCGGGGCGCGGTCCATGTTGGCATCGGCCACGCCGGTGATGAGATTTGTCGCGCCTGGCCCCAACGTGGACAGACACACTCCTGCTTTGCCGGTCAGGCGGCCATACACATCGGCCATGAACGCCGCGCCCTGCTCATGGCGCGTCATGACGAAGCGGATGGACGAGCCGAGCAGAGCGTCGAGCAAATCGATGTTTTCCTCGCCCGGCACGCCGAAAATGTATTCAACACCTTCGTTCTCCAGGCATTTCACAACAAGTTCGGAGGCTTTCATGGTCGAGTTGCCCGGCCCGGCGCTGGATCCAGGCTAATCGGGTTGGATCCCGATCGAGTTGGTCGGCGATGATTTTGTTTTCGACAGCAACAGCCCGAATACTTCCTGATAAAGGTTCTGCATATCCTTGCTCACGCCTGCCAACGCCCGGGCGCGATCGGGTTGAGACTCGTTTTCGCCGGCGACTTGTGCCAGATGCCAGGCATAACTCAGCGCCTCGGTCTGGGTGAGCAGCAAGGTCAGCTCGAATTCGTCGCCGCTCTCGCCCAATAATTCCTTCTGTTTGGTGGACCCAATCGCATCGCGTGTGGCTGCCTCTCCGGGTGGCAGCCGGATGTCGTCCAGGTTGATCGAAGGATCGTTCCTGGAGAATTCCTCCAGCAGTTTCGAGCCGGTCGCGGAATTGGCGGCAATTTTCTTGATCAGGTTCCGGACATCGGAATGCTCCCGCTTGATGAAGCGCAGCATGCTGACATCCTTTTCTTCATCCAGGAGTTGATGGAGCAAGCTGTAGCAATTGTTTCGCGTCGGCGGCGCCGCACTGCTCCCGGACGCGGGCCGGGCCTTGGGCGATTGACAGCCGGTCAGAACCCCAGCGACCGATAACATCACCACAAGCAAGGGGAAGATGATCTTCATAGTGGCTTCAGGATGGGATAGGAAGATTCACTCCTTCCGCTTGTGCTTGTCCTGGTAATCTTTCCAAAGAATGCCCAGGACCAGCCAGCCACTCCCGCCCAGGGCAACCAAAAAACAAATCATGGCAATGCCGGGGTAGCCAAAAATCTGGAAGGCGGAGTTGATGCGCATCATCAGCGCCGCCCCAACGATCAGCGCGGCGAGAATTATGCCGGTGGTGACCCGATTGGCGATTTTCTCAAAGCCGTTGAGCAAATAACGCGCGTCGGGAGTTTTGACATTTACTTCCAATTCCGAATTGCCAACGACGTCCAAAATCTTGTTTACGCGCCCGGGCAGGCCGCTGACAAAATCCTTCATTTCGAGAAACGATCCCAGCAAATTTCCCGGCGAAGCGGTTTTGCGCATCCGGGTGGCCATGATTTCGGCGACATTCCGGCGTACGGAAGCGTTGGTATTGAAATTCGGACATAAAATTTTCCCGATCCCCTCCAATTGCAGCAGGGTTTTCCCCAGCAGGGTCAATTCGGTGGGAACGTAAAGTCCGGTTTCGGCCGCCGTTCGGGACACAGCCATCAAGGCTTTGCCCACGTCCTGGCGGTCCAAGGTCTGGTTCCGCTGTTCGGAAACAAATTCCGTCGCTTTTTTGGTGAACTCCATCTCGTCGAAGTCATCCGCGGTTTCGCTGATGCGCAGAACAATTTTTACCGCTTCATCGCCGTTGCCTTCGCTGATGGCCAGCAACAACCGCAATAAATGTTCCTGCATGTCTGAACCCACCCGCCCGGTCATGCCCAGATCCAGCAACGCCACGCGTCCGTCGTCCGTAAGAAAAACGTTGCCCGGATGCGGATCGGCATGAAAAAAGCCGTCAATCAACACCTGTTTCAGATACGCCTTGAACAGTTCCTCGGCCAGAACATCACCGTTCATGTCCAGTTGCGCGATGGGACTGAGCGTGGTGATTTTTGTTCCGCTGACATAATCCATCGTCAACACGCTGCGCGAGCTGTAATCCAGCACGGGCAGCGGAACCAGCAGGTGCGTAAATTCCTTCAGATTATTGGCCAGCGTGGTCAGATTGGACGCTTCCCGTTGATAATCCAGTTCCTGCAGGATGGAACTTTTGAATTCCGCGAGGATCTTTCCGAGACGATAACGGCGGCCAATATCGGTATGTTCGTCAAAAAAATCCGCGATTTCCTCAAGCACTTCAAAATCGTCCGCGATTTGTTTGCGGATTTCCGGTCGTTGCACTTTCACGACGACGGGGCGCCCGTCGCGCAAGGCTGCGCGATGCACCTGTCCGAGCGACGCGGCGGCCAGATGTTTTTCTTCAAAAAACGAGAACGCCTTGGAGATGCGGACGCCGAGTTCGCTCGCGACAATTTGTTCCACTTCGGCGTAAGGAAACGGTTTGACCTTGTCCTGCAAACGCGCGAGCGCCTTCAAATAGGATTCCGGCAAAAGGTCGGCGCGGGTGGAAAGCAACTGGCCGAATTTGATGAAGGTCGGCCCCATTTTTTCCAAATCGTCGGCCAATGCTTCCGGGGCGGACTGGCCGGGTTTGGCGGCCAAAGGTGTTTTATCACCGCCTGCCGCCTCCTGGTCAAATTCCCGGGCCAGATCGGCATGGCCGTATTTCCAAAAAAGCAACGCGATGTCCTTGTAGCGCTTGAGGTGATGCGGTTTTAAGGACAATTTCATACTTTTTTTCTTGGGACCATTACCGCAAATGAATCCTGTTTCTGCCCCCCCTCTGCCGGAAACTTTCAGGTCCGGCTGCGTCGGGAATCTTCGCCTGAAAGACCCAAGCGTTGGCGAAGCAACCGATGATCTCCGCAATCATAAAATGGACGTCCTGACGTCCAGTGGCACCAGGAGAACAGAATTGAAATCGCCAAAT
>Ga0265320_10001237_pt1 | contig 18762 bp, 16 predicted proteins | sample 4827metaG_FD_202087 | JGI IMG/M metagenome (GOLD analysis project Ga0265320, IMG submission 202087) | Rhizosphere microbial communities from Carex aquatilis grown in University of Washington, Seatle, WA, United States - 4-8-27 metaG | ecosystem: Host-associated > Plants > Roots > Rhizosphere >...
TGGGTGGCCTTCGCCCCGAGATCGCCCCGCAGGGAGTTGGTGAAGAGAATATAGGTGTCTGGGTACTCTTCCCTCAGTCCGCAGAAAAATTCTCTTTGGGCGGACGATGTTTCCGGCACGGCGAGGTAGCGGTCGCCCACAGACAACTTCTCCAGAAGCGGCAGAAAAGCGGCGGGGGCGAGCAACGTGAGTTCCGCCTCCGGCCGGCCCTTGCGCAACGCGCGCAGGAGCGGGAGCGCCATCACCACATCGCCCAGCCAATTGGGCAAACGGATGAAAAAACGGGTGCCGCGCGGCGGCGTGGCAAGGCCGAGGCTGGCCAATTGCGGCGCAAGCAAATCGCGTTTCGATTCGAGACGAAAACGGCGGACGGGGTTGTCTTGGTGGCGCCAGCGGGAATGGAGCCAAAGCCAGTCAGCGCAATATTCGTCGCTGCCGCGGAGTTTCTGTTCCAACCAGCGATTGAAGCCGAAGAGAACGGCGTGGCTTTCGGGCGGGGCATCGAGAAATTCGCCATGGAGGGTGGCGCGCATGAAGCCGGTGCGCTGGGGATAAATGAAGCAGCTTCGAGCATGGCATTTCTCGACAATGACCCCGGCCAAATCGGTGGTGGAGCAGACCCGCCCCATAAACAGACTCAGCGCGCCGCGGTCGCCGGCGTTTTGGTCAAAAAGCACGACGACCGCGCCGCCGTGGCGGACGATGTCCACGGCCTTGATCAACCCTTCCTTGCGCGAGAGCAGTTTCAAGCCCCAGCGTTCGCGGGTTTTTTTGACCCAGTTATCCATGCCGGCGATGTCGAGAGGCCGGTAAATGGCCCCTAAAGGCGGCAGCGGGCCGCCATAGAGCATCGGCACGAGCGTATTGGCCTCCATTAGGCAGAAATGGGGCGAAAGCACGACCATCGGGCTGGGCGCAGCCTGGCAATCCTTGAGCAGTTGTCGAAAATCCTCGTGCAAGGTGAACTGACGTTGCAGGCGGTTTTTCGAGAAATAGGGTGAGGCCAGGACGAAAAGGACCATTTCGAGGCTGCGGCAGGTGGATTCAAGCGCCATCGCCCGGCGCCAGGCCTCCGTTTTGTCTGGAAACGCGTGGTGGAGGTTGCTCCGCAGGGTGTGCCGGCGGCGGCTGGGAACAGTGGCGACGAGCCAGCCCAGCATCCGGCAGCCCGCCGCAAGGAAGCCCTCGGGGAGCACCGCGAGCGTGTAGCCCAGTCCTGCGAGTAGGTAATAAAGCACGAAAATAGGTTGGATTTACGGCACGGCCCCGGCATCGTGCGGGTTGCCACTCATTTTGAAATGACTCGCGTCCTGATTATCAAGCCTTCTTCGCTGGGAGACATCATCCACGGCCTCCAGGTTGCGCAGTCTTTGCGCGCGCAAAATCCGGAAGTGGAGATAGACTGGGTGGCGGCCAAGGCCTTTGCGCCCCTCGTGCAAGCGTGCTCCGCGGTGGACCGGGTCTATGAATTTGATCGCAAGGGGTCGCTGGCTTCCTTTGCGCGGCTGGGGAAGGAAATTCGCCGGGAGAAGTTCGATTGGGCACTCGATATGCAGGGGCTGGCCCGGAGTGCCTTGCTGCTGGCGGCCGCCCGGGCCAAGCGCAAAGCGGGCCGGGCGGATGGGCGCGAAGGCTCAAAGCTGCTCGTGCGGGACAAGCCGGCCCTGCCGCCCAAGGGCCATCTTTCGCACGCACTCGAGATCTTGCTGCAATTCTTGCCGTTGCTGGATTTGCGCGCGGAATTGACCGCTGCGCCGCTGGGGTTTTTGCATTCGGAGCATCCGGCGCTGTCGGCGGATCTGGCGGAGTGGCGGCCCATCCTCATTTTCCCGGACAGCCGCGTGAAGAAAAAGGAATGGTCCGGCTTTCCGGAATTGACCGCCCAGCTGTTAAAAAAGCATCCGGAAATCCCCATCGTCTGGGCGGGCAGCGGGGGGCCGGAGCCGGATTTGGACTGGCCGGAGGACCGGTTTGTGAATTTGTTGGGACGCACGCGCCTGGAGCAATTGCCGGAAGTCATCGCCGCCGCGCGCCTGGTCATTTGCAATGACAGTGGCCCAATGCACCTGGCCGCGGCGATGCATAAACCGGTGGTGGCCCTTTTTGGCCCGACCGACCACGAACGCTTCGGTCCATACCCCCTGGACAGCCCCCGGCATACAATTGTACGCGCTCCACTGGGGAAACTGGCGAAATTGGGGGTGGATGTGGTGGCGATGAACGTCGAGCAGGCATTGAAGAAATAGGGCACGTCAAATTTACCGGCCAACCCCATACTGGTCGCCGACCGCGATGACTTTGCCGTCGCGGAAGTCCACTTCGATCATTTGGCGGCTGCCGGTGACGGTGCCGACTTTTTGCCTTGTTTTGGCGTCAAGGACATCGATGGGTATCTTGGGGTCATCGCCGTACATGGGGTAAACGAAGCGGCCGTCAATGGAGCAGGTCACCCAGTGGGTCGGCTGGCCAACTTTGACATCGGCGATTTGTTTGGGAGGAGAGACCGTGTTGTCAAAAACGTGGATATAGGGATTGCCAGCATCACAGACCCAGAGTTCCTTACCATCCGGAGTGAGCGCGATGCCGTGGCTGGGATGGGTGGTCGTGGTAGACTCTTTGAAGCCGGAGATGGGCACGTCGTAGAGGATTTTCCCCGTTTTCAAATCCGCGACTTGAAATCCAAAGAAGTGATTAGTCTGCATGTAGACGCGGGTTTCTTTGGCATCAATGGTGAAGGGCCGGCACACATCACGAAACGGGCCGACCTGCTGGATGACCTTGTCGGTCGCGGTGTCCACGACGAAGAGCATGTTCGTCAACACGCAGACGAGATAGCAATGAGTGCCGGAAAGATTGCAGAGGTTGTCGTGCGGGGCGGGGCCGGCGGTAATCTTGCCAAGGACGCTGCCAGTCAAGGCGTCAACGACGAGGTTGAAATCCGTGCCACCGTATTCCCAAGTGGGCATGTATATTTTCTTGCCATCGGCGGTCATGGCCGTGCGGTCCACCGCGGGCTCGTAGGATTTTTGCCAGAGGAGCTGATCGGTGTTCAAGTCGAGGCAATACATGGTGCCAGGATTCACGGGGTGTTCGATGTTTGAGCCGCCATTGTTGTTGTTCGAGACGTAGAGCCGTCCGGTGGTGGCGCTGGCGCAGATGCCCTTGAGGTCGGTGGCCTTGGGGACGGTTGCAATCGTCCGCACAAGCTTGTGGCCGTCGTCCATGTCGTAAACCTGAATGCCGGCGCCATCCACGGCGACATAGAGAAAGTGTTTAACGGGACTGGAACTTCCCGCTGTCGAACCCATGGGTTGGGCGCAGGCGGACCAAGCCAGCGGAAGCAGGGCGAGGGCGGTCAAGCAAAGCAGGCGGGGCAGACTGACGATCATCGAGAGGTGGGTGGCCAACAATTGGCGCATTCTGGTGGTTCTGCGGATGCTTGCAATAACTTCGTTTTAGGAAGTGCGGTGACTTAGCCCGCGCTTTCGTGACTCTGGCGAATCGGAAGCGCGGGCTAAAGCACCGCGCTACTCACCAGCCACTTCCCGATTTTCAGTCTCGTCAGCTTAAGCCAAAAACCCCATTCTGGGTGGCTTTCCTCCCATGATTGACCACAAGCTGCTTCGTGAAGAACCCGACCGCGTGCGCAAAGCCGTCGCCCGGAAGAAATTCACCGTGGACTTCGACACCGTGTTCGCCGCGGATGCCAAACGCCGGACCATGGTGGCCGAAGCGGAGAGCGCCCGCGCGGGGCAGAAGGCCGCCAACAACGACATGGCGAAACTCCCGAAGGGCTCGCCCGAGTTTCTGGCCAAGGTGGCCGAAATGAAGGCGCTGTCGGGCAAGGTGAAGGAACTCGAAGCCGCTGCCAAAGTGGCCGATGGGGAATGGGACAAGATCGCGCTGACGATTCCGAATCTGCCGCACGACAGCGTGCCCGATGGCCGCGCCGAGACGGACAATGTCACTGTGTCAACCTGGGGCGACCCGGCGTTGGCCTCGCCGCACGCGATTCCGCATTTCGACATTCCGTGGTTCTCGCAATTGATAGATTTCGAACGTGGCGTGAAAGTCACGGGCGCCGGATTTCCGTTTTATGTCGGCGACATGTCGCGGCTGGTGCGCGCGTTGATTAGTTTCTTTTTGGAAGAGGCTCGCGTGGCCGGCTACACGGAAGTCTGGTCGCCGCTCATGGTCAACCCGGCCAGCGCCACGGCGACGGGGCAGCTGCCGGACAAGGAGGGGCAAATGTATCATGACGCGGCGGGCGATTTCTATCTCATCCCCACGGCCGAGGTGCCAGTGACCAATTTCTTTCGCAATGAAATTTTGAACGAAAAAGACCTCCCGCTTTACCGCTGCGGCTATACGCCGTGCTTCCGCCGCGAGGCGGGCAGTTGGGGCGCGCACGTGCGCGGGCTTAACCGGCTGCACCAGTTCGACAAAGTTGAATTGGTCAAATGGACGAAACCCGAACAGAGTTTTGAGGAGCTGGAGAAATTACGCAACGACGCCGAGCGGCTGTTGCAAAAGCTTGGCTTGCCGTACCGCGTTCTCCTCATTTGCTCGGGTGACATTGGGTTTCCGCACGCCAAGCAATACGACTTGGAAGTCTGGGCGGCGGGGCAAAAGCGCTGGCTCGAAGTTTCGAGCTGTTCAAATTTCACGGACTTTCAGGCGCGACGCGCGGGAATTCGCTACCGTCCGGCGGATGGCAGCAAAGTCGAAGTCGTGCATACACTCAATGGTTCGGCGCTGGCCGTGCCGCGGGTGTTGGCGGCAATCCTGGAGAACAACCTCCAAGCGGACGGTAAGGTGAAGGTGCCCGAGGTCTTGCATGGATGGTATGGCGGCGAGTATATTGGGCGCAACCCCGCCTCCGCTTGAAGAAGACCCGTTCGAAAGTTTGGACCAAAGCCGTCGCGCAGATGGCCGATGCCATTCCGTCGGGGCGGCTGCATGCGCGGGTATTGAAGTGGCTGGAGTGTGAGGCGAAAAAGGACGAAACTTGGGCGGTGGCGGTGTCCGGTGGGGCGGATTCGGTGGCACTGCTGTTGCTGCTCTGGGCGCATTTCCCCAACAAGCGAAACGAGCTTCTGGTTCTGCACTACGATCATGGGCTGCGGCCAGATTCGGCGGCCGATGCGAAATTTGTGGAGGAATTGGCCAGTGAACTGGGCGTGGGTTTTGCGTCGGCCCGGCGGGCACCGCGCGGGGCGATCAACGAGGGTGCCTTGCGCGACGCCCGCATGGATTTTTTCCGCGCGCAACTCGCAGCGCGAAAAGCCCGCATAATTTTCTTTGGGCACCAATTGGAGGATATTGCCGAAACCATGCTCATCCGCCTGGCCCGCGGCAGTGGCGCGAGCGCCTTGTGCGCCCCGCGCCCGGTCCGTTTCTTTTCGGATGACGGTGGCATGGTGGCCTTGCGCCCGCTGCTGGACATCCGCCGCGGCGAATTGCGCGGAGCCTTGCAACGAGCAGGGGTGGTGTGGCGCGAGGATTCCACCAATGAACAGGGCCATTACCTGCGCAACCGGTTGCGCCACCAGGTCATTCCAGCTTGGCGGGCAGCGGAGCCCACGCGCAATTTGGATGCCGCCGCAGCCCGCGCCCGGGCGGCGTTGGAGGAAGAAGCCGACGCCCTCGAGGCCATCACCGGAAAGCTGTTGCACGATCTATTTCCAAGGGAATGTGCGCCCGGTTTGCCGCTGCCAGTCGGAACGTTCCCAAGCCAACACCGCGCCGTGGTCCGTCGGGCGCTGAATTGGTGGCTGGATTTAAACGAAAGGAAGGACCACCTTAACGCCAACGCCTTTAATCTATTGCTTGAAAAAGTCATGGCGGCACAATCGGGCCGCTGGAGTGCCGGGTCAGGCCGTTGGCTCGTCTTGGACAAATGCTGGCTGAGTTTGTCGGACGGCGCCATTGTCGTTTCATCATGGCCGCCAGTGGCAATATCCGCGGGTGGGGTGGCAACCTTGCCCAGCGGCGCCAAATTGGCTTCCCGTATTATCACCGTTTCCTGCAAGTTGCTGCAGGACCTCAAGGCAGGCAAAATTCGTCCTGCCCAAAAAACTTACCTCGCGTTACCGGCGGGATTCGCGTCTGAATCCAAATTCATCGTCCGCCCCTGGCAGCCGGGCGACCGTTACCGTCCCCTGGGTGCGCCCGGTCGGTCTAAACTGCAGGACTTGTTTACCGATAAAAAGATTCCCGCAAAGGAACGCCACCGCATTCCCGTTGTCTGTAACGCTGCCAATGAGCCGATTTGGGCACCCGGTTTGCCGCCGGCCCATTCGTACCGCCTGACCGCCGCGACGCGCGTGGCTCTGGAGTTGACTTATCGGCCACTTCCCAAGATAATTGACACCTTGAGCACCTAACATGAGCGATAATCCCAACACCCGCAAAAAACCGCCTGTCACCGGCGGCCAGCCCGACCGTTTTCAGCCCAAGGTGCTGCTGATCTGGCTCGTGATCTTTATTACGCTTATCGTGTTGTGGTCGGTCACGGTGCAACCGCAATCCACCAAGAGCGTCAAATTGACCACCCAGCAGTTGGTCCAGTACTTTGACAAGGGCTACATTAAGGAAATGCTCATCAAAGACGATCCGACGAGCGGCGGCGGTCCCGAATGGTATTTAATCAAAGGCACTTTGACGAGCGATGCCGTGGTTGACGCCACCGCTCTCGATAAAGCCGCCACGACCGACAAAACAACGGGTACGGACAAAGTTCCGCCGACCGATACCAAGGTCGCCGCCGAAACCGCCTTTACGGCCAATGGCCGCCTGACGGATTTGGATTATCAACATCTTAAATCGCGCTCGGATGTCGTCGTCAATGAAGCCCCGGGCACGAATCTTTTCCTCAATATTCTGATTGGCCTGCTGCCCTGGTTTATCATAGTACTGGTGCTTTATTATATTCTCATGCGCCAGTTCAAAATTGCCGGCCGCGGCGCCATGGCCTTTGGCAAGAGTCGCGCCCGCATGCTGACCCGGGACCGCGAACGCATCACTTTTGGCGATGTCGCCGGTTGTGACGAGGCCAAGGAGGAAGTGCAGGAAGTTGTTGAATTCCTCCGCGATCCGAAGAAGTTCCAACGCATCGGTGGTCGCATTCCCAAGGGCGTACTGATGGTCGGGCCCCCGGGCACCGGCAAAACCTTGCTGGCCCGCGCGGTGGCCGGTGAAGCCGAAGTGCCGTTCTTCAGCATTTCCGGTTCGGACTTTGTGGAAATGTTTGTGGGGGTTGGCGCGGCGCGCGTGCGTGACATGTTTGAGCAGGGCCGCAAAAACGCCCCGTGCATTATCTTTATTGACGAAATTGACGCGGTCGGCCGCCAGCGCGGCGCGGGCTGGGGTGGGGGCAATGACGAACGGGAACAGACCCTCAATTCCCTGCTGGTGGAAATGGACGGGTTTGACGGCCACGAGGGCGTCATCATCATCGCGGCCACCAACCGGCCGGACGTGCTGGACGGCGCCCTCATGCGCCCGGGTCGCTTTGACCGCCAGATCGTCATTGATTTGCCCGACCTCAATGGCCGCGCCGAAATTCTCCGCGTTCACGCCAAGAAAATCAAATTGGCCAAGGAAATTGACCTGACGCTCGTGGCCCGCAATACCCCGGGTCTCTCCGGCGCGGACCTGGCCAATTTGCTCAACGAATCCGCCCTGATTGCGGCGCGTTACAACAAAGCCGAAGTGTTCATGGCTGATATTGACGAGGCGCGCGAAAAAATCGCCTACGGCCGCGAGCGTCGCAGACTCATGGATGCCGATGACAAATTGATCGTCGCTTATCATGAAGCCGGCCATGCCATCGTCCAAGCGATCGTGGACGACGGCAAGTTGCCCCTGCACAAGGTGACGATCATTCCGCGCGGCCAGAGCCTCGGCAGCACGATGTTCGCGCCCACCAAGGACATTCTTAACCATGGGTACAAGCAGCTTGTCTCACGTCTGTGCACGCTGATGGGCGGTCGCGTGGCCGAAGAACTGAAATTTGGCAACACCACGAGCGGCGCCGCCGGGGACATCAAGATGGCCACAAAGCTCGCGCGCCAAATGGTGTGCGATTGGGGCATGAGCCCGATGGGTCCCGTGGCCTTTGGCGACAACCAGGACCAGATCTTTCTCGCCAAGGAAATCAGCCGTTCCCATAGCTACAGCGAAGAAACGGCGCGCAAAATTGATTTTGAAATCCACCGCCTCGTCGAGGAACAGTATGAGAAGGCGAAGGACATATTAACCAAGAACCGCGAGAATCTCGACAAAGTGGCGAATGCGCTGCTCGAGTACGAGACCATCGAAGGCAAGCACGTGCACGAAATCATTGACACCGGCGGCATTACTTCGCCGATTATTGCCAGCCTGCAGAAAAAAGTGCCACCAGCCACCGGCATTGAAATCTCCCCGGACAAAAAGCGCAAGGGCGAAGAACTCGGGCCCGGCCCGCAGCCCGCAGGCATGCCGGCGTAAGGATAAGGGCGACTGAGGCGATTGAGGCGATTGAGGCGACAAAGGGGAATGAGGCCACGGAAGATTGTTGCCAATGCGGATCGCTTTTGACCCTTGATTGGGCCCGATTCAAATCGCCCTCAAACTGTCGGGCGGTCTTGTTTTTCTTCATCGAATTCGGTAAATGCAATTGGACGGAGTGAATTGCCATGACTTCAGCCCAAATCGAAGACACCAAGCGCTATTGGCCGCGTTTAGCCGCGACGCTGCATGTCCCGAGTACTGAAATCGAATATGCAGACTTGGTACGCTTGCTCGACCAACTGGTCGACGAAGTCGGCGAAGATGAACGCATCCCCTAGCCTCGCTGATGGAGCAGATTGGGGTTCTAATCGAACGCTTTGAGGATAAGCACGTTCCGGAATTTCAGGCCTAGTCGCCCCCGCCCCCAAAGTCGCTTCAATCGCCTCAATTCCTTCCCCAAAAACTACTCTTCCAAGCGGGTCTTGGGGAGGCCAACCACGCGCCGGCCCTCTTTCCAAACGCCACGTTTCTTCATCAGCTCGACGCGTTCAAAGCGCTTGAGCACATTGCGTTTCTTGCCGGTGGCACCGGCGCCGAGGCGAAAACTGGGATGTTGGGACATGGCGAAAGGAGTGTGTAAAGGGTCAACATAAGCAAACCGCCCGCCCCTCTGCAACCGTAAAATCCGGAGATCTCACATTTCGCAGGGTGGGCTTGCCCCAGCACCCATTTTGGGTATTGTTAACCTTTCCGCCGGTTCCCGCCTGCCGCCATGAAGCCCTATTACCTGACCACCGCCATTGACTACGCCAATGGTTCGCCCCATCTCGGCCACGCCTATGAAAAGGTGCTGGCCGACACGGTCGCGCGCGTCCAACGGTTGCGGGGCCATCCGGTGCACTTCCTGACCGGGCTGGACGAACATGGCACGAAGGTCCAGCAATCCGCCAAGACCCGCGGCATTGAGCCCCAGGCGCTTTGTGACGCCGTGGCGGTGGAATTCAAGGGTCTGTGCACGACCCTGAACATCTCGAACGACGACTTTATCCGCACCACCGAGCCCCGCCACCAACAGGTGGTCCGCGCCATCCTGCAAAAGCTCTTCGACCAGGGAGACATCTACCTGGGCGAATACCGGGGCTTTTACAGCGCCCGGCAGGAGCAGTTCCTGTTGGAAAAGGACAAGGTCAACGGCGAATGGCCGGAAATCTTTGGCGAAGTGGTTCCGGTCGTGGAGCCCAATTACTTTTTTCCGCTGGAGAAACATCGCGCCTGGCTCAGTGACTTTCTGCATGAAAATCCGGAGTGGATTTTTCCGTCCTTCCGCCAGAAGCAAGTCGTCGAATTCCTGAAGGAGCCGTTGAATGACCTCTGCATTTCGCGCCCGCGCGAGCGCCTGGCCTGGGGCATTCCGCTGCCGTTCGATGACAAATTTGTCACCTATGTCTGGTTTGACGCCCTGGTGAACTACATTTCCGCCATCGGTTACGGCACGCCGGCGTTCGGGGAAAAATGGCCGGCTGACGCCCACGTCATCGGGAAGGATATTCTGGTTCCGCCCCATGCCGTCTATTGGCCGATTATGCTCAAGGCTCTGGGCCTGCAGTTGCCGCGCAAATTGCTCGTCCATGGCTTTTGGTTCACCAGCGGCAAAAAAGAATCCAAAACCGACATCGAAAGGGACAAGGCCGCGGGTCTGAAAGTGGAAAGCCCGCTCGACTTTATCGCGACGCACGGCCCCGACCCCTTCCGCTATTTCCTCCTGCGCGAGATGGTTTTCGGGCAGGATGCCGATTTCTCCGCGACCCAATTTACTGCCCGGTATAACAGCGAGTTGGCTGACGATCTCGGCAACAGTGTGGCGCGCCTGCTGAATATGGTGTCGCGCTACAGTGGGGGCAGGGTACCCGCCGCCACGGTGGACGAGGACCCTGAGCGCACTCTCCGTGCCGAATGGGAGAAATTTGCCCCCGAGATTTACCCGTTGTCCGAGACCTTTCAATTTCACGGGCTCCTGGAAAAGCTCAACGTGTTCGTGAAATCCATCAACCGCTACCTCGACGTGCGTTCTCCGTGGAAGCTGGCCAAGTCCGCTGATCCGGCGGATCAGGCCCGCGTGGCGACGTCGCTGGCGCTGCTGGCGGAAAGTGTCCGTCTGGTCGCCGTCACCCTGACCCCGGTTACCCCGGGGATCTCGGCCAAAATTCTTTCGCTGCTGGGCCAGCCGCCCGTGGAGAAATGGGACGGCCAGTTGGAATGGGGCAATCGCCTCGCCGGCGCGCAGGTGGGTGAGAAAGTCATTCTCTTTCCCAAACCGGAAGCAGAGAAGGTAAAAGTTTAGACAGAATGGATGGAATTAATTCCCGCAATTCGGTTAATTCTGTCAAAAAAAGGACACCATGCTCCGCGTGCCGGAAGAGCGTTTCCCCCGCCGCGACCCGGCCGCCCTGGCCGGGTTTATGGCGTTTTGCCGGGACGAAGCGCGGCGCGACGGCCGCCCCCGGTTGGGCAGCATCTCGCTCGAGGTGCCGCATATAGACCCATTGGCAGTGCTCCAATCCATTTACGCGCCCGACGAGCTGCATTTTTATCTGGAAAAACCTTCCGTCGGCGAAGCCATTGCCGGCGCCGACGCCGTGGAATCGGGCACCTTTGCCGGCGCTCAGCGCTTCTCCGCCGTGCGGGATTGGGCAAGTGAAGTCCAGTCGCGCCTGATTGCCATCGGTGATTTGGACACGCCGCGGGCCGGGCCGCATTTTTTCGTCGGGTTTGCCTTCGCCGATGAACCGGGGCCGGGCGGGGTGTTCGCCCCGGCGACGGTGTTTCTCCCGCGCTGGCAGGTTGCGGCCAGCCAGGGGCGCTATGTGGCGGTGGCCAATGTTCGCGTCACCCCGGATACGGATGTGGACGCCCTGGCCGCGCGCGTGCGGGCGGCCCACGCCAAATTCTCCGCCTTCCCCTATGCCGCAACGGCGGCGACAGCGGAATCCGCCACCCCCACCGCCATTGCCGAAACCGGCGGCACGGGATGGTTCGAAGCCGCGGTTACAGACGCCCTGGCCAGAATTCGCGCCGGCGCCTACCGCAAAATTGTTCTCGCCCGCGCTTTGGATCTGACCCATGCGACGCCGTTTCTACCCCTCGATGCCCTGAATCATTTGCGGGAGCGCTTCCCGGCCTGTTTCGGTTTCTCCCTGGCCAACGGCCGCGGCCAAAGTTTTATTGGCGCCACCCCCGAGCTGTTGGCGCGGTTGCAGGGCCGCAATTTGTTGACCGAGGCCCTCGCCGGTTCCGCGCCCCGCGGCGCCACCGCCTCCGCCGACGCCCAATTGGGCCGGGCGCTGTTAAGTCGTACGAAAGACATGCATGAGCATCAAGTGGTGCTCGAAGCCATCGTCCGGCGCCTGAATAATCTCGGGCTGACAGACGTTACCGCCGAACACGCCCGGTTGCTGTTGCTGCCCAACGTGCAGCACCTGTGGTCGCCCGTCAGCGCGACTTTGCCGCCCAGCCTGCATTTGCTCGACGTGTTGGCGACCCTGCACCCAACTCCGGCCGTCGGTGGCCAGCCCCGCCAGGCCGCCCGGCCCGATATCGCGCGCCTCGAACGCTTCGACCGCGGTCTCTACGCCGGCACGGTGGGCTGGTTTGATCATCGAGGCGACGGCGAATTTGTCGTCGCCATCCGCTCGGCGCTCATGGACGGCCCGCGCGCCCGCTTGTTCGCCGGCGCCGGCATCGTCGAAGGCTCAGTCCCGGCCGACGAGAAAGCAGAGACCGACTTGAAGTTGGCGGCGCTCCTGGAGGCATTGCGTTGAGTTGAATAATGCACCAACCCAAAACCTGGGTCGAAAGGTTCACGCGAAGGCGCGAAAGCGCGAAGGAATGGTGAGATCGGATTGGACAATGGAGTGCAGCGAAAATCCTTCGTGGCTTCGCGGCTTCGCGTGAGCCCACCCACCTATTGCTGCAGCTGCGTTGTGAGGCTGGACAAAGCTGGCCGGGCCTGTCATCGTCAGCCCTTTATCTTTTATGAAAGTCTACATCAACGGCAAGTTTTACGACCAGGCGGACGCCAAGCTCTCGGTATTTGACCACGGCTTCCTCTATGGCGACGGCATTTTTGAGGGCATCCGCCTCTATGACGGCTGCATTTTCCGCCTGGACGAGCATCTCGAGCGCCTCGAATACTCCGCCAAGGCGTTGTTGTTGAGCCTGCCGTGGACGCGCAAGCAGATTGCCGACGCCACTTGCGAAGCCTGCCGGGTCAATGGCCTGAAAAGTGGCTACATCCGCCTTGTGATTACGCGCGGCGTGGGCAGCCTGGGGCTTTCGCCCAAGACCTGCTCGGACCCGCAATTGATCATCATTGCGGACAAGATTCAGCTTTATCCGCCCGAATTCTACGAGAAGGGACTCAAGATCATCACCGTGCCCACGCGCCGGTGCAATCCGGCCGCGCTGCCGCCGACGATCAAGTCGCTCAATTACCTCAATAACATTCTGGCGAAGATTGAGGCCCAGAACCTTGGCTTTCATGAAGCGGTGATGCTCAACGACCAGGGCTACATCGCCGAATGCACAGGCGACAATCTATTCCTGGTCCACAAAGGCAAGCTGCTGACCCCGCCGTTCTCCGCTGGGGCGCTCGCGGGCATCACCCGTGGCGCGGTGTTTGACCTCGCCAAGAAGCTAAAGTTGTCCGTGGAGGAGAAGAATCTCACCCGTTATGATGCCTGGATCGCGGACGAATGTTTTATCACGGGTACGGCGGCGGAAGTGGTGGCCATCGTGGAAATGGACGGTCGCGTCATCGGCGACGGCAAACCCGGCAAGTGGACGCAAAAGATCACGCAGGCCTTCAAGAAGATTGTCCGCAAAGAAGGCACGCGAATCTGAGAACATTGAATGTTGGACATCGGCGCGCGGTGAGCTGGCCCATGCATGGAGTCGTCCGTCAACATTTTCAGGGAAGGGCAAAGCATTGGGCCGGCATTCCAACTTCCAGCTTCTAACTTCCATCTTCTTCGGTTAGGTTCATCGTTTAATCATGAAAAAAGCCGGTACCCAGGCCAAGTCCGCTTCCCGTTTCGACGTTGCCGCCGTGCGGGAGGATTTTCCCATTCTGGATACGCAGGTGGGCGGGCATCCGCTGGTCTATCTGGACAATGCCGCGACCGCGCAGAAGCCGCAGGCGGTCATTGACGCCGTCAGCCATTACTATTCGGCCACGAACGCGAACATCCATCGGGGGGTGCATTATCTGAGCGCCGAGGCGACCGATGCGTTTGACCGCGCCCGGATAACTGTCGCCTCCTTTCTCAATGCCGCCGAGCCGCGGGAATGTGTCTTTGTGCGCGGCGCGACGGAGGGCATTAACCTCGTCGCTTCGAGTTGGGGCCGCACCAATTTGCGCCAGGGCGACGAGATTCTCCTCACTGGCATGGAACATCATGCCAATATCGTTCCCTGGCAAATGGCGGCGGAGGCGACGGGCGCGGTCATCAAGGTGATTCCCGTCACTGACCGTGGCGAACTCGATTTGAACGGGATCGACAAGCTCCTGACGCCGCGAGTGAAGCTGCTGGCGGTGACGCACGTGTCCAATGCCCTGGGAACGGTCAATCCGGTGCGGTTCTTGATTCAACGCGCCCATGCGGTCGGGGCGCTGGCATTGGTGGACGGGGCGCAATCGGCGGCTCACCTGCAAGTGGATGTGCGTTCGCTCGATTGCGACTTTTTTGCGTTTTCCGGCCACAAGGTCTTTGGGCCGACGGGGATCGGCGTGCTTTATGGCAAAGCAGCGGTGCTGGACAAAATGCCTCCGTATCAAGGCGGCGGCGATATGATTGAACGGGTGTCGTTCGAGAAGACGACTTATCGGGGCCTGCCGGAGCGTTTTGAGGCGGGCACTCCCGACATCAGCGGTGCCATCGGCCTGGCCGCCGCCATTCATTACCTGGCCAAATTGGGCCATGCCGCGGTCGCAGCGCACGAGAGCGATTTGCTGGCCTATGCCACCGAGGCCGTGGGAAGTGTGCAGGGCATTCGCATTATCGGCGAAGCGCCGGAAAAAGTGGGCGTCCTGTCGTTTGTGATGGAAAACGTGCATCCGCATGACATCGGGACCGTCCTCGATAACGAGGGCATTGCCATCCGTGCCGGGCACCATTGCTGTATGCCCCTGATGAAGCGCCTCGGCCTGCCGGGCACGGCCCGAGCCTCCTTTGCCTTTTACAACACCCGCGCGGAAGCCGACCGGCTAACCGCTGCCTTGGTAAAAGTAAGGAAACTATTCGGATAAAAGGATGAAGGCTGAGGGATGAAGGATGAACCGCACCCCGCCGAAACCCTGCAAACCCATTCGATCCAGCCCCCCTTTCATCCTTCCTCTTTTTTTCCCTGCCATGTCCGACGAACTCGACGACCTTTACCAGGACATCATCCTGGACCACCATCGCCGCCCGCGCAATCGCGGGACGATGGAGCATCCGTCGGCCCAGAGCGAAGGGTTCAACCCGCTGTGCGGCGATGAATTGACGGTTTTCTTGAAAATGGATGGCGACAAAATCGCGGACATAAAATTCACCGGCCAAGGCTGCGCCATTTCCCAGGCCTCGGCGTCACTGATGACTGTGCGCATCAAGGGCAAAACCGTGGCGGAGGCCCGCAGCGAAATTGCGGACATCAAAGCGCTGTTGGTTGCCGGAGACGAACCCTTGATTGCCGTGCAAGAGCGCGTTGGCGACGCGATTGCGCTGAAGGGCGTTCGCAAATTCCCTGCCCGAGTCAAATGCGCCACGCTGTCTTGGCATGCGCTCGAATCGGCGCTGGCGGGGTCGGGGAAGGCGACGACGGAATAAATTGTTTCGCGTTTCGCGTTTCGCGTTTTGAGTTTCGGGTTGATACACGCAGAAATTTTGACACTCTGACTTCAACATGAGTACCTTGGAACGCTTTGAGGATATTGAAGGCTGGCGCAAGGCGCGTGAGTTGGTGGGATTGGTTTATCCGCTGACGCGCCGGGGCGCGTTCGCACGGGATTTTGCACTGCGTGACCAATTACTGCGGGCGTTAATTTCGGTGCCGGGCAATATCGCAGAGGGGTTCGAGCGCGAGGGCAACAAGGAGTTCATCAATTTCCTTACCATTGCCAAAGCGTCGCTGGCCGAGGCCAGAACGTACCTTTATTTGGCCGCGGATCAGAACTATATTACGAAGCACGAATTTGAACAAATCGCCGGCCTGGCGACCGACACGGCCAAATTAATTGGCGGCTTCATTCGCTATTTGCAAGCGGCTGAAATTTCCGGAAGGAAGTTTCAGCGCTTCAACCGATCCCGAAGCACCGGTGGGACCGAAACTCGAAACTCGAAACTTCAAACTCAAAACTAACAGATGCTTTCCATCCGCGTCATTCCCTGCCTCGATGTCAATGCCGGCAGGGTGGTAAAAGGGATCAATTTTATTAATCTCATTGATGCCGGAGATCCTGTGGAATCGGCCAAGAAGTATGAAGACCAGGGGGCCGATGAACTGGTGTTTCTCGACATTACGGCGTCCAGCGACGAGCGCGCAATTATGCGCGATGTGGTCGAGCGAACCGCGGGGGAGTGCTTCATGCCGCTGACGGTCGGCGGTGGGCTGCGCAGCCTGGAGGATATTCGACTCATGCTTAACGCGGGGGCGGACAAGGTGAGCCTCAATACCGCGGCCATCTTGGACCCCGATCTGGTGCTGCGTTCCAGCGGGAAATTTGGCAACCAATGCATCGTCGTGGCGATTGACGCCAAACGCGAGCCGAATGGTAAGCATTGGCGCGTTTACACCCATGGTGGGCGCAAGCCCACGGAGCTTGATGCCGTGGCGTGGGCCAGGGAGGTCGTGGCGAGAGGGGCCGGGGAGATTCTGCTCACCAGCATGGACTGCGACGGGACTAAAGCCGGATACGACATCGAATTGACCCGGGCGGTTAGTGACGCTGTGGAGGTGCCCATCATTGCCTCCGGCGGAGCGGGCCAACTTAGCGATTTTGCGGAGGTGGTGAAGCGGGGTGGGGCGAGTGCCGTGCTGGCGGCGTCGCTGTTCCATTTTGGAACGTTAACCATTGGCCAGGTCAAGGACGCCTTGCGGGCCGCAGGCTTGCCGGTGAGAGATGCGGCCATCACGACGTCATGACTGGCGCCGACGCCTGGCCCGGGGTGGTTTCGGGTCGAAAATAATAACTGGCAAGCGCCACGATCAGCGCCCCATACATGGCGGCGATGACTCGCGGGTTAAACCACGGCCACTGGTAGCTGATCAACGCCAAATGCCGGAAGACCGATTCCAAATTGAACGCAAAGGCGGTGAGCATCAGCACCAACCAGGCATACCGTCGCGTCCGAAAGGCATAGGCGGCAACGAAGTAGATGGCGGGGTGGGAATACCGCTCATGCATCTCCGTGTTGAAAAAGAAAAAGCCTAGCGGAATGAGGGCAAAGAGCAGAATCACCTTGTCTTCAGGGATGGCGGGCAATCTTCCGGATCGCCAGGCGGCGCCTAGTCGAAGGAGAAACGGCCCCAATAGGGCGAGGGAATATGCGCAGAACAGGAGCAGCCCCAGCTGCTTGGCCGTCAAACCGGCGGCGAGGCTCACATTGTCAGTCATCCCATACGCTGCGGAACCATAAAGCAGGTACCAAAAGTTGTCGGCGTGCATGGAAACCACTTGGTAAAAGCCGAGGGAATGCCCGATGACCGCCGCCATTTGACCAATTTGGCCCACCAGGATAAACGGCAGCAGAATCGCCAATTGGAGGAGTGCGGCATAACCCGCCGCCCGGATATAATCCGCGGAACGCCAGGGATTGCGGTATTTCCACAAGCCAACCAGCGCCAACGGGGGCAGGAACACCACGGCCTGAATTTTAAAATTAATGGCGAGCAAGTAAAGGAGGGCGGCAACCACGGGACGATCCTTCAGCGAAGCCACCAGACTGAAGAAAACCAGACCACTCGACACGGCGTCCACCTGGCCCCAATAATATGAATCGTAAAGAAAGAGGGGATTGGCTGCCAGGAGCATAAAACCCGCCATTTCCCAGCGGCGATCACCGGCCCATCGCACGATGGCCACCGCCGCCGCGAAATCGAACGCCAGCGGAAAGAGCTTAAAAAAATGAAAGGAATGGTCGAGGGCGGCATCGCTGGCAAAGCTTTTTCCCCAGAGCCAAAGCGGGTAGGCAATCAACGGCGGATAATTGTAGGTCGCCAATTGATAAGCCGAACCAACTCCATGCGCGGCCAGGTGTTGGGCCCAGGTTAAAAAACAATGGCGATCGCTTGGAAAATAGTCGGCGGGGGTCAACACCGCCTCCCCGAGGAAAAGCGCGACCACCACCAGCCAGAATTGCCGGGGTCTGAGGTAGTTGAGCAGTTTCACGGCAAATCGGATGGTTCGTCAAGGAGTGACGATGCGGATGGTTTGGCGTTGGAAGCGGCGGTAAACGCTAAAATCCTTCTTGTCCGTGGTGATTACCGGCAAGTCGGGATAGTCCTCGCTCAAGCAAATGAGGCACAAATCAGCCAAATCCGGCTCGCGATCATGGTAGCGTCCGGCCAGTGCCTCCAATCGGGCCAGATTATTGGCTACGGAAAAAACCGGGGAGACCAAACCGTCACGGATCAAGGACAGGGCAAACGTTGCATTACGCAAGTTGAACGCCGTTTCGGCCATCACGGCGTCGCAGGTTAACAACGGCTCCGTCAATTCACTCGCGATCGCCAGGGCCCAATCATGGTGCTGGTCGTGCCGGTTGCCGAACGCCACTAAAAAACCGGTGTCAGCAATCCCTTTCACCGTGAAAATCCTTTGCGAGTGGACAAATCACGTGGCGCGGAAATAGCACCGGCCAGGCGCATAAAACGCGGCGCCTTGGATTGGCGGGCGCACTCAATTTGATCGCGGACAATCCGTCCCTGGGCGACGCCCGTCTTTTGGGAGGTGCTCTTCAGCCAGGTGGCTTGATCAGGAGTCAGCCGGATGGTCAGTGTACGACTCATTTGCCAGAAGTGTGTTCGCCGGGGCGGATTTTGTCAAACCGGATTTACGAATCGCCCCTCGCAAACCGGCAAGGATCGCCGGCCGACAAAACTTCACTCGTCCGCCATGACGATATGCGGTTGGAACTGGAGGGTCAGCCGGTATTGCTGGCCGGGGCGCATGACGAAGGGGTGGTCGCGGTGGAGCAACTGGAGGTAGTTCAGGCTGCCCCAGTAAGTCTGGTA
>Ga0265320_10001238_pt1 | contig 18757 bp, 13 predicted proteins | sample 4827metaG_FD_202087 | JGI IMG/M metagenome (GOLD analysis project Ga0265320, IMG submission 202087) | Rhizosphere microbial communities from Carex aquatilis grown in University of Washington, Seatle, WA, United States - 4-8-27 metaG | ecosystem: Host-associated > Plants > Roots > Rhizosphere >...
GGACATCGATGCGATCGAGCGGGTCGAAATCCTACGGAACCTGAGGCTCGGCAATTTCGACGTCCTGATCGGGATCAACCTCCTGCGGGAAGGGCTCGACCTTCCCGAGGTGGCCCTGGTTGCGGTGCTCGACGCGGACAAGGAGGGCTTCCTCCGCAGTTTCACGAGCCTGATCCAGACCGCCGGACGCGCGGCCCGGCACGAGAAGGGTCGGGTTATCTTCTACGCCGACCAGATCACCGAATCCATCCGCCGCACGCTCGAAGTGACGAGCTACCGGCGCGAACGCCAGTTGGCCTACAACACCGAGCATGGAATCACGCCGACGGGCGTGCGGCGGGGGGTTCAGGCCAGCCTCCACACCTACGATGGCACGGGCGCCGGCAAGGAGGCCGTCGTCGCCGAGAGCGTCGACGACGTGGCGGCTGTGATCGCCGAATTGGAGGACGAGATGCAGGAGGCCGCCGGACGCCTCGAATTCGAGCGTGCCGCGGTCCTCCGGGACCAGATCGACACCCTCAAGTCGGGGAACTACCGCAAGCCCGCGGCTGCGCCCCGCAAGAAGCGGCGCTAACTCAGGCCCATTCGGGCGGATTCTGGAGCTCGGGCCGGAGGACGCCGATGCAGGGCAGGTTGCGGTAGCGCTCCGCGAAATCGAGGCCGTAGCCGACGACGAACTTGTCCGGAATCCTGAAGCCGACGAGGTCGGCCTCGAACGGAACCTCCCGCCGGCCCTGCTTCTCAAGCAGCACGCAGACCCGGAGGCTGGCGGGATTGAGCCTGCGGATGAGCCCGCTTACCAGGGCGATCGTCTTTCCCGTGTCCAGGATGTCGTCGATCAGGAGGACGTGCCTCTTGGCGATGTCCAGCGTCAGGCTGTGCACGATCTGCGGGGTGCCCAGGGCCTTCGTCTTCTCCCCGTAGCTGGAGATGCGGATGCAATCGAGCCGGATGGGGTTGTCTATCTCGCGCATCAGGTCGGCCGTGAAGAGGACCGCGCCGTTGATGATCGACACAATCGTGAATTCGCCGTCGCCGTAGATTGTCTTCAGCTCCCTGCCGAGCGACTTCACACGACCCTTGATCTCCGATTCCGTGAACAGGACCGTCTCGAGATCGGGATGTGCGGGGGCTTTCTTTTTCGCCGGCATTGAGCCCGGTATCTTTCGGCAGGCCCGGCTGCGGTCAGCAAAAATCGAAGCTGTGGCTTGTTCCTCGGAATGGTGTGTCCGCTTGCCGGGCGCATGCTCCCCATCGTCGGGTGCTGCCAATTCCCGGACCGCCGCCAAGACGGGCCGCCAAGAACCGCCGGCCAGTTGCCGGCCGGATGGCGGCCCCGAGGCGTCGGATGCGGCAGCAACTCCTCTGGAGGAGCATGCGCCCGGCAAGCGGACACATTGCCTTCCTTTGGCTTGGCTTGGCGGGCTGCTGAAATAGCATCCGGCTCGGCGTGCCAACTTCCATCCAGATCGAAGGCGTCTCCAGGCGGTTCGGGTCCGTGTCGGCCCTGGACGGAATCACCCTCGAAATCGCCCCCGGCGAGCTGTTCTGCCTCCTCGGGCCGAGCGGCGCCGGAAAGACCACGCTGCTGCGCACGATCGCGGGCTTTGAGGCCCCCGACGCGGGGAGGATCCTCATCGGGGAGCGGGATGTGACCGCCGTTCCGGCCCACCGGCGAAACACGGCCATGATGTTTCAGGCGGGCGCCCTCTGGCCGCACCTGAGCGTCGCCGGAAACGTCGCATTCGGCCTCGAGGCGCGGGGCCTGCCCGCCGCGGAAGTCGGGCGCCGGGTGGGGGAGGCGCTCGAGTCCGTTCGGATGACGGGGAGCGCGGCGCGCCGCCCATCCGAGCTTTCCGGGGGCGAGCGGCAGCGGGTGGCCCTGGCCCGCGCGCTCGCCGTGCGGCCGAGCTGCCTTCTTCTCGACGAGCCGCTCTCAAACCTGGATGAGCCGCTGGGCCTCGAACTGCGCGGTGAGATCCGCCGGGTGTGCCGCGAGTTCAGCCTGACCACCGTGTTTGTGACCCACGACCGAAAGGAGGCCCTTTCCATCTCGGACAGGCTGGGAGTCATCGTCGGGGGGCGCCTCCTGCAGGCCGGCAGGCCGAGGGACGTTTACCGAAGGCCGGCGCGCCGCGCGGTCGCGCGCTTTTTGGGCGATGCCGACTTCATCGCGGGCGAGATCCTGGCGACGGGCCCCGAAGGCCGCGCCTCCGTCCAGACGGCCGCCGGCCGATTCGAGGGATTCCTGGGCGACCCGCTCGCGCGTCCGGCCGCCGGCGCCGCGGCGACCGTGGCCATCCGCCCCGAATCCTGGACCGTGGCCGAAACGGCTCCGGCCGTGAACGGACTGCTCGGCCGGATCGGCGCGGCAAGCTATCTCGGCGACACCGCCCGCTACGAGTTCGAGGCCGCGGGCGTCCGGCTGAGTATACTTGAGCGGAATCCGGGCGCCGCCGACCGGCCGTGCCGGGATCGTGTCTATGCAGCCGTCGAGCCGGGGGATACCGTGATCCTCCTCGAGTGAACCGCCGGCCCGGCGATTCTTCGTGCCTGCGCCGCGCGGCGGCAATAGACTTTCCGCACGTCCAACGATGAAGGCGGATATCAAGTCCATATTCAGGCCCCGCAGCCTCGAATTGTTCGATGGCAGCTACTCCCGCCAAAAACTCATGGCCGACGCCCTCGCCGGCGTCACGGTCGGGCTCATAGCCCTGCCGCTGGCGCTCGCGCTCGGCGTCGCGAGCGTTCCGGCCGGGACGCCGACGCCGTTTCCGGCGCCGGCGGTGGGCATCTTCACGGCGATTGTCGCCGGCTTCGTCGTCTCCGCCTTCGGGGGGAGCCGCGTCCAGATAGCGGGCCCCACGGCCGCGTTCATGCCCATCGTGCTCATGATAATCGAGCGCTACGGGTACGACGGGCTCCTGCTGGCGACGGTCATGGCGGGCATCATCCTGGTCATCATGGGGCTGGCCCGGATGGGAACGGTGATCAAGTACATCCCGTATCCCGTCACGAGCGGATTCACGACGGGCATCGCGGTGACCATCATCGTGAGCCAGCTGGCGGATCTCCTGGGAATTGAAGCGAAGTCCCGCGCGCCCCAGGATTTCATCGGCAAGGTTCCCTGGATCCTCGCCCATCTCCCGAATGCGAATCCCCTGGCCGCGGCGACGGGTCTCGGCAGCGCGCTCCTGATCTATTTCTGGCCGCGATTCGGCTGGCGCCGCCTTCCCGGCATCATTGTTGCGACCGTTCTCGCGACGGTCGCCGTCACGGCCCTTGGCTGGCCGCATGCCTTTGGGATCGTCACGGTCGGGTCGCGGTTCGGGGCCGGCGCCGTGCCCTCCGGTCTTCCTCCGTTTGCATTTCCCATGATCTCATTGGAGCGGATCCGTGGCCTGATCGCCCCGGCGACGACGATCGCCCTGCTGGGATCCATCGAATCGCTGCTTTCCGCAGTCGTCGCGGACGGCCTCATCAACGACCGCCACAACGCGAATACCGAGCTGATCGCCCAGGGTCTCGCCAACATCGCCTGCCCGCTGTTCTGCGGGCTGCCGGCGACCGGGGCCATAGCCCGGACATCGGCCAATATCCGCAGCGGGGGCACGTCGCCCGTCTCCGGCATCGTGCATTCGGCGACCCTGCTCCTCATCGTCATCGCGTTTTCGCGCTACGCGCAGTTCGTCCCGATGGCGGCGATCGCGGCCGTCCTCGTCATGGTCGCCTTGCGCATGGGCGAATGGCACGAACTCAGGCGCCTGGGCCAGATGCCGCGGAGCGACGCGGCCGTGCTCGTGACGACGCTCGCGCTGACCGTCGTCTTCGACCTGGTCATAGCGGTCGAGGTGGGCATGGTGCTGGCCGCCATCCTCTTCATCCGGCGGATGGCCGAGACGACCGAGGTGTCGCGCATCACGGCCGACGACGAGTTGGAAACGCACGAGCAGGTTGCCCACGGCAAGGACATACCGGACGGCGTCCTCGTCTACCGGATCTTCGGTCCGCTCTTTTTCGGGGCGGCCGAAAAGATGGAAGACGCGATCGAGAGGATCGACCGCCCCCCGCGGGTTCTCATCCTGCGCATGCAGCTGGTTCCCGCCATGGACGCGACCGCCCTCAACGCGCTCGAGAGCATCGTCGAGCGGATCCAGGCGGCCGGCGGGACCGTGATCCTGAGCGGGCTGCATCGCCAGCCGCTGCAGATGCTCGCAAAGGCGGGCTTCATCGAACGCATCGGCAGGGACAACCTGAGGCCCCATTTCGACGATTCGCTTGCGCGGGCGCGGGAGATCCTGGCGGGAGCGCCGGCAGCCAGGCCGGCGTAGGCCCGGCAGGGAAATTCGACAGCCGGCTAAAGCGCCGCTATCTGCGCCGCGAAGGCCGCTGGGTCCGCCGCCTTGAAGAAGGACGTTCCCACGACGAAGGTGTCGGCGCCGCATGCGCGGCATTCCGCGGCGTTTTCGGCATCGATGCCCCCGTCCACCTCTATGCGGAACCCGAGGCCCGACTCCGCGCGCAGCGCGCTTATCTCGGAAATCTTGGCGAGCTGGTCGCGCCGGAACGCCTGCCCGCCGAAGCCCGGCTGCACGGTCATGACGAGCACCAGATCGACGAGGTCCAGGACATCCCTTATCGCCGAGGATTCCGTGTCCGGGTTGAGGACGATCCCGGCGCGCAGGCCGAGCGCGCGGATGCGCGCCAGGGTCCCGCAGACGTCGTACCGGGGCTCGATGTGGATGCTGATCCTGTCGGCCCCGGCCGTCGCAAACGCGTCGACGAACTTGTGCGGCTCGTCGAGCATGAGGTGCGTGTCGAAAAAACGCCTCACGCCGGCGCGGCGGAGGGCGGCGAGGGTCTCCGGCCCGAATGACAGGTTGGGGACAAAATGCCCGTCCATGATGTCGAGATGGAGCCAGGGGATGCCCAGGCGCTCCACGGAGGCAGCGCTTTCGGCAAGCCGGGCGTGGTCGCCGGCGAGAAGCGACGGGGCTAGGATCGGCGCGTGGGGCACGGCGGAATGATCGGATGGCTGGCTACCAGACGTCCAGCACCAGATGGGCCACCTTCGCGGACAGGTCCGCGGCCAGAAGGGGCATCGTGTTGTACTCCGACTGGAGCTGGTTGCCCGTGACCGGCGAGGCCGGCATCCCATTGTCGGTGTAGACGCCGCGCTGGACGTCGACAACGCGGCTGTCGAAGAAGGTCCGCCCGGAACGGTTGTCCCGGAGTGTGCACGCGGCGCCGAGCGTCACCACGAACTTGCTGGCCAATCCGGTGTCCGCTTCGTGGACGGCGGCGACGTCCCTGTGGTAGTCCGTCAGGACGATCGTGAGCGTGGCGTCCGCGGTCTGCGGCGAGCTTACGATCTCAACCCGGCCGTCCTCCGCGAACGCCTGCCTGAGCTGGGCGCCAACCGGCGACTGCGCCTGGGCAAGCGCGACGACGCGATTGGAGACCGGCTCGATGTAAAGCGTCGAAAAGGCCAGGCGCCCGGATGTCCCCATCCTATAGTGGGCGCATCCCGCAAGGCAGAGGCAAAGTGCGGAGGCCAGGACCCAGGCGCGCGTGGCGGCCAGCATGGATTTGGGCGACCTGTCAGAACAACAGGAAGTGCTTCTTCTTCGGGGCCGCCGGGGCCGGCGCCAGCGTTCCCGACGCTTTCGCCTCGACCGCCGCCAGCTTCAGCTTGGCGCGGCTGGCCACCTCGGAGTCCGGATAGGCCGTTATCGCCTCGTTGTAGAAGACCCGCGCGGCGGTGTAATTGTCCCGCTTCAGGAAGTAGAAATCCCCGATCTTGATTTTGCTCTCGGCCAGGACCCGCTTCATCGTATCCAGCCCCTGGGCGGCCTTGCCGATGTTCGAATCGCCGGGGAAGAGGATCATGAAGTCCTCGTAGTAGGTGATGGCCTCCCGGGTCTCGGCCTGGTCGTAGTACGCCCCTTCGACGAGGGACGCGTGCATGCGCGCAAGCTCCAGGTAGGCAAACGGAACGAGGACGCTCTCCTGGTAGGTGTTGACCATCTGGTCGAGGGCGTCGATCGCGTCCTCGGTGTTCTGGAGCTTCTCCGATCCGCGGGCCTCGGCCATCAGGGCGAGCGGGGCATAGTCGCTGTACGGGGCGTTCTGCACGACAACGGCAAGGTAGGCGATCGCCCGCTCCGTGCTCCGGAAGCCGGGTATCACGCCCCAGATATGGTTCCGGGCGCCGTCCAGAAGCATGCTTGAGATCTTGTACTCCTCGCCGATCAGCTCGCTGAAGCGCTTCTCGTTGGGGTAGCGGGCGATCTCCGACTGGAAGGCCTCGAAGGCCTTGTAGTACTGCTTGCGGCCGAGGCGCAGTTGGCCGATGCGATAGAAGGCCTCGGGGGCGTAGATGGAGCTCGCGAATTCCTTGGCCACCTTCTGGTAGGCGTGGATGGCCGAGAGAACGTGGCCGCGCTCCTCGGCCTTCCGCGCATCGTTCATCATCTTGAGGGCCCGGTTTCCGTTTGCTCCCGTCAGGCCCGAAAGGGCGCCGCCTTCGATGCGCCAGCCGGTCGCCGGGGTCCAGACCAGGTCGGCCCGGGCCGCGCCCAGCGCCACGCAGAGGCCCAGGAGGGCAAGGGACAGGGCGCGGAGGACAGGGGCGGGCATAAAAAGCATGAGTCGGCAGCAGCGAAAGATTACCAGCGAACCAGCGCGCTGCCGTAGGTCAAGCCCGCCCCAAATGCGACGAGAAGAATTATATCTCCAGCCTTGATCCGTCCCGCCCGGCGGGCCTCGTCCAGGGCGAGCGGTATCGACGCCGCGGAGGTGTTGCCGTACCGGTCCACGTTTATGAAGAACCGGTCCAGCGGCAACTCAAGATACTCCGCTATCGCCTCGATAATCCGCAGATTGGCCTGATGGGGAATCACAAGCGCAATCTGATTCGTGCCGACCCCCTGTTGTTCCAAAATATCGCGGGCCGCCTCCTCCATCGCGCGCACGGCGGTCTTGAAGATCTCGCGGCCCTTCATCTTTATGAAATGGCTGCCCGCCGCCAGGGACTTTGCCGAGGGAGGCATGCTGCTGCCGCCGCCCGGGATGCAGAGCAGGTCGACACTGTGCCCAAAGGTTCCCAGGCGCGTCCCGAGGAGTCCGCGGCGCGGACCGGCCGAGGTGTCCGGGTCCGGACCGAGTACGATCGCCCCCGCGCCGTCGCCGAAGAGGACGCAGGTGGTCCTGTCCTCCCAGTCCACGATGCTGGACAGCTTTTCCGCGCCGATGACCAGGGCCCGGTGATAGCGGCCGGACGCGAGCATCGCGCACGCGGTGTCGAGTGCGTAGATGAATCCCGAACAGGCGGCGTTCAGGTCGAAGCAGGCGGCGGCCGTCGGCAGACCCAGCTTGTGCTGGATGACACAGGCCACGGCGGGCATGGGCAGGTCGGGCGTGATCGTCGCCACGATGAGCAGATCCACGTCCGCGGCCGAAACGCGCGCGCTCGCAAGCGCGCGCCGGGCGGCGTGGACGGCCATGTCAGAGGTGGCCTCGCCGGGAGCTGCGATCCTGCGCTCCCGAATCCCGCTTCGCGTGCGGATCCACTCGTCGGAGGTGTCGACTGTCCGGGCAAGCTCCTCGTTTCCAAGCACGCGATCCGGTCCGTAGGAACCGGTGCCGAGTATGACTGGGGATCGGGGCGACATTGTGGAGGATGAACGCGGCGGGTCTGTGGCGAAAGCGGGTTTGCGGCGGGGATGCGTGCGAAAAACGCCGCGGGGCGGGCGGGTAGCCCGCCTGCACCCGCGACGGGATTCTCAGGAGACGACCGGCCGGGCCAGCGCCTCGTTTGCCCGCGCGATGTCGGCCTCAATCCGGTGATTCATGTCGGCCGCGATCAGCGCATTCGCGGCCTGGAGCGCGCTCTTGATCGCCTGGCGGTTGGACGACCCGTGGGCCTTGAAGATGTTGCCCCGCACGCCGAGAAGCTGGGCCCCGCCGTACCGTTCCGGGTCTATCCGCTCGCGGAGGGCGCTGAAGGCCCCGCGGGAGAGGATGGCGCCGGCGGCCCGCATCGGATTTGTCCGGAGCTCCCTGCGCAGGATATCCGTGAAAAAGCTCACGAGTGACTCCCAGCTCTTGACCATGATGTTGCCCACGAATCCATCGCAGACGACGACGTCGACCTTTTCGGCGAAGACATCGAAGCCCTCGATGGGACCGGCATAATTGACGATGTCGTTGATCCGGCGGAGCTGTTCGTTGGTCTCCGCTATCAGCGCGTTGCCCTTGCCCTCCTCGGTCCCGATCGTCATCAGGCCGACGCGGGGATTGGGGACCCCGAGCACCACCCTGCAGTAGTGGCTCCCGAGAATGGCGTTGTGGACCAGGTATTCCGGGCGGGCCTCCGGATTGGCACCCGCGTCGATCAGGACAAAATGCCCGCCCTCGCGCGGCACGACGGCTGCGAGCGCCGGACGCGCGATCCCTTCCATCGTCTTCAGGCGAAGGGTTCCTCCGGCCATGAGCGCGCCGGTGTTGCCGCAGCTCACGACGACGCTGGCATCGCCGTTCTTTACGAGCTCGATCGCGCGGACCATCGATGAGTCCCTCTTGCGCTTCAGCGCCATGAGGGGCTTGTCCTCCATCGTGATGACTTCCGAGGCGTGGAGAAGGGAAAGCCGCGGATTGCGGTGCAGCCCGGAGTGCGCGATCAGCGGCTTAAGAATCGCCTCGTCTCCGACCAGCGTCACCGGGTTGAGCTCGGGAAACTGCTGGAAGGCGAGCTTGACCGCTGCGACTATCTCGGCCGGGCCGAGGTCGCCGCCCATGGCGTCGACGGCAATCCGTCCCGTGGCGCCGGAGAACGACATGACCGAAACGGTCAGGCCTCGACGTCGAGAACCTGCCGGCCGCGGTAAATGCCGGTCGTTGGGTTGACGCGATGCGGACGAACGAGCGAGCCGTCGGAGGGATCTTTGGCGAATTGGGGCGCTTGGAACGCGTTGGCTGCCCGCCGGTTAGCACTGCGGCGTTTGGATTGTTTGCGTTTCGGATTGGCCATGGTGGGTCGAAAGTGGGTGCCGGAGCCTCCGCCGAAAGAGGCGGGAACTGGGCGAAGAGTGTCCGAGTAAAGGATGGCGCTCCGGGGCGTCAAACTGAAAAGCGGACCGCCGTTTTCGCTTTCCGCTTTTCGCATTCCACCTTTCAGTGCTCGCATGTCTCTTCTGGCCGCGCTGACGGCCCAACTCGCCGTCCATCGCGACCTCTCGACCGACCAGGTGTCCGGCGCGGCGTCCGCCCTTGCGGAGGCGGGCGGAGACGAGGAGAAGGCCGCCTTTCTCGTCGCCCTCGCGCAAAAGGGCGAGACGGCGGCCGAAGTCGCCGCCTTTGCGTCCGCCTATCGGGAGCGGGCGGTTGACCCCGGCGTTTCCGCCTGGGCGCGCGATGCGATAGACATCGTCGGAACCGGCGGCGATCACGCCGGCGGATTCAACATTTCCAGCCTGGTCGTCCTCGTGCTTGCCAGCGCCGGGATGACCGTGATGAAGCACGGAAACCGGGGCATAACATCCAAGTGCGGAAGCGCCGACCTCCTGGCGGGCCTGGGCGTGGACCTGGAGGCTGCGCCGGAAACGCAGCGGCGGGCCCTGGCGGAGCTCGGCTTCGCCTTCTTCTTCGCGCCCGCCTACCATCCGGCGTTCCGCCACATCATGCCTGTGCGGCGGGCCCTGGCGGCGAAGGGGCAGCGCACCCTGTTCAACATCCTGGGACCCCTCGTGAATCCGGGCCGGCCGGGCCGCATCCTCCTCGGAGTCTATTCCGATGCCTGGGTGCCGCGCCTCGCCGCGGCCCTCGACTCGCTAGGCACGGAGGCCGGGCTGGTTGCTCACGGCGTCATCGACGCCGATCGCGGCATAGACGAGCTCACGACGGCGACCGTCAACCGCTTCAGCGGAATAGGCCGCCTCGGGCAACTCTCCGGGGAATGGCGGGCGGAGGACTTCGGGCTCCCTCCGGCTCCCTTTTCGGATCTCCAGGGCGGCGACCTCGCGGCGAACCTGAGGCTCGTCGACAGCCTCCTTGACGGGAGCGGGCCCGCGGGCCTGGCCGACACGATCGCCCTCAATGCATCCGTGGCGATGTGGATATGCGGCCGAACAGGCGCCCCCCCCGATGGCGTCGCCCTCGCCCGGGAACTCCTTGTCGGCGGCGCCGTTCGAAGGAAGATCTCGGCGGTGAGGGAGTTTTACCGTTGAGCGCCACGCGGAAATATTTTGGCACGGATGGCGTCCGCGGGCCCTACGGGGGGCCGCTGATAAACGAGGCGTTTGCGGCGCGCCTCGGAGCGGCGGCCGCGCGTTGGGCCGGCGGAAAGGGCAGCGTCCTGATCGGGCGGGATACCCGCATGTCAGGCGGCCCGCTCGCCTCCGCGCTCGCCCGCGGGCTGGCGGCAGGAGGGCTGCAGCCGGTCCTCCTCGGTGTCCTGCCGACTCCCGCCGTCAGCCATGCCGTCCGGGCCGCTGGGGCGCGGCTCGGCGCAATGGTTACCGCCTCCCACAATCCCGCGGCCGACAACGGCATCAAGTTTTTCGGGCCGGGAGGGGAGAAGCTGAGCGACGAAAGCGAGGCTCGTATCGAGTCCCTGCTGCCCGGCGATCCTCCGCAGGGGAACGAGCCGGCTGCCTGCGTCGAATCCACGGTCGCCACGGAGGACTACGTCGCAATGGCCGGCCGCCTGCTCGCTCCCGGCTCGCTCGGGGGCTGGCGCATCGTCCTCGACACGGCGCACGGAGCCGCCTGCTTGACGAGCCCGGCCGTGCTGCAGGCGCTCGGCGCCGAGGTGATTTCCCTCGGGTCCTCCCCGGATGGCGGCAACATCAATGCGGGCGTCGGCAGCGAACACCCGGAATTGCTCGCCGTGCGGGTCCGCGAGTCCGGGGCGAGGCTCGGAATCGCGCACGACGGCGACGGGGACCGGTGCGTCCTGTGCGATGAGCGGGGCGTTCTCCTGGACGGGGACGAGATCCTGGCGATCCTGGCGACGCACGCGCTCGCGCGGGGGACCCTCGCCGCCCGCACCCTCGTCGTCACCGTGCAGAGCAATCTCGGCGTCGATGCCGCGGTGCGCGCCGCCGGCGGCCGCGTCGTCAGGACAGCCGTCGGCGACCGGTATGTCTTCGAACGCATGCGGGAGGAGGGGGCCACCCTCGGCGGGGAGTCCTCCGGGCACGTGATCTGCGCGGAGATTTCCCCCTGCGGCGACGGATTGGTCGCCGCGCTGAGGACCATCGGAGTCATGCAGGACACCGGCCGCCCGCTGTCGGAATTGCGGCGGGTGCTGCGGAAGCTCCCCCAGGCGACCGACGCCGTCGCCGTGCGCGCGAAACGCCCCCTTTCGGAGATGTCCTGCCTCGCCGGGGAGATCCGAAGGCTGGAGGACGAGCTGGGCGAAGGCGGCCGCGTCCTCGTCCGCTATTCGGGAACGGAGCTCAAGCTGCGGCTCCTGGTCGAGGGGCCCAGCGAGGCTGCGGCGCGCGCCGGAGTCGAGCGCCTCAGGGCTGCGGCGCTGGCGGATCAGGGCTAGCCTGCCGGAACAGGTCCGCCGCCTCGCGGTCCCTTCCGAGCGCGTGCAGGAGGAGCGCCAGGTTGTGCCGCGCCTGGGCGTAGTCCGGCCGAAGGCGCAACGCCTCCTTATATTCGACTTCCGAATACCCGGTTCGGCCCAGCTCGCGGAGCACGTTGCCCAGAGCGTTGTGCGCCTCGGGATAACCGGGCCGCAGCTGCAGGGTCGTCGCGAGCTCCCGCGCGGCCTCCGCCATCCGCCCCTCGGAAGCGAGCAAGACCGCAAGATTGTAATGCGCCTCGACGAATCCGGGGCTCAGGGCGAGGGCCCTCGCGTAGTGCCGGGCCGCCTCCGGTCCGTCGCCGGCCGAACGAAGGGCGTTCCCGAGGTTGTTCTCCGCCTCAGGGTAATCCGGGCGGAGCCGCACCGCCTCGAGATACTGCGCAATCGCATCGGGGAGCCGCCCTGCGTCGGAAAGGGCGATCCCGAGGTTGTTTCGGGCCTCCGGAGCCGAGGGCTTGAGGCGCAGCGCCGCCTCGAATTCGGCGATCGCCTCGGGAATGCGGCCGGCCTCGCGAAGGACATTCCCCAGGTTGTTGTGCGCCTCGGCGTAGCCGGGGCGCAGGCGGACGGCCTCGCGGTACTCCGCGATCGCCTCGGGAATGCGGCCGCCCGCCGCGAGGACCACGCCGAGGTTGTAGTGGGCCTCGGGATACCGGGGCCTGAGACGCAGGGCCTCCTCATACTGGGCCACCGCCTCGGCATTCCTCCCGACCGCCCGAAGCGCGTCGCCCATGTCCACGTGCTCCTCGGGGAAATCCGGCTTCAGGCGCAGGGCCCGATCGAGGAGTCCGATGGCCTCCTGCGGCCGCCCGGCATCGACGAACAGCGTCCCCAGGTTCGCGTACGCCATCCAGCAGCCGGGATTCCGGGCGATGGTCGTCCGGTAGAGAGTCTCGGCATCGCGGTAGCCCCGCGCCTGCCGCCAGGTGAGGATGCCGAGGACGCAGACGATGAGAGCGGGCGGCAGGCTGCGGAAACGGACGCCCCTCTGCCACCGGTCGCAGCCTGCCGCGAACAGCGCGATGATGCCCAGGCTCGCGAGGTATTGGAAATGATCGGCGACGAACGAAAAGATGAACGGGTACACGTTGAAGAACCCCAGCGCCGGGAAAAGGGTTCCGACAAACAGCAGCGCCGCCGCGAGGGGCGCGCGGGAACGCCGCCGCGCCAGCCAGAGAGCCCAGAAGGTCCCGGCCGTGAGCAGGGGAAAGAGATACTGCCCCGGGGCCCCCGCGCTCACGTTCCAGCGCGGGTAGATGAAAATGAGCGGGGAGGGCCAGACGAGCTTGCCCAGGTAGAACCAGGCCACGCGGCCGGCGAGGAGGCAGCGCTCGACGGGCCCGAGATCGAAGTTCGCCCCCTGGGCCCCGATGAAGCGCCGCTCGACCCAGGCGGTGAGGAGTCCGCCGAGAACGGCCGCGAGAAACCACGGCACGAGCGGCAACGCGTCGCGGCGCCACGTGATCCTTCCGCGACGAAACCACGCGACGACGAGGAGAGCCGCGGGCAGGGTGGCGGTCACCGACTTGCTCAGGAGGGCGAGAAGAAACAGGCCGGTTGCCAGGAAATACAAAGGGGCCAGGCCTCGGAAATTGATGCGCTGCCGCGGCACATCAATTTCCGAGGCGTGGCCCCTTCGCTCGTCGAACTTCAGGTATGCCAGGGCGGCGAGGAGATAGAAGACCGTTGAAAGCGTGTTCTTCTGTTCGGATATCCACGCGACGGACTCGACGCACACGGGGTGCAGGGCAAAGATAAAGCCCGCGAGAACGGCCCCGGGCACACGCAATCGCCTGAGGAGGACGATGAAAAGGCAGGCGGCCGTCGCGTGCAGGAAGACGTTGACGAGGTGATAGCCGAGCGGATCGTCCCCCCACAGCCGGTGTTCCATCCAGAAGGCGCTGTGGAGGGCGGGATAGTACTGGGCCGTCGAGCCCATCTCGGTCCAGATGCGCCCAAGGCCCTGGAAGGATCGCAAATCCGCGCGCGTCACGTGGTAGTCGTCGTCCCAAACGAAGCCCCCGCGCAGGGCGGGGGAATAGGCCGCAAACGCGGCGCAGTAGAGCAGGAGGGCGGCGAGGACGCTGAGCCCGGAGCCGGACGGGCGGTCGCCGGAAGGGGAGGACGGAGACGCGCGCATCATGGCTGCGGGGCGGCCGCGGAAAGCCGGGACAGCATCTCGCGGGCCGGAGCGAACGCCGGATCGATCCGGAGCACCTCCTCGTAGTGGTAGGTCGCCTCCGGGATGCGGCCGGCCTGGGCCAGCGCATTCGCGAGGTTGAAATGAAACTGGGCGTTATCCGGCCGGAGCTGGACCATCTTGTCGAAGTGGACGATTGCCTCGGATATCCGCCCTTGCTGCGCAAGCGCGATTCCGAGGTTGTTCTCCGCCTCCAGGTAGGCCGGCCCCAGCCGCGAGGCCCGTTCGAAATGGACGATCGCCTCGGATATCCGCCCCTGCTGCGCCAGGGCGAGCCCGAGGTTGTTCTCGGCTTCCGGAAACGCCGGCTTGAGCCGGATAGCCTTCTCCAGATGCGTTGCCGCCTCCGGGGTGCGGCCGAGCTGGCGGAGGGCATTCCCGAGGGCGTTCTCCGCCTCCGGATAGTCCGGACGAAGTTCGAGCGCCCGCTCGAACCGAACGACGGCCTCCGGAAGCCTTCGCGCGTCGGCGAGGCCTATGCCCACGTCGAAATGGGCCCCGGGGGATTCCGGGCTCAGGCGAAGGGCCGTCTCGAAATGGACGAGGGCCTCTTCCCTGCGACCCATCGCCCGCAACACCGTGCCCAGGTCGAGATGCGCCTGCGGCAAATCCGGATTGAGCGCCAGCGCCCGCTCAAAATATCCGGCCGCCTCCGCCGGATGTCCCTGGTCCGCGAGCAGCGAGCCGAGATTCGTGTCGGCCATCCAGCAGCCGGAGTTCCCCTGCAGCGTCGCGCGAAACAACGTCTCCGAGTCCCGATAGAGCAGGCACTGGCGCCAGGTGAGGATGCCGAGAACGCAGACGACGAGGCAGGGGATCAGATCTCGGGTCAAATAAGGGGTCAGGCCTTGGAAATTGGTGTGCCGCCGCGGGGCATCAGTATCCGAGGCCTGACCCCGTTGCCAGCGATCCGAGAAGCGTGTCCATCCCGCCGCGGCGAGGGCGATCACGCCGACCATGGCAAAATACTGGTAGTGGTCGGCCACGAGGGAGAACCGCATAAAGTACACGTCGGAAAAACCCATGACCGGGAGGAGCATCGCGCAAAAATACCCCCAGGCGGCCAGGACGGGGCGTCCCCGGGGGCCGGCCCTGAGGAGCGCCGCGGTCGCGCCGGCCCCCGCGGCAAGAGGAAGCCACCAGCCGAAGCTCGACGGCCGGATAACCCATTGCGGATAGACGAAGAGCAGGCCCACGGGAGCCACGGCCTTGCCGAGGTAAAACCACGGGACCGCGCCCGCGCCCAGCAGCCGCTCGGCGAGACTCGCGTGCCGGATCGCTTCCCCGGTCCCGTGCCGCTGGAACCAGACATCGACCGCGGCGAGGGCGGCTGCGACGACGGCGAACGGAACAAGCCGGAGCATATCCCCGGCCGTCGGCCTGTGATCCCAGGCCGAGAGCCCCAGGAGAACAAGGGGCAGGGGAGCCGCCGATCCCTTGCTCAGCATCGCCAGGATGAACGCGACAAGGCTCAGCGCGTAGAACAGTCCCGAGCGGCTTCGAAGGAAGCAATAGATCGACGCCAGAAAAAACAGCATCGCGAGGAGGTTCTTGAGCTGGGTTATCCAAGCGACCGACTCGACGTTGACCGGATGAACGGCAAAGATCAGGGCCGCGAGGAATGCGCCGGGCACCCCCATGCCCGTCAGGATCATCCAAAAAAGGACCGCGGCCATCGCATGCACGAGCACGCTCGCCACATGATAGCCCAGCGGGTTCGCGCCCCACAGGCGCCACTCGAGCCAGAGAGCGGTCGAGGTCACCGGCCAATAGTCGGGGGTCCGGGTGGTCAGCCAGATTTGCCTGAATCCGCCGTTGTCCTGGATGAACCGGTTTGCGGTGAGCGAGCTATCGTCGTCCCAGACAAAACCGTTTCGGAACACGGGCGCGTACGCCGCAAATACGACGGCAAGAATCACGGCCACGGCCCAGGCAGGCGCCCGCACGGAAAGAAGACCGCAGGCATGCGCGGACTCCCTGCTCATGGCAAAGCAGGTGCCATCGATGCTCCCGCCAGGCGGGCGCGCAGTTCGCGCGCGGGTCCAAATCCCGGGTTCAGCCGGAGCGCAGCCTCGCACTGGGCGACCGCCTCGGGGATCCTGCCGGCGGCCGCGAACGCCAGTGCGAGATTCACCCGGCTGTCCCCGTCGTCCGGCTTGAGCGCGACGGCCTCCTGGAACTGGATGATCGCGTCCCCGAGGCGGTTTGTCTGCGCGAGCGCAATGCCCAGGTCATAATGGGCCTCCGCGTCCTTCGGATTGGCCGCCAGGGCTCCTTGAAACTGCCCGATCGCCTCCTCGAGGCGGCCCGTCTGGATAAGCGCGCCCCCGAGGCTGTCGCGCGCGCGCGAATCGCCGGGCTCGATGGCGAGCGCCTGCTGGAGCTGTCCGATGGCCTCCTCGAGCCGACCCAGTCCGATAAGCGCGTTGCCCAGGTCGCGATGGGCGGCCGCATACGAGGGATCGAAGCGAAGGGCCGCCCGGTAGTGCTCAGCCGCCTCCGCCAGATGGCCGGAGCGGGCGAGCGCGTTTCCCATCGCATAGTGGGCCTTCACGTATTCGGGCTGCAGAAGCAGCGCCTGCCCGAAATGCTCGAGCGCCTCCTGTGTCCGGCCCATGCCATAGAGGGCGGTGCCGAGGTTGTATTCGGCGAGCGCGTTGTCGGGCTTGATGCGCAGCGAGGCCTGGTACTCGGCCGCGGCCTCGGGAAGGAGGCCGGCTTCGGCAAGCGTCGCGCCTAGGTTGTGATGGGCCATCCACGCGGCCGGATTCCGCTCGATGGTGGTTCGATAGAATACAACGACGTCCCTGTACATCCGGCTCTGCCGCCAGGTGAGAATCCCAAGAAGGCAAACGACGAAGTAAGGGGTCAGGTCTCGGAAATTGATGTGCCTCGGCACATCAATTTCCGAGACCTGACCCCTTTGCCGCCGCGGAGCATCAGTATCCGAGGCCTGACCCCTTTGCCAGCGATGGCAGGCGGCCGCGCCCAGGGCGATGACGCCCATGCAGGCAAGGTACTGGAAGTGATCGGCCACATAGGAGAAGATGAACGCGAAGACGTTGAGGAACCCCAACGTCGGGAACAAGGAGCCGGCAAAGAACAGCATCGCGGCGAGGGGCGCCCTTGCGCGGCCCCGAATCGCCCAAAGAGCGGCAAAGAGCCCGATCGCGGCAAGCGGGAACAAATACTGCCATGCGGCTCCGGTGTCGACCGTCCAGCGGGGGTAGACGAAGACGAGGTCGACGGGCCAGAGAAGCTTTGCCAGGTAGAACCAGAAAGCGCGCCCCGCGACAAGGCAGCGCCCGGCGATGTTCAGTGAAAAATCGCCTCCCTTCGCCCCTATGTAGGTGTGCTCCACCCAGGCGGTGAACAGCCCGTCCGCGGCGCCCAGCGCGAACCACGGGACGAGCGGCACGGCGTCGCGACGCCAGGACAGCCTGCCCCGCCGCCACCAGAAGACGACCAGGAGGGCAGCCGGCAGAGTCGCCGTGACGGACTTGCTCAGAAGAGCCAGGACAAAAAGGACGGTGGCCAGCAGATACAGAGGGGTCGGGTCTCGGAAGTTGATGCGTCGCGTCGCATCGATTTCCGGGACCTGACCCCTTCGCTCCTCTCTTCGTTTGTCGAACTCCAGGTACGCCAGGGCCGCAAGGAGATAGAACACGGCCGAGAGCGTGTTTTTTTGCTCGGATATCCAGGCCACGGATTCGACACATACCGGATGCAGCGCAAAGACCAGTCCGGCGAGCCCGGCTCCGGGAACGGCCAGGCGGCGCAGGACCGCGGCGAGGAGGCAGGCGGCGGTCGCGTGCAGGAGCACATTGGCGAGGTGATATCCCAGCGGCGCATCGCCCCACAGCCTGTGCTCGATCCAGAAGGCCGAATGCAGCGCCGGATAATATTGCTGGGTGGCCCCGACCTGCGCCCAGATTCGCCAGAGGCCGGCGATCGACCGGAGCTGGGGCTGGGTCACGTAGTCGCTGTCGTTCCAGATGAAGCCGCCCCGGATCGCGGGCAGGTAGGCGGCGAGCGAAGCGCAGAAGACGAGGGCGATCCACGGAAGCCCGGCCGGCAACCCGGGCGTCCGCCCGTCGTCGGGGGGCGTCGGAGTGGGTTCCAGGCGCGCTGACGGCATCGACATCGGCGCCCATCGTTGGGCACCCTGCGCCGGGGGCTCAACCCCCAATCGTGTCCCGTGCGGGACATTCCCGGAAAAATGATACACTACCGCATTCCCGCATTCCTTTACTTTTTACCCGGCTTCAAATAGGTGATAGCAATGGACGAAGGGCCCAGTGCTTTGGCGGACCCGGAGACGGGCGTGATCCGCGGCGTATCCCACCGCACCATCTCGGTGCCGGTGGGCGCGGGCTTCTGGCGCAAGCTCCTCGCGTTCTCCGGGCCGGGCTACCTGGTGGCCGTCGGCTACATGGATCCCGGCAACTGGGCGACGGATCTCGCCGCTGGATCGGCCTTCGGGTACACGCTTCTCAGCGTCATCCTGCTTTCGAACCTGATGGCGATCCTCCTGCAGGCGCTGAGCGCGCGCCTCGGGATCGCGACCGGACGCGACCTCGCCCAGGCATGCCGGGAGCATTACTCCAGGCCGGTGTCCTTCGCCCTTTGGGTCCTGTGCGAGGTCGCGATCGCGGCCTGCGACCTGGCGGAGGTGATCGGCTCGGCGATCGCGCTCAACCTCCTTTTCCATATCCCGCTCGTGGCGGGCGTCTGCGTGACGGCCCTGGACGTCCTGATCGTCCTCTGGCTCTCGCATCACGGATTCCGATGGCTCGAGGCCCTCGTCGTCTCGCTCGTCCTTCTGATCGGCGTCTGTTTCGGCCTCGAAATCCTGTTCTCCCACCCGTCTCCCGGCGGTATCCTCGCCGGCTTCTGGCCGCATGCGGAGATCGCCCGCAACCCGGCCATGCTTTATATTGCGATCGGAATCATCGGCGCGA
>Ga0265320_10001240_pt1 | contig 18744 bp, 10 predicted proteins | sample 4827metaG_FD_202087 | JGI IMG/M metagenome (GOLD analysis project Ga0265320, IMG submission 202087) | Rhizosphere microbial communities from Carex aquatilis grown in University of Washington, Seatle, WA, United States - 4-8-27 metaG | ecosystem: Host-associated > Plants > Roots > Rhizosphere >...
GCGGCTACCTTTCGCCCTACTTCATCACCGACCCCGAGCGGATGGAAGCCGTCATCGAAGATCCCTACATCCTGATCCACGAGAAGAAGATCAGCAACATGAAGGACCTGCTGCCCCTGCTCGAGCAGATCGCACGCTCCGGCAAGCCGCTGCTGGTCATCGCCGAGGAAGTCGAGGGCGAAGCCCTGGCGACGCTGGTGGTCAATAAGCTGCGCGGCACTCTGAATGCCTGCGCCGTGAAGGCCCCCGGGTTCGGCGACCGCCGCAAGGCCATGCTCGAGGACATCGCCGTCCTCACCGGTGGCAAGCCGATCATGGAAGAGACCGGCATCAAGCTCGAAGGCGTCCGCCTGGAAGACCTCGGTCGCGCCAAGCGCGTCACGGTCGACAAGGACAACACCACCATCGTGGACGGCGCCGGCAGCGCGAAGACCATCGAGGGCCGCATCAAGCAACTGCGCAACCAGATCGAAGAGACCACTTCCGATTACGATCGCGAGAAGCTGCAAGAGCGGCTGGCCAAGCTGGCCGGCGGCGTTGCGGTGATCAAGGTCGGCGCGGCCACCGAGACCGAAATGAAGGAGAAGAAGGCCCGCGTCGAGGATGCTCTCCACGCCACGCGCGCCGCGGTTGAGGAAGGCATCGTTCCCGGCGGCGGCGTCGCGCTGCTCCGGGCCGGCAGAGCGTTGTCCACTCTCAAGCTCGAGGGCGATGAGCAGATCGGCGTCGATATCGTGCGCAAGGCCTGCGAAGAGCCCCTCCGCCAGATCGTCGGCAACGCCGGCGTCGAAGGCGCCATCGTAGCCGAGAAAGTCCGCAACAACGACAACCCCAACTACGGCTACAACGCCCAGACCGATACGTATGAGGACCTGGTGGCGTCCGGCGTGATCGACCCGACCAAGGTCACCCGCACGGCGCTCCAGAACGCGGCATCCATCGCCGCGCTCATGCTGACCACCGAAGCCCTGATCGCCGAGATCCCCGAGAAGAAGTCGGCGGCTCCCATGCCCGGCGGCCACGGCGGCCCCGAGATGGATTACTAGGAAAGAAGCTGTCAGCCTTCAGCTGTCAGCCGTCAGCTCTGAACCGCCCCGCCTCGTGCGGGGCGGTTTTTTATTGCCTCAAGCTCGCGATGTCGATCACGAAGCGATACCGCACATCGCTCTTCAAAACCCGCTCGTAGGCCTCGTTCACCTTCTGAATCGGGATCGTCTCGATGTCAGACACGATGCTGTGCTGGCCGCAGAAGTCCAGCATCTCCTGAGTCTCCCGGATCCCGCCGATCATCGAGCCCGCCAGGCTGCGCCGCCGCGACACCAGCGGATAAGCCCCCAGCGGTACCTGCTTCTCGGGAATACCCACCACCACCATCGAGCCGTCCACCCTGAGCAGACTCAGGTACTGGTTCCAATCCATCTCGGCCGACACCGTGTTGACGATAAGATCGAAGTGCCCCTGCAGCTTCTTGAATGTCTCGGCGTCCGACGTCGCCTGGAAGTCGTCGGCGCCCAGCCGCTTCGCGTCATCGCGCTTGCGCACCGAGTGGCTCAGCACCGTGACCTCGGAGCCCATGGCGTGGGCTAGCTTGACGCCCATGTGCCCGAGTCCGCCCAGCCCGATGATCGCCACTTTCGTGCCAGCCCCAGCGTGCCAGTGCATCAGCGGAGAGTACAACGTGATCCCCGCGCACAGCAGCGGCGCGCACGCATCGAGCGGCAGGTCGCCCGGCATCCGCAGAACGTAATCTTCGTCGACCACGATCCTCTCGGAATACCCGCCCATCGTCGGGGTGCCGTCATGTTCCCGTGAGTTGTAGGTGAACACCGTGCCCGGGCAGTACTGCTCGATCCCCTCGCGGCATTCGGCGCAGGTGCGGCACGAGTCCACAAAGCAGCCGACCCCGACCTTGTCGCCGACTTTGTATTTGGTGACCCCTCTCCCGACCGCCGCAACCGTGCCGGCGATTTCGTGACCCGGAACCATGGGGAAGATCGAGCCGCCCCACTCGTCGCGGGCCTGGTGTATGTCGGAATGGCAGATGCCGCAGTAAAGGATGTCGATCACGACATCGCGCTCGCGCGGATCGCGCCGTTCGAACGAATACGGCCCCAGCGGCGCCTTGGACGCGCTGGCCGCGTAGGCCTTGGTCTTAAGCATGGATGAGTTCCTCCGGATCAGGATTGCGGTTCCACCACGACGGCCGTGCCGTAGGCCAGAACCTCGGTGACGCCTTGCATGACCTCGGTGGCGTCATAGCGCGCGCCGACCACGCCGTTGGCGCCAAGCTCGGCCGCGTGGGCGAGCATGAACTCGAACGCCTCGCCGCGTGTCTTCTCGCAAAGTTGCGTCAGCAGCGTGATGTTGCCGCCGACGATGGTCTGCAGGCTGGCGCCGAGCGTCCCCAGCAGAGAGCGTGAGCGGACGGTAATGCCGCGCACCACGCCGAGCGTCCGCACGATGCGGTAGCCGTCCAGCGTAAACGCGGTCGTAACCATGTTGTGAGCTACTGGAATCGCCATACCAGAAGCATAGCGCGATGAGGCGTGGCGCAGCCTCTCAGGCTGCCGTCTCGGCACTCGTGCCGAGACCTCCTGCCTCCTCACCTCGCTCTTCGCCCGCCGATCACCCGGATGTTGCTGCGTGCCTCCGAGGGAGCGAACGCCGCCTCGACGATCTCGCGCTGCTCCTGCTCGTGCCGCCGGTGCGATCCGGTAGCGGTCGCCGCGCTCGCCGGCCGCCCCACGTAGCCCAGAACCCGCCGCGTCTGTGCGATCAGAGGCTGCACCTGCTCGTGCATGAATCGCCATGGGCCCATGTTCTGCGGCTCCTCCTGTACCCAGAAGACCTCCGCGGTGAGCGGATAGCGCAGCAGCACGTCCTGCACCTCGGCGTAATTGAACGGGTAGAGCTGCTCGATGCGCACCAGCGCGACGTCGCTCGCGAGCTTCGCCTCGCGCTCCGCCGCGAGGTCGTAGTACACCTTGCCGCTCGAGAGCAGAATGCGCCTGACGTGCTCGGCCTCGAGCGGCCCGGTCTCGGCCAGAACCTCGCGGAAGCCGCCGCCCGCCAGATCGTCCACCCTCGAGACCGCGCGCGCGTGGCGCAGCAGGCTCTTGGGCGTGAAGATGACCAGCGGTTTGCGCATCCCGCGCCGGTCCCGTCCGCCGAACATCTGCCTGCGGAGCAGGTGGAAATACTGCGCCGGAGTCGAGGGGTTGCACACCTGCAGGTTGTCCTCGGCCGCCAGTTGCAGAAAGCGCTCGATGCGCGCGCTGGAGTGGTCCGGCCCCTGCCCCTCGTATCCGTGCGGCAGCAGCAAAACCAGCCCGCTCGGCTGGCCCCACTTCGCCTCCGACCCGGCAATGAACTCGTCGATGACGCCCTGCGCGTTGTTGGCGAAGTCGCCGAACTGCGCCTCCCAAAGGGTGAGCGTGAGCGGATCGCCGATCGAATAGCCGTACTCGAATCCGAGCACCGCTTCTTCGCTCAACTGGGAATCGTAGACATCGAAGCGCGCCTGGTCGGGCGCGATCTGCCGCAGAGGGCAAAACTCGTGGCCGTCCTCGTAATCGTAAAAGACCGCGTGCCGTTGCGTGAAGGTGCCGCGCGCCGAGTCCTGCCCGCTCAGCCGCACCGGCGTGCCTTCGATCACCAGGCTGCCGAACGCCATCGCCTCGGCCATAGCCCAATCGATCGGCCCGCCCTTGGCGAACGCGTCGCGCCGCCGATCCACGAAGCCTCGCAGCTTGGGATGCACGTGAAAGTCCGCCGGAAACCGCGTGAGGCCGTTGACGACGCGTTCGAGCGTGGCGCGATCCACGGCCGTGTTCGGCGCCGGCGCGTTCTCTTCGGCCGGAGCCGGCGTCAGCTCCTGGACCTCGAATCTATCCTCGCCCTTCTGCGCCTCCTCGAAGTTCTGCGCGAGCCACCCGGCGGCACGCTTCCGCACGGCTTCGACATCGCCCTTTGCCACCAGGCCCTCGCGCAACAGGCGCTCCGAGTACAGCACCGCCACCGACGGATGCGCGCGAATCTTCTTGTAGAGGATGGGCTGCGTGTAGCTGGGATCGTCCGCCTCATTATGGCCGTGGCGCCGGTAGCAGAACATGTCGATGACCACGTCCTTCGAGAACTGCTGCCGGTAATCGAAAGCCAGTTGCGCCGCCCTCGCGCACGCCTCGGGATCGTCGCCGTTGACGTGGAAGATCGGAGCCTGCACCATCCGCGCGACATCGGTCGAGTACGGCGTCGAACGCGCTTCCTCGGGCGGCGTGGTGAACCCGATCTGGTTGTTGATGATGATGTGTATGGTGCCGCCAGTGGAGTAGCCGTCGAGTTGCGACAGGTTGAGCGTCTCCGCCACCACGCCCTGGCCCGCGAACGCGGCGTCGCCGTGGATCAGCAGCGGAATCACGCGCTGGCGCTTGGTGTCGCCGAGCCGGTCCTGTTTGGGCCGCACGATCCCCTCCACCACCGGGTCCACCGCTTCGAGATGGCTGGGATTCGGCGACACCGAGACCACGATCTCGCTGCCGTCCTCGAAGGTGCGCACGCCGCTCGCGCCCAGGTGATACTTCACGTCGCCCGAGCCCTGCGCGCTCTGCGGCTCCTCCGTCTCGAAAGAGGAGAAGATCTGGCGAAGCGGTTTTCCCACCAGGTTGGCGAGCACGTTCAGCCGCCCGCGGTGAGCCATCCCGATGACCATTTCGTGCGCGGCGTTCGAAGCGGCGCGCCGCATCAGCTCGTCCAGGATGGCCATGGCGCTCTCCGCGCCTTCGAGCGAGAAGCGCTTGTGGCCCACGAAGCGCGCGTGCAGGAAGTGCTCGAACTCCTCGGCCTGTAAGAGGCGGTCCAGAATGCGGCGTCGCACGGCGGCGTCGAGCGGCCAGTTGTTGGCGGCCGGCTCCATGCGCTGTTGCAGCCAGCGCTTCTGCTCCGGCACCTGGATGTTCATGTACTCGCAGCCGATCTTGCCGCAATAGGTCTGGCGTACGATCTCGAGGATCTGGCGCAGTGTGGCGAATGGTTGCGGAGAGCCGCCGCCGATGGCCTCGCCCAGCGAGCCGGTGATGAACTCGCGGTCGAGATCCCAGATCGTGAGGCCGTACTTGGCGGGGTCGAGTTCCGGGTGGTAGCTGGGCTCCGAGCCAAGCGGATCGAGGTCGGCCAGCAAGTGGCCGCGCACGCGATACGCGTTGATGAGCTGCAGAACGGCCGCCTGCTGCGCAACCTGTGCGCCGCGATCGCCTCCGCCAGGCAGGAACGCCCCGCGATCCGGCTCCCACCGCACCGGCTGATAGGGCAGGCGCAGGTCGGCGAAGATGGCGTCATAGAACTTGTCCTGACCTTCGAGCAGTGCCTGCACTTTGGCCAGAAACAGCCCGGACTCGGCGCCCTGGATCACGCGGTGGTCGTAAGTGCACGTGATCGTCATGACTTTGCTGATACCGATCAGCGCGCGCGTGTCCGGCGCGGCGCCGCGGTATTCGGCGGGATAGTCGATCGCGCCCGTGGCGATGATGGCGCCCTGCCCCGGCATCAGGCGAGGCATCGAGGCCACCGTGCCGACCGTCCCCGGGTTGGTGAGCGAAACGGTGGTGCCTTCGAAGTCCGCCACGGCCAGCTTCGCGGTGCGCGCGCGGCCGATCACGTCGTCGAAGGCGGCGACGAACTGCTGGAAATCGAGCTTGCCCGCGTTCTTGATGTTCGGCACCAGCAGCGAGCGCGCGCCGTCCTTGCCCGCGACGTCCACGGCCACGCCGAAGTTAATGGCGGGCGGCACACGGCGGTGCGGCTTCCCGTCGCGCTCCGCGTACGAGCTGTTGAGATTGGGAAAGCTCTCGAGCGCCTTGACGATTCCCCATGCAATCAGGTGCGTGTAGGAGACCTTGTCGCGGCCCACCAGCGTGAGGTGCTGGTTGATGATGGTGCGATTCTCATCCACAACCTTGACCGGGATGGTGCGCTGCGAGGTAGCGGTCGGAACAGAGAGGCTCGCTTCCATGTTGCCGGCCAGGCGCGCGGCAGCGCCGTGGAGCGGCTGTAGGTCAGTATCAGTTGGGGCAGGGGGAGCAGTAGCAGTCGTAGATCCGTTGGATTCGAACACGCGTTTCCAGCTTTCGTCGACGGAGGTGCGGTCGTGCAGGTATTCCTGGTACAACTCGTCCTGGAGCCAGGCGTTGACACCCTCAGCCATAACAATTCCCGTCTGTCTCTATGATAGCGGCAATCAGCGGGTCCACTCCGACTGCTTCTGGTAGTTGGTCACCATAGCGGTGAGGTATCGTTCCAGCCATTGAACGGCCTCGACGCGGGACATCGAGCCACTCTCGATGGCCTTGTCCAACCATTCGAACTCGGCCTGCATCATGTCGGCCATCTCCTCTACTCGGAGCGGGCTGTGCGGGTAAGCCAAGGAGCGCTGGGGCGTCCGGACCCCTGACAATTCGATCAGGCTGGCCAGCGGGCCATTGCTCGAGATTCTGTCCTTGTAGTTGGCAAAGATCTGCTTCCAGAAGGTCCACTCCCGCAAAGACTCCCGCCTGTCCTTGAAGAGGAACGCGATCTCCTGCTCATCGCCCAGGGCGCTTGCATCGATGAAGATGATCGAACGGGCCGTGACTGTCGTTCCAATGACCTCCTGCTGCATCTGCGATGGCTGCAACGTGGCCAGAGTAACGGGTCGACGCTCGCCTGGGGCGAGGGCGCCGGTGCCGCTTCCAGGTGGCGCCAAGCCAACGCTTGGGAGAAAGTCTCGGGGGCCGCCTCTGACCACGCTCGACGTCCCGTCAGCGTAGCGGATCTTCAGCTCGATGTTGAACGCAGTGACCGCCTTTGCGCATGCATTCACGGCAGCCCCGTCCAGACGGCCGTCCTTTGCCACCGGCTGCGGTTCGAATCTGAGACACCCGGGGGAATCGCCAGCCAAGGCGCTCCAAGGCAAGAGCATGCAGGCAACCTGCGCGCAGAACCGCTTCAGGGTTTCCCGCTTCATAGCGGGACCCAGCCACCCTCGCGCTCGGATTGAAAAATGGCGTCCAGAACCGCCATGTTGCGGATCGAGTCCTCGAGCGGAGTGGGAACGTCGCCGTGGCCGCGGACGGCCTTCGAAAACAGATCGCCCTGTATGCCGTACTGGTCGCAAATCGGGAACTCCTCGGAGCGGAGCCCGGCGGCCGTGTGCACGAAAATGCGCGTGGGACGGTCCGGCGGCGCATTGAACGGGATTTCGATTTCGATACGGCCCTTATCGCCGATAATCTGCACTCGCTGGTGGGGGAACATCTGCATGGAGCAGGTAAACAGCGACTGGCCCGACGGGAAATCGAGCAGGACCGAGGCGAGGCTGTCGATCTTGAACTCGGGATCGCGCTCGATCAGGCTGACCACCCGCGCGGGCTCGGCGCCGAAGAAGTAGCGCGCCACCTGAACGGCGTAGCAGCCCAGGTCCATCAGACCCCCGCCGCCGTAAGCGAGAATGTTGCGCACGTTGGCCGGGTCGCGGCCGTAGAAGCTGAAGGCCGTCGCGATCGAGCGCAGGCGGCCGATCTCGCCGGACCGTAGCAGGTCGCGCGCGTGGATCCACTGCGGATGCGTGCGCACCATGAACGCCTCGCCCATTTTGACGCCGGTACGGTCGCGCGCTTCGATCAGCGTGCGGCATTCCGCCACGTTGAGCGACACCGGCTTCTCCACCAGCACGTGCTTGCCGGCCTCGGCCGCGCGAATCGACCACGGCACGTGCAGGTGGTTCGGCAGCGGATTGTAAATGGCCTCGACCGCCGGATCGGCGAGCAGCTCTTCGTAAGAGCCGTAGGCTTTCGGGATTCCGAGAGAGGACGCCGCGCGCCGAGCCTTGTCGATGTCGCGCGAGGCAATGGCGACGATCTCGGCGGACTCCAGCCGTTGCATGGCGGGAATGACTTTTTCGACGCCGATCTTAGCGGCGCCCAAAACGCCCCAACGAACTTTGTCAGACATACATGGCTCCTTTCAGATGAATGTGGGGCGGACCCCCTGGTCCGCGCGGGTCCCCCTGGACCCGCCCTGTTTCATCCCGTCGTCTTCAGCCCCCCCGCGATCGCGTTGACCGTGATCAAAAGCGGCGGCAGCAACTGCTCGGATCGCGATTGGCGCCATTCCCGCAGCAGCGCGATCTGCTCCCGATGCAGTCGCAACAATGCTTCCCTGCGAATCGCGATGGCCTTCACCAGCCGCGGCCGGCGCTCCTCGATAGGCCCGCCTCCAAACAGCGCATCCAGAATGCCGCGCGTTCGCTGATGCTCGTCCAGAATCTGCGCCAGAATCGCCTCGCGGAGCGCCGGGTCTTCCACCAGTCCGGCGTATTCGGTCATGATGCTCTCCTCCGCGGCTTCGACGCTGAACTCGATGTTGTGCAGCAGGTAGTTGAGGAACGGCCACTCGCGGGCGGCGTTCGAAAGAGTCCGCCACGCCGCAGGATCCGCCTCGCGAACACGCTCGAAGGCGCTGCCGGCTCCATACCAGCCGGGGAGATTGAAGCGGGCTTGGCTCCAGCTGAAGACCCACGGAATGGCGCGCAGGTCCTCGATGGTGCGCTGCCCGGTGCGCCGCGAAGGGCGCGAACCGATGTGGCTCGATTCGATGCCGTCCAGCGGCGTGGCCTGCGAGAAGAACTCCACAAATCCCTCGGTCTCGATCAGACGGCGATAGGCGTCGCGGCTCGCCAGGGCCACTTGTTCAAACACCGCCTCGGCCGGGTGGGGCACAGCGTCCGCGGCGCTCTGGTGCACCAGCGTCCAGCGCGCCACTCCAGCCAGCATCCGCTCGACGTGATGCGCAGCGGTCAGGCGGTTGGCGTATTTCTGCGCGATGACCTCGCCCTGCTCGGTTACGCGCATCTCTCCCTCGAGTGTGCCCGGAGCCAGCGATTCGAGAAAGACGTGCGTGGGACCGGCGCCGCGCCCGATGGTGCCGCCGCGTCCGTGGAAGAACCGCAGTTCGACGCCCGCGGCATGGGCGGCCTCGGCGAGTTGCGTCTGGGCCTTCCGGATAAACCAGTGGCTGGCGAGAATTCCGCCGTCTTTGTTGCTGTCGCTGTAACCGATCATGACTTCCTGGAGCGGGCGGGGCCGGCCGTCGCGGCGCTGCAAGTGGCGCAGCGACCGCATGGCCATGGGGTGGGCCAGGAATTCCGCGAGCACGCTGCCCGCGCGCTCCAGGTCATCGATGGTCTCGAAGAGCGGGGTCACCGGGATCTCCGATACCAGGCCCTCGGGCGTCGAGCTGACCAGGCCGGCTTCGCGCGCCAGCAGGTAGACGTTGAGCAGGTCCGAAGCGCCGTGGGTCATGCTCACGATGAGGGAGCCCACGCCGTGGCGTCCGTGAAGCGCGGTCCAATCGCGCACCAGCCGAAGGACGCCGACAGCCGCATCGGCCTCCGGCGGCAGCGTCGCAGTCTCGATGGCGAACGGACGCGGCGAGGCGAGTTCGGCATCGACAAGTTGGCGCTTCCGGGCTTCGGTCCACTCGGGATAGCCCGCGCCATCGAGGCCGGCGATCGATAGCAGTTGGGCCACGGCGCGGCTGTGGAATGCGGCGCTCTGCCGGATGTCGATCGCGGCCAGGTGAAAGCCGAACGTGGTAGCGACGCGCGTCACCGGGGCGACCTCGGCCAGGGCGATGCGGCCGGCGCCCACTTCTTCGAGCGAGATTTGCAGCAGCAACAGGTCGTCCACCAGCTCTCTCGCGACTGCGTAGTTTCGCTGCTGCATCAGGTGGACCATCTGACGCCAGGGCTCGCCGGCATAGCGGTCCACCAGGGCGCGGCCAGCTTCGTCGAGCGCTCCGCGGTAGAGCGCGATGCGGGCGGCGAGCGATGGCGGCGGCGGCTGGAGAACGTCGGAAAGGCTGAGACGGCCCGCCAGCGATTCGAGGCGCTGGTGCAGGACGCCCAGAGCGCCCGCGCGGAGGGATTCCAGGGACCGGCGCGTCACCTCGGTGGTGACGAAGGGATGCCCATCGCGATCGCCGCCGACCCAGTCGCCGAAAGTGACTCTGGGCTCCGGCGGCGGCTCCGTGCCGGGGAAGGCCCACAGCCAGGACTGGCGGAAGCGCTCCGAGACCAGGTCCACCACGTCGGGGAAGACGCTGGTCAGGTAGTGCAAAACGTTGCGCAGTTCCGAGTCCACGTCGGGACGCTCGAAGAATATCTCGCCGGTGCGCCAAAGACGCTCGAGACCGGCCTCGATGCGCTCGCGGAGCGTGGCCTGCTCCATCGGGCTGCGGTTGGGTACCTCGCGCTCCACCAGGAGGAGGTAGAGCTCGCGGTGGCGGTCGAGGACCGAGGCGCGCTTGGCTTCCGTGGGGTGCGCGGTCAGGACTGGTTGCACATGGATGCGCGGCAGCACGCGCCGAATGTCCTCCGCGGAAAAACCGGAATCCCGGAGGAGCTGCAGTTGATGCGGCCAGGCGCCCACTTCGCTAGCGGGTCCTAGAAGGTTCTCCCGCATGCGGCGGACTTGGTTGGTGGTGTTCTCCTCTGCCATGTTGAGGAGATGGAAGGCGACCGACAGGGCCTGGGAACCGCGGGGCGGGAGGCGGTCGCCGGGCGCCGGCGGGACAGCGAAGGCTTTTCCGACCAGCTCGGCCAGGTCGTGCTCGCCGATCGTGGTGAGGACGTCGCGGAAGCATTCAAGCAGGAAGAGGAAGTCGGCGTCCCACTTCTGAAAGCCGGTCTGGCGGAGGATCGACGGGTGCGGCGGCATGGAGGCGGTAATTCAAGCATGCCACAAGGTGGCCGGCCTGAGTCGCCCGGTGGCCCGCTGAATCTGTGTGCCTGTCCTCCTGGCGGCCTCGCGAGAGCGGGCGCTACGGATCGCGACGCCCGTCCCGCCGCTCGCGATGGTCACGGGCTTGGCGGGAGTGGCCTGCGCCGCGAGCACAGGTCGTTTTCTAGAACCGCGCCGTCATCACCCACGATGTCAGAACGCTCTGTCCCCAGGCCCAACGCCACCCGGAGCATCGTACAGTGTGATCGGGACCGGCCCGATGTCGGAGTGGTCCTTAATGCAGCTCCCAGTCCACGTCGCACAGCCTTTGCCCTTGAGTGCAAGATTCGTCGGCATGTAGTTTCGGCGGATCTTGGCAAGGCGGCACTCGATGTTCGGGCACTCAGGGAAGACTTGGCCGGTAGTCGCCAACAGGTCGGGGTTGCCAAGAAGTCGGGGGTTGACGGAAATCGAATGTGTGTCCCACCCGGTCGCCTGGAACAACGCCAACGTCGCGTAAGCCGTCGATCCGTAGTAGCCCATGCCCTCTACGCCGGTCGATCCTGTGACCCACCAATTGTTATAGTCAGCCATCGAAGTGCCAGCGGAAGGTCCGGTCGTTATTGCCCTGTCCGTTTGCGTAACGGTCTTGTTGGGCCAAACGATGTTGTTGATTTCAAACTCCGCTGATCCGGCATAGACACTGATCCTCTCCGTTGCCGAACCACTGTTTGACGGCGATGCAGCGTTGGTGCTGCGGTAGCAGAAATTGTGCTGCATGAGCCCAAAGCACGCTGCCGACCCGCACTCAAAATGGCAGGTCCACATATTGCCAACCACGATGTTGTTCAGAAACGTCGGGCCAGGGCCAGTCGTAATCTGGCTTTGCAACCCATAGCGTGAGGCGTAGGCCACATTTCCGGTTCCACTTGTGATGGCAGTCCCGGTCGTCACGTAGCCGTTGTAGGCAATGTTGTTGTTCCCTCCAAGACCGGCGCCGCCGTTGGTGGTCGCCGACACTTCATTGAACTCGACGGTGGCTGGAAGCTGTAGGGAAAGCCCAGATCCCACATTGGTGATGATGTTGTGATGTATCCAAGCACTCGCTCCAGAACCGTTGGAGTTGTAGATACAACTGTTGGTCCCGTTGCCATGAAGATAGTTGTAGGAAATCGTGTTGTTCGACCTGGTCCCCGAACTGCCCCAGGTAAAGAAGTACTTGCAGTCAGTCATCTCAAAACCCGTGACTGTTACATAGGGGGAGTAGAAGGTGGCGTTGGTCGTCGCTGTGCTGCCACAATCAATCACCGGCTGCGGGCCACCGGGATACGCCTGCGCTCCGGTGTCCGAGGTGATGATGAGACGGTATGTTGCCGTGGGGGCCAGGGCGGGCGAGTTTCCAATAAACCCGATGGCCGTGTATGTTCCCGGCGACACCCAGATCGTTTGCGTGGCCGAGAACGTCGTGGTGCCCTGGTCAGTCCCCAGCGCGGTCAATGCCGCGCTGATCTGCGTATAGGTCTTCCCCGCCGTGCAACTGTGCGGGTTTGGGTTGGGGATCGAGCCGGTCGGAGTGACGCAGTAGGTCCCGGCTCCATTGCCTGCACACCAGCCCACGACCGCGGCAAAAAACAACACGAATGTCAGCTTACGCATCGTCGCCTCCTCAGTACGTCACCGTGCAGGTGAGATTGACGCCCCATCCGGGCACCGTCGCGTCCGCTGTCAGCACCTTGGCGACGAGGTAATCCCCCGGCGCCAGCGCCGCCGCCGCCGCCATTCCGCTCTGAGTGCTGTACATGCTCGAACCGGCCGCAAGCGTCGAAACCGTTGAGGAGAAGATCGTCGTTCCTCCGGTGAGCGTAAGTGATCCAGGAGTGCCGCCGATGGTCGGATTCTTGAGAATGTCGATGGTGAGATTGGTTCCGGTCGGATAGAACATCGCGTCAATCTGGCATCCGGTTACCGTGTCCGCCTCGGTTGCAGAGAATTTGAGGTTCGTGAACTCCCCGACGTAGCATCCTGGACTTCCGACGCACAGAAGGAACGTGGCGGCTTTTTTGGAAACACCGCCTCCACCGCCTACCGCCACCCAGTCCCCCGCCACCGTGCATCCCGCCGCGTTGTTGCAGGCATACAGCGCGCCTGCCGTAGTCTGGCACTGCTGACGGTACGAGCCGGCCGTATTGCCGGGAGTGCCAATGCAGGCGATGGCCCCGGCGGCCCCGCCGCCCCCGCTTAACTGCGTCCATGTGTTGTCCGGCTTGCACAGATACAAGTTCTGGCCGCCGGTCGCATCCGTTTTGAAGAACGCTTCGCCGGTGGAGCACGCTCCCGGTAACGCCGTCCCTGCCTTCGCCGGTTTCGTCGTGCGCGCGTTCGAGGCGTCCCAATCGCCTTTCATCGTCCGCCCCCCCATACTGGTGCTCTGTCCGTACACGCACCCAATCGCCACCCCTAATAGGATCAAAGCTCGTCGCATGACTTATAGCCCCCTTATGATCGTTGCGCTGTACACCGCGCTGGCCGGGGCAACGGTCTGCCCCATGGCGCAAAGCCGGACCGTGATCTGATTTGCGGCGCTGACCCACATGTTTCCGATCAGCCCGCTTGCCATGCCGCTCGGCCACCCCGGCGCTACTGTGTCACCGGGTGCCGCCCCCGTCAGGGCGAAAGTGAGATCCGGCGAACACGTCCCCGCGGATATCTGTGCGAAGGTGAACGAAACCGAGTTCTTCAGGTATGTGGGTACCGCTGTGCTGTCAATCGCGATCGTCGTCTGGCCGCCCACCTCGGTCGTCACGATGCCCGTGCCTGCTAGCAGCGTGCTTCTGCTGATCCAGCTCCGCCAGTCCGTTCCGGCCGCCCCCCAACTGCCGCCTGCCGCGTTCCACGAATACAGCGGGATCGAATCCACCGGAAACCCCGTGACTCCCGTCGTGGCCAGGCAGGAATTGGAACAGCTGACGTTCATCGTGTGACCGACCGTCAGTGCGCCGGAGGCCGAGAAATAGACATAGGCCGTCCCTGCTCCGCTGTTCAGCGTAGCCGTCGCGCCAGAAGTTAGTGAATAGGTGCGGCCCCCAAAACGCACGTTGCATGGCGTCGCCGGCGAGCAGCCTGCCCCGATTGTGAGGACCGTGGAACTCGTCATTGTGACGCCGAAGTCCCCTAACTGGCCCGCCATCGTCGCGCCGCCGCCGCTGCCTCCTCCTCCGCTCGCTGGCTGCCACTGGTTCGCCGCCGCACTCCAGGAGAGCACTTGTCCGTCCAACGGCGCCGCGCTCGAAATCGCCCGGCCCTGTATACCGGCCACCACCGTCGTCGCCAGAGCGCCGGTGACGTCCCCAAACGCTGTGTGGGTGTGGGAAGTGGAGGATTTGCCATTCAACTGGGCTTGAATGTCGCTGCTGACGTTCGCCAGATAGCCATACGCCTGGCTGCTCACAAGTCCCCCTCCGATCTTCGCGGCGTCCACGCCCGCCGCCACCTGGCTGTTCGCCACCGTGCCCGAGATTTGCGAAAACGCATAGTCGCCGGCGCCCGCAACCACGTCTCCGCTTCGTCCGAATACCGAGGTCACCGCTCCGCCGGAGCCCCCCGTTCCCGCAACGCCGCTGTAGCCGTTGATCACGCACCGCCCGCTTTGCGCGGCCGGAAAGATTACCGTCACGTTGTAACTGCTCGGATCCACGGTGATCGTGCTCGGCTCGACCATGTTCGCCGGAACGCTGCCGTCGTAACAGGCCACCAGCAGGTTGGCGGTTCCCAACCGGTGTGTGGTGCCCGGCACGCTGATCGTGGTCTGGCCAACGAAAGTTGTCACGTAGTTCGCCGGCGTCGTCGACGGCGTCGCGCCCACCCAGGACGTGCCGTTATAGACCTTCAGCTGGTTGGAATCCCCACTGTCCACCACCATGTCCCCGGTCTGCGCCGCCGTCGGCAGCGCCGAGGGAGCCACCTGCAGCCCAGCGGTCATCGCGCTTCCGGAGAATCTTTGCCGCGCCCCGGCAGAGTAAGTGGTCGGCTGCGTCATGTCCACTGCGTTGGTGACCTGGCTCGCCGAGTAATCCCCGGCCGTCGCCGTAACGGCCCCGCTCCTGCCGAACGCGCTCGTCACTCCCCCGGCGATGGTTTGCGGCTGCCATTGAGTGCCGCTCCACGCCAGCGCCTGCCCAGTCGTCGGAGCCGTCGACGCCACCGGCCGGCTCTGGAGGCGAGATACCGTGGCTGTCGTCAGCGCCCCGGTTAGATCTCCGCCCAGCGCCGGCAACTGGCTGCTTCCCACCGTGCCGCTGATCTGGCTGAAACCGTAGTCCCCGGTCTGGCCCACGATCGCGCCCGTCCGCCCGAACGCGCTCGTCACCCCGCCCGACGCCGCCTCGGGTTCCCACTGAACGCCGCTCCATGCCAGCACCTGGCCGGTCGTCGGCGCGGTGGCCGCCATTGGCCGGTTCTGCAGGCGCGATACCGTGGCCGAGCTCAGCACGCCCGAAAGATCTCCTCCCGGTGGCGGCAGCTGTGTGCTCAGGACCGTCCCGCCGATCTGGCTGAATTGGTAGTCTCCGGTTTGCGCCGTGACCGAGCCCGTCCGTCCGAATACGGTGCTCAACGGCGGAGCCGGAAGGCTCGCCGCTCCCCAGGACGTTCCGCCCCACGTCAGCACCTGCCCTGACGTCGGAACGGTCGAATCTAACGGCCGCCCGAGAATCCGGTTCACCGTCAACGCGTCCGGCGTGCCGCTCACATCCCCGCCGAGCGATTTCCACACCGCGGCGCTGCCGTCGCTGGCCAATACGAAATTCGTGTTTCCCGTTCCCACCGCCGGCGTATCGGCTCCTTGCAGGGTCCACTGGTTTGCGGTCAGGCACGTGTACCAGTTCCGCCCCGCTGGCGCGTCCAGGCGCAGGAATGTTTCCCCCTGTGAGCATGTGGCCGCCAGGCCCGTCCCCATCCTCGATGGCAGGGTCGAACTGGCTTGCGAGAAGTCGACCGTCTTCGCCTGCGTGCGCAGGTCGACTTTAGTCTGCGCCGCGCCCGCCCCAGCCAGTGCCAGCGCGGCCAGCAAATAGTAAGTGCATTTCGGTGTCTGCATGACGCTGTAGGTGCCGGCTTCCGCCGTGGTCTCCCGGCAACATCCCACCTCCCGGCCTCAATCTACACTGGGGGTCCGTATTACCGCGATCGGTGAAAACGCCTATGTCATTGAAACGAAGAAGAAAATTCTGGGGTGGGTGTGCGTCACCGGCGAAGTGAGGCTGGCCAGAAGCCCGCCCAACGCCGCGCTTTCACGCCCCGTAGGCCAGGCTCCGCCGTCCCGTAGGGTGACAGCGCACGAGCGCCACCCAAGGAACCAGTGGGGACAGGAGACTCGCGGTCTGACCGCCACGTCCGCTTCCTGGTCGCGGTTCGGGGCAAGCACGGAACCGCGCGCAACGAGCCGCCCGCGAGAGAGCGAACTCCGCTCTCAGGAACGTGTTCTCGCCCTGGTCGGGCTCGGCTTCGCACGCGGAAATTTGGAGTCTCCAGCGGCGGCATTTGAGACCCTCGCAGCCTCTTCCAGACGCGTCAGCTCGTCTGGCGCGGTCTTGCTCATCGCCAGCGTGATGGCTGCCATCAGAGGCATGGTCGGCTCGTATGCCATGTGGCTGAACAGGCAGACGACGCAGAATGCGACGAACGACGTGTGTAACGCGAGCGCCATATATGCGATGTCGCGCGCCTGGTTGCCTGGAATGCGTCTGGCGCGCCGAACGATCTGTTGAAGAGCCCGCATGCTGCACACCAGAACCCCGAGGTAGAAAATCAGCCCCGGAATCCCGATTTCCGAGGACAGCTGGGTGTAGGTGTTGTGCGTACCGACCCATGCGGCGTACCCCGGCCTCGCTTTCTCCTTCTCTATGGCGGCGCAGTAGGGCGCGAAATTGCCGGCACCCACACCCAGAAACGGGTGACTCGCTGTCACGCTCAGGCTGTCCTTGAACAATTTCAACCGGAGCTGTGACGATGCCGCCGCCGAACTAGTCACGGCCAACTCGGACGCCGACTCCTCCCCATTCATCACCACATACTCGGGCCCGAAGAACGTCCCCAAACGCGCCTTCGCGCTCTGCGGAAGAAACACCGCCGATGCCAGCGCCAGCACCGCCACCGAAAAGGCGATGGCCACCTTTCCGAGCGCCCGGCTTCGCAGAAATGCGGTCGCACAAAGAGTCGCCAGGCCGATCAGGCCCTCGCGCGAGCCGGTGCGGAACAGCGCAACAATCATCAGCATCAACACGCCCGCAGCGAACGCTTTGCGCAACTTGCCCACTTGCGGCCCCGCCGACAACAGCCAGACCATCGGCATTCCGAGCAGCAGCACGATCGCAATCGTATTCGAGTTTGCGTAGCGGCTTCCCGCGAGCAACAGCCTGCCGCGCGACTCAACTCCCCGAAACATCACGATCATCGCTCCGGTGACCGTGGCCAGCCCAAACACCAACAAAGCGCGGCGGCACTGAGCTGCCGTCGTAATGACCGACGCCCCCACCAGGAACAGCAACATCGCGGGAATCCAGGTTCCCACGAGCACCTCGAAGCTGCCGCCCCGCCAGTACGCTCCGGGGATCGAAATCACCAGCCAGGCACTGAGCCCGGCCAGGAACAGACTGATCCGGCTCTGCAACACCTGGCCAAGACGACCGCCCAGTATCGCCGCCACAACAGCGAGCCCGAGGGCAATGCCGGGCAGGTGCAGACGCCCCAATCCCAAGTCCAGGATGCGGCTGTTGAAGGCGAAAACGTAAAAACAGAAGCCCACGAAGCCTATCTGCAGGATCGGATTCGCAGTGCGGCCGTTCACCGCCCCATAGGCGGGCGGAGCCCATGGAGCCCGGCCCCCCCCGTGCGCGGGCGTCATCGAATCTCCTCCGCGTTCCTGAAAACGAACCTGTCGCATCCCGGCATGAACCCGCGCCCCCCGCGTGAGTAGAAGATCCCGTTCATCCTGGGGCGCCCCGGCAAGTCCTCGTACGGAGTTCTCACGGCGTGCTCCGCAGCGCCGGGCGCCGCCCCAACCGTTCCTCGATCCAGCGCTTGGGGATCGATCGGTGCTCCTTCTCCAGGCAAATAAAATACGCTGCCGCGTAGTAAATCGTTGCCACCAGCGCCATGCCTCCCAGCACCTGCACCCAGTTCCTTCCCGGCAACCACCGCAACTTGATTACCCACGCAACCAGAAGCGCGGGAATCGCGGCCAGTGTCGGTCTCAGGTACACTCCCCGCACATAGGCTCCGAAGCTCCGCTCGACGCCCCGGCAGAAGAGCCACGAGGTGAGCAGGCCGCGGTTCGCCACCATGAACACCGCCACCACCCATGCCGCCCCGACGATCCCGTACCGGGGAATGACGACCCAGGCCGCCGCCGAACTCAGGATGGCCTCCGCCAGCAGGGAATACGCGAACAACTGGTGTCTCCCCAGACCGTAAAGCACGGAGCTGGAGTTGTACTGCGCGGCGATGCCCAGCGTTGTGCCTACCGCGATCACCGAAACGACCGGTCCGCTGTGCAGGGCGAACTCCGGATTCACCCAGACCCTCAGCAGTTCGGTCCCGTACAGGCACAGCGCAAGCGCCGCCGGGGCGAACAGCACGTAGCAGTACCGGTTTACGTAAACCCCCATCCTGTACACCTGGTCGTACTCCCGCCGCGCCGCCATCTCGGCTGCGTTCGATCCCGTTACGTAGCCAACCTTACAGACCATATCGACCGAATACCGCAGCAGGCGAGTCGGAAGCAGGAAGTAGCCCACAAAAGCCGTCGGCAGGAAGTGCGCCAGAATCAGCGGCGTGTTCTGGTTCAGAACCAGCGTGGAAATCGTCGCCACCGACGTGTGAATGCCGTAGCGGAACATCCGCCGGAACATCGACGCGTTGATCCCCGAGAAAGACAGGTTCAGCGAGGGAAACACCGCGCGCAGGTTGCGATAGTTGTAAGCGTAGCCCGCGGCCA
>Ga0265320_10001242_pt1 | contig 18711 bp, 18 predicted proteins | sample 4827metaG_FD_202087 | JGI IMG/M metagenome (GOLD analysis project Ga0265320, IMG submission 202087) | Rhizosphere microbial communities from Carex aquatilis grown in University of Washington, Seatle, WA, United States - 4-8-27 metaG | ecosystem: Host-associated > Plants > Roots > Rhizosphere >...
CGAGAAATGCCTCCAGTGAGCACGGCAGCTTCGCCTCGATCGGCGTTCCGTTGGCGGTGACCGTGCTCATGATTTCATAAAGTTTAACATCCGGCTTTGCAGCCAAAAGTTCGTTGGATGTTGGGCGTTGAATGCTCGCTCGCGATTTATCGGCGTCGAATGTTCGATGTTTCCCAATCACGCCGTCAACGCCGCGTCCCAGTCCTTCCACACCGGCTCGTAACCGAGCCGCCGGATCAGGTCCGCCACCTCGCCGGCGGAACGTTCATCGGCAATTTGAAACTGCCCGGTTGCGTTCGTCGCATGCTCCGGCGTGGGCGCCCATTCGCTGGCGCCGGATGCCAGCGCCACAATCCGGCCGCGCTCGGTGTGATGGATTTTTTCCTTGCCCGCGCCGGTGTAACCCCCCGGTTCGGTATGGCTGCCCGCACTCATCATGGTAATGCCCAGTGGAATCAGCCCGTCGCGCAGCTTCGCCGGTTCGCGCGTCGAAAGCACCAGGCCGACATCGGGAAACATCAGCCGGAAGGCGCAGACCAGTTGCGCCAGGTCGCGGTCGGTCATGTGCGTGAGCGGCTGGAATTCGCCCGCGCACGGACGCAGCCGCGGCAGCGAAATGGTGACCTGCGCCTTCCAGCAATTCCGCAAGAGATGGTCCGCGTGCGCCGCGACGCTGAGGGCCTCGAACCGCCAGTCGGCCAGGCCGTAGAGCGGGCTGATGCCGAGCCGTCGGAACCCCGCCGCGTAGGCGCGCTCCGGCGTTTCCAGCCGCCAGTCAAAGTTCCGTTTCGGCCCGGCGGTGTGCATGTCCGCATAAATTTTGCGGTCATAGGTTTCCTGATAGACCACCAATCCGTCCGCGCCCGCGGCGACCAGCGGCCGATAATCCGCCGTTTCCATCGGACCGACTTCGAGCGAGATGCCCGGCCAGTCGGGATGCAACGCGGCGACGCAATCGCGCAGGTAATTATTGGAAACAAACTTTGGATGTTCGCCGGCGACCAGCAACAGGTTGCGAAAACCCTGCCCGCGCAATGCGTTCGCCTCCTGCCTGGCCTCGTCGAGCGACAGTGTCACGCGCAGGATCGGATTGTCGCGGGAGAAGCCGCAGTATTGGCAATTGTTGACGCACTCATTGGAAAGATACAACGGCGCAAACAGGCGGATGACCTTGCCGAAGCGTTGCTGGGTCATCGCGTGCGAGCGCCGGCCCATGTGTTCCAGCAACTCCGCGCCCGCCGGTGAAATCAACTGCGCAAAATCCGCCAGTCCCGGCCGGGTTTTCGCCATGCTTTCACGCACGGCCTGGATTCCGGCCATCTGCGAACGCTTCACCAGCGCCGTCAGTGGCAACGAATTGAATTCGGCGATAAAACTCACGACCCCAACGTAGCAAATTGGCGAGCAAAGTCGAGAAACGAGCAGTGGAGCGCGGAGCATCGCTCCGCAAACGCCTGAACCGCCAAAACTCGCGGGGCAATCCTCCGCGCTCCGTTACTCGGGACACCATCGCAAAAACCGTTAGTGGTGAGGCGGCCTGGGGTTGTTGGCGTTGATACGTTCCAATTCCAGGGTTTCCAGGACCGCCGACTGACGCTGCACTTGTTTCTTCAAATGCTCCACGAGCCGGCCTTGTTCAATTACCACGCCGTTCAATTGTTCGACCTGATGTTCCAGGTGGGTGACGTGGGCTTCGATCCGTTCCAGCCGTTGCAAGTTTTCAGCGTTCATGGTTGTAAAAGTTCGCAGTTTTTCCAAACTAGGCAAACATCTTCAGCCGCCGCCAAACCGGGCGGCGACCGAGAAAAATAAACGTGAAAAGCCCGTTCCGGAAAAAATCCATTCGTCAGCGCAACCCGGCGCCGGTCATGATCCTCGGGGTCGGCTCGTTCGCGCACAGCATCGGCTCGGCGCTGGCCGGCGCCGGCGCCAAGGTCTCAACCTACCTTACGCGCAATTACGGCCATTACCCGCCATCGCTGGTCGGGCCGACCTTTGCGCGCCACGCTTTTCCCAGCCCGGTTCCGCTGCTCAAGAAACATGGCATCGAGGCCGTTATTCCGCAGTCCATCGACTGGGCGTTGCAGCCGTGGGCGAAGGATTTGCTGCAATCGGGCACCGCCATTTTCAGTCCCACGCGCGAGGCAATGCGCATCGAGCGCGAACGGGATTTTGCCCGGAAACTCTGCGCGGATTTCAAAATCCCTTTTCCGCAGGCCCATGTTGCCGCCAGTCAAAAAGCCGCCGAAAAAATCCTGGCCCGGCATCCGCGGCCCTTCGTCATCAAGAACCCGCTCTGCTCGCCGACCAGTCCGATCCACACCATTTTGTGCGAGACGGTTGAGGACACGCGGGCGTGGTTGCGGCACGTCAATTATGCCGAAGGCGTCTTCCTGCAGGAATATCTCGGCCGGGCCGAGGTCGGGCACATCGTGCTCGTCAGCGGCGGCGAGATCCATTCGCTCGTGACGAACCAGGAATACAAATATGCCTTCAACGGCAATCAGGGCGTCGTCGCCGGCGCGCCGCTCGGCGGTCTGGTTGAACGTGACCCGGCTGACAGATACGGACTGGCGCGGCAGCTCATCCATCCGTTGCTGCCCTGGTTGCGTCGGGCAAAATTCAACGGGCCGTTGCAGGTCACCGCCATCCGGCGCGGCGGCAAATGGCACGTCATCGAATACAATGTCCGCATCGGCGTCACGTCCGGCCCGATGATCCTGCGAATGTTGAAAGATCCGGTGGAAATTGTTTTGCGGACCGCCCGAAACGAAAAACTTGATTTACAGTTCAAGCCCGGGCTGAAATTCGGCTGTTCGCTCACGTTGGCGGGTTATGGTTATCCATTTGTCCAGGTGCGCAGCCCGCATCTGCCGCTCGAGGTGGACGGCAAATTCGATTGTGACGTTTGGTGGAATGAAGTGGACCGGAGCAAAGACGGCAGCTTGATTTCAACCGGACACCGCATTGCCGACGTGATTGCGCTGGCGCCGACACTCAAGGCGGCAATGGCCAAAGCTTATGCGAACATTCGCAGAATTCGCGTCGTGGGCAGTTATTTTCGGACAGACATCGGCCAAAGCCTGTGGCCGCCGGGAAGGGTTTGAACTTTATTGATTCTTCGGCATCCCGGCCTTGTGCTCGAAAATTGCCGCGCGTTTGAAGTTGTCCACGGATTTGAAATACGCGGCGAGCTTGTAATCCAGGTCGCGTTCGATGGTTTCGCGTTTGACGGGTGTTTTTGACCAGACAAAGCCCAGCGCGGCCAAAAGGGCCAGGAAGGCGATGCCGGCCGGCCGGTTTTCCCACGCCAGACCCAGCGGGCTGCGAACCAGGGCGCAGCCCAACAGACCGGCGAAAAACCCTAGCCCGCAATACAATATCCCGGTGGAATTTCGCAGCAGCCATTGTGTCGCGGCGCTGAAGCGACCGGTAACGCGCGCGTCCGCTGGCGGCAGGCAAATGGCCGGCAGAATGGCCTGGAATTTGGGATTGCGCAATGTCAGCAGGGCCACTTCCGGACTCGGACGAACGGTGGGGGATTCGAGCATCTCCTGTTCGTTGCCGGTGGCCATGAATGTTTCCACGCGCTCCTCGGCCACCAGGGTCATCATGCGGGTGGGAACCAACAGGTCCTCCATCACGATTTGAGAGACCCGGCAAAGCCCGGAAAAAATAACGACGGCAAAAATCAGCGGCAGCGACCTCCCGGTCCATCTTGAAAACCGGGGATGGGACAATGACCGCGACAGCAGCAGCACCGCAAAGAGACTGGCGATGACGAGAACATTCAATTTATCCATGTAACGGCTGGCGGGAACGGCCTCGCCAAAATTCCCGCGCCCGTAGGCCAGCGCGATGGACTGCAACGCACTCCAGAGTCCCAGCACCAGGAGAAATTCAGCCGCCCGCAATTCCACAAAGGAGGGCCGAAAATACAAGGCGGCCAGCAAAGCCAGGGGCAGGATAATCAGACCGGCCATTTCCGGGGTGGAGAAAAACGGCCAGGCCAGGTTGCGCGCCAGTGCGGATGCAAATTCCGTAAAGTTGTGAGCCCGCAGCAAGCGGTCGCCTTCATACGCCACGGTCAGGAATCCCCCCAGGACCGTCACGGCCAGACCCGCACCCAGGGTGATCCCATTTCCCCGGTCCATCCGCCGGTGTTTGATGGCGCGCAACACCGCCAATCCCGCAATGGCTGCCGGGGCCAATAACCCAGACGCCATGGTAAACAAACCCAGGACCGCTGTGACCAAACCGAACCACCACCACCGGCTTCCCGGTTTGCCAAATCCCAGTCCGGCCAGCGTCGCCAATGAAAAGATGGCCAGCAAATAGGCCTGCGAATTGAACGCCCAAATCGTGTTTTCCGAGGCATAGGGCAGCGCGAAAAACGGCGCCAGCAGGAGACAGATCAACCATCCACTTTTTCGACCCAGAACTTCCCACAGGCAATAGGCCAGTCCGCAGGCGTAAGTGGCGAAAATAAAGACGTTGACCGTCATCTGCAACAGAGGTTCCCAACGTCCGTTCAATCTGATGACGCTCAGATCGAGCAGACGGGTGAAAAAAATCCTGTGCTCGCAGTAGGGCGCAAAAAAGTCCTTCCACGTCAGATGCCCCTCCAGCCACGGCCGGAAAAACAATTCCGCTTCGTACCACTGGTCCCACAACGGCAGAGGCGAGCCGTACAACTGCACCACCCAAAGTTTGGCGCCCAGGACCACCAGAAACAACGCGGCCAGCCAGGCGGCGAAACGTTTGAATGAATCGGCAGCCAGGTTCGTTGGTTTAGTCATTCCGACGGCTCAATGGGCGCGAGCCTAAATCAATTTTCCAACGACGCAAGTCCACAAACCGTCCTGGCGGGCAGAGCAATGCCTTGCGCTCCGGCAAATCAACCGACTGCGAATTTTTCGTGTCTTTTGGCACGATTCGTGGTTAAACAACTTCCGACGTCTTATGGATTTTGATTCCACCACATTTCCATTGCGGCCGGCCTGGACGGAAATCGACCTCGGCAAACTGCGTCGCAATCTGCAACTCATCCGCCGCGACCTGCCCCAACGGGTCCGATTGCTGGCCGTCACGAAGGACGAGGCCTACGGTCACGGGGCGCTCGACGTGGCGCGTATTGCCATCGAGGAAGGCGCCTGGGGGTTTGGCCTCAGCACGTTGGAGGAGGCGATGGCGCTCCGCGAAACCGGCATCACCCAGCCATTGTTGCTGCTCGGCGAACGGCAGGAAGCCGAACTGCCCTGGTGCGTTGAGCATGATCTGACGGTCTGCGTCAATGAACCGCATACCGTCCGCAAACTCGGCCGCGTCGCCGCCTCCGCCAACAAGCGCGTGCCGGTACACGTAAAAATTCACACGGGCATGAGCCGCTTCGGCGTGCGTTGGGACGAGGCCCTGCCGCTCATCGAATTGATTGGCTCCGAAAAATCACTGCAACTCGAAGGCGTGATGACGCACTTCGCACAATCCGACGAGACGGACAAGACTTTCGCCAACCTACAGTTCTCCCGTTTCAACGAAGTTCTCCAGGGCTTGGCGGCCCGCGGCATTCCCGTGAAATTGCGCCACACCTGCAACAGCGGCGGATTCCTGGATCTGCCCCACGCGCACCTGGACATGGTCCGCGTCGGGATCCTGATGTATGGCGTTTTCCCCTCGTCGGTCTGCCGGCGGATTCCTGGCATCGAACCGGTGATGTCGGTCAAGGCGCGGATCGCGGCCATTCAAAAATTGAAACCCGGCGAGGTCGTCGGTTATGGCATGCGTTACACCGCGCCGTCGGAACGGCGGATAGCCGTGCTGCCCATCGGTTATGGTGACGGTTTCCCGCGAGTGCGCAACACCGGTGGCGCGCTCATCCATGGCCGGCGCGCCCCGCTCATTGGCGGCATCGCCATGGACGCGTTGATGGTCGATATCACGGACATTCCCGAGGCGCAAATGTGGGACGAGGCCGTCATCATGGGCCGCCAGGGCAGCGAGGAAATCACGGTGCACGACATTGCGAAGCTGAAAAACTCGGTGAGTTACGAGGTGCTGACAAGCTGGCGGCATCGCCTGCGGAGAAAATCGGTGAACGCCAAAACCGTGACCCAGGCGGAAGCGGTGGCGGCAACATAAACTTTAACCACGAATGAACGCGGATAAACACGGATGCGATGACTTGAACCGCACCTCTGGTTGCAGTTTGAACTGGCTTGCCGTTGCTTTTCTGGAATTAGTGGAATTCACTGCTTATTGTGTTATCCGTGTCCATCCGTGTCCATCCGTGGTTGATTTCCCATGAAACTTCTTTTTTCCGAACAAAACTCCGATTACGAACACTACCAGTTTCCCTATGCCGTCTGGGCCGTCCCGGAGACGGGCGAGGCGCCGTCGGACATCTTCAATGCCGGGTTTCTGCCTTCGTCGCGCAATCTCGACCGCTTTTATCTCTGCCGCCAGGTGCGGGTGAACCTGGCGCGGTTCAAGCCATCATCTGAAAACCGCCGCATCCTGCGCAAGGGCGCCGGCATCGATGTGAAACTTGTCCCGCGCGACAAATACGATTACACCCCGGCCAAACGCGATTTTTTCAAGACCTACGCCGACATCAAATTCGGCAAGGATGTGATGACGTTCGAGCGGCTGGACGCCCTGTTCGGTTCGCCCATCATCTCGCATCTGCTCGTATTCACGGACGCAGCGCAAGGCAACGAGGTCGGGGCTGCCACGCTTTACATTGAGGGCCGGGAACTCGCGTACTATTATTACGCCTTTTACGACCTGAATTATTACGCGCGTAACCTGGGCATGTTCATGATGACCTCGGCGGCAGCGCTGTTCGCTGAACGCGGTTACAAACAGTTCTACCTCGGCACCTGCTATTCGCAGACGGCGCTCTACAAGACGCAGTTTGCCGGCGCGGAATTTTTCAACGGGTTTCGCTGGTCGGACGATCTGGACGAATTGAAATTCATCATCCGGCGCGACAAACAGGAACTGGACCAGCACCTGCTCGAAACCGCGGAATACCGCGATGAGTTTTACAAGGGTGATCTGGGCAGGATAACCGACGCGAGCACATTCCGGGTGAAGGTAAAATGAGCCGGATCCAATATTGAGTTCTTGTCTTTGATTTTCTCCCCAGTTTTCGTATTGATTTGGGCATGACCGCCGCACGAGCCACCCTACATCATCTGAGCCGGATTTCCCGCACCCGCACCAGGAGCACGAACCGGAAGGTTTTCATCGGCACTGACAGTGGCGCGACCACATCGAAGATTGGCGCGGTTTGGGAGGATGGCCAGACGGTCTCCACCAAGTTGCTGCAGCGACCCACCAATGCCCGGAACGGCCCCAAAGCAGTGGTGGCGGGCTGGGTGTCGGCCGCCAACGAGTATCTCCAACAAAACGGGTTGAGCTGGTCGCACGTCAAGGGTGTCGGTCTGGCGATACCCGGGCCATTTCAGCGGTATGGAGTACTGGATCGTTCCGCCAATCTGCCCGCCAGTTTTGCAGGTTGGGATGTACACACGGCTTATCGCCGGGCACTGGCCAGGCGGGCTGGACGCGAGCTGCCGTTGATCGTGGGCAACGATGGCAAATTCGGCGGTGCCGCCGAGGCGCAATATGCCCGGGGCAATATCAAGGCATCCGTGCTGATGCTCGCACCGGGCTCCGGCTTGGGCAGCGCCTTCATCAACGCCGACGGCCTGCCGCTGGATGGCGACACCTTGGCGGGAATGGAAACCGCCCATATGCCCGCACCCTTGCATTTGTTGGGTACCAAACCGTTCCCTTGCGGCTGTGGCCGGCATTGGGGTTGCATCGAAACCTGCACGACCCTCTCGGGCCTGCCGTATTTGCTGGCGGAAAAGCTTTTGAAATATCCCAAACACGCCCTCGCCCGGTCGTCTGCCGACATGCGGGAAAAGGTGCTGTCCCTGCGCGGTCTGGCACAAAAGGGGGATCCCTTGGCCCTCGAAATTTTTGATTTTCAGGCCCGCGCCCTGGGCCTGCACATTGCCAATCTCGCGATGGCTTTGGATCCGGGCGTGGTTGTCATCGGTGGCGGATTGATGGACCCCGAATCCACGTCGGCGAAATTCCGCAATCGCTACCTGAGGATTGTCCGCGAAACCGCCCGGCCCCAGCTCTGGCCGGCCCAGCGCAAGCGGATCAAAATCGTTCCGGCCATTTTGGGCGAACTTTCCCAGGCCATTGGCGCCGCCCTGGTGGCGCTCCATCAGGACCGGGCCTGACTTTGGCCCGCGGAATCATTTCTTCCGGTATTTGTGCGTGGTGTCGGAAGCCGCCAGTGACGGACCCAACAATTCTTCGACTTTCCCGATCAATTCCTGCGGGTTGAACGGCTTGAAGAGGAATTCGCTGGCGCCGGCCTCCAGCCCGGCAAACCGGCCAAACTGGCCGTGCATGCCGGTGAGCATGATAATGGGCACCGTCGCGGTGGCCGGATCCTGCCGAATGCTTTCGCAAATATCGAATCCGTTCAATCCGGGCAACATCAGGTCCAGCACAATCAAATCTGGAGCCACTGTCCGGGTTTTCAACAGGGCGTCAATGCCATTGGACGCAGTGCCAACGGCAAAACCAGCGGCTTTTAATGTCGAACGGATTACTTCCAATTGATCGGGATCATCCTCAACCACCAATACTTTCCTTTGCATATAATTCTTTCAACCCAAGTGCGAACAGACAAGCGTGCCCGCGTCACATATAAACACGCTCGCTTAAAGCAGGATCGATGCCGCTGCCGACGGGAAAAACAGCCGGAAAATCAAACGTTTTGCCAAATCCATAAGAATTTCGCCGGATACTGCCTCCGCCACCCAACCGATCCCTGACTCAAGCGAAACAAACGAAGAAACAGTTATGAATCGAATCATGGAAGTTCATTTCCGGCCGCGGCCGCTGGCTCCAGGGTTAGTGGCTGGTCGTGATCCAGAAACTCCCCGCAGACGCGGAAGAAATCGGCGGGGTTCGCCACGCGGCGGATTTCGTGCAGGAATCTTTCACACACGCCTTCGCCGATGAAGTTCATGAATTTTTTCATCCGCTGCACCTGGGCTGACTCTTTCACACCAGGCGTAATTTCATTTTCCCAGAGTTCGCGCACATACCTGAGCACGTCGCGGCCCGAGGGCAATTTTGTTTTTTCTCCGCGCAATTGCGCCCGGATCTGGTCGAACAGCCACGGGTTGCGGATGGCGCCGCGACCGATCATCAGCCCGCGCGCGCCGGTTTCCGCCAGTAACGCCTGCGCCTGCGCCGGACCGTGGACATTGCCGTTGGCCAGCACCGGACAGCGCAGTTCGCGCGCCGCCCGCGCGATGAGGTCGTAACGCACGCCGGGCCGGTACATCTGCACGACCGTGCGCGCGTGTACGGTGAGCAGATCGATTGGATGTTTGGCGAACAACGGCAACAAATCGTCGAACTCGGCGGGAGACCCGAAGCCGATCCGGGTTTTGACCGTCAATGGAACCGTCACGGCCTCACGCAACGTGCCGAGGATGGCGTCAATCTTTTCGGGCTCGCGCAACAAACCGCCACCGGCGCATTTGCGATAAACGACCGGCGCCGGACAGCCGAGATTCAGCTCGATGGCGGCGATGGGATGGCGCTGCAATTCCTTCGCCGTGCGAATGAGCGCGGGAATGTTGTTACCGATGAGCTGGGCGACAATGGGCCGACCGGTGGGATTTTCGGTTATGGATCGGAGGATCCATTTTTCCGGACGCGAATCGCCATGGACGCGGAAGTATTCCGTCCAGTAGGCATCCGGACCGCCGTAACGCGCCATCACGCACCAGAATTCGAGCGTGGTCACGTCCTGCATCGGCGCCAGCGCCAGCAGCGGCGCCGGGCCGTGCAGCAGGTTCAAAAAGGTTTCAGCCGGAGTCACACGAGGTATTTGAAATCAGGGTAAAATGAATCCAACCGGAGCGGCCGAATTCAGAGCTTGTTGTATTCCTCGTGTGTGCCAATCCAAATCCAGACAAAAGTGTCCGAAGAAAGGAAATAACCGGTTGCCCGATAATGATCGCCGACGCGGACCGACCACGTATCGCCTGTCAACTTTTTGAAATGGAGTGAAGGATAAAATGGGTCTTTCAGCCAAAGGGCGAACGCGCGGCCGGCGAGTTGCTGAATTGTCGGCGGCAGCGCGTTGAACCGCCGCCAGAACGCGGGGTCAACTTTTGAGTTCATCTTGATCCGGGTGTCGGGAAATCCCTCAACTTGCCGGCTTTGGCTTCCTTAATCGAAGCCTGTTTCAGCCGATCCAATTTGCCACCCGGCTCGGTGTCGGCGGACATCTGGCGGTCCCAATCATCGTCCACGCGCGGATGCAGCAACGCCTCCAGCTCGCACCGCTCCTCAAAAGTGAGGCGGTCAATGGCCGACTTGATTTCCGCAACCGTGCTCATGCCGGCTAATCTAACCAATCAATGGTGAATCGGCAAGCCGTGCCGACTTGACGCGCGGATGAAGGTGAAGCCGTCGTTGATTCTTCCGACCATTCAGACCAGCCAGCGCCGTAGGCGCGACATCTTTGTAGAAACATGCCATCATAATTCCCCAAGCTCCGCGGGAGCGGCATATTCCGCCCCGACGGGGCTTGTTGGTAATGCCTTAATTTGATCGGGGCGGAGCGCGGAGCAATGCTCCGCGCTCCGATAAATCGAGACACCGCCAGCTTGTTTGTTCAGTTGAAGTTGCGTCACTCATCGGCTATCCTGTTCCGCCTATGACTTTGACGGAAAAGATTCTCGCCCGGGCGGCCGGCAAACCGCGGGTGGAAGCCGGCGACAACATCTGGGTGAACGCCGACGTGCTCATGACCCACGATGTCTGCGGGCCGGGCACCATCGGCGTGTTCAAACGCGAATTCGGCAAGACCGCCAAGGTGTGGGACAAAAACAAGATCGTCATCATCCCCGACCATTACATCTTCACCGCCGACTCGCTCTCGAACCGCAACGTGGACATCCTCCGCGATTTCGTCAAGGAGCAGAGCCTCCCGTATTTTTACGACGTGATTGACAATCCGGATGGCCACTGGGTTTTCGACCCGAAAAAAGGGATGTTGAACCGGCAATACGGTTCGCAATACGCGGGTGTCTGCCACACGGCGCTCCCGGCAAAAGGCCATACCCGGCCGGGCGAAATTCTGTTCGGCACCGACTCACACACCTGCATGGCCGGCGCCTTCAACCAGTTCGCCACCGGCATCGGCAACACCGACGCCGGCTTCGTCATGGGCACGGGCAGGCTGCTCATCAAGGTTCCTGAAACGATGCACTTCCGCCTCGAAGGCCGGTTGCAGCCCGGGGTGATGGCCAAGGACGTGATCCTCCATTGCATCGGCGAAATCGGATTCGACGGCGCCACGTACCGCGCCCTGCAGTTCGACGGCGAGGGCGCGCGGAATCTGTCCATCGACGACCGCATGACCATCGCCAACATGGCCATCGAAGCGGGCGGCAAGAACGCGATGTTTGAATTTGATTCGCGCACGGCGGAATACGTGGACGCGCGGGTGAAATTGAACGGCACCAAATCCACCTACGAACCCGTGACGCCGGACAAGGACCAGAAATTCGTTTACGAACACGTGGTGAACCTCGATCAGCTCGAACCCACCGTGGCGTGCCATCCCGATCCCGGCCAGCGCAAAAAGGCGAAGGAGATGGGGCATGTCAAACTCGACCGCGCCTATGTCGGTTCCTGCACTGGCGGCAAGACGAGCGACTTCGTGGAGTTCGCGCGCGTGTTGCGCGGCAAAAAAGTGACCATTGACACTTTCGGCGTGCCCGCGACGCCGGAGATCGTGCACGATCTGCAATCCACCCGCTGGGGCGGCAAGACGATCTGGGAAATCCTCGTGGACGCGGGGGTGCAAATGACGGAGAACGCCGGGTGCGCCGCGTGTCTGGGCGGGCCGGTGGACACGTTTGGCCGCATCAACCAGGCCGGCATCAAATGCATCAGCGCCACCAACCGCAATTTTCCCGGCCGCATGGGGGACAAGGAATCGCAGGTGTTCCTCGCCTCGCCGATGACCGTGGCGGCGAGCGCCATTGCCGGCAAGATCGTGGATCCGCGCGAGTATTTGGGAAATTAGCCGGGGTGGCCGGCAAACCAGGCTTGCAATCGTTGTCTTTTGGCACAGGATTTCATCGTGCGACACCCGTTGCGCATACTGCTGGTGCTGCTGCCGCTGGTGACCAGCGGATGCACCGGATTGCTCTGGCGCAACACCGATTGGGTTGACAAACCCGCTGCCAATCCCGATCTGCGCCTGTTTCAAGTCGAGCGGCAAAAGGATTTGCTGGTGGTCTATGACGAATACTCCGAACGCACCAAGTCCATCCACGCGCGCGCTTATTTGCTGTACAAAAATCAGAGCCGGGTGGAACAAAACCAGCGCCCTCATTTTGAAAACCTCCGAATGGCGCTGGGACTGCCAGTCGTGCCGGTTTTTCAGGAACCCATGCCCGCGAACACGAATACTTTGCCGAAGTTCTGCGCGATTGCCTCAACGAACACCGAGTCGTTCATGGTCTATTCCAACAACCAGATGGTCAGTTCACACGACCTGCCAATGTACTCTGATCCGGTGGGCATGGCGGAACGAACTGCTTTGTCACCGGTAGCCGTTACGGTGGACACCGTCCTGGTTGCGGGCATCATCTACTTTGTGGTTATTGCACCGGACAACAGATGCTGGCCCAATCAATAGGCCAAAAACTGGCAAGGGGCTATTTTCTGCCAAACCTGTCCAATTCGGCAATGAAGGCGTCCGGTCCGCCTTCGGCATAGCCAACCTGCCGCCCGAGTTCCTTGCCGGCGGGGTTTAAGAGCACAAACGTGGGGAAGCCGTCCACGCCGAATCGTTGCGCCAGGTTCTCATTGGCCTGTTTCAGCGCGGCGTCCTGTGCCTTGTGATGCGGATAATCCAGCCTCACCAGCACGAGCTTGCTTTTGGCGTAACTGGCAAATTTACCGGTGGAAAGCACATCCTGATCAAATTTGATGCACCAGCCGCACCAATCCGAACCCGTGAAATCAAGCAAAACCATTTTGTTTTCCGACCGCGCCTGATTCAACGCGCCGGGCAGGTCGGTGCCCCAGGCCAACCCCGAAGGTTGTCCTCCTTGGGCCGGCGGCGCCGCGTCTTCTGCCGCCGGCGGCCGGGGCGGGGGCTGATGGGCTGCCTGGACACGGAATTGCGAGTCGGCCGTGGTTTGCTTTTGCTCCACCGCTCCCGCCTTCACAGGATCATAATGGAAATGTTTTCGCAGATCAGGACTGAGGCTTTTTAATTTGGCATTGCCCATCCCTCCGGCATGAGTGAAGTAAATATCCGTGGCCGTGACCGTGGTCACCGTCACATTGCTGTAAACCTGACTGCCCACCTTGAGCGCCGGGAGCTTCTCATCCGCGCCCGCGGTCCAACCGGCCGCGAGCAAACCGAGCACGATGAAAATTCCCGCGCGCATGCGTCCGGTTTACTTTGCCAGATTCGCGCCGGGCAGATAGACCGTGAAGGTCGTCCCCTCGCCGGGCCGGGTATGGACGTGCAAGGCTCCATTACCTTCCTTGATGAACCGCTGGACGATGTTGAGACCGAGGCCCGTGCCTTCCCGCGGCCCTTTGGTGGTGAAGTAAAGCTGGAAAATTTTCGGCAACACTTCCGCCGGAATGCCGGGACCGTTGTCCCGCACCCAGAGTTTCACCAGCGGCGCCGTGTTGTCCATGCTCTCGACGTTCAGCAGCCGGTCATACGCACCGTCCTTGAACCCGGCCAGGTTGAGCGGCTCCCGCAGGACTTCGCCGCCGACTTCCACGCGATGACTGAGCGGCGCGCATTGCAGCGCATTGACGGTGAGATTCTGCAAAACCTGGATGACATCCGTGCCATTCATCTTGACCCCGATGTCTTCAGCCATCGGCTGAACGGCGAATTCGTTTTCGTGCAACCGGGGGTGGACGCGGATGAGCTGCTCCAGATCCTTGAACAATTGGTTCACGCTGACCTGCGGGGCCTCGACCGACTTGCGCCGCAAAAACCCGAGGTAACGCCGGGAAATTTCCACGCAATTTCCCACCTGCCGCGCAATGATGCGCAGACGATCCTTGATGAATTCCAGATCCTCCATCTCCAGCCGGGAATTGCGGTTCAGGCGCTGGTTCAGCACCTGCGTAAAACCGGAAATGACCGTCAACGGACCGTTGATGTCGTGAATGATGCTGGCATAGATGTCGCCCCGCTCCTTGGCAATCTGCTCCTCGACCTTCTGGCTTTGCAGTTCGCTCAACAATTCCTGCACTTTTTCCGCGCTGCTGTGGATTTCACTTTCCAGCTTGCGCCGCTGCATCGCCTGGCCGACGGCGGCGCGCATCGTGGCGACGTCAAATGGCTTGTTGATGTAATCGCACGCCCGCAGCCGCAATGCCTGGCGGATGGTGTCCGTCGTCTCGAACGCGGTCATCATGATCGCCTCGATGTTCGGGTTCACGTATTTGAGGCGTTCCAAAACCTCGATGCCGGACATGCCGGCCATGCGGATGTCGAGCACTGCCACATCGATGGGATGCTGCTTCGCCAGTTCAATCGCCGTCGGCCCATCCTCGGCCATCAGCAGATTATACTCGTCCTTGAAAATGACCCGCATCGACTGCCGCGGTCCGTCCTCGTCGTCCACCACCAGCAACGTGCCGCGGCGTTTGCGAAACGTGGTGCTGTCGGCCTCTGCGGCGTTGCCCTTGGCGATTACCGGTTCACTGGTCATGATCATATATTGAAATCACATTTTCAGGTTAACTCAGTGAGAACGTCGAACGGCATTATTCTAGCCAAAAAGCCTTCGGCCTCAAGGAGAAACCAATCTCAGTCGCAACATCTCCAGCACCTGCTGTGCCGTTAATTGCTTGAAAGTCTCGCGTTCATAGGAATTTAACCGGCGCTCGACCACCGTTCCGGATGACGCGGCCAGCGCCAAAAAAACCGTTCCCACCGGTTTATCCCCGGTCCCGCCCCCGGGCCCGGCGATGCCGGTAACGGCCAGGGCATAATCCGCCCCGGTCTGCGTCCGCGCGCCCTCCGCCATCTCGCGGGCCACCGGTTCGCTCACCGCGCCATGCGTCATCAACGTTTCGGCCCGGACCCCGAGAAATTTTTGTTTTGCCGCGTTGCTGTAAGTCACGAACCCGCCCAGAAAAACCGCCGACGCTCCCGGCACATTCGTCACGCGATGCGCGATGCAGCCGCCGGTGCAGGATTCGGCCAGCGCCAGGGTTTGTTTGCGTCCGGTCAAAAGCCGGACAACCACCGTCTCCATTTCCTCATCGTCCCGGCCGTAAATCTGCGCGCTGAAAATCCTTTGCACGATCATCTCCGCCTCGCGTACCACCTTCTCCGCGTCCGCGCCCCGCGCCGACAACCGCACATCCACCTGCCCCACCCGCGCACAATAACCAACCTCCAGCCCGGCGGCCGTGAACGCCGCGAGCGGGGATTGAATTTTTTCCTGCACCAGGGATTCGGCGATGCCGCTGGTCCGCAACGTGCGGCAGACAAACGATGCGTCCAGCGGAAACTCGCGTCGAAGCAACGGCACGACCTCGCGGTCGAACATCGGGCGCAATTCGCGCGGCGGCCCCGGCAACATCACCAGCCACTGATTTGGAGTTGGGAGTTCGGAGATCGAAGCTGGGGAGCGCCGTTTCTCATCTCCGATTTCCAATCTCCGATCCTCGATCTTCATGGCGAGCCCTGGCGCGGTGCCGTTTGGGTTGGCCAGCACCAGCGCGCCTTCGGGCACGAGGGCCTGGACTTCGTTGATTTTGGGCATGGCCAGCTTGCGCAGGGCAAAACGGCGTTGGATATGGTCAAGCACCGCCTCATCGATCCGTAATTTCCGGCCCAGCAATTGCGCAATCAAATCACGCGTCAGGTCGTCAGAGGTCGGCCCGAGCCCACCAGTAACGACAACCAAATCCGCCCGGCTCAACGCTTCGCGAACGGCGGATTGGATGTCGATGGCCGTGTCCGGCACGGCCACCTGGCGGGTTACGACATAACCGAGATCGGCCAGGCGGCGGCAGAGCCACTGCTGGTGCGTGTTGAGCACGCGACCCAGCATCAATTCGCTGCCGGTATTGAGAAGTTCAATTTTCACCCGCGGAAGTTTCCGCCCGGCGATGGCGCATGGCAAGTCTTTGCGTTTGTCATCCCGCGCTTAGGCCGCAAGGAACAAGGCCGGTCAGACCGGTCCTCCGGCGGACGGAACCTTAAACTTTATTTTTACTTCTTGGGCGGTTTGGGTTTGCGGAGGTCGGCGATAAAGGCCCCGGCAAGGTAGCTTTTTTCATCATCTGGCGTGCAGAGATAAATTTTGCCCGGCAACCGGTTCCCGAGGGGTTGCCCGAAGTCCAGGCGCAGGGCGTAACCATTGTCAAAACTTCCCTTCTTCTGCTGGCCGTCGTCCATCCAGCGCAACACGACACTCGCCGCCTTGTCCGCGTTGGTGGTGACATTGAGGGATTGGCCGGAAAGCGACTCAGCCGGTGCGCCCATGAAGTTAATCAGCACCCCGGATTCCACCGTCCCGCGCGTTCCCGCGCGAAACGTCAGCGTGCCATTCTGAAAAACAGCGCGGTCCACGATAAAATCCTGCCCGTGAAGCCGCCCTGCGGCCGGCGTGTCCGGGAGAACCGCTGCGGTCAGATCCAGCATCCAGTTGGTATCGTTCGCCGGCGGCGCAGCGACAACGGGCTTGGGCGCCGGCCCGCCCGACGGGTTGGCCACGGTATGGGTTTGCCCGCCAGCCGGCTTGAAAAGCTTGCCGTGAAAAGCGAACAACCCCGCCACGGCCAGGCAGAACAAAACCATAAAAAAAACGGCCGGCTGTGAAAAACTTTTTTCCGGCACGGGCGCGGGTGCCATTCCCGCATTCGCTATCGCCGCCGGAACCGGACGCCCGCTCACTTTGGTGCCCGTGATGATGAATTTGGGGTCGTCCGTCGAGGGCGCTTGGGGCGCCACAATCTTCTGGAAACACGTGGGGCATTCCATCGTCGTGCCGCTCTGCGACGAATCGCACAGCATGTGCTGGCCGCAAACCGGACACGCATATTTGAATTCGCTCATGATGAGGCGACCACGTTTAAGTTGCTGTTAACATCCCATTTTTGAAACCGGACTGCAATCCGGCATTTTAGAGTGACTTTTCACGCCCCCGGGCGCACATTCGGACCGTTGAAGCGCATGAAAAAAAACTCTCCCGTTTCTCGCAGCGGACGCTTCGCGCACGCCCCCGGTGCGGACGTGGCCCGATTCACCGAGTCCATTTCCTTTGACCGGCGCCTGTGGCGGCACGATATCCTCGGCTCGCTGGCCCACGCCACCATGCTGCGCAAAATCGGCCTGCTCTCGAAGGCTGAAGCCGACGCCATTGTGCGCGGCCTCGACGCCATCGCCCGGGAAATCAAGGCCGGCAAATTCAAGTGGAAGCCCGAACTCGAAGACGTCCACATGAACATCGAGGCCGAACTGACCCGGCGGGTGCCGGCCGGGGCAAAACTGCATGCCGCCCGCTCGCGCAATGACCAGGTCGCTCTCGACCTCCGTCTCTGGTTGCGCGACGAACTGGTTTTGTTGCTCGGTGAAATCGTGGATTTGCAGCGCGGGCTGGTCGCCCTCGGCGAAAAAAACGCGGACGTGCTGATTCCCGGCTACACGCATCTGCAACGCGCGCAGCCGGTCTATCTCGCGCACCATCTGCTCGCCTACGTCGAGATGCTCGAACGCGACTGCGAACGGTTTTGGGACGGCTATTCGCGCGTGAACGTCTGCCCGCTCGGCAGCGGTGCGATTGCCGGCTCGACCTTGCCGCTCGACCGCGTGTTCGTCGCCAAATTGCTCGGGTTTGTGGATGTGCACGGCAGGCCGCAACTCACGCAAAATTCCATGGATGCCGTCAGCGACCGCGATTTTGCCGTGGAATTCTGTGCCGCTGGCGCGTTGCTGGCCGTGCATCTATCGCGGCTTGCGGAAGACGTGATTCTCTGGGCCAGCGCGGAATTCAACTTCATCAAGATCGCCGACGCCTACACCACCGGTTCGTCGCTCATGCCACAGAAGAAGAATCCGGACATTGCCGAGCTGGCGCGTGGCAAATCCGGCCGGGTCATCGGCAACCTCATGGCCCTGCTCACCCTGTTGAAAGGCCTGCCGATGACCTACAACCGGGATTTGCAGGAGGACAAGGAACGGGTTTTTGATACGACCGATACCGTGCGCACCACGGTACGACTCATGACCGCGATGCTGCGGAATACAAAGATCAATAGCCCCGCCTGCGCTGCTGCGGCGGGCGACCCGGCATTGCTGGCAACCGATCTGGCGGATTATCTCGTCAAAAAAGGAATGCCGTTCCGGCAGGCGCACCACGCTGTGGGCGCCGTCGTGGCGCTGGCGGAAAAACTGGGCAAGCCGCTGAACCGCCTGACGTTCGCGGAACTGCAATCCGTGGACAAAAATTTCGGCCGGGACGCGCTGGGCGTGTTCGATCTGAAGCGCGCAATGGCCAAACGAAATCTGATCGGCGCACCGGGAACAAAAGAGGTGGCTAAGCAACTGGCGCGGTGGCGGGAACAGCTTTCGTAAGAAAAAAGGGGGGGGGA
>Ga0265320_10001243_pt1 | contig 18710 bp, 14 predicted proteins | sample 4827metaG_FD_202087 | JGI IMG/M metagenome (GOLD analysis project Ga0265320, IMG submission 202087) | Rhizosphere microbial communities from Carex aquatilis grown in University of Washington, Seatle, WA, United States - 4-8-27 metaG | ecosystem: Host-associated > Plants > Roots > Rhizosphere >...
GCGACGGCGCGCCGTCCGAAGACGCCGTGGACGTCGAGCGCGCCGTTCGTGCGTGCAACGTCCAGCGACACGGGAAGCGCGCCGACGCGGCCGGTGATGTGGTTCGGCGCCAGTTGCAAGTCCGTCACCTCGTCGCCCACGAAGCCGCGCAGGTGGTCGGCGGCGCGTTGCAGATCGACGGCGCGCCCCTGCACGTGGTTGCGATCGACCGCCGTGAAGGAAGTCTGCGTGCCCATCTCCACCGTCAGCGTGTTGCCCGGCTGAGCGGCCAGCACGCGGTTCTCGACGGAGACAGCGGGCGCCGCGGCCAGCCCTCCCGGCGTCGCCGAGGGGACTCCGGCGGTCGCTGCCACGACGAGAGCGATGCCCAGTATCACCATGAGCTCAACTTGGTTGCGGCCGCGAATTAGGCAAATGAACCGCGGCCGCGGAGCCCGGCCGTGAGAAGACCGGCACGGCTGTAGTTGCTTCGCCCGAAGGAGTCGCCAGCCTTAGCTTCGAGGGCCGAACAAGTGAGCCGGCCCGACGGAAACCTCAACGAGCGGGGTAAGGATCATGGACAGCAAGAAGATGATCAGGCAGGCAGTCTTCGTGGCGCTCTCCGCGCTCGCGGGGTGCTCATCGTGGAACCGAATGGTTCACGGCGAGTCGCAGGACACGGCGAACGTCGCCCTGCGCTCCAGCAACGACATTCCGTCGGCGCAGGGGCGTCTGGCGGTCAAGGGGTCCGAGGGCCCGAACCAGGTCGTCGACCTCACGGTCAAGCACATGGCTCCGGCCGCGAAGGTGAAGGCGGGCGCGAGCGTTTATGTCGTCTGGCTGGAGCCGGACGCGGCGAAGGAGCCGATCAACATGGGCGTGCTCAGCGTCGACAAGGACCTGAACGGTGAGCTGCAGTTCAAGACGCCGTTTCCGAAGTTCGAGGTCTTCGTGACCGCCGAGGAGAACCCGGCGGTGCAGGCGCCCTCCGAACACAAGAGGTTGCTCACCGCCGCGGTCGATCTTCCGGCCCACGCGATCCGCTGATGTCAGAGGTCGTACGCACGGCGGCGCGGCAGCGTGACACCTCACGCCGTCGCGCTCGCATTCGTGCGATTCCGGGATTTGTTTGGATCGCAATCGCAAAGCAGCGCAGGTAATTGAGCATTGTTGGGCGCGGTCGCGCTAATCTTCGGGAGCCGAACGGAGGTTCCCGATGTCTGCCGCCAAAGCCACGCCGCTGGTGTCCACCGCGTTTCTTTTACTCGCCTCGATCGCGCTCCTGACTCCGATCGTCGGGTGCGGATCGATGAACACGCCGGGCGCCGGTGGCGCGGGAGGCGCGGGAGGCGCGGCATCGGGTGGCGACACGTTGTGTGGCAGCGTGGCGCTCTCGTCGAGCCGGACCGTCGCCGCGGGACAGACGCTGACCATCTGCGCCGGCAGCACGATCACGGCTGCCAGTGACGTCAGCCTGACCGTCGACGGAACGCTGCAGATCCAGGGCACGGCGGCGAGCCCGGTGAAGCTGGTCGGCGCGACGGACGCGGACGGCGCCTGGACGGGGCTCGTCCTCGACGCGGGCGCGCAGGTCACGGCGACTTATGTCGAGATCCACGACGCCCAGACCGCGATCGCCGCTCGTCCGGGATCGATGTACAGCTTCGATCACGTCGTGGTCGACACGTCGACCATGATGATGGTGCTGTCGTCGAACGGGACCATCGCCCACGGCACGTTCCGGGGATTGGGCAGCAGCCAGTTCGGCACCCCGGTGCTGATCTCCAACGCCTCGCCGCAGATCACCGACACCTCGGTCACCCAGGGCTTGTACCTGGGCGTCGACATGATCGTGGTCGGCGGTTCCGCGTCGGCGCCGGTGTTCGATCACGTCGAGGTCGCGGATTCGCACTGCGCGTTCCACTTCAACGAGAGCACGGGAGCCACCATCAGCAACTCGTTCGTTCACCACAACGCGTACGGTTTGATGGTGATCTCGTCCCAGTCGGGTCAGATCGAGCACAACAACTTCGAGGACAACGACGTCAACGTCGGCTCGTGCTCGACGAGCGCGTCCGAGGTCGTGTCGGACAACTACTTCGCGGGCGATGCCTTCGGCGACGGCTCCTGTTCGGGGCTGGCGGTGACCGGGACGACGCCGGCCGCGCCGTACGCCACCGGTATCGGTCCGAGGATCTAACTCGCGCCCGTAGCCTTGCGCACCGGCGGCCCCGGCCCCATGGTGTGAGCCCGTGACGGTCGGGCTCGTGGTTGCACTCACGATCATCGCCGCGGCACCGGCGAGCCCCAGCGCCCGCGCGCCGATGCGCGCCCGGCAACGCGGCATCCTCGAGAACGTGCCCTGGGTGTCGTTCTACGGCACCGCGCGGCAGATGGGTGATCTCCGTCGGGTGGCGGCGACGTTTCGCCTGATCAACATCGACGCCGACCCGACGGCGGGCAACTTCACGCGCGCGGACATCGCGACGCTGCGTGCGCGCGGTCGCAACACCGTGCTCAGCTACCTCAACGTCGGCGCCTGCGAGCGGTACCGCGCCTACTGGCGGTCGGCGCCGTCGGGGTTGATCCCTTGCGGAACGAACCAGGCTGCCCAAATTGCGGCCTACCACCGCTTTCCGAAGGAGGTCTGGATGAATCCCGGCAACGCCGACTACCGGCGCCTGATCGTCGAGCACGTCGCGCCTCGGTTGGCGGCGACCGGCGTCGACGGGTTCTTCCTCGACAACCTCGAGATCGTCGAACACGGCGCTCACGACGGAGAGGCGCCCTGCGATACGACATGCGTCGCAGGGGCACTCACGCTGGTGGCGGAGTTGCGTCACAGGTTTCCGGACCTGGTGCTGGTGATGCAAAACGCGACATCGAGCGCGACGCGCGAGGCGCGCGTCGGCGGCGTCGCATTCCCGTCGCTGCTCGACGGCGTCTCGCGCGAAGAAGCCTACGCGCCGAAGTACGATCGCGACGCCGAGACAGAGCTGCTCGCGTGGCAGCGGCTGTCGCTGGCACCCAACGGGCGTCCGTTCTCGATCACTACAGAGGACTACGTAGGGAGCTGCAATCAAGATGCGCGCGCGCGACGGATCTACGTGAAAAGTCGCGAGCGTGGCTTTTCGCCGTATGCCACCATCTCGAGCGCAAACCAGGACGCGGTTTGCTTCTGGTCTTTTTGAGGGTGGGGAGCACTTTGCAGCGGCGCGGCCGGAGGGCGGCACGGTTGATTCTCGGATGCGTGATGGGAACGCTCGCGGGCTGCGGCGGCGGCGCGGCCTCGACGGGGAGCGCCGTGCGCGGTGATCTCAGCGACGCTGGCACCGACATGCCGTTGCCGCGGATCTGTCACAGCGACGACGCGTGCGCCGGGCTGACCCCGCGCTGCGATCTCGCAACCGGTCGTTGCGCCGCCTGCTCGGTCGACACCGCCTGCCCCGGCGGCAGCGTCTGCGATCCCGCGAGCGGCGCCTGCGTCGAGTGTGCGACCGACGACGACTGCGCCGCGCCGACGCCGACCTGCGATGAGGCGCGCCACCAGTGCGTCGCCACCTGCCGCGCGGGAGGCGGTTGCGGCGCCGGCGGCGTCTGCGACCCGGCGACCGAAACCTGCGTCGCCTGCGTGCACGACAGCGATTGCGCGCGCGGGATGCACTGCAACCGCGCGGGCGGCGCCTGCGTCGATTGCCTGACCGACGCCGATTGTCCGATTGACTCGCCGGTGTGCACGCCCGGCCACAGCTGCTCCGACGCGTGCGTCGCCGACAGCGACTGCCAGGACGGTCCGGCGGTCCCCGGCGACCTTTCGGTGTGCGATCCGAGCAGCCACCTGTGTGTCGATTGCCTGCGCAACGCTGATTGCGGCGGCGACAGCTACTGCCGCGCCGACGGGACCTGTGGATGACCCGCCGGTCGACATGGGTGCTGGGCGCGCTCGCGTTCGCGGCCGGAACCGCGGTAACCCTCCCGGCCGCTGCGGCCGAAACGGGTGACGGCGCGACGGCTTTTCACTACGGCGCCGCGCCGCCCGTCGAGGCGCTGGTGTTCTTCGAGCGCGTGGTGCTCGATCCCGAACGGGCGCCGGAGGACGCGGTCAAGACGCTGACCGCGGCGCACACGACGGTGCTCGCGCGCGTGCCGCTTTCGTCGCCGGCAAGCGCCGATCGGGGCGCCGCCGCGCGCGACGCGATGGCGCGCGCCGCGGTGGCGATGAAGCAGGGCTATACCGGCTTCGTCGTCGAGCCCGCGGCCGCCGCCGTCGGTGCCCAGCTCACGGCGCTGGTGCACGCTCTGCGCGCGCGCTGGCCGGTGGCTCCGATCTGGCTCGAGGTTGCGCCGGAGCGCGCCGCGGCCGGGGTCGTTCCGATCGCGACCGAGATCTCGGGCCTGGTGACGGGGCCGCTCTTCTCGGAGTGGGATACCGCGCGCGCGCGCGCGGGCGGTGTGCCGGCCGCGCTGCGCCGGCGCCGCCTCCAGATGTTGAAGTCGTTCACGACGTCGACGGGCCTGCCGGTGGTCGACGTCGAGGCGGCGCCGGCGGGCGGCCGGACGGCGGCGCGCGCGCTGGCCGTCGAGGTCGCGGCCCTCGGGTTCGTCCCCTGGGTGGCGCCTGCGCCTGCGCCTGCGCCGGCCGCGCGCGATCGCATGGGTACGGGCTCGATCGAGTCGGTCCCGCGGCGGGTGCTGGTCCTTCTCGACGGCGCCGAGGAGCCTTACCTGCCGTACGCGGTCGCGCACCGCATGCTCGCCGTGCCGCTCGAGTACCTGGGCTTCGCGGTCGACTACGCCGACGTGCGCGCGCCGCTGCCGGATCGCCCGCTCGCCGATCGCTACGCGGGCGTCGTCACCTGGTTCACCGACGACGAGATGCCGGCGTCCGACCGCTACGAGCGCTGGCTGACCCAGCAGATCGACGGCGGCCTGCGCGTGGCGATCCTCGGCCACCTGGGGTTCGCGCCATCGGCGGCGATGCGCCGCCGCCTGGGCCTGCAGGAGCTCGCCGGCGGCCTGCGCGCCCCGCTGCGCATCGCGAGCGCCGACGGGATGGTCGGATTCGAGGCGACGCCGGCACCGCGCACGCGCGACCTGCCGCCGCTGGCTTCGCCGACGCTCACCCATCACCTGGAGCTCGCCGACGCCGACGGCCGTATGGTGGCGCCGATCGCCGAGGGCGATTGGGGAGGCCTGGCGCTGGATCCCTACTTGACGGTGAGCGGCTTCGAGGGACGGCAGCGCTGGATCGTCGATCCGTTCGAGTTCCTCGCTTCGGCACTGGCGCTGCCGGCGATCCCGGTGCCCGACCCCACCACCGAGAACGGGCGCCGCCTGCTGGAGATCCACATCGACGGCGACGGCTTTCCCAGCATCGCCGAGCTGCCGCGCCGCCCGGTCGCCGGCGAGGTGATCCGCCGCGAGTTCCTGGCGCGCTATCAGCTGCCGACGACGGTGTCGGTCATCGAGGGCGAGGTCGGCGCGAGCGGCCTTTATCCCGAGCGCACCGCGGAGCTCGAGCCGGTGGCGCGCGCGATCTTCGCGCTGCCCGAAGTCGAGATCGCGAGCCACACCTTCAGCCACCCGTTCGACTGGCTGCGCGCGCAGGGACAGGGGCCGCCGCGGCCCGATGACGCCGCCGACGACGAGCCGGTGGAAGGCGACCGCCTCGACATCCCCGGCTACACCTATTCGCTGGAGCGCGAGATCGACGGATCGGTGCGCTACATCGACGGGCGGCTCGCGCCGCTCGGCAAGCCGACGCGGGTCATGCTCTGGAGCGGCAACGCGCTGCCGCCCGAAGAGGCGATCGCGCGCGCCGACGCCCTCGGCCTCGCGAACCTGAACGGCGACAACGCCGAGGAGCCGGGGCCGACGCAGACGCTGGCCGGCGTGCCGTCGTTCGTGCGTCCGGTCGGCGGGCGCTTGCAGTTCTACGCGCCGGCGCAAAACGAGAACGTCTACACCAACCTGTGGCACGGGCCGTACTACGGCTTCCGCCGCGTCATCGACTACTTTCGATTTACGGACTCGCCGCGACGGTTGAAGCCGATCGGCATCTACTACCACTTCTATTCGGGCACCAAGGCGGCGTCGGTCAGCGCGCTGCACGAGGTCTACGCCTGGGCGCTGGCGCAGGAGACGTTCCCGCTGTGGGTCAGCGAGCTCGTCGATCGGGTGAAGGGCTTCGAGCGCGCGACGATCGCGCGCCGGCTCGATGGGACCTGGCTGCTGCGCGACTTCGGCGCGCTGCGCACGGTGCGGTTGCCGTCGGCGCTCGGCTGGCCGGACCTCGGGCGTTCCCCCGACGTGGCCGGCGTGCGCGAGCTGCCGCAGGGGCGTTACGTGGCGCTGGTGCCGACGGCGCAGCCGGTGCGCGAGCTGGCCACCACCGACGAGCGGCCCTCCGCAGCGGACGCCGCGCCGTACCTCGAGTCGGCGAATGCGGCGGTCGTGGCCGAGCGGCGCGCCGGCGCCGAGCTGTGGCTGTCATTGAGGGGGCACGTCCCGGTCGAGATCACCGTTGGTGGTTGCGGCGGTGGTCGGACGCTTGCGGTCGCCCTGCCCGCGGGCGACGACGCTCCCGCGATCGTCGAGGGGCCGCTGCCGCCCGGCGCCGGCCGTCCGCTGCAGTTCGAAGCGACCGAAACAGGAGAGGTGCATGTCGTCTGTCGTTGATGCGCGGCCCCGCGTGATTCGCCCCGGGGTGCTGGTGGTCCTGGCGCTCGCCGTCGGGTCGTTGCTGGCGCTGCTGTTTCCGGGCCTCGATTTCGGCCATCCGAAGTACCTGGGTCCGCCCGACGAGCTGTCGATCGCCTATCTCGAGCAGGTGCTGCGCACGCACCCTGACGATCGCCCGGCGCGGTTGCTCCTCGCGCGCCAGCAGGGCGCGCTCGGGCACTGGGACGCCGCCGAGGCGTCGCTGCGCTTGCTGGCGGGCGGCGGCGACCGCATCGCCACCGAGGCCGAGCTCGAGCTGGTCGAGCTGTCGCGCGCGCACCTCGACGCTCTGCTGCCCGCGGATCCGGCGCGGCCGTTGCGCCAGCAGCAGTCGCTGGCGGCGCTGCGCCTGGTGGATCCGATCCTGCTCAACTCCGATCAGCTGGCTCACCTGGCGGAGACCGCGCTGGCGCTGGAAGCGCCCGGCGACGCCGCCGAGATCTACGAGCGTCTGTCTGCGCTGGATATCGCCAACCGGCACGATTGGCTGTTGCGCGCGGCGCGCTGGCGCCTGTCCACCGGCGCGCTCACCGCCAGCGTCGATCTCTATCTCACGGCCAGCCGCGCCGCTCCTGCCGAGTGGGCCGCGCGCGACGACGTGTTCCACGCGCTCGAGGTGCTGACGTCGGCCAATCGCGGCCCGGAGTCGCTGCGCGCCGCCGACGACGCGCTCGGGCGCTGGCCGACCGATCGGCGGTTGCTCGATCGCGGCATCACGCTCGCGCGCGCGCAGGGGGACGGCGCGCGCGCCAAGCGCTGGAGCGAGCGGCTCGTGGCGCTCGGGCCCGAGGACGATGCGACGCTGCGCCGGCACCTGGACATCGAGCTCGGCGAGGGCGACGTGGCCGCGGCATTCACCGTCGCCGCCCGCCTCTCGGCCCGCCACCCGGAGGACGCGGGGCTCCGGCGCAAGCTCGCCGAGACCGCGACCTGGTCGGGTCATGCCGAGGAGGCGCTGGCCGCCTGGGCCTGGCTCGGCAGCCGCGGTTCCGTCGAGGCCAACCGGCGCACACTCGCGCTCGGCCACGATCTCTTCGACTACGATCGCGTCGCGGAGGTCCTGGAGCGGCGCGCGGCCGACGGGACGATCACGCTCGACGACCTCCTCGATCTCAGCGACGCGCTGGAGTCGCGCGGCGCGCCCGAGCGGGCGGAGTCGGTGCTGCGCCGGCTCGAGCCGGTGTTCGGAGCGACGCGCGCCTACTGGACCGAGCGCGCCGAGGTCGCCGAGCACCTGCAGGATCTCGCCGGCGCGCTCGCGGCGGTGGGCCAGCTGCAGATGCGCTTCGGGCCGCGCGGCGACGACGCGGCGCACGAGGTCGAGCTCCTCTGGGCGCTCGGCCGCGCCGACGAGGCGCTGGCGGCGGCGCGGCGCGCGGCGCCGATGATGACCGACGACGCGATCAGCTTCTGGCGCCTCTACGCCGACCTCGCGTGGAACCTCGAGGCCGACGACGACGCGGCGTCGACATATCTACGCCTCTGGACGCTCGATCAGCGCGACGCCACCGTGGCGGATCGCCTGGTGACGTTGCTCGGCGGCAGGGAGCGGGTCGAGGATGTGATCCGCATCGGCGGCGAAGGCTACACGCGGTTCGCGTCGCCGGCGCTGCTGGTCGCGGCGCTCGACGCCGCCGCCGACGCCGAGCGCTGGGACGACGTGCGGCACCTGGTCGGGCTGGTGCACGCGGGCGGAAAAGAAGATCAGTTCGCGAACCAGGCCGGGTTCTGGTCGGCCGAGGGGCGGCTCATGACCCACGACGGGAAGTCGCGCGCGGCGGCCGACGCCTTCGGCAGGGTCGTGGCGCTCTCGCCCGAAGACACGGGCGCGCGCGAGGATCTGCTGTGGGCGCGCGTCGAGGCCGGCCTCGAGAAGGAGCCAGCCGGCCAGGACGACGGCAAGGTCGACGACGACGCGGGTGCGCGGCTCGCGGCGGCGCTCGATCGGCATGACCGCGCAGCCGTGCGACAGATCCTGGCGAGAGAAGGTGGAGCGCTGTCCTCGAGCGAGCAGATCGATGCCGCGCGCGAGCTCGGCGACGACGAGCGCGCCTGGGCGCTGGTCAAGGCGGCGCCCGCGCGCTCGGGTGACGCCGACGAGGATGCGGCGGTGGCCCAGCACCGCCGCGAGCTGGGCGAGGAGCGCCTCGGCGGCGCCTGGGCGACCGGTGGCGTGCAGGCGCTGGGGCCGCTCGACATCTTGCAGGAGAAGGCGCGCGCGGCCGCGCGGCTCGGGCGTTTCGGCTTCGAGATGCTCGCCGAGCACACGCACCTGGACGCGGCGGCCGACGCGCTGGTGAGCCAGATCCACGCCGACGAGTGGCGCGGCGGCGCGGCGCTGTCGCTGCAGGAGTCGTGGGGCGACACGCGGCTCGAGGGTGGTGCCTATTCGTTGCCGACCGGCGCGCTGCCGTACTTCGCGGCGGTGCAGCGCTGGATGCCGACGGAGCGGATCGACCTCGAGCTCGAGGGGCTCTATCACCAGCTGCCGACCGACAGCGCGGCGCTTCGCATCGCGGGCCTGCGCGACACCGTCGAGGCCGAGGCCGCCTGGCGCATCGGCGCCGGCTTCACGGTCGGCGGCTCGGCCGGCGCCAGCCGCTACACCGCGCGCGACGGCGGGTTGCTGGCGAACGGCTGGTTCGGCCGCGCCGAGCTGTCGCGCACGTTCAGCGCCGGCACGTTCGTGCTGCGCCCGCGCGCCGACGCATTCGCGGAGGAGAACGATCTCGCCGCGACGCTGCCGGCCAGCCTGGTGCCGCTGGTGCGGGCGGGCGTGCAGAGCGGAAACTTGTTGCCGTCGAGCTACGAGACCACCGGCATCGGTCTGACGTTGCTGCGCCGGCGCGGCGACGACGAGGACGATCCGGGCTCGGGCAGGGGCTGCGCGCCTTGTTTCCGGCCGTTCGGCGACGCCTGGACCGGTTGGTTGATGCCGGCGCAGCGGCTGACGTTCAGCCTGGAGGCGGGCGCGGGCTTCCTGTTCACGCATCACCAGGAGCTGTCGGCGGCGGGCTTCTACTACAGCGACTATCGCGGTGAGGCGGGGCAGCGGTACACCGGCGCCTCGCTGTCGTACACGCTGAGGTGGCTATGAGCGCGCCGAAGTCGGAGAACAGGACGAAGACGAAGACGACGACGTCGTCGCTCGCGCGCCACGCACGCCCGAAATGGGCCTGGGTGTCGGCGTGGATCGAGAGCGGTGTCCTGGCGCTGCTGGTGCCGCTGGCCGGCGCCTGGGTCAGCCGCCGCGATCCGCTCTTCGTGCACGCCGCCTTCCCCTGGTCGGCGGTGGCGCCGTTGATCGCAGGCGTGCGCTACGGCTTCGGCGCTGGCTTCGGGTGCGCGGCGCTGGTGGTGTTCACGATGCTCGGCGCGTGGCAGCGCTTCTTGCCGCTGTCGTTTCCCGCCGACGAGTTTCCGGTGCAGCTCAGCGTCGGCTTGCTGATCGTCGGCATGGTCGCCGGTGAGTTCTCCGATCTCTGGAAGCGCCGGCTGCAAGGGCTCGAGACGGAGCAGGAGCAGCTGCGGCGCCGCTTCGAGGGGTTCGCGCGGACCTACCAGGCGCTGCGCCTGTCGCACGATCTGCTCGAGTCGCGCGTCGCGGGCGCGCGCGGCACGGTGCGCGAAGGGCTGCGCGCGCTGGCCGATGGCGCCTTCGCGCGAGCGGACGCGACGACCACGGCGGCCCGGATCCTCGATATCTTCGCCACCCACTGCGACGCGCGCGTCGCCGCGGTCTACCTGTTCGGCGACGACGGCGTCGAGCTCCCCGACGCGCCATCGGCGAGCCTGGGCGCGCTCGCGGCGCGGCGGGATCATCCGCTGATCCTCGAGGCGCTGCGCCGCAAGGCGGTCGCCAGCCTCACGCTTCCGGATCCGACGGCGGCGGACGGAACCGGCGCGGCGGGCCCGGTGTCGCCCGCTCCCGGCGATCTCTTGATCGCCGCGCCCTTCGTCGATCTCGACGACCGCGTGCGCGGGCTGCTGGTGGTTACCGACATGCCGTTCATGGCGTTCGGCGGCGAGACGCTGCGGCGGATCGCGGTGCTGGCGGGGCGCATCGGCGATCTGCTTGGCGCGGAACGCGAGGCGCGCGGCGAAGAGCCGGCGGCGGTGGCGGCGTTCACGCGCGCGCTGCAGAGGGCGCTGCGCGAGCGCCGCGCGCACGGGCTGCTCGCCGGCGTGGTGCGCTTCGCGGTCGCGGCGCGCGCCGACGCCGCGCTCGCGTCGTTGCTGTGCGGCGCGCGGCGCACGACCGATCGCGCGCTGGCCCGCGCCGCGCCGAGCGGTGGCTCCGCCGTCACGGTTCTCCTGCCGCTCACCGACGAGATCGGGATCGCGCGCTACCTGGCGCGCGTCGAGGCGCAGGTGCGGGCCCGCACCGGCGCCTCGCTGGGCGACAGCGGCATCGATGTCGTCTACCGCGCCGCGGTCGACGACGAGACCGGTGACAAGGTGATCCACGATCTGCAGCTGCCGGAGGCTGCCGGCTCACGCGATGACACGCGCGCGCGGGATATCGCTCGCGGTTAGCGCCGCGGCCGCCGAGGCGGTCGCGGCGCTGCTGATCGCGCACACCCTGGCGCCCGCGGGCGTCGCGGTGGCGCTGTTGCTCCACGCAGTGGGCGTGCTCGCGACCGTGCGGTGGCTCGATCGCGCGGCGATGGGACTCGGTCTCTCGCCGCTGACGCCGCTCGCGGTGGTGACCGCGGCCTTCCTGCCGGTGGTGGGGCCGACCGGACTCGCGCTCCTGTTGCGTTCGGCGGCGCGGGCTGCGCGCCGCGCCGGTGCGCAGCTTCCGCCGACGATCACGCTGTTGCCGTCGCTGTCGGCCGCCGTGCCCGAGGCTACGGGGGAGACGCTGGGGATGGGCGCGATCGCCGCGCGGCTGCGCTTCGCGCCCGAGAGCGACACCCGCGTGCGCGCGGTGCTGGCCACGAGGCGGCTCGACGGCGCGCGGGCCGTTCCGCTGCTGCGCGAGGCGCTGCGCGATCGCCAGGAGGACGTGCGGCTGCTCGCCTACGCGATGATCGAGGATCGCGAGCGGCACGCTGACGCGACGGTGCGCGCCCTGCAAGCCGCGCTCGCGGCCGCGCCGGCGTCGCGCCAGGCCGCGCTGCACGATCGCCTGGGCAACGCCTACTGGGAGCTCTGTTACCAGGAGCTCGTCGCCGGCGAGCTCGAGTCGTTCGCGCTCGGCCGCGCGCTCGAGCACCTGGACGCGGCGGCGGCGGGTGGTCCGAGCGCCGGGCGCTGGTTGCTGCGCGCGCGCCTGTTGTTGCGCCGCGGGGACGCGGCCGCTGCGCGCCTGGCGCTGGACGAGAGCCGCCGCGCGGGGATGCCGGCTCGGACCATTGATCCGTACTTCGCCGAGGCGGACTTCATCGATCGCTTCATCGATCGCTCCGCGGCCCGCTCCCTGGATCACTCGCTGGACCCCCGCGAGGTGCGCGCGTGAGCGGCTCGACGCGCAAGCTGCCGACGCGCGCGCCGGGGGCCGGCCCGATCGACGTCGGTCTGCTGCTCGAGGGGACGTATCCCTATGTCAGCGGCGGCGTATCGAGCTGGGTGCACGAGATCGTGAGCGGCCTCCCCGAGCTGACCTTCGGCGCGATCTTCCTGGGCGCGTCGCCGGAGACCTACGGCGAGATCCGGTACGAGTTGCCGCCCAACCTGGTGCACGTCGAGACCCATTACCTGATGGCACGTTCAAAGCCGGCGGCGGTGACGCTCCAGGCGCCGCGTTCGCGGGATGCGACCCCGCGCGAGCCCGGGCGCTCGGCCATGGCCGAGATGGTCCGCCTGCATGAAGCGTTTCGCGCGCGCGGGGGCCCGCTGGATCCGAAGGTGCTCGACGCCGCGGGCGCCCTCGGCACGCCGAGCGGTATCTCACTGGCCGAATTCCAGTCGAGCGACGAGATCTGGGCGCGGCTCTGCGCCGAGTACGACGCGCACTGCGATTCGAGCTCGTTCCTCGACTACTTCTGGACCGTGCGCACGATGCACAAGCCGCTGTTCACGCTGGCGGCGCTGGCGCGGCGCGCGCCCGAGTTTCGCGTGCTGCACGCGGTGTCGACCGGTTACGCCGGCTTCCTGGGCGCGCTCCTGCAGCGCCAGCGCGGCTGCCCCTTCGTCGTCACCGAGCACGGGATCTACACCAAGGAGCGCAAGATCGACCTCGCGCGCGCCGCCTGGATCAAGGACCAGGCGGCGGCCGACGGCGGCGGCCTCGGGCAAGAGCTCGGCTACCTGCGCCGCCTCTGGATCGGCTTCTTCGAGGGGCTCGGCCGCGCCGCCTACGCGACGGCTCGCCCGATCATCTCGCTCTACGAAGGCAACCGCGAGCGCCAGGTCGAGGACGGCGCCGCGCGCGAGCGCACGCGCGTGATCCCGAACGGCATCGACGTCGCGCGGTTCGCCAGGCTGCGAGACGCGCGCCCCGCGCACCCGCCGCCGGTGCTGGGGCTGGTGGGGCGCATCGTGCCGATCAAGGACATCAAGACCTTCATTCGCGCGATGCGCACGGTCGTCGCCGCGATTCCGGAGGCGCAGGGCTGGATCGTGGGCCCCGACGACGAGGATCCGCGCTACGCCGAGGAGTGCCGCGCCCTGGCGCGCAGCCTGGGCCTCGAGGGTGCCGTGCGCTTCATGGGCTTCCGCCCCGCGGACGAAGTGCTGTCCAGCCTGGGCCTGGCGGTGCTGACGTCGATCAGCGAGGCGCTGCCGCTGTTCGTGCTCGAGGCGTTCGCCGCCGGTGTTCCCGTGGTCGCCACCGACGTCGGTTCCTGCCGCGCGCTGATCGAAGGCGCCGACGACGTCGATCGTGCGCGCGGTGCGGCCGGCGCCATCGCGCCGTTCGCGGCCCCCGAGGCGCTGGCGCGCGCCGCAATCGATCTCCTGCGCGACCCTGCGCGCTGGCAGCGCGCGTCGGCGGCGGGCGCCGCGCGCGTCGAGGCGCTCTACACCCGCGAGGGCATGTTCAACCAATACCGGGCGGTCTACGGCACCGCTCTCGAGGAGGCGCATGGCCGGGATCGGCTTCGAGCTTCGTGAGCTCCTGAGGCGCGACAGCCTGTGGGGGCTGGTGCGCGCCTACGCCTACGCCGGGCTCATCAGCTCCGGCCCGTGGGTGCTGTCGATCCTCGGCGTCATGGGGATCGGCGTGCTCAGCGTCGGCCCGGTCGCCGCGATCGAGGTGCGTCAGTTCCTGGTGTCGGTCACCTACCTGATGGCCGCCTCGTTGATCCTCACCGGCGCGCTGCAGCTGACCTTCACGCGTTTCATCGCCGACCGCCTGTTCGACAAGGAAGAGCGCAGCGTGCTGCCGAACCTGCTCGGTGCGCTGACGCTGGCGATCGGCGCCGCCGGCTTGCTCGGCAGCCTGGTCTTCGCGCCGTTGCCCGAGGCAGTGTCCTGGGCGCGCCTGGGTGGCAGCGTGGTCTATCGGTTGCTGCTGGTGGCGACGCTGGCGACGCTGTCGGGCTGCTGGATCACCGTCGTGTTGCTCTCGGGGCTCAAAGAATACCGCCGGGTGATGGGATCCTTTCTGGCCGGCTATTTCGTGTCGTTCGTGGCGGCGCTGGCGCTGCGGCCGTTCGGGCTCTCGGGGCTGCTCGGCGGCTTTCTCGCCGGCCAGATCCTGCTGCTCTTTCTCATGCTCGCGCTCGTCGTGGCGCGCTATCCGAGCGATCGCCTGGTGTCGTTCGACTTTCTCGATCGGCGGCGCGCCTACCTGAGCCTGTCGGCGACCGGCCTCCTCTACAACGTCGGGATCTGGATCGACAAGCTGATCTTCTGGTTCACGCCGTCGACGTCGGAGCCGGTGCTGGGGCCGCTGCGGGCGTCGATCATCTACGACTTGCCGATCTTCCTCGCGTACCTGTCCATCTTGCCCGGCATGGCCGTCTTCCTGGTGCGCGTGGAGACCGACTTCGCCGAGGAGTATCACCGGTTCTTCGACGCCGTCCGCGGCGGCGAGACGCTGGGTGAGATCCGGCGGCGGCGCGATCGGCTGACGCTGGCAGTGCGTCGCGGGATCTCGGAGATCATCAAGATCCAGGGCATCACCGTGCTCGTGCTGCTGCTGGCCGGGCCCCGCCTGCTCGACTACGTCGGCATCTCGCGCTTGCACCTGCAGCTGTTCTCGATCGATCTCGTCGGCGTGGCGATGCAGGTGCTGATGCTCGCGGTGTTCAACGTGCTCTTCTATCTCGACGAGCGCCGCGCCGTGCTCTCGCTGTCGGCGCTGTTCGTCACGATCAACGTGGCGCTGACGATCGCGTCGCAGGCGGCCGGGCCCGCGTTCTACGGCTACGGGTTCGCACTCTCGACGACGGTGACGAGCATCGCCGGCTTGCTGGTGACGTCGCGCAAGCTCGACCGCCTGGAGATGCACACGTTCATGCTCGCGAGATAGCCCGCACCGCCGCCGTTCCTGGTTACCCGCCCCGGTGCGAGCCGACAGTCCCCCCCAGCTCATGACGCGGCAACCGCATCGTGAACGTCGTCCCCTCGGGGGATGAGACCACGTCGATGGAGCCTTCGTGCGCGCGCACGATCTGCCGCACGATGAATAGCCCAAGGCCGAGACCGGACGGGCTCCGGTCGCCCTTGTGAAAAGCATCGAAGAGATTCGGAAGCTGATCGGCCGGGATGAAAGTGCCACCGTTGCGGACCGTGACGACGACATGATCTCGATCTTCTCCCCACAACCTCAGGGTGACGTTGCCCACACCGTGCTGGACAGCGTTGACGAGAAGGTTGGAGAGCGCCTGTTCGATGCGCGCCTGATCCCAGGAGCCGCTGAGCTCACCCTCGCACTCGACATCGATGCTCGCCGCGGGGTGCGCCAGCTGGATCTCGTCGGTGATCGCCCTGCAAAGTGCGCCGAGATCCGCCGCGCGCCGGTTCAGCGGAATGCCACCGCCGAGGTGGCCGCGGGTGAAATCGAGGATGTCGCGGATCATCAGCCCCATTCGATGGGCGCTGCGATCGATCCGCTCGGCGATCACGCGCGCCTTGTCGGGAAGCGCGGGAACCCGGCGCAGCAGGTGGCTGCCGGTCATGATGGCGTTCAACGGATTGCGGAGATCGTGGGCGAGCACGCCGATGTTGGTGTCTTGTTGTCGAGCCAGCGCATACGCCTCGCCGAGCTGCTGCTGGCGCTCCAGGAGCAGCGCAGCTTGCCGCTCGAGCTCGACGCCCTGTTCGTACAGCGCCAGGAGGTTGCGGACCTTACCTCGCAGGACATCGCCGTCGACGGGCTTGACGAGGTAGTCGACGGCACCGAACTCGTACGCGCGTCGCATGGCGTGGCTGTCGCCCGCGCCGGTCACGAAGATGACTGGGGTTGCTCGCCTCAGCTGCCGGCGCAGGCGCTCGACGGTCTCGAATCCGTCGATGTCGGGCATCCGCACGTCGATGAGCAGGAGCGCGAACTGCCGCTCTGCCAGGAGGCGCACGGCTTCCATGCCAGAGCCGGCCTCGCAGAGCTCGTGACCCAGCGGTTCGAGCACGGCACGGTAAGCGAGGAGATTCGCCGACGAGTCGTCGACGATAAGCAGGGCCATTCGCGTAGATGCTTGATCTTGTACAACATTATCGCCCATTCGCCCGGAAGGGTCGCACGCGATTGGGCCCGTGAAAAGGGGGGCCCGGCGGCGGGTAGATCACGCGGAGACCATCGGGCCCGAGCTCCCCGACGCTGAGGGAGCCGACTCGATCATTTCGATTTCATCGCGGATCTCTCCTGCTCTTCACAGTCCTTCAGCTTTTCGAGATCGCGCTTGGGGATGATGATCGCGACGGTCTTGTTGTAGCGGGTGAGCTTGATGCGTTCGCCTTCGGTCGTCTTTCGGAGGATGGTCGCGAAACCCTTGCGGGCGGCCGCGATGGGAATTCGGTTCGTCATGAATTGCAACTTCGCCATGCTCCGATTGCAGTCAAGCGCGCTCGAGCTTTGATCGATGGTCGGACGCGGCCGTCTGGGGGGTCCGCGTGGGCGCCGAGTTTGCTAGTCTCCGCGGCCCATGCCATCTGCGATCGACTCACCGCCAGCGGCGCCCCGGCGCGTCGTCCACCAGGGCGACGCGATCGCGTGGCTGCGCGAGCGCGGGCGACTCGACGGCGCCAGCGTGGTGACGTCGCTGCCCGACGTGTCCGAAGTGCCGGCGCTCGGCTTCGAAGAATGGAAGCGCTGGTTCGAGGACGCGGCGCTGCTGGTGATGCACACCGTGCCCGACGACGGGGCGGCGATCTTCTTCCAGAGTGACATCAAGCACGACGGCCTCTGGGTCGACAAGGGCGCACTGGTCGCGCGGGCGGGCGAACGCGCCGGAATGGGGCTGCTCTTTCACAAGATCGTCTGCCGCAAGCCGGCGGGCACGGTCACGTTCGGGCGCGCCAGCTACTCGCACCTGCTCGGCTGGAGCCGCGGGTTGCGCGCGCGCGCCGACCGATCGACCGCCGACGTGTTGCCGGCAGCGGGGCTGATGCCGGGCAGCAAGGCCATGGGCGTGCGGGCTTGCCTCGACGCCTGCCGGTTCGTGCGCGAGCAGACGCCGACCCGCACCGTGCTCGATCCGTTCTGCGGCTGGGGCACGGCGCTGGCGGTGGCCAACGCGCTGGGGCTCGACGCGATCGGCGTGGATCTCTCGGCGCGCATGTGCCGGCGCGCGCGCGCGCTGGAGATCGATCTCGCGACCGAGACCGTGCGCATTCCCGAGCGCGTGGCCGGGGCCGCGCGCGCAGCCGTGCGCCCGTCGGGAGCGACGTGATCGCCGCTGGGCCCGCGGCACCGCCGCGCCGTCCGTGCTGCGCGCGCTGCGGCCGCCCGCAAGTGGTCTGCGTCTGCAGCCACGTGACGCCGGTTCCGACGCGGACGCGCGTGATCTTGCTGCAGCACCCGCGCGAGCACCGCGTGGGCGTCGGGACCGCGCGCCTCGCTCACCTGTCGTTGCCTCGGTCGAGCCTGCATGTCGGCCTGGACTTCGCGCAGGACCCGGAGGTGTGCGCCGCGCTGGCAGGCGATGCGCCCGCGTACGTCCTGTTTCCCGGCGCCGATGCGGTCGACGTCGCGACGCTGCCGCGCGATCGCGCGCTCACGCTGATTGCGCTCGATGGTACCTGGTGGCAGGCGCGCAAGTTGCTGCGCCTGAACCCGATGCTGGCGGCGTTGCCGCGCGTGGCCTTCACGCCGCGCCGCCTCAGCGACTACCGCATCCGCCGCCAGCCGGCCGCGCACTGCCTGTCGACGATCGAGGCGCTGGCCGAGACGCTCGAGGCGCTCGAGCCCGACGGCGGTCCTTTCGATCGGCTGCTCGATCCGTTTCGCGCGATGGTGGCGCGGCAGGAGTGGTACGCGGCCGAGGTGCGGTCGCAGCGCCATCGCCAGCCCGTGCGCGCGCGGCGCCCGTCGCGCCGCGCGAAGCTGGCGGCGCGCCTCGGGGCGGAGTGGCCGAGCATCGTATGCATTCAAGGCGAGGCGAACGCCTGGCCCGCCCGCACGCCGTCGCGCCCCGAGCCCGAGATCGTCCACTGGGTCGCGCACCGGCCATCGACCGGCGAGCGCTACGAAGCGGTCGTGGCGCCGCGCCAGGCGCTGGCGCCCTCGACTTCGCGGCACATCGACGTCTCGTCAGAGCGGCTGCTCGCCGGCGCTTCGCTCGACGACTGGCACCGCTCGTGGCGCGCGTTCGTGCGGCCCGGCGATCGGCTGGTGCAGTGGGGCCGCTACTACGGCACGCTCGCGGCGCGCGACGGGCTCGAGCTCGATGACGCCGCGCCGCTCGACCTGCGCTCCGAGGTCTCGCAGATCCTCAAGCGGCACCTCGGCACGGTCGAGGAGTGTCTCGCCGGGCTCGACCTCGCGGCGGCGGCGTCGGATCTCGACGGGCGCGCCGGCCGCCGCCTGACCGCGCTCGTGACCGCGGTGACCGCGCTGCGCGCAACGGCGGCCTGACCGTCGTGCCGCCGCGGCCACGAGCGAGTCCCGCGACGTTCGAAAATCG
>Ga0265320_10001244_pt1 | contig 18699 bp, 20 predicted proteins | sample 4827metaG_FD_202087 | JGI IMG/M metagenome (GOLD analysis project Ga0265320, IMG submission 202087) | Rhizosphere microbial communities from Carex aquatilis grown in University of Washington, Seatle, WA, United States - 4-8-27 metaG | ecosystem: Host-associated > Plants > Roots > Rhizosphere >...
TCGAGGACGGGAAATTCTTCACGTCCTCGGGGGTCTCGGCCGGAATGGATATGTCCCTCGGGCTCATCGCCCGGCTCTTCGACTGGGAGACCAGCATCGAGATCGCCAACCGGGCCGAGTACGAATGGCACCAGGACAAGGGCTGGGATCCCTTCGCCAGGCTCAACGGCCTCGTCGAATGAAGGAGCCCCACCCAGCGCCGGGCCCGCGGACGGGCGCTTCCGCGGTCCGGATAGGCGTCATCAATGTCTCCGACCGGGCGAGCGCGGGCGCCTATGAGGACACCCCCGGGAAGGCGTGCGTCGCCCTGCTCCTCGAGTGGCTTTCGACGCCCTTCGACGTCGACTACAAGGTCGTGGCCGACGAGCGCGCGCTCATCGAGGCCGAGCTCAAGCGCATGGCGGACGAGGCGGGGTGCTGCCTCATCGTCACGACCGGAGGCACGGGGCCCTCCCCGCGGGACGTGACCCCGGAGGCGACCGAGGCCGTGTGCGACAAGATCCTGCCCGGGTTCGGGGAGGCCATGAGGGCTGCTTCCCTCGCGTTCGTCCCCACGGCCATCCTCTCGCGCCAGGTCGCGGGCATCCGCCGCAAGACCCTCATCGTCAACCTGCCCGGGCGCCCGAAGGCGATCCGCGAGAACCTTGAGGCCGTGTTCGCGGCCATCCCGTACTGCGTCGACCTGATCGGCGGTCCCCGGCTTGAGGCGAACGAGTCGGTCATCAAGGCCTTCCGGCCAAAGGGCTGATCGGGTTGCAGGTTCCGGAAATCGGGGCAGGCTGTCCCGACCCATTAATCATCATGATGAATCTCTCGAAACCCGACCTCACCCAACATCCCCCGCGCAGCCCGCGCGTCCAGCTGGGCGGCTACGTCCACCTGCCGCGCCTCCTCGACAAGGCGCGCGCCAAGATCGCCCGCAAGAACGGCGAGTACAACTACGACTGCGGGCTCGACCAGCATTTCTTCAGCTTCACGGGGATAAGCGCCAGGGCCCTGCTGGCCGAGGTGAGGAAGGGCCGCTCCGACACGCAGATGCTCGCCTGGGTCAGGGCCCGCTCCAAGCGCCTTCCCTCGGAGGTCGCCGCGTGGTCCACGTGGCTCAGGTCGCACGCCCCCGGCAGGCCCGCGGGCCACGAGTGGTTTGGCGAGGTGATCACGAAGAGCGCCGAGGGCCGGGACGACGTGTTCGGGTTCTTCGACCTGCTCGACCTGGACGACTACGTGAGCTTCGGCGGAAAGGGCTGAGCCCGCCCTGGGCGCGGGCTTCGCCCGAATCCGTTTGAGTCCCTCTTTCGCCCGGGCCTAATGGCCCGGATCCGAATGAGCCGCACGCCACAGACCCCGGGACCCGCCCGGGCTCTCTTCCGCCGCGACTTGTTGTTTGGCCTCCTCCTCCTGGGCGCCACGCTCGCCGCGTACGCCCCCGTGTGGCACGCCGGGTTCATCTGGGACGACGACGGCCACGTTACCCGCGCGGACCTTCGGCCCCTGCGCGGGCTGTGGAAGATATGGTTCGAGCCCGGCGCGACCCAGCAGTACTATCCCCTCCTGCACAGCGCGTTCTGGCTGGAGCACCGGATCTGGGGGGATTCGCCCCTCGGGTACCACCTGGCGAACGTGATCCTTCACGCGGCGGCGGCCTTCCTCCTCTACCGCGTCCTGCGCCGCCTTTCGCTCCCCGGCGCCTTCTTCGCCGCGTCGGCATTCGCGCTTCACCCGGTCTGCGTCGAGTCGGTCGCGTGGATCTCCGAGCAGAAGAACACGCTGTCGGCCGTCCTCTGCCTCTCGGCGGCCCTGGCCTACCTGAGGTATGACGGCGAGCGCCGGGCGCGGTGGTACGCCCTTGGAACGCTCCTTTTCGTTTTGGCCCTGGCGACGAAGACGGTCACCGCAACGCTGCCGGCGGCCCTGCTGGTCATTCTCTGGTGGAAGCGGGGGCGGCTGTCCTGGAGGGGCGACGTGCTGGCCCTTTCGCCGTGGCTCGCGATGGGAGCGCTTGCCGGCCTTGTGACGGCGTGGGTGGAGCAGGCCTACATCGGGGCGAGCGGGTCGGCCTTTGGGCTGGGCCTGGCGGGCCGCTTCCTCGTGGCCGGCCGGGCCGTGTGGTTCTACCTGGGAAAGGTCCTCTGGCCCGCCGGCCTGGTGTTCATCTATCCCAGGTGGAACGTCGATGCGGCCGCGCCGTGGCAGTACCTGTTCCCGGCCGCGGCCCTCGCCGCGATCGCGGCCCTTTACGCCCTGCGCAAACGCTCCCGCGGGCCGCTCGCCTGCGCGCTCCTCTTCACCGGGACCCTCTTCCCCGCCCTCGGGTTCATCAATGTCTTTCCCTTCGTCTACTCCTTTGTCGCCGACCACTTCCAGTACCTCGCCGCAGCCGTCCCGATCTCGGCCATCGCCGGGGCGCTGGCATCGGCGTCGGCCGCGCTGGGGCCGCGGGGCCGCGCCGCGGCGCCGGCCGCCGCCGCCTGCGCCGTCGCCGGCCTGGGATGGCTCTCCTCGCGTCAGTGCGAGGCGTACGCCGACGCCGCGACCCTGTGGCGGACGACGATCGCGAGGAACCCCGAGTGCTGGATGGCCTGCGAGAACCTCGGCGGCGTCTACCTGAAGGAAGGAAAGGTGGAAGAGGCCGTCGCGCAGTTCCGGAGGGCGCTGGAGATCAAGCCCGACGATGACGGGGCGCTGAACGAGCTCGGGGTAGCCATGCTCCAGGAGGGACGGCTCGACGAGGCCGTCGCGCAGCTGCAGCGGGCGCTCGAGATCGCGCCCAACCGCGCCGAGACCCACATCAACATCGGCGTGGCGCTCCTCGGCAAGGGGCGGCCGGACGAGGCAGCCGCGCACTTCCGCAGCGCGCTCCGGCTCGAGCCCGGCAGCGCGAGGGCCCTCAGCAACCTCGCCTCGGCCTTCGTCCAGAAGGGGCAGTGGGACGAGGCCGCGGGGCAATTCCAGAGGGCCGCCGAGGTCGACCCCGGCAACGCCGAGATCCTGAGCAGCCTGGCGACCTCGCTGATGCGGGCGGGCCGCCCCGGCGCCGCCGTCGCGCCGCTCAGGAGGGTGCTGGAGCTGGGCGAGGCCAGCGCGACCGCTCACTTCAACCTCGCGAACGCCCTCGCGGGGGACGGAAAGGATGACGAGGCGGCGGCGCATTTCCGAAGGGCCCTCGAGATCGACCCCGGCCTAGCCAAGGCGCACAACAACCTCGCGAACGTGCTCCTCAGGAAGGGGGCGATGGGCGACGCCGTCGCCCATTTCGAGAAGGCGGTGGAACTGGACGGCCGGTACGCCGACGCGCACTTCAACCTTGCCAACGCGCTGCTGCAAATGGGACGGACGGACCCGGCCATCGCGCACTTCCAGAGGGCGATCGCCCTTCGGCCGGAATTCGCGCAGGCCCGCGCCAACCTGGCCAGCACCCTCCTGCAGGAGGGCCGCCTCGGCGACGCGTCCGCCGAGTTCATGGCGGCCCTGGCGCTCGAGCCCGCCAACGCGCAGGTCCACAACGACCTCGGCGTCGCCCTGATGGAGCAGGGGAAGACGGAGGAGGCCATCGCCCACTACAAGAGGGCTCTCGAGATCAAGCCCGACTTCGCCGGCGCCTGCATCAACCTCGGGAACCTTTCCCTGCGCCGCGGGCGCGCCGCGGAGGCCGAGGCGAACTACGAGCGGGCGCTCGAGATCGACCCCAACGACGCCCGTGTTCGCAACAATCTGGGAATCGCCCTGCTGAAGCAGGGCCTGACGGCCCGGGCCGCAGCCCAGTTCCAGAAGGCCCTCGACATAGACCCCGGCTATGCGGAGGCCAGAAGGAACCTCGCCATCATCTCCGGCCATCCGGGCGGGCCGTGATCCCGGGGGCCCGCGCCCCTCAGAGCTCCGTGTACTTGTCCGAGCGCCCCCTCGCCTTCTCCACCGGATATTTCCGGGCGTTCGCGGCGATCTTTGACTCGATGCTCGCCGCCACGTCGAGGCCGGTGGCGTTCGCAAACTCCAGCGCGTAGATCACGATGTCCGCGAGCTCCTCGGCGATCCTGCCCCGCCTGGCGGGATCGGAGGCGATCTTCCGCGACTCCTCCGGGGTCGCCCAGAGGAAGTGCTCCATGAGCTCGCCGGTCTCGGCGGCCAGCGCCATGCTCAGGTTCTTCGGCGAATGGAACTGCTCCCAGTCGCGCTCCCTGACGAACGCGAGCACTCTCTCCCTCAGTTCAGAGACCGTCGTGGTGGAATCGGATAACGCGGGCATGCGGGGCAACATGCCCGGGAGGCGGCCGGTGCGCAATGCCCGCGGCACGCCTGTCATACCCTTTGAATATACTTGGCACGCGGCATGCAGTGTGCAGTGTGTCCCTCCGTTCCGATGGCCCTGACCCTCAAACATCATCACAGCCTCCGAGGCACTTCGTTCACGAAGGCCGTCGGGCTTGGCTGTGCCGTGATGCGTCAGGTCGCCATTTCCAATTGGAACAAAACGGCCGGCGCGGGCTTCGAGGTCTAGACCCTCCCAACCAAGGAAGACGTTTAGCATACCCGAAGCCCGGAGGCCCAAAGCCCCCAGGGGGCGACTGCCTTTCCCACCATGAACACGAGAAACCGCACCATGAGCACATCCAGCCGTCATCGCAGGGCGTACGAGGCGTCCAACGCCACGTTCCGCCAGCCGAGCTACGACTGCCGTGAGCTCCCTGACGCCGTCAGCATCGTCGTCTATGTACCCGGTGTGGGCGCCTCGGGCGTGGAGATCGAGGCCTACGGACCCGACCTAGTCATCACCGCGCACAAGACACGCTTTGTGCGCGTGAACTGGCAGGCCCTCAACCTCGAGGGATCGCAGCGCGACTATCGTCTGCGCCTGCGGCTCGGCCTGGGCTTTGATTATTCCCAGATGCAGGCCGACATAAGCGACGGCGTGCTCGCCCTGTCGGTGCCCAAGCGCCAGGTCGTCCTTGAACCGGCCGACCGCATGGGTGGCGTCGCCTGAGCCCGCAACCCTCGCGCCCGCGGGTGGCCCCTCCGCTTCGGCGGCGGTCGCCGCCCGCGGGCGCCCGGCCGGCGACCAAAGGGCAAACGGAACTTTTTTTGGCACATTTTTTTTTGACCCGTGTCGAACGCCATACCATGACACCGCACGCGCAAAGTTTTCGAGCGCGGCCGCAGCACCCTGAATCGGCGGCGACCCGCGCAATCCCAAGGGAGGACGCGAGATGGATCCGGCCGATCTTCAGGCCGCCCCCGCTCGAGGTCCAGCCGGCCGCGCAGGACCTGCCCTATTTGGGCACGATCCAGCGCACCGAGCCCTGGGCTCGGTTGCAGCGGTAAAGCACGCTGCCCAAATAGCTAAGGATCAGGCGCGCCTCGCCGTCGAATTTCCACGGCGGATTGACCACGATCACGCCGCATCCCTTCATCCGCCGGGCCTCTGGATCGACCAGCATTTCGGCCGCGAGCGACGGGAGGGCGGCAGACTTCAGCATGTCGAAGAACCCGTCGGCGCGCGCCCTGCCCGTCAGGGGATACCACACCGCGTAGGTTCCCCCTGGCAGTCGGCCGATGCCCTCGCCGAGGGCGTCCGAGATCTCGGACCACTCCCCCTGCTCCTCGAACGGAGGGTCGATGAGCACGAGGGCGCGCTTTTCGGCGGGCGGCAGGCAGGCCCTCAGCGCCCCGTACCCGTCGGCCTCGTGGACCGAGACCCGGCGCTCGTCCTGGAACTGGTCCCGCAGCGCGGCGCATTCCGACGGGTGCTTCTCCCAGAGCTCCAGCCGGTCCTGCGGCCTCGCGCACAGGCGCGCCAGGCGGGGCGAGCCGGGATAGAACCGGGGGCCCGGGGAAAGGTTTCCCTGGCTCCGGTCGTACGCCCTGACGAGCTCCAGGTACCCGGCCACCTCCGGCGGGGCGTCGCCGCGACCCCACAGGAGGCCGATCCCGTCCGGCCACTCCGGCGTCCTGGCCCTTGTGTCCCCCTCCGCGGCCAGCGACAGGTCGTACCTGCCCCTCCCGGCGTGGGTGTCGACGAACACGAATCCCCTCTCCTTGCGCTGGAGCGCGCGGATGAGGCGCACGAGGAGGGCGTGCTTCAGAACGTCCGCAAAGTTGCCCGCGTGGAACGCATGAAGGTAATTCACGCCCTTGGGCTTCTTTCATTGCACCCACCCCGTGCAATACGATAATCCGTGCCCCATGAAACTAATTCCCGCGCTTGTCCCCGTCTGCGCGCTCCTTCTGCCCTGCGCGCTCTCTGCCGAGACCTTCGAAGGCAAGGTGTCCATGAAGATGACATCCCAAGGTTCGAAAGAAGGAAGCCAGTCGGTGGACATGAGCATCAAGGAGGGTTTCATGAGGATGGACATGAACGCCTCGAAGGGCATGGGCGCCGTCATCATGGACTTCAAGAACCAGCAGATGATCATCCTCATGCCGCAGCAGAGGATGTACATGACGCGGCCCATGGCGCAGCCCGGCGCCGCCCAGCGGCCCGATTCGGCGCCGACGCCGCCCCACGCGGACATCCAGGATACGGGGGTCAAGGAGACGATCCTCGGCTACGTGTGCACGAAGTACGTCATGACAAATGCGAACGGAACGGCGGAGATGTGGCTGACCGACCAGCTCGGGGCCTTCGGCGGGCTCTTCCACGGGGGCGGCCCGGGCCAGCGGCCCCAGGCTCCCGAGGCGTGGGAGTCTGCGCTCAAGGGCAAGAACTTCTTCCCCATGCGCGTTGTCTCGAACTCGAAGGGCAAGGAATTCCGTCTCGAGGTCACCTCGGTTGAGAAGACGAGGCTTCCGGACTCCGTGTTCGCGGCGCCCGACGGCTGGCGCCTGCTGGACATCGGCTCGATGATGGGGGGCGCGATGCCCGGGGGATTCCCCGGGGCGCGGCCCTCCGATGGAAGCAACTGAGTGGGTTCCCAACTCATCCGCATCGTATCGGACGTGCACTACGCGGACCGCGGGAGCCGCGTGCGCTCCCTGGGCCAGCTGCGCCCGCTCCTCGAGGGCGCCACCTCGTTCGTGTTCAACGGCGACACCCTTGACACGCGCCCGAACAAGCACGCGCAGCGCACCGAGGAGATGCGCAGGGAGGTGCTCGATTTCTTCGGCTCGTCCGGGACGCCCGTCACCTTCCTGACGGGCAACCACGATCCGGACCTCTCGAGGCTCCATGCGATGGAGTTCGCGGGCGGCCGGGTGCTGGTGACGCACGGCGACGTCCTCTTCGACAGCATCGTCCCCTGGTCGCAGGACGCCGAGGAGATCCGCCGGAAGATCATCGTGGCCCTGGCCTCGATCCCCGAGGGGAAGAGCGGCAAGCTCGAGGACCGGCTGTCGGCCTTCCGGAGCGTGGCCGCCACGATCCCCCAGATCCACCAGTCCGAGAAGGACCCCCTGCGCTACGCGATCCGCCTGGCGGGCGACACCGTCTGGCCGCCCCTGCGCGCCCTCAAGATCCTCAGGGCCTGGCGCGAGGCGCCGGGCAGGGCCGCGGCGCTGGCCCACAGGCACAGGCCGAGGGCCCGCTTCATCGTGATAGGGCACACCCACAAGCCGGGGGTCTGGAGGACCGCGTCGGGCATCGTGGTCGTCAACACGGGCTCGTTCTGCCGGCCCTTCGGCGCCATGGCCACAGAGATATCCGCCGACAGGATTTGGGTCCGGCGGGTCGAGTTCCGGCGGGGCGCGTTTCATCCCGGCTCCAAGGTGGCCGAGTTCCCCCTCCCATGAGCATGGAGTTCGGATGGTGGGTCAGGGATCCGGAGGCCGGGAAGTACCAGGTGAAGGCCGTCGTCCACGGCGGCAACCTCAAGTGGTTCCGCAAGCAGGGCCACTTCACGTCGTGGGAGGACCACGGGCCGAGCGAGGAGGACTGGAGCCGGCTCGTTTCCGAGGCGGAGCGGCGCGTTCCCAGGCGCCTCCTCTCCCCCAAGCAGTTCGAGCACATCAGGAAGCTCAGGGACCAGCGATAGGCCCGTTCAATTCAAGAGAACCCATCCCATGCCCAAAATCGACGTCAACAAGGTCGCCGAGATACTGAAGAGGAACCACATCGATCCCGCCGTTCTGCGCCGGGTCGTCGAGGAGATGAACCTCGCGGTCCAGCCCGACCCCGGCGAAGCCGACCAGCCGCCGCCGGTGAAGAAGCAGTTCATCATCCTCGTGAGCGATCCCGAGGAGACGATGCCCAGGGGCGACCTGACCGGGTGGGTGCTCCAGATTCCCGAGGACCAGAGCCCGGCCTCGGTCCGGGAGCGGCTTTTCAAGGGCGCCTATGACTACAACGCCTCCAAGAAGGGAAGGCTCTATCCTGCCAAGACGGTCGGGGACGCGGTCGAGAACGTCCCCTCCAAGTTCTTCCGGGAGGCCGAGCTGTGGGTCAGGACCAAGACGCCGGTCCTCGTGCTGCGCACCGACAACGAGATCCCCAGGGCCTGAGCGGCCCCGCGCTCACCTGATCCCGAACTTGCCGGGATCAAAGCCCCGGGCCTTGAGCGCCGCGGCCACCGCCCTCATGTCCACGCGCGACCCGGGGCGCACGCCGTGCGCCGCAAACCAGCCCCCCGGCATTTCCAGCGCAAACTGGAGCTCGCTTCGATGCGAAGTGACCGGCCTCTCGTCGAGCGGAAGGAGGTCATAGACCTCGGCGATGACGCCGTCCCTCGTCAGGTAGGCCAGGTTGAGGGCCTCGGGGGTGTTCCTCATCCAGATGCTGAGCACCCGCGGCCTTTCGTACACGAAGATCATCCCCTCGTCCCTGCCCAGGTCCGGGCGCTGCATCAGCCCCCGCATCTGCTCGGACTCAAGGACCGCGACCTGCAGGCTCGCGGCGCTCCCGCCCACGCCGACCGGGAAATGGTCGACCACCGTCTTCTGCTCGGGGGCCGCATCCGAGGTCTTCCCGGACCCGCATCCCGCGATGAACAGCGTCAGGATGGCCGCGGCTGCGGCGGCCAGCCCCGAAGAAACCGGATTTGCATTTTTCACGCATAAGCAGGTTAATGGCCAGCGAGTGGGTTAGACAATCCAAGTCTGTCATATGGCCACCAGAAAAAAACCCGGTATCCTGCTTTATTCCGACACCGCGCGAAGCGCGGACGTCCTCTACTTCGGCGGGGTCGAGGCGCCCGACCCCTTCGTCGCGTTCAGCGTGAGGGGCAAGAAGTTCGCCGTCGTCAGCGCCCTGGAATTCGGCCGCGTCAGGCGCACGTCGGACTTCGACCGGGTGCTGCCCCTGGAGGCCTGCCAGGAGCGGGCGCGCCGGGTGTGGCCCCGCCACAAGGCCGGGCCGGCCCGCGTGGTCGCGCTCCTCGGCCGCGAGCTCGGGGCCGGGCCGTTCACCGTGCCCGAGGACTTTCCGGCCGGCCTCTACCGCGAGCTCCGCGACCTGGGCGTCAGGGTCACGATCTCGAGGGGCCCGCTGTTCCCGCAGAGGGAGATCAAGACGGCCGCCGAGGCCGACGCCCTGCGCGAGGGCAACCGCTGCAGCGCGGCCGGCATCGCGGCCGCCGAGAGGCTCCTCCGGGCCTGCCGGATCCGCGGCGGCCGGCTCCTCCTGGGCGGGCGCGTCCTGACGAGCGAGCGCCTCAAGGTCGCGATAGAGACCGCGTGCATCGAGGCGGGCTCCGTTTCCATGTCCACGATCGCCGCGGGCGGGGACCAGGCCTGCGACCCCCACAACACGGGCTCGGGCCCGCTGCGCCCGAACGAGCTGATCATCGTCGACGTCTTCCCGCGGGTTTCGGCCACGGGCTTCCACGGCGACATGACGCGCACCTTCCTGCGCGGGCGGGCGAGCGACGCGCAGAGGGCCATCGTCGCGGCCGTCCGGGCGGCCCAGCTGAAGGCCCTCGCGACGATCCGGGCCGGCGTCCTGGGAAGCGAGGTTCACCGGAAGGTGTCCGAGACGCTCGTCTCCCGCGGATTCGAGACGAGGAAGACGTCGCGCGGCTCGGTGGGGTTCTTCCACGGCACCGGCCACGGCCTCGGCCTCGAGGTCCACGAGCCCCCGAGGATGAACGCGACGGCGGACTATCCCCTGAAGATGGGCTCCGTCGTGACGGTCGAGCCGGGCCTCTACTATCCGGGCGTGGGCGCGTGCCGCATAGAGGATGTCGTCCAGGTTACGGCCGGCGCCCCGCGCATGCTGTCAAGGTACCCCTACCTCTGGGAGCTCAGGTAGAGCCCCAGCGCCGCCAAAACCCCGCCGCCATGTCCATACCCCTCACAAAGGCAAGGGCGCTTCTGAAGAGGATCGCGGGCCTGCGGATCCTCGTCATCGGCGACGTGATGCTCGACCACTATATCTGGGGGGACGCGACGCGGATCTCGCCCGAGGCGCCCGTTCCGGTGATCGACATCGCCCGCGACACCTGGACGGCGGGGGGCGCGGCCAACGTGGCGATCAACGTCGCCGGGCTCGGGGCCCACTGCACGGTCATCGGCTTCTTCGGAAGCGACGCGAACGGCGCGAGGCTCCGCCAGATCCTGGGCGAGAAGGGCGTCCAAGCCCTGGCCACGCCGGGCGACGGGATGACCATCGTAAAGACGCGCGTGATGGTCCAGCACCAGCAGCTGTGCAGGCTCGACCGCGAGTCGGCCCCGTACGCGTACGCCATAGACCCCGGCCGCTCCGGCGCTCTTCTCGCCCGGGCGATCAAGGCCTGCGACGCGGTGGTCCTTTCGGACTACGCGAAGGGCACCCTCTCGGAGCGGCTCGTCGCGCAGGTCACGAAGCTCGCGCGGGCCGGCAAGAAGTTCATCGCCCTCGACCCGAAGCCGAAGCACCAGATGGCATTCAACGGGCTCGACCTGATCACCCCGAACAAGCGCGAGGCGCTCCAGCTCGCCGGCATCGAGCCGGCGGCCGGCGCCCCGTTCCCCGCCGCGGCCGTGTGCGCGCGGCTCGACGAGCGCTACGGGACCCGGAATCTCGTCGTCACGCTCGGCGAGGACGGGATGCTCCTGAGCTCCGGGGGCAGGGTTCTCAAGACGATTCCGACCGCGGCCCGCGAGATCTACGACGTGTCCGGCGCCGGGGACACGTCCCTGGCGGGCCTCGTGCTCGCGCTCACGTCCGGGGCCGGCCTCGAGGAGGCGGCGCACTTTGCCAACGCGGCTGCGGGCGTCGTCGTCGCGAAGCTCGGGACCGCGACCGTCTCTCCGGAGGAATTGCTCGACCACGTATCGCGCGCGCCGTGAAGCGGGCCCTCTTCCTTGACCGGGACGGGACGCTGATCGTGGACAAGGTCTATCTGGCCGACCCGAAGGGGGTGGAGCTGATCCCGGGCGCGGCCGAGGGACTGGGCAGGGCCCGCGCCCTCGGCTTCAAGCTCTTCCTGTTCACGAACCAGTCGGGAGTCGGCCGTGGGCTCCACACGATCGAGGACGCGCAGCGCGTGAACGCCCGGATGGAGCAGATGCTGGGCCTGCCCGCGCCCGTCTTCGACGGGACGTGCATCGCCCCGGAGGCCCCCGGCCAGCCGTCGCTTTACCGGAAGCCGTCCCCCAGGTTCATCCACGAGATGGTCGCCCAGCACGGCCTGGACCCCGACGGATGCTGGATGGTCGGCGATTCGCCCGCGGACGTCAAAGCGGCGCTGGCCGCGGGGATCCGCGCCGCCGTCGTCCGCACCGGGCGCCAGGCGCCGGAATCGATCCCGGAGGTGGCCCTGGGAAAGGTGCCCGTCTTTGCGGACTTCGGCGCGTTCGCGGCCTCGCTCCCATGAAGCGGCGCCTCGACGAGATCCTCGTCGCGCGCGGGCTGGCCGATTCCCGCACGCAGGCGAAGGCCCTGATCATGTCGGGGCGCGTCTTCCGGGGAACGGAGCGCCTCGACAAGCCGGGCCGCGAGCTCGACGACGACGGCGAGCTGTCCGTCGCCATGCCGCCCCGCTTCGTGAGCCGCGGCGGCGAAAAGCTCGCGGCGGCCCTCGAGCGCTTCGCGGTCGACCTGAAGGGGATGCACGTCCTCGACGTGGGCGCCTCGACGGGGGGCTTCACCGACTGCGCGCTGCAGGCCGGCGCCGCCTCGGTCGCCTGCGTCGACGTGGGCCGCGCGCAGCTCCACGCGAGGCTGAGGGCGGACCCGAGGGTCACCAACATCGAGAAGGTCAACGCCCGCAGCCTGGCGGCCTCCGACCTGCCCCGCCCCGACTTTGACGCGGTCGTGATGGACCTCTCCTTCATCTCTCTCAGGACCGTCATGCCCGCGGTGTGGCCGTTCCTGCGCAGGGGCGGGGTCCTCGTGGCGCTCGTGAAGCCCCAGTTCGAGGCGGGCAAGGCCGAGGCCGACAGGGGCCGGGGCGTGATACGGGACGCCGCGGTCCGGGACGCGGCGCTCGCCTCGGTCCGGGATTTCGCCGTCGCCCGGCTCGCGGGCGCGGAGCTCCAGGGATCGATGGACTCCCCCATCGAGGGCGCGGACGGAAACCGGGAATTCCTGTTGTGCCTCCGGCGTTCCTAGCCAGATTTGGGGTCGCCGCGCCCCCGGGGGCGCCGCAGCCATGAAGCCCATCCGCACGCTCGCCTTCGTCATCAACGCCGACAAGCCCGGGGCCCAGGAGCTCGCCGGGGAGCTTGTCCGGACCGCGCGCGCCAAGGGGGTCAGGCTCAAGCGGACGACCCATTTCCCGCTCCCGCGCGGCTACCTGCGCGGGTGCGACGCCTGCTGCGTGATCGGGGGCGACGGCACGCTGCTCGGGGTGGTGCGCGAGGCCGCCCGCGGGCAGGTCCCCATCATCGGCGTCAACCGGGGCAGCCTCGGGTTCCTGACGACGTTCTCGGAGGAGGAGGCGCGCCTCGGGTTCGACGAGCTCCTGAACGGCTCGTTCCGCGTGGACTACCGCGCCATGCTCGAGTGCTCGGTCGCGGGCGGCCCGCCGGGCCTCGCGCTCAACGACGTCCTCATCAAGGACGTGCTCCTGACGCGGCTCGTTCACCTCGAGGTCTTCGCCGACGGGGAGCTCGTCACCGACTACGTCTGCGACGGGCTCATCTTCTCGACCGCGACCGGCTCCACAGCCTACAACCTCTCCGCCGGCGGCCCCATAATCCACCCGGAGGCCAACGTGATCGCGATGACCCCGATCTGCCCGCACACCCTGACGAACCGCTCGATCATATTCCGCGACAGCGTGAGGCTGCGCGTGCACAACCGCACGGCCGGCACGCGTGTGCTGGTCGGGATCGACGGCATGGGCGGGCTGAAGGCCTCCATCGACGAGGCCATAGACATCTCCATCGCCAAGCTGCGGCTGCCGCTCGCGCAGCAGAAGAGCTACTCCCACTTCGCCGTGATGCGCACGAAGCTCAAGTGGAGCGGCGGCGCCGCGGAGCGCCAGCAGCCCTAGGGCCTCACGACCAGCTGGGTGCGCCTCGCCCCCTGCAGGTGGAGGCGCGCGAACGCCGCCAGGTCCCCGACGGTGACCGCGTCGATGAGCGATGCGTACTGCTTCCAGTGGTTGGCCGGCCTGCCCTGGAGCGCGTCGACGGCCGATTGCATGGCCCTCGCCGAGTTGGTCTGGAGCGCCTTGCTCTGGCCCGCCTTGAGCCGGACCTGGCAGCGGCGCAGCTCCTCGGCCGAGACGTCGCCCGCCTGGACGCGCCCGATCTCGAGTCCGATCTCGCCGAGCACCTCGGACTCCTTGCCGGGCTCGGTCCCGGCGATGAAATAGAACAGGGCCGTGCTCCGGCAGGAAAGGCGGCCCGAGCGGACGAAGTAGGCCAGGCCCTTCTGGTCCCTCACGCGCTCGAAGAGCCTCGACGCCATCCCGCTGAAGAGCTCGTCCGCCACGTCCCCGACGTAGAAGTCCGGGGCGTCGAGCACGGCGCCGGGAAAGCCCTGCAGGACGACGGCCTGCTCGCGCGGCTGCCTCTCTACGAAGTCGCCCGGCTCGGCGGGCCCCTCGAACGGCGCGCCCGGCCCGATCGGGGCCCCCGCGGGGATCCCGAGCAGGAACGCCTCCAGCTTCGGGACCAGGCGGCCCGGATCGAAGTCACCGGCGACCGAAAGCACCACGCCGGGGGCCACGAGCAGGCGCTTCCAGAGGGCCGAGAGGTCGGCGGCCTCGGTGGCGGCCACGCCCTCCTCGTCGCCCTGGGCGCTGATCGCGAACGGGTGCCCGCCGAAGAACCTCCTTCGCAGCATCCTCCTCGCGCACGAGACCACGTCGTCCTGCTCCTCCTTCAGGCCGGCCAGCTGGGCGTCGCGCTCGGTCGCCAGCGTCCCCGGCCTGAAGGCAGCCGCCAGCGCCCCGTCGGCGATGAGCCCGAGCGCGCGTTCCGCGTCGGCCGGCAGCACCTCGGCCGCCATCCCGAGCGTGTTGTCCCCCGAGAACGAGCTGAAAGACCCCCCGACCTCCTCGATCCTGCGGGCCACCTCCGCGGCGCTGCGCGTGCGGGTGTCCTTGGTGAGGAGCGTCGCCAGAAGCGCCGAGCTCCCCCTGCGCCGCGGGGATTCGCTGAGCGGGCCCCCGTGGGCCAGAAGCCTCATGTGGAGGTTGGGAAGGCGCCGGTCCTGCTGGAAGAGGATCCGCGCGCCGTTCGGCAGGCGGATCTCCTCGAAGTCGGGGCGGCCGCCCAAGGACGCGGCGGCGGGCGTCGCCGCGGGGCCCTCGGCCTGCGGCTCGAGCGAGACCGAGGTGAGGCGGCCCGGCGTCAGGTGTTCCCTCAGGGCCCTCCCGAGGTCGGAGGGCCCCACCCTCCCGAGCCGCTCAAAGTACGTGCGGCTGAATTCCAGGTCACCGACGACCACCTCGGCCATCCCGAGTCGCGAGGCCTGGCCGCTCATCGTCTTGCACGTGTTGATCTCGCCGACGACCGACTGCCTGAAGGCCTTCCTCAGCTGCGCCTCCCTGAACGAATTCGGCGCGGCGTGCGCCGAGAGCACGCGCAGGATCGCGGCCTGCGCCTCCTGCCGCCTCCCCGCGTCGCACATGAAGGTGATGCAGAAGAGCCCGCTCGAGCCCGGGTTCCAGCTGGACGCGTCGATCGAGTGGACCAGCTTGGCCTTCTCGCGGATCTCCTGCCAGAGGACCGAGCTCTCGCCGCCCCCGAGCACCAGCGCAAGGAGGTCCAGGACAGGGGCGGAGGGATCCGCGAGGCCGGGGATCGGCCAGGCGAGCGCCGCCCGGACGACCTCGACCTTCTCGTAGCGGTGGAGCTGGCGCGGACCGAGCTGGAGCGGCTCATCCGGAACGAGGACCGGGGCCAGCCGCGACCTCGGGGCCGTCCCGAAGTGGCGCTCGACCACCGCCCTCGCCTCGGTCGCGCCCACGTCGCCCGCGATCACCACCACCATGTTGTTCGGCACGTAGCGCTCGCGGTAATAGGCCAGGAGCGCGCTCCGGTCGGCCGCCGCGAAGACATCGCTGTGCCCGATGATAGGCTGCCGGTACGGGTGCTCCCTGAACGCCGTGCCAAAGAGCGCATCCCACAGCCTGCTGTCCGGGTCGTCGCGGGTCATGGCGATCTCCCGCAGGATCACGTCCTTTTCGCGGACGACCTCGTCCTCGGGGAGCGTCGAGTGCAGCACGGCGTCGGCAAGCACGTCCACGGCGATGTCGAGGCGCTCGCTTGGGAGGTCGATGTAGTAGACCGTCCGGTCGAAAGTCGTATAGGCGTTGATGTACCCCCCGTTCGCCTGGACGGTCGCCGAGATCTCGCGCCCGCTTCGGCGCTGCGTCCCCTTGAAGAGCATGTGCTCGAGGTAGTGCGACAGGCCCGCCCCGAGCTGGGCCCCCTCGTGGATGCTGCCCGTGCGCACCCACACCTGCACCGAGGCGAGCGCCGCCGACCTGTCGGACTTCACCAGAAGCGTCAGGCCGTTCGGCAGCACCGTCCGCTCGACGGGCTCGCGCCAGAACGCGTCCAGAAGGGCGCGGTCCGCCCGCGGTGATTTGGGCCTGGGCATCAGCGTTCTCCCTCAGGCGGACCCGACCGCCTCGGCGGCGGACGCACCCCGGGGGCGCTGCGCGGGCAGGAAGGGCTTAACAAAGACCTCATCGAACTCGTAAAGGTTCGCAAAGTCCTCGCGTCGGTCGTTCTCCGTCTTGCTGAAAGCGTTATAGTCGATGAGGTTAAATACTATGTCGCCAAAGTCCTGGCAGCTGCGCACCCCCCAGGAATTGAGGACGGTCTTTGTCAGTGGGCCAAACTGCTCAAGGGCGTAGACGCGCAGCCCGTCGAGCAGCTCCGGACCCGTGACATGCCGGGACTTGCCGCTGCGGCTGCTGTCCTTCTTGCGTATTTCCTTAACGGTGTGGTCCAGGCCGAGCCGCACGAAATCATAGGCTTTGCGGTCAAATCGGGTGTCCTCCTTGCAGATCAGCGCTACAATCCGTGGAAATTCCGAATCTTGCATGTTTGGGCGCGAAAATTGGCATGTGAGCGTCCCCGGCGCAATACCGCCCTTCAAATGCACCCTATCTGCGCAATCGGGTGCAAGTTGCAAAAGAATCGCTTCTAGGCTCGCAAATGCCCGGGAATCCCCCCAAATTCGGCCTCAACAATGATCGCTTCCACTCAAACGAATCATCCCATTGTCGGAGTCAAGAACGGGAAGGACCAGACTCCGGTCGAGGTTGCCTGTTACAAACTGAAGGAGGCAGGCCTCAGGATCACGCAGCCCCGCGTTGCGATTCTGGCAGCCCTCATCAAGACGGGGCGCCCGACGAGCATCGACGCGCTCCACGGGGAGCTGGGACCGAACTCCTGCGATATCGTCACGGTCTACCGGTGCATGGCGGCGTTTGAGTCGATCGGCCTGGTGCGCCGCGCCTTCCTGATCAACGGGACAAGCCTTTACGAGATCAACCTCGGCGACCCGAACCGCTACCACGTGGTCTGCAAGCAGACGAACAAGGTCGAGGAGCTCGACGCCGCATCCGCGAACGAATTGCGCCGGGCCGTCCAGACGGTCGAGGACACGCTTCGCAGCCAGGGCTACTTGGAAGTGGGCCACATCGTGGAATTCTTCGGGAAGTCGCCCACCGTCAGCCGCGCCGCGGCCGAGGCGTCCGTTCCCGCCGTCCCCGCGACCTGAGGAGCGCCGGTCAGCGCCTGAAAGCGGCCTTTGCCGCGGCCCAGTTCTTGGCGGCCTGCTCCCAGTTCACGACCGACCAGAAATCGTTCAGGTAGTCCGCGCGCAGGTTCTGGTGCTTGAGGTAGTAGGCGTGCTCCCAGACGTCGACGCCGAGGATCGGCATGTAGCCCTCGCTCATCGCCGAGTCCTGGTTGGCGGTCGAGTGGATGACCAGCCTGCCGTCGCCCATCATGGCGAGCCACTCCCATCCGCTCCCGAAGCGCTTCATCGCGGCCTCGGTGAACCGCGCCTTGAACGTCGCGAGCGAGCCGTAGACGAAGCTCAGGTCCGCCGCGAAGTCGCCGGCGGGCGCACCGCCGCCCGCGGGCGACAGGATTGACCAGAAGAAGCTGTGGTTCACGTGGCCGCCGACGTTGTTGCGGAGCGTCGTGCGCAGCGGCTCCTCGATCGAGGAAAGGCCCATGAGGATCTCCTCGGCCGTCTTGCCCGCCAGCGCGGACTGCCCCTCGAGGGCCTTGTTCGCGTTCTTTATGTACGTCGCGTGGTGCTTCGTGTGGTGAATCTCCATCGTCCTCGCGTCGATGTGCGGCTCCAGGGCCCCGTAGGCATATCCCAGATCGGGAAGAACGAACGGTTGCTTGGTCGAACCCATTCCGGCAGGCACGGCCGTGCCGGCCGCCCAGGATCTAGTGATCGCGCCCATTCCAACAAGGGCCGCGCCACCGCCTATCACCTTAATAGCGTCGCGTCGCGTCATGGCCCAAGAGATATGCAAATAAGTCTCGCTTGCAAGTCTGAGGGGCCGAGACATGGGGCCCTCTTCGGGCCCCGCCCCGGCCCTGCGCCAACCTGTGCCACGCGAGCGCACTTGGCCCATCCGCGCGCGCGCCGCCCCGGGCGCGACCGGCAGCCTGCCGCCGGCCGAACCTATCGCGCCAGCAGGCGGCGGAGCGTCTCGTCGACGCGCCTCGGGTCGGCCTTGCCCTTCGCGGCCCTCATGACCGGGCCCTTGAACGCGTTCAGGGCGCTCTCCTTGCCCCCCTTGAAATCCGCGACGGACTTGGGATTGGCGGCGATGGCCTCGGCGCACCAGCGCTCGAGCTCGTCGGGATTGGTCTCGGCCTTCAGGCCCTTCCTCGCGACCACGGCCTCGGGCATCTCGCCCGTGTGGAACATGTCCACGAAGACCTCCTTGGCCGCGTTGCTCAGGATGACTCCCTCGTCGACCAGCTTCACCAGCCCGGCGACATGCGCCGGCCTGACCCTCGACTGGGCGAGACCGGCCCTTGCCGAGCCCAGCTCGCGCAGCAGGTCGTTCGCGATCCAGTTGCCGGCGGCCTGGGGCCTGCCGCACAGGCGCGCGGCCTCCTCGAAGAAGTCGCCCAGCTCGCGGTCCGGCACGAGCACCGACGTGATCGTGTAGGGGACGCCGTACTGCTCCATGAACCTGCGCTGCCTGTCGAACGGGAGCTCGGGGCACCCGGCCCGGATCGCGGACTTCCAGTCCTCGCCCACCTCGACCGGCATCAGGTCCGGGTCGGGGAAATAGCGGTAGTCGTGGGCCATCTCCTTGGACCTGAGGGACTGCGAGAGCCCGGTCTGGCCGTCGTAGTCGCGGGTCTCCTGCTCGATCGTCCCGCCGGCCTGAACCACGGCGGTCTGCCGGC